>OUNJ010001992.1_pt3 | contig 16253 bp, 19 predicted proteins | sample 1755361 | NCBI WGS metagenome assembly OUNJ01 (sample SAMEA3914825, study PRJEB12502) | metagenome | biome: forest; material: soil | place: USA | collected 2012-03-12 | depth 0.1 m
AATCCATCGCTTGGAATAAAAGAGATGGATTCCCCTAGAATTTTCCTCAAGAGAAAATTCGGGGAATGACGAGGAGGAGAGGTTTCGTGCACAATCTGCTTATCATTCTTGCGTGCGGTTTGTGTGGCGTGTAATGACGCAGCATGAACCCACAACCGAAGATTTCCCCGATGCCGAACGTGACCCACGACCAGATGGCCAATGCCATTCGCGCCCTTGCGATGGATGCAGTTGAGAAAGCAAAATCCGGCCATCCCGGCATGCCGATGGGCATGGCGGATGTGGCGACGGTGCTGTTTCGCGACTTTTTGCGCTACGACCCGAAGCGCCCGCACTGGCCGGACCGCGACCGGTTTATTTTGTCGGCGGGGCATGGCAGCATGCTGCTTTACGCGCTGCTGTACCTCACCGGTTACGAGGATATGACGCTCGACGAAATCAAGAATTTCCGTCAGTGGGGCGCGAAAACGGCGGGGCATCCGGAATACGGCCATGCGACGGGCATCGAAACGACGACGGGGCCGCTGGGGCAGGGCATCAGCAATGCGGTCGGGTTTGCGATGGCGGAGCGCGGGTTGAACGCCGAGTTCGGCGATGGGCTAGTGAACCATTATACCTACGTGATCGCGGGTGATGGGTGTTTGATGGAAGGCATCAGCCACGAAGCGGCGTCGCTCGCCGGGCATCTCAAGCTCAACAAGCTGATCGTGCTGTGGGACGATAACGAGATTTGCATCGACGGGCCGACTTCGATGACGGTGAATGACGACCAGTGTGCGCGGTTTGCGGCGCTCGGCTGGAACACGGCGCGCATCGACGGGCATGACGCGGCGGCGATTCATCGCGCCATCGCGGCGGCGCAGAAGTCGGACAAGCCGACGCTGATTGCCTGCAAAACGGTGATTGCGAAACATGCGCCGACGAAGGCGGGGAAGAATAGCAGCCACGGCTCGCCGCTCGGTGCGGAGGAAATCGCCGGTTCGCGGAAAAACATGGATTGGGCGCATGAACCGTTTGTGATTCCTGAGGAGATTGTGGGCGCGTGGCGGGAGGCGGCTTCGGCGCGCGCGGCGGAATATACGGCGTGGGAAAAACGGCTTGCAGCTTCCGGCAAAGCGGATGGTTTCAGCGCGCGGATGGCGGGCGATTTGGGCGAGGCGTGGGTGAAAGCCGTCGCCGAGAAAAAGGCGCAACTGGCGGAAGCGAAGCCGAAAGAAGCGACGCGGGTTTCGTCGCAAAATGCGCTCGAAGTGCTGGTGCCGCAACTGCCCGCGTTGCTTGGCGGTTCTGCGGATTTGACCGGCAGCAACAACACCAAAACGAAAACGATGACGGCGTTCGCTGCGCCGGATTACAAGGGGCGCTACGTGTATTACGGTGTGCGCGAGCATGGTATGGCGGCGGCGATGAATGGCATCGCGCTGCATGGCGGATTCATTCCTTACGGCGGCACGTTCCTCGTGTTTACGGATTATTGCCGGCCTTCGATTCGCCTTTCGGCGCTGATGGAGCAACGCGTGATTTACGTGATGACGCATGACTCGATTGGGCTTGGCGAAGACGGGCCGACGCACCAGCCGGTGGAGCATCTCGCGGTGCTGCGGGCGATTCCGAACCTCAACGTGTTCCGCCCGTGCGATGCGACGGAGACGCTGGAGTGTTGGCAGTTGGCGATTGGCTCGCCGAAGACGCCCTCCGTGCTGGCGTTGACGCGTCAGGCGCTGCCGCATCAGCGGAACGAGTTGGTGGGCGAGAATCTGTGTGCGAAGGGGGCTTATATTTTGCGCGAAGCGAAGGGCGGCGCGGCGAAAGTTGTTTTGCTGGCGACCGGTTCGGAAGTGTCGCTCGCGGTCGAGGCGCAGGCGCAGCTCGAGGCAAAAGGTATTGCGACGCGGGTCGTTTCCGTGCCGAGCATGGAGCTGTTCCGCAAGCAATCGGCGGCTTACCGCAAGAGCGTGCTGGGCGAGGGCGTAAAGCGCATCGCCATTGAGGCCGCCATCGAACAAGGCTGGGAAAAATTGCTCGGCGAGGATGGGGTTTTCATCGGCATGAAATCCTTCGGGGCGAGCGCCCCGGCGGAAGTGCTGTATGAGAAATTCGGCATCACCGTTGAGGCGATTGTCGCGGCTACAAAATAATTTTTAATTGGATGGATGCTGAAACGAGTTCAGCATGACGGAGCTTTTGGCACTAGCCGGGCCACATCGTCACCCTGAATTTATTTCAGGGTCTATCTAAAAAGGAAAAACCATGCTCATCTACAAAATCTGCACGCGCGCGCTATGGGAGGAAACTGAGCGTACCGGCGTGTTTCCCGGCATGCCGGTCGATATGGCGGACGGCTACGTGCATTTTTCGACTGCGGAGCAGAACGCCGAAACGGCGCGGAAATATTTCGCGGGGCAGATGGATTTGATGCTGCTGACGGTCGATGCTGAAAAGCTGGGCGAAGCGCTGGTGTGGGAGGCTTCGAGTTCGGGGAACCGACCGGGGAAATTCCCGCATCTCTACGGGAAGCTAAAGCGCGAGGATGTGGCAGAAGCGGTGGCATTTTCGGTGCCGGCGTAGGATGTAGGGCGCTAGATTTCGCGATTTTTCCATTGCCCGGCGCGGATTTGGCGCTATATCAGCGCTCAAGGAGAGCATTATGGCGATTAAAATCGGGATTAACGGCTTGGGGCGCATCGGGCGCAGCGTGGCGCGCGCGATTGTCGAGGAGGGCTATGACGACATCCAGCTCGTCGCGGTGAACGGCTCGCCTTCGGTCGAGGACCCGTCGCATTTGCTGCAGTACGATTCGGTGCATGGGCGCTTCCGCAACAAGATTACGTTTGATGGCGCGCATCTCGATATGGGGCGCGGGAAGATTGCGGTAACGCAGGAGCGCGACCCGAAGAAACTCGACTGGGCGAAATACGGCGCGGATATTGTTTTAGAATGCACGGGTGTATTTAATTCGAAAGAGAAAGCGTCGGTGCATCTCGGTCAGGGCGCCAAGAAGGTGTTGATTTCGGCCCCGGCGGGGGAAGATTGCCCGACCTTCGTGTATGGCGTGAACTGCGATCAACTCACAGTCGCGCATGATGTATTTTCTATCGGTTCCTGCACGACGAATGCGTTGGCGCCGCTCGCCAAAACGCTGGATGCGCGTTTCGGCATTGAATCCGGGTTCATGACGACGGTGCATGCCTACACGGGCGACCAGAACCTGGTCGATGGCAGCCACAAGGATATGCAGCGCGCGCGCGCGGCGGCGCTCTCCATGGTGCCGAGCAAGACGGGCGCGGCGAAGGCCATCGGCCTCGTGCTGCCGCAGCTCAAAGGCAAGCTCGATGGCGTGTCGATCCGCGTGCCGGTGCCGAACGTGTCGCTGGTGGACCTCAAAGTGGTGGTGAAGCAGGCGACGACGAAAGAGGCGGTGAACGCGGCGTTGAAAGAAGCCTCCGCGGCGATGCTGCCGAACGTGCTGAAGATCAATGAAGTGCCGCTGGTGTCGATCGATTTCAGCCATGATAATGGCAGCTCGATCGTGAATTTGCTCGATACGAAAGTGATCGGCGGGAACCTCGTGCGCGTGTCGAGCTGGTACGATAACGAGTGGGGCTTCAGCTGCCGGATGCTCGATATGGTGCGTAAGGCTGCGCGGTTGGGTTAGCGCCCGTTGCGCCCGCGGCGGCGCGGTTGCCCGTCATCCTCCTCGGGGTTGATGATTTGGTCGATCGTCGGGCGCTTGCCTATTTTCTGGCGCGGTTCCGGGCGTGCAGTGGGTTTCGCGTTGCGCTGGCTGAGATTATAGGCTTGCCAAGCTTGCGGGCTCCACCCGCTCTTGTCGGTTTCGGCTACTTTTTCATCCAGCGCTTTGTCTTGGGTGTAGGAGTCGAACATCCTTTTGTTCAACTCGTCATCGTCCGCTTGCGGCAGGGTGGGGAGTGCTTCGTGCGGCGTGATGGTCACATCGGTGAGGCGGTGCCATTCATTGGCGATTTCCCGGGGCGGCACGCCGTTTTTCACCAAGGGCCGGGAGAAATCGCGCATGCCGCGCAGGAATTTTTTATCTTCCGCGTGCAGGCTCGGGTCGCCCAGCAGCGCCTCGATGTCCGCGAGCGGCACCCACGTGCCGCCATACGGTGGTTGGTAGGGCGGGTTGTTTTTATCGGGGGCGTTTTTCATGGGGAGCCTTGGGGGTGGTTTATTGGGTTAGCGCTCGCTCCAGCGGTCGTAGCGTTTGACGCCATGATCTTTCAGGCTGCGGCGCTTGTGGCCGCGCACCGGTTCATCAAGCGGTGCGGGATCTTCTTCATCGAGGTAGTGATCATCCATATCCGGCGCGGCTTCGACACGGCGACCGGTCGGGCTGACTTTGGGCGAAACATTCCCGAAGCGATCCTCAGCGAGGGGGACGGAACGGATGGTATCTTTGAGTGCGCGCGTTGCCGCGTTGCCGGATTCGTTCAGTGTGGGGGTTTTGTCGTTGCTCATAATTTCTCCTTAGGCTTGATTCATTCCTGAACTGCTTTATACCAGAGCAAAACCGCATAAATGTGACAATTTCGTGAAAGTTCGATGACGATGGCTGCGCTTCCAACCTTGGATTCTCTCGATGTGACCGGCAAGACGGTGCTGGTGCGCCTCGACCTCAACGTGCCGATGCAGGCGGGCCGTGTGACGGATGCGACGCGCATCAACCGGGTGATCCCGACGCTGCAATACCTCATGGAGCGGCATGCGAAAGTGGTGATCCTGTCGCATCTGGGCCGTCCGAAAGGCTTCGATCCGGGCCAGTCGCTGGCGCCGCTGGTCGATGCGTTGTCGGCGGCACTGTGGGACAGGCCGGTGAAATTCGCGCCGGATTGCGTTGGGAACGCGGCGAAGCTTGCCGTCGAAGGGGCGAGCGAAGGGGATGTGGTGCTGATGGAGAATCTGCGCTTCCACGCCGAGGAGGAGAAAAACGACGCGGAGTTCGGCCGCGCGATGGCGTGTTTGGGCGATGTGTATGTGAACGATGCGTTCTCGTGTTCGCACCGGGCGCATGCGTCGATCGTCGGCATCAACCCGTATCTGCCCTCGGCGGCGGGGCGGTTGATGGAGGAGGAAGTGAGCGCGCTTGAGAGCCTGAACAGCCCGGCGCGGCCGCTGACGGCGATTGTCGGCGGGTCGAAAGTGTCGACGAAGCTGGATTTGCTCGGCAACCTCATCAACAAGGTGGATAACCTCGTGATCGGCGGGGCGATGGCGAATACGTTCCTGCATGCGCAAGGGGTGAAGGTTGGCGCGTCGTTGTGCGAGGCGGAGATGGCGGAGACGGCGCGGGCGATCATGGCGAAAGCGGCGGGGGCGAACTGCCGGATTATCCTGCCGGTGGATGCGGTGGTGGCGAAAAAATTCAAGGCGCATGCGGCGTCGCAGGTGTGCGAGGTGACGGAGATTCCGGCGGATGGGATGATGCTCGATGTCGGCCCGCGTTCGCTGCTACAGTTGCAGGAGGTGATTCAAGGCAGCAAAACGCTGGTGTGGAACGGGCCGGTGGGCGCGTTCGAAACCGCGCCGTTCGATGCGACGACGGTGCAGATCGCGCGGATGGTGGCGGCGGCGTCGCGCCGCGGCGGGCTGCATAGCGTGGCCGGTGGCGGCGACACGGTGGCGGCGCTGGCGCATGCGGGATTGTCGGACGAATTGAGCTACCTCTCGACCGCGGGCGGGGCGTTCCTCGAATGGCTCGAGGGCAAGGAATTGCCGGGCATCGCGGCGCTGATGAATGCTTCGGGCGATGCTGGTCGTAAGCTCGCTTGAGGCGGCGCGGGCGGCGTTGCGGGAGGGCGCGCGGTCGCTGCGATCTCCGGCTTACGCCGCATGCCATGCGGGGGTGAATTACTGGTGGAAAGTGCTTGAGGCGTTGCGCGCGGAGTTTGCGGATGTCGATTTCACGTTTGCGTTGTGTTGCGGGGAGGATGCGGCCATCGCGCATGATGCTTTGCGGATGGGATTCGCGCGGGTGATCTGCGATTGCGGCCCGGGCCAGTTTGCGGAACTCGAGGTGATGGCGCGGATGCTGGGTGCGCAAGTGATGCGGCCCGCGCGCGTGGCTTGCGGCTAGGCTTTTCCACGGTTTGGTAAAGCAGGGTGACAAATAAAAATCAGGCTGCTACATCCGTGGCAAAATCATTCATCATGAGGAATCCCATGGCCCTGTCGCGCAAAGTCAAAGAAATCCTGAGCTGGTACGAGTCGGACAATCCCGGTACGAAAGCGAACCTCGCGCGGATGCTGATGCACGGCAAGCTCGGCGGTACGGGGAAAATGGTGATTTTGCCGGTGGACCAGGGCTTCGAGCACGGCCCGGCGCGCAGCTTCGCGGTGAACCCGGCGGCGTATGACCCGCATTACCATTTCAAGCTGGCGATCGATGCCGGGCTGAACGCTTACGCGGCGCCGCTGGGCATGCTGGAAGCGGGGGCGGATACGTTCGCAGGCGCGATTCCGCTGATTTTGAAAGTGAACAGCAATAACTCCATCGCGCCGAAAGATTGCGCGCCGGACCAGGCGGTGACGGCGACCGTCGAGGACGCGCTGCGCCTTGGCTGTTCGGCGATTGGATTTACGATTTATCCCGGCGGGCACCAGACCTACGACCAGCTCGAGGAAATCCGCGAAATGGCGGCAGAAGCCAAGGCGCTCGGCATGGCGGTCGTCATCTGGAGCTATCCGCGCGGTGCGGGCTTAAGCAAAGACGGCGAAACGGCGATCGATGTGACGGCTTATGCGGCGCATATGGCGGCGCTGATGGGGGCGCATATCATCAAGGTGAAACCGCCAACGGCGTTCATCGAGCAGGCGGAAGCGAAGAAGGTTTACGAGAAGGAAAAAATCGCCATCGGCACGCTGGCTGAGCGCATTGCGCATATCAAGCAGACGACGTTTGGCGGGCGGCGGTTGGTGATTTTCAGCGGCGGCGGGGCGAAATCGAACGCCGAAGTGTTCGACGAAGTGCGCGGCATTGCGGCCGGTGGGGCGGATGGCTCGATCATGGGCCGCAATGCCTTCCAGCGCCCGCGGGATGAGGCACTCGAGTTGCTGGGCGAGATCGTCGGGATTTACAAAGCGGCGAAATAAATCGTCGGCTGACATTAAACTGTCATAATTTGTTGCTATAGCCTTCGCTGAGGTCTTATGAGCGAAGCAAATAATATTATTCCATTCAGCGGAAAAGTAGCGGATCCGATGCATGTTGGGTTCACCGTGCCGCGTGGTAGTGTGCGCCGCCGTACGCAGCGTTCCGTTGCGCGCGAGTCGCTGCCGGATGAGATGATTGTCAACGAGGTGATTCGCGCGAGTCGCCTGCCGATTGTGAGTTCGCTTGCCAGCCAGCCGGCAAATAATGACAGGCTTGAAAAATACGGCGTCTATTATCAGAAATTGATACTGCATGCCCATCCGCAGGATGAAGTTCGGGTTGGCATGGATCTCGATGATTATGAGCGTCAGCAGATCGATGCCATGATGGCGCGCGACCCCAAATTAAAGGCGTTGCAGGATACGTTGCTGCAAGCCTATGTGCTTGATGCCGATTACATCCATGATTACACCATGATGAAATTACACCGGGAAAATCAGCCTTTGCGCGATATTTATAAAGGCGCGCTACTAACGCTCGAAATGTTCTACGAACAAGCCGGATTTAACGATCACGAAATCCGCGACACCTTGCGTGGGTTGCACCACAAGCTCGACCGTACGTTAGCGCGGTATGTCAGTGATCGTGACTATGATCGCTAATTAATGCCGATACTCACCCCCGCGCACGGTCGGTAGTTCCGGCGAGTGGAGCGCAGGCGAGGTGAGGGGCTGGCTGGCGATGAGGTCGCTCAAGCGGCTTTCGAGGCGGTTGATGTGGCGCAATTGGCGCTCGTGGTAGACGGCGAACAGGTTGCCGCCGATGAAGCCGGTGGTGAAAGCGAGTAGCAGGTTGCGCATGGGATTCTCCCTTGGTGGTTCGATGTTTAGTGTAGGCCGCGTGGCATAAAGAAACCGTTGGAAGATCGGCGTGGGTTATTCGCATTCCATAGTCGGCATCCTTGCTGGACGTCGCGCGATTTCGCTTCTATAAACGCGGCATGCCGAAATCCGCTGAACCGTATCTGTGCCGCCTTTACCTGATTTCGCCGGGGAAAATTGCTTTGCCCGCGTTCGCAGGCGCGCTGGATGACGCGCTCAGCGCGGGCGATGTCGGCGCGTTCCAGTTGCGGTTGAAGGATGTAACGGATGAGGAGATTCGCGAGGCGGTGCGGGTGCTGCTGCCCATCGTGCATGCGCATGGCGTCGCTTTCATGCTGAATGACCGGGTGGACCTTGCGAAGGAATTGAAGGTGGATGGGGTGCATCTCGGGCAGGAGGATATGCCCCTCGTCGAGGCGCGTGGGCTGCTCGGTGAGGAGATGGCGATTGGCATCAGCTGCCATGATTCGGGGCACCTTGCGATGGAAGCGGGCGAGGCGGGGGCGGATTATGTCGCGTTCGGCGCGTATCACCCGACGAAATCGAAATCGGCGGAGAAGCTCGCGAAATATGGCACCCCGGCGGCGGATTTGCTGCCGTGGTGGAGCACTTATACGACGGTGCCCGCGGTCGCGATTGGCGGGCTGACGCCGGAAAATTGCGGGGAATTGGTGGCGCAGGGGGCGGATTTCGTCGCGGCGATCACGGCGGTGTGGGAGCATGCGGACGGCCCGGCGGCGGCGGTGAAAGCGTTCAACCAAGCGATCAAAACGGCGCTGAAGGCGCGCAGCGCTGCGGGAGCGGCGCAGTAGGTGAGTGTGCTTGAAGCCTCTCCTCCTCGTCATTCCCCGAATTTGCTCTTGGGGCAAATTCTAGGGGAATCCAACTTCACTAATGAATATCAGCCACGGCTCTGTATCACGAGATTATAAAGAAAGATGGATTCCCCTATAATTTTTATTTCGCGCGCTGCGCAAAATAAAAATTCGGGGAATGACGCCAGTGGGGAGGTCGGGGGATGGGCTTCGATGATGGGCCGTGCATAATCCTTGCAAGTTGAACGCCCGGTTGCTACACCACGCGCCTATTTCTTAATCCGATGGAGTTTCTATGCGTATTGATGGGTCGAGCGTTCGTGCCGGGATGGTGGTGGAATATGAAAATAAATTGTGGGTGGTCGCCAGCCACGAAATCCGCACGCCGGGGAATTTGCGCAGCTTCAACCAGGTCGAGTTCAAGGACATCAAATCGGGCGTGAAAAAGAACATCCGCCTGCGCCCGGACGAGGCGATCGAGCGCGTGACGCTGGACCAGCGCGACTTCCAGTTCCTGTTCCGCGAGGGCGACACGCTCACCTTCATGGATCAGGAAAGCTACGACCAGATCACCATGGAAGCGGATTTCCTCGGCGAGCGCGCTGCGTTCCTGCAGGACGAAATGATCGTGAAAGTGGAACTGCATGAAGGCAAGCCGCTGGGCGTGCAATTGCCGAAGCAAGTGACGCTTGAGATCGTCGAAGCCGACCCGGTGGTGAAAGGGCAGACGGCATCGTCGAGCTACAAACCGGCGAAGCTCGAAAACGGCGTGCGCGTAATGGTGCCGCCGTTCATCGGTACGGGGGATCGCATCGTGGTGAACACGGACGAGCTGACCTACGTCGAACGTGCGAAGTAGCTAAAGCACTGGCGAAGCTGCGTTTACTCTCTATTTTGCGGGATGCGGTTGTGGCAGCGCGTGGGGCGCTCCACCCTTAAAGCTTTGTTAAAGACTATTCATTTATACTTGTCGCTAGGCAAGCAAAGGACACATCATGACGGGTTATGTGAATAATGACGAGTTGAAGGCCGTGTCGGTCGCGGCGGTGACGCCTTCGGATGCGGCAGGGAATATGCAGCGCGGGTTCCATTCGGCGGAGGCGGTGACGGTCGGTATCCGGCTGGATTTGCCAGCGGATAATCGTGGCAACCAAGCCTTCACCACGCAAAGCACGGCGCTGGTGACGGGCGATGAATTGGCGCAGGGCGGCCTCACTGTGAAGGAGATGCATGCGCGGATCATGGCGGCGGTGCGCAACTCGGTCATCGATGCAGGCAAAGGGTTCGACCCGAACTCCGGCACGTTCACGAAAAAGATCGATGCGCTGGCGGCGGATGGCATGCAGAAGCAGCAGGCTTTTGAAACGGAAATGGGATCGCTCGAAAAGATCGATGCGGCGTTTCGTAGCGGGGCAGAAGTTGGCTATACGGGGGCGGACGCGAAAGCGGTGCTCGACAATCAGGCGATGATCGGCGCGTATCGTGCGCGGCATGGCATCGCGCAGCCGGATGCGGGTTATAAGCCGGAAGTAGTGACGCAGTTGCACACGCAATTCCATATCGAAGTACCGCCCGCGCTTACGCAGCAAACGGCGGTGGCGGAAGCTGTGCCTGTGCAGGTGGCAGCGCCAGTGAAAGCGGCGACGGCGGAGCAGGCGGCCAAGCCCGCGGCGGCGGAAGTGGCCCTCGCGGTGGTGCTCAGCAAAAGCGATATCGAAGCGGCGCAGAAGCTCGTGCGCGCGGCGGGCGGGGATTTGCGCCCGTTCGGTGCGGACGGCGTGCTCGGCGAAGTGACGGCGCATGCGGTGCTTGCCGTCGAGAAGAAGGACGCGCATTTCCACGACACGCTGGTCGGCGCGCTGGGCGATGCGAAGGCGAAAGCGGTCGAGGATGCGGCGCGCGATTACATCAGCAGCGGCAAGCATAACATCGTGCATAGCCATGGGTCGCACCATGCGCATGTGCATGCGCCGCATACGCCGCAGGCGAAGCCTCGCGACGAGCAGCATCGATAAAGCGGGTTTCGTTTTAGTGAGGGATGAAAAAAATCCTCTACCCTTTGCGGGGTAGAGGATTTTAGTTTTAGCACCCTAGCTTTGTAGGGTTATTTTCTTTGCGCTAACAGTTGAAGCAGGCGCAAAACGATGTTGACGATGTCGAGGTACAGCCCCATGGCACAGTCCACCGCGTTGTCGAGCGTGGCCGGCACACGACGTGCGCGATTGACATCATAGACCACCAACGCACCGAACAGCGCGATACCGACCCAGTCCCACAAGGCGAGTGCACCTTGAAGCGGAAAGCCCGGCACCAGCCAGCCCAGCACCGGAATGGCGAACTGTCCGAGCAACAGCGCCACCAACCCGATGAGCAGCCAGCCTTGCCAATTCCCGAGACTTTCGGGAATGACGGCGCCGATGATCGTGAGCACACCGACCAGCAGAAAGGTGATGGTAAGCACCTTCAATACGCTGACCGTGGTGTACTGGGCGACGATCGGTCCGAAGAGCAGGCCGAACGGTATGGCAACGAGTGCGTAACCGAACAGCGAGATCACAGGATTGTCGCTTTTCGTGGTGATGAATACCCCGACCAGTGACGACACCAAGGTGCCGATCAACAACACGAGGAGATTGATCGGACCGGTATAGTGCGCCATATGCGCGCTATCGACGGTCAGCCAGTTCATCGTGTAGCTCGCTGCTGCTGCGGTCGCCCCCAGCCCCAGAAGGGTGAAGAAGCCGTAGCAGAGCATAAACAGTTGCCGTGACATTTTATCGTCGCCGGTCCTGTCCCAGATGGAATCGCTGAAGCTATTCATGTAACACCTCTTTCGAGATTAAGCCCCTAGGTTGAAACCCCTGAAAGCATATGTGTCTACGCGGCTGCGCAAACAATCTTCATAAACATCCTGCACGTAGCAAAAGATGTTAGAAAACAATTTATAATAGCGGATGAATGTTACAGTTTTATGTCAACAATGGATATAAATAATCTTTATTATTCAGCCACTTTCGCCCAGCGGTTCGCGAGCGGCCCGCAGATGAAAAGTTGCAGCGGGTGGTAGATCATGATCGGCAGGAGGATGAGGCTCAGCGCCGGGTTGCCGTGGAACAGCAATTGCGCCATGGGCACGCCCGTTGCAAGGCTCTTTTTGGTGCCGCAGAACACGACCGCCGCACGGTAGGCGGGGGCGATATGGAGGCGCGCGCAGAGCAGGATCATCGCGTAGAGGATGCCGAAGAACAGCAGGCAGGTCGCGGCGGTGACGATGAGCATCGTTTCCGCGCTATGGCCGCTCCAGACATGGTTAGCGAAGGAATCGCAGAAGGAAGTATAGACGAGCAGCAGGATGGTGAGGCGGTCCGCCTTGCCGACATATTTTTTGTGGCGAGCGATGAAGCTGCCGACCACGGGGCGCAGCGCCTGGCCGACGATGAGCGGCAGCAGCAGCCACTCGATGAGGTCGAGGATGACGGATTGCATGTCGAGATGCGCGCTTTGCTCGTGAAGCATCAGGCTCATCCAGAGGGGGGTGAGGAAAATGCCGATGATGCTCGACAGCGTGGCGTTGAACACGGCGACGGAGACATTGCCGCGCGCCGCGGCGGTCATGGCGACGGAGGAGGACACGGTCGAGGGCAGGGCGCACAGGTAGAACATGCCGAGGCGCAGTTCGGGAGAAATCGCGTCGCCGATGAGGGCGTTGATGACGAGGCCGATCAGCGGGAAAGCGAGGAAGGTGGTGGTCTGGATGATGAGGTGGAGCTGCCAGCGGCTGATGCCGTCTTTCATCGCGGCGAAGGAGAGCTGCGCGCCGTGGAGGAAGAAGATCAGCGCGATGCCGGCTTTGGTGATGAGCTCGGGGTGCAGGCTGCCGCCCGCCGCACCCGGGGTGGGGATGAGCCATGCGAGGAACATCGCGATGAACATACCGGTGAGGAACCAATCGGGGATGAGGGAGCGCATGGGTTACTCTGCCGGTGGGATGGGACGGATACGGCGCTGGCGGTTGCCGACATAAGCGCCGAGGACGACGAAGACGAGGCCGATGACGATGGGCATGGTGAGCGGCTCGCCCAGCACCGGCACGGCGAGCAGCGAAGCGAGGACAGGCACGCAGCTGGTAATCATGGCCAAGCGCGTGGCGCCGAGGAGCGCGACGGCGCGGGTGTAGCAGATCATCTGGATTACGGCGACGATGATGCCCTGGTAGACGGCGTAGAAGATGAGTTTCTCGATCGAAGTGTCATGGAAATTTTGCGGCAGTGCGACGGCGTAGATGGGAAGGTAGAGAATCGCGGCGAGGAGGGTGACGGCAATCGTCGCATCCATCGGCGGGAGATTCCAGCGGCGCAGGAGCACGGTGTAGATCGCCCAGCAGAAGGACGCGCCGAGCATGAGGCTGTCGCCAAGCAGGGTGAGGCCGCTTGTGCCGAAGCTTTCGATGGCCATGCTGATGACGCCAAGCGCGATGAGGGCGAGGCCCGCGAGGCGCTGGCGGGTGGGTTTCTCACCGGCGATGAAATAGGCGATCAGCGCGACGGAGAAGGGGAGGAAGCCCTGCATGAGGATGGCGGCATGGTTCGCGGGCGCGTTGCGGAAACCGTTGAAGGCGAGCAGGGTGAAGCCGAGCGCGCCGAACAAGGTCAGCACGATTTTGCGCCACTCGAACAGTTTGGTGCGGTGCTTGCGCCAGAGCGGCAGGATGGCGATGCCGGCGACGGCGTAACGCAGCGCGATGACATCGTACGGTGTTAGCGTGCTTTTGCCGCTCAGGCGCGACACGAGCACGAAGCCGCTCCAGACCAGCACGACGCCGAGCGCGTAGAAATAGCCGGTACGGCAGGGGGATGGGGAAGGTGACATAGGCATGACCGGCCGCCGGAATTAGCGGGCGAAATAGGGCGTAGCTTCTGTCGCATCGCTTTGCAAGCGTTGTCGATGGCTGCGCAGGGCGGTGGTGAATTGCTCAGCGTTGGGGTGGCGCGTGGCATCGAGCTTGTTGGGGCGACGACTGAAATTATGCGCGTAACGGTGTTGTTCGGGCGTGAGTGGCGGCGGCTGCGTGGCGGTGAGGGCACGCGGCTCGAACGATGGTTGCGCCTGCGCGCAGAGTTTTTCCATCAGCCTCGTAGCGTGGAGCCATTCCTGTACGTTCATGTTGCGCATGGCGAGGGTGCGGCCATTGGCCTCGACGATGCCATCGATGAAATGGATGGGGCGCGGGCAGCCATGCGCATCGGGCTTGGTGTCGTAGATGAGCATGCCCTGTTCATCGACCGCGCTCGCGCCACGGCGGATGTCTTTCTTGAATTCCTGAAAGGCGAGGTTGACGTTGTGCCAAGTGGGGTAGTAGCCGCAGGATTTGATGATGTCGGGTAGGTCGTTGGCGTTCTGGCTTTCGGCGGTTTCGCCGAGTTGCGCCGTCTGCAAGGTGACTTTTCCTTCAGCGGCGGCCTTCAAGAATTCTTGCAGCGCATCGTGCAGCGGGCCAGCATGAATCCTATCCCGGACCATATTGATTTTTTTGCCTTCGTGCTGGACGATATACAGGCGCTCGGCCGGTTGGAGGGTAGGGAAATAGTGCAACTCGAACGTGGAGCAGATTTCACCGTTCGGTTTGCGAATGGAAAAGATGTGCGAGCGGGACTCATCTTTCTTGCAGCATGTATCATCATAACCATGGGTGCCGACGCAATGGCTGAGTACACGGCTTTCGTTCGCGAGTTCGGATTGCGTGGTGAGGTTATGGATTTCGTAGCCGTTGCGGGTGATGAACGGTTTTTCGAGTAGGGGGTGCCAGCGGCGTTCCATGGCTTGCGTTGGCTTTGGGATGTCCTGCGGCCAGCTATAATTGAGGGTGGGGAAATGGATTGCGTGGTGGTGCGACGTGTAGGAAAGCGCGATCATATCCCGTGCGAAATGGCTGACGCTTTCGCCGTTGCGCGTATAATGGCCCACCAATGAGCTTATACATTCCCGCGCCGTGAAAGAAAATATCCGGGAGTCCATGTCCTTGAAGGTGGGGTGGGGATACCAGGTTAACATATGCGCTGGCGTAAGGACACGGCGTGAAAAATCGTCTAGGAAATCAACGACGTTTTGCGTCCTGAAAATTTGGTCCAATACCGCAAGCGTCTGCCCGTGCGAATGGCGCGCGGCATAGCCGTCGAGCAGCAGGTCGATGTGATCGGCGGGAATAATTGTTTCGTTTGGCGCACGATGAACATAGGGAAGGGTTTGGGTGCAATAAAGCGCAATTACTTGTTCATGGTTCGGTATATGGGTAAGGACGTAATTCGCAAATTGCGGGCAGTTATTTTTTTGCGCGTATTCCAGCTGGTAATGGGCGATGGCTGCACCGTATTGCGCGAAGCGGGTGGCGAGCGCGTCCTCGCCCATTTGCAAAAACTTCGTAACGAGTGGTGAGCCCCCATCCCGACCAATGAATAATCCTTCTTTCGGCCCGATGTTGGTCGGCTCTTTCAATTTATGGTGAAGGGTTTGTTTAATCGCGTCCTGGTATTTCGGGAGATTGGCAAGGTAGGGTGCGCGATCGAGCAGGCAGTTCAGGTAATGGACGAGTCTTTTTTGGGGCAAGTTCCAGTTCAGGAAGCCTTGCAGCAAAGGAGAACTAGCGCTTTCCCTTGCGTAGATCCTGCAGAGCAACGTGACAGGGGCATTCGCAATCAATTTTTCTGCATGGGGAAGGTGATTCAACACCGCATGCTTGATTTGCGGGTAGGAAACCGTCATCGCCTCATGCGAGTCAGCATCGATGACATGATAGGTTTTGCGGTTATGGCGTCCCATGTGCGGGAATGTAGCGCAGGGAATCGTTTCTTTATGTTAAGGTTTTGTGAAATTTCGCGGTTTATGGCCTAAAAAGAGCCTATTTCCCGTCGAGCAGCGCCTTCAACTGGCGGTGGATGAGGCCGTTGGTGGCGAGCACGCTGCCTTTGTCATCGGTGGTGACGGGGCTGCCATCGACCGCAGTGACCATGCCGTTCGCTTCTTTGACGATCAGGTTCCCGGCGGCCATGTCCCAGATATTCAGGCGGTGGTACCACATGCCGTCCAAGCGGCCAGCAGCGACGTAGGCGAGGTCGAGCGCGGCGGAGCCGGAGCAGCGCACGGTCGGCCCGTCGCTCACCACGCGGGTGAAGGCGGCGAGGGTGCTGGTGAAATCTTTCCGGGTTTTGCGCGGCGCGGTGGTGGAGAGGAGCAGCTCCTCGCGGCGCGTCGAGGCGCGGATGCGTGCGCCGTTCAGGAACGCGCCGTTGTTATGCTCGGCGGTAAACATTTCGTCGTGGATCGGGTCATACACAATCGCGGCGGTGTTTTCCCATTCACCCTTGGCGTTCATTTTCTGCGCGGCGATGGAAATGGCGATGTAGGGGATGGCGTGGATGAAGTTCGTCGTGCCGTCGATGGGGTCGATGA
>OUNJ010001252.1_pt1 | contig 16197 bp, 15 predicted proteins | sample 1755361 | NCBI WGS metagenome assembly OUNJ01 (sample SAMEA3914825, study PRJEB12502) | metagenome | biome: forest; material: soil | place: USA | collected 2012-03-12 | depth 0.1 m
CGAGGCCCTGGCGCGCAAGCAGGTCAAGGCCGGCAGCTATCGCCGCTTCGCCAGCGGGTAGGAAGGTTTGAATCCACAGATTAGCACAGATTAGCACGGATTATTCCGAGCGCGGCCCAAGCGCCTGTGCGTCACCGGCTTATTCGAAATGACCGCTTCGCGGTCGAATCCTGAAGTCGATCCGAACGGACGCAATCTCGATCTCGGACAAAATCTGCGTCCATCTGCGGATTCTAAAAACAATCTGTAAAATCGGCGGCTAGTTCATTCCATAAAAATTCCACGCCGCCCGTGATCCGGTTCGCGCCTTCCATCGTAAGCCGCCTGAAGCCAAGGTTTTCGGAACGACAGGTCCGCCTTTCCGTTCCGCTTGTGGCGCCCGGGGCATACCCCCCCTGCCCCGGGCGTTCTTTTTCGCCGCCAGGGGCTTTCCAAACGGACATTCGACTGTCATGAAGCGCCGCAAAGCCAGCGCTGGAGGCCTTCGCATGACCCGCACCCCGATCCGGAACAGTCTGATCGCCGGACTGCTGCTGATGGCCCTGGCCGCACCCACCCTGGCGCAGCCCGCGGCGCCGGCCAGGCGCAACGTCATCATCTTCGTCGCCGACGGCCTGCGCTACGGCATCGTCGACAAGGATACCGCGCCGACCTTCGAAGCGATCCGCGAAAACGGCGTCGATTTCCGCAATTCGCATTCGCTTTATCCGACGGTGACCACCGCCAACGCCTCGGCCATCGCCATGGGCCACGGCATCGGCGATACCGGCGAGTGGTCGAACGGACTCTATTTCGGCGCGCCCCTGCCGTCCACCGGCGGAAAGCCGACCGCCGGCATGGAGAACGACCTCAGCCTCAAGGACGCCAACGCTCGCTACAACGGCAACTACCTCGACGAGACGTCGCTTTTGCGGCTGGCGCGCGACAACGGCTATCAGACCGCCGCCATCGGCAAGGAAGGCCCGGTCCTGATCCAGGACATCGCCGCCGCCGACGGCAATTCGACCCTGATCTTCGACGACGCGACCGGCTCGGACAAGCCCGGCCGCGCCGTTCCGGTCGCCGCGGACGTCATGCAGGCCATGACCGACGCCGGCATTTCACCCGCGCCGACCCCGCGCGGCGACAACGGCCAGGCCGGCGATTTCCGGACACCCGGCGCACATACGGCCAACGTGGCCCAGCAGGCCTGGTTCCTGGCGGTGGCGACCAAGGTGGTGCTGCCGCGCTTCGCCGCGTCGGGCAAACCGTTCGCCATGGTCTACTGGTCGCGCGACCCGGACGGCAGCCAGCACAACACCGGCGACAGCCTGAACCAGCTGGCGCCCGGCATCAACGGCCCGACCGCCCTGGCCGGGGTACGCAACGCGTCCGACAACCTCCAGGCCCTGATCGACACGCTTAAGGCCGACGGGCTCTACGACAACACCGACATCTTCGTCACCGCCGACCACGGTTTCTCGACCGTGACTCGCCAGAACGCGGGATCGTGGGCGGCGACCTTCACCTATCCCGATGTCGTGCCGGGCTTCGATCCGCAGGGCTTCGTGGCCATCGACCTGTCGCACGCGCTGGGCCTGCCGCTGTCGGACGACGCCGGCAAGACGATCGACGCCACGCAGGGCCAGCATCCCAAGGGCACGACCCTGATCGGCACCGACCCGACCCATCCCGACATCCTGGTGGCCGGCGGCGGCGGATCGCAGATTCTCTATCTCGACCCGGCCAAGGCAAAAACCCTGGCCCCGAAGATCGTGGCGGCCCTGACCCGGCAATCCTATGTCGCCGCCATCTTTACCGACGACAGCCTGGGCCGGCAGCGCGGAGCCCTGCCGTTCAGCGCCGTCGGCCTGCGCGGCAAGGCGCTGACGCCACGGCCGTCGATCTACGTTTCCATGCGCGACTACGCCCTGCCGTCGTGCGTGGCGCAATGGAAGAACCCGGAAGTGTGCTCGATCCTCAGCGCCGACAGCAGCGAACAGCAGGGCCAGGGCCAGCACGGCGCGCTGACGCGGGCCAATACGCACAATTTCATGGCCGCCATCGGCCCCGACTTCAAGGCCGGATACGCCGACCTGTCGCCGATCTCCAACGCCGACATCGCCCCGACCCTGATGCATGTCCTGGGGCTGGATCAGACGTCGGTCGGCGTGCTCAGGGGCCGGGTGCTGACCGAGGCCCTGGCCGGCGGGCCGGACGGCACCGCCAGCCGGACGCACGTGACCCGCTCCGCCAGGGCGGCCAACGGCTTCGTCACCGTGCTGGAAACGCAGAGAGTGGGCGCCGAAACCTATCTCGACGCCGCCGGCATGCCGGGCCGGGTGATCGGACTGAAAACCACACAGTAACTACACAAGACTGTCACGCGACGCTGCTACGGACGAGGCGAAGTCCCCCTACGGAGCCTCGCGACACCCATGCATCGCCTGCTGTCCGCCCTGACGCTGTTCACCGCCCTCGGCGCCATGTCTCCAGCGCTCGCCCAGACGGCGTCCCCGCCGAAGCGCAACGTCATCATCTTCGTCGCCGATGGCCTGCGCTATGGCATCGTCAACAAGGACACCGCGCCGACCTTTCAGGCGATCCGCGACAACGGCGTCGATTTCCGCAACTCGCATTCGCTCTATCCTACGGTGACCACCGCCAATGCATCCGCCATCGCGACGGGCCACGGCATCGGCGACACCGGTGAATTCGCCAACAACATGCATTTCGATCCGGGCCTGAAGGTGAACCAGAACGCCCCGGCCGCCGACATGGAGGACGATCCGGTCCTGTTCGAGGTCAATGCCCGCTACGGCGGCAACTATTTCAACGAGATGAGCCTGCTGCACCTGGCGCGCGACAACGGCTACCAGACCGCCGCCATCGGCAAGGAAGGCCCCGTCCTGCTGCAGGACGTGGCGGCCATGGACGGCCAGACCACGCTCATCATCGACGACGCCACCTCGGCGCGCAAGAAGAACAACTTCGGTGTCCCGGTCGATCCCGCCGTCATGCAGGCGATCGCCGATGCCGGCCTCGACACGTCGGCGCCCGACCGCGGGCTGAACGGCTCGTCCGGCGCCTACAACATGCCGGGCGTCCAGGTGGCCAACACCTATCAACAGAACTGGTTCCGCGACGTGACGGCCAAGGTCGTTCTGCCGCGCTTCGCTGCGGCGGGCAAACCCTTCGCCCTCGTCTACTGGTCGCGCGACCCGGACGGCACCCAGCACAACACCGGCGACAGCCTCAACGCGACCTGGCCCGGCATCGACGGCCCGACCTCGCTGGCGGCCGTGCGCAACGCCTCGGACAACCTGCAGGCCCTGATCGACGAACTGAAGGCGCTCGGCATCTATGACAATACCGATATCTTCGTCACCGCCGACCACGGCTTCTCGACCATCGGCCGCACGTCGAAGACGTCGTACTCGACCCAGTTCGACTATCCCGACGACACGGTGAAGGGCTTCCTGCCCTCGGGCTTCGTCGCCATCGACCTGGCCCACGCGCTGAACATGCCGCTGTCCGACAGCTACGGCGCCCCGCTCGACATCAAGAAGCACCAGCACCCTGGCGGCGCGGCCCTTGTCGGCGCCGATCCCGCCCATCCCGATGTGCTGGTGGTTTCCGTCGGAGGATCGGACATCCTGTATCTCGATCCCGCCAAGGCGAAGACCCTGGCGCCGAAGATCGTCGCCGCCCTGACCGGGGAAGACTATGTCGCCGGCCTGTTCGTCTCCGACGACCTCGGCAATGTCCCCGGCGCCCTGCCGATGAGCGCCGTCGGCCTCATCGGCTCGTCCCTGACGCCGCGCCCGGCGATCTATATCTCGTTCGCCGACCACGCCGACGCGACCTGCATCCTCAAATGGCAGAACCCGGAGGTCTGCTCGGTGCTGACCGCCGATGGCGGGCTGCAACAGGGCCAGGGCCAGCACGGCTCGTTCACCCGTGCCAACACACACAACTTCATGGCGGCCATCGGTCCGGACTTCAAGGCCGGCTTCGCCGACGCCTCGCCTATCTCCAATGCCGACATCACGCCGACTCTGGCGCGCATCCTGGGCTTCGACCTGCCGTCGAACGGCAAGCTGAACGGCCGTGTCATCGCCGAGGCTCTGAAGGACGGTCCCGACGCCGCGGTCAGCTCCAGCCAGTCCATCCGTTCCGGCACGGCGGCCAACGGCTTCGTCACCGTGCTGGAAAGCCAGAGCGTCGGGGATGAGACCTATCTCGACGCCGCCGGCATGCCGGGCCGGGTGATCGGGCTGAAAAGCACGCACTGACCAACCACATTTTTCCGCTTGGAAATTTCCGCAGTCTTGCCATAGTAACGGCACAGGCAGGGAAGAACATCCATGGCGGCCACACCCCGTATTCGCCGGATCGGCGTCGACGAACTCGAGATCGTGCGCGAACTGGCGCTGATCATCTGGCCGAAGTGTTATCGCAACATCATTGGCCCCGATCGGGTCGACGCCATGCTGGCGGCGCTCTATTCGATCGAGGCGCTGGAACGCGAGATGGTGGAACAGGGCCACGTCTTCTGGGTCGCCCGTTACGGTCCGCTCGATGTCGGCTACGCCTCAGCCTATGTCGAGAACCGGCGGCTGTGGCTGAAGAAGCTGTACGTGCGCGACGACCACCGCGGCCTGGGCCTCGGCAAGCGGCTGATCGAGGCGGCGATGACGCACTTCGCCGGACCGGAACCCGCCAACGACATGGCGCTGTTCGTCAACCGCGACAATACGCCCGCCATCAGCTATTATCTGCGCTCGGGCTTCCAGGTCGAGGCCGAGGTGCCCGTCCAGATGGGCCCCTATGCCTTCACCGACTTCATCATGCAGAAGGCGATCTGACAGGTTTTTATCGCGCGCTTATTTTTTGAATATTGGCATTTATAACTTGCTTACTTTACTGCCCAACTACAGACGTTATCGGTAACAATCTCTTAACCCATTCACCTTTCACGCGATTTTGCCGCGCGTAAACAATCCTGTTACCGGGCATTTCTTATCTTGCCCACCCGCTTTTCTGTGTTACAAAATTTACAGGTCGTTAAAACAGGTTAAACAGCCAGTTAACGGACGAAACAGCCAATAGAAGCTGTTTTGACAAAACTGACGCCGTACGGTCGCAAAAGCGCCTATCGGCCATGCCACAACCTGCCGGCCGAAAACGATCCGGCGCTAAACCCGACGCAAGACGCGTGCAGACCTGCGGAGTTTGCAGATGCCCTATACGCCCCATATTCGTCAGATCAGCCTGGCCGAACTGGAGATCGTGCGCGATCTCGCCCTGCAGATCTGGCCTCGCTGCTATCGCCGCCTCATCGCTCCCGATCAGATCGACGAGATGCTGGCGGCACTGTTCGACCTCGATGCGCTCGAAACCGACATGGAAGACCGCGGCCACATCTACTGGGTGGTGCGCGTCGGCCAGCGCGACGTCGGCTTCGCCTCGGCCCACGTCGAAGGCGCGCGCGTGTGGATCACCAAGCTCTACGTGCTGGAAGACTATCGCGGCTTCGGCCTCGGCAAGGCGCTGATCCACGCCGTTCAGGATTATTTCGCCCCGGCCCAGCACTTGGCCCTGTGCGTGCACAAGGAGCAGCCGACGGCGGTCGACTTCTGCCTGCGCTCGGGCTTTGCCATCGATCGCGAGATTCCATTTAGCCTCGGCACCTATGGCTTCACCGACTATCTGATGCACAAGGACCTGCGGAACTAGGCCAGCAAGGAGCGGACATCCGGACCGCCGAGCAAGACCTGCCACAGGAAGACGGTCGCGGCATGCATCATAACGCCCGGCCAGATCGAGCCCGTGCGATAACGCATCACCGCGCACGCCAGTCCCAGCACGCCGGCGGCGATCAGGAAGGCCGGCGTCAGGAACAGCTTCGCGCCCGGCAGGAAGGTCAGCGCTTCGATGACATGCCACAGGATGAAGGCGGCGACGCCGAGACCGATCCACAACCACGGCCGGCGGCTGTCGCCGCGCTCTGGCAGGAGGCCCCGAAAGATGGTTTCCTCGGTCAATGACGGCACCAGGATCACACTCAGAAGCCGTAGCGGCCAGCCGCCGAAACGCGGCTGCCAATGCCAGAATCCGCCCAGACAAGCGATCACCGCCATCAGTCCGAGACTGACGGCGGCGATGACGAGACACGCGGCCCAGTCGCGTGGACCGGGCCAGGTGGTGAAGGCGCGGATCAGGCGCTTGATCAAGCGGTCTCCCTGGATTTGTGCCGGAGGGCGAAGGCGGCGATCCAGATCATGACCAGGACGCCGAAAATGTCGAGGCCGATCTTGCCATAGAGGTCGATGCCGCCGCCGAAGCCGTTGAACATCAGGCCCCACATGCCGAGCGCCGAGCCATAGGCCAGGGCGATGGTGTGCCATGTGCTCCACTTCGGCGAGGCCTGCCAGGCCGGCACCAGCCAGATCATGAAAAGACCCAGCACGATCCCGGCGGTGACAGGGGCGATGGTCGGCACGTCGGGCTTGAGACCGAAGGCCAGAACCTCGATGCCGAAGACCACCGCCATGGCCAGGACACTGAGCACGAAGACGACCAGCGGATGCGGCGGCGTCATTGGTTTGGCGGCACCGGCCAACAGGCGCCGCGCCGGTCCGACGGCCAGCAGGATGGTCATGGCGATGACGGCGGCCGAAATCAGAGCCAGGTCCTTCGGCAGGTGATAGGGCGCGAGATGGAAGACCTTTTCGCGGGCGACGATGTTCCAGCCATACCAGGCGGCGAACGAGGCCGGCACGAACAGCAGAACCATCGGGATCATGCCCCAGATGTTGAGCCAGCCGTTGTCGCGGCGTTCCGGGAACATCAGCTCGACGATGGCGACCGGCACGCAGACGACCAGGATCGCTTCGTACAGCATGGCCCAGACGAAATAGACATAGTTGAAGGCGCCGTCGAGGACCGGCAGGCGGCCATATTCCTGGTGCTGGATCTGCACCACCAGCGAGGCGAATGAGGTCTGCTGGATCAGCAGTTCCTCGGCCATGGCCAGGGCCAGCGCCAAAAGGACGAGGTTGAACCAGCCAAGGCGGAACCTGCGCACGAAATAGCGGGCGAAGACCGCGCCCGAGCCCCAGACCAGCATTTCGAGCGGAAAGACGAAGGCTGACGATAGGCGGGTGGCGCCCGACATCAATTCCGCCACCGCCGGCGCCATGATCATCAGGGTCAGGGCCGGCAACAGGCTGGAAAACCACGATCTTTTTTGAACTTTTTCGTTCCCGGACATGACTTTTTCCTTTCATTCCGTGAAATTCTCATTTATAAATATCTTATGTCTAAGATAAATGCAAGACCTGTTTCACCTCCGGCCAACGTTTCCAACCTGGGACGCGACATGGCGACCGCCGTCATCACCTTCCATGAGACCCTGGCGCGCAAGGCGGGGATGAGCGCGGCCGAGACGCGCTGCCTGGGCGTGCTGGGCCGCCTGCAGGTGGCGACACCGGGACAACTGGCGCAGGAAACGGGGCTGACCACCGGCGCCATCACAGGCATTGTCGACCGGCTGGAAAAGGCCGGCTACGCCAGGCGCGAGCCCAACCCCAACGACCGGCGCAGCCTGCTGATCCGCCCCGCCAACCAGGACAAGGTCAACCAGATCCTGGGGCCGTTCTACGAATCGCTGCGTGCGGCCATGGCCGGGATGGCATCGCGCTACACGCTCGAAGAGCTTGAACTTATCGGCCGTTATCTCGAGGACACCACCGAGGTGCTGAAATCGGAAACCGCCAAACTCAGGGCGAAGTCGCGGGTTTCGCCGGCTTGAAGTCCTTCGCCGTGGCCTGAGCCGCGCTGATGTCGCCGAAGGACATCTGCTTCCTGACGGCATCGGCGGCAGCCGGAGCGTCGTCATCGCCGCCGGCCGCGGCGATCAGGTACCATTTGAGCGCGTCCTTGCGGCTCTGCGGCACGCCCATGGCGTTTTCGTACATGACACCGAGTTCGTACTGCGCCGAGGCGACGCCGGCGCCGGCGGCGTCAGTCAGGATCTGGCGGGCCTTGTCGTAGTCGGCGGTAACGCCCAGACCCTGGGTGTAACACCGGGCCAGGGTGGTCCGCGCCTCGCCGTCACCATCGGCGATGGCCTTGTTGATCAGGGCCAGCCCCTTGTCGACGTCCTTGTCCACGCCTTCCCCGGTCAGATACATCAGCCCGACCTGAACCTCGCCGTCGTTGTCGCCGAGATCGGCCGACTTCTGGAACCATTTGAAAGCTTCCTTGTCATCCTCCGGGACGCCGTCGCCGTCGAAATACATCATGGCCAGGTCATAGGCCGCGTCTGCATAATCCTGGTCGGCCGCCTTGCGGTAATAGTCGAGCGCCCTGGCGTCGTCCTCGGTCACGCCTTCGCCATGGTGATACATGTAGCCGAGCTCGGTCTGGGCCCAGTCATTGCCCTGGTCGGCGGATTTGGTGAACCACTGCACCGCCGTCGCCGCGTCCTGCTTGACGCCCTGGCCCTGGCGGTAGCAGACGCCGACATAATACTGCGACCAGGCATCGCCGTTCCCGGCGGCCTGGGAAAACAGCCTGAACGCCTTGTCGTAGTCGACCGGGACACCGTCGCCCTCATAGTTCATCAGGGCTAGGAAATAGACACTGTCGTCGTCGCCGGCGTCGGCGCCGGCCTGGAAATACGTCATGGCCCTGGCATAGTCGACCGGCACGCCCTTGCCGAACAGGTAAAGGTAACCGAGATTGTAGTTGCCGGTCGCATCGCCTTTGCCAGCCGCCTTCTGGTACCACGTAATCGCCTGCTGGACGTCGGCATCGACACCGCGCCCCATCTGGTAGGCATAGCCCAGCGCGTTCTGCGCCCTGGCGTTGCCGGAGTCGGCGGCCTGGCGGTAGAGCTTGAGCGCTGAAGCATAATCGTTGCCGTCGGAATCGAGATCGCCGAGTTCGACCATGGCGTCGGTGTCGCCGAGCGCGGCGGCCTTGCCGAACCAGGTCCGAGCCTGATCCTGATCCTGGGTGATGCCCCGGCCGTCGCGACAGGCCATGCCGAGATTATACATGGCGTCGCGGTCACCGCTGGCGGCGGCGCGCTGATACCACTCGACGGCCTTGGCGTAGTCCTGCGCCGTACCGATGCCCTGCTCGTAGAGCCGGCCGAGATAGTTTTCGGCGTCGCCGCGTCCCTGGCCGGCGGCGGTCTGGATCAGGGCGAAGGCCTTGGCTTCGTCCTTGGCTACACCTTCGCCACGCAGATACATCAGGCCGAGATCGAACACGCCCTCGCCGTCGCTGCCGTCGGCGGCGACCTGATACCAGTGGGCGGCTTGGGCGGCATCGGCGGTCACGCCGTCGCCGGAATAGTACATGTCGCCAAGGGTTACCGCGGCCGCAGCCAGGCCCGCATCGGCCGCCTTGCCCAGCCAGACCGCGGCCTGGGCCTTGTCCATCGTCACGCCCTGGCCATCATAGTACATCAGGCCCAGGACGTATTCGGCATCGTCATGACCCTGATCCGCCGCCATCTTCAGCCACTGTTCGGCCTTGGCGCCGTCGGCGGCCGACAGCCCGATGCAGGCGCAGCCGTTGAGATAATCCTGGCCGAGCGCGGTCTGGGCGTATGGGTCGCCGGCAGTGGCGGCGCGCGTCAGCCAGGCCATGGCCTGGGCGGGATCGGCCTTGACGCCCTTGCCGCCGGCATAGTCCGTTCCTGCCATGGTCTGAGCCTGGGCATCGCCAAGCCGCGCCGCCTTGAGGTAAAGAGCAAACGCCTTTTCGGCATCGGCCGGGACACCCAGCCCCTTCGCCGTCAGGATCGCCAGGCCGACATAGCCGCGCGCGGCGCCTTCGTCGGCGGCGCGTTGATACCATTGCCGCGACTGAACATAATCCGGTGGTACGGCCTTGCCGGTCATGTACAGGGCGCCAAGGTCGGCGGCCGCGGGCGCCCAGCCGTCGTTGGCCGCCTGCTCGTACAGCGCTTCGCCTTTCTTGATGTCGGCATCGACGCCAAGGCCATGCAGGTACATGTGGGCGACTGCTTCCAGACCCTCGGGATTGTCGAGATCGGCGGCCTTCTGGTACCAGGCCAGCGCCTGCTTGTAGTCCTGCGGCGCCGATATGGCCTTGAAATAGATGTCGCCCATGCGGACGTAGCCGCCGGCGAAACCGGCGGCGGCGGCTTTTTGATACAACGTCTTGGCCTGGTCGAGATTCTTGGGAACCCCGCCGAGGCCCTGTTCGCTGACCCAGCCGAAATCGGCCATGGCGCGCGCGTTGCCCAACGCCATGGCGCGCTTCAGCCACGCCACGCCTTTGGCTTCGTCCTTCAGTTCGGGGACGTAGAGATAGGCCATGCCGATGCGGTCGCCGACATCTCCAAGCTGATCGCCCGCCGCCTGGTCAAATTCCGCCCCGGCAGCGGCCGGATCCGGCGGGCCATCGCCGTCGACCGCCATCTCGCCCAGGTAATAGTGCGCCCACAGGCTGCCCCTGGCTGCTGCCTTGCGGTACCAGTCAAGCGCCTGGGCATTGTCAATGTCGAGGCCGCCCATGCCGTCCTGATAGACATGACCCAGCACCAGCATGGCGTCGGTACTGCCGGCGCTGGCGGCCTCTTCCTGCGCCGCCTTGCCGGCGGCGAAGTCCTGGGGCATCCCCATGCCGTAAAGCTTCATCTGGCCGATGTCCTGCTGCGCGGCCAGGCTGCCCGTGGCTGCGGCCGTCTGGAACAGGGCGAATGCCTTGGCCATGTCGCGCGGCACGTCCCGGCCTTCCATGTAGTCCTCGCCGAGGGTGACATTGGCGTCGACATCGCCCGTCGCGATGGCGGCTTCGAGTTCGGCCGGCGAACGCTTGTCCACCCGGTCCTGAGCCAGGGCGGACGAAGCCGTCAGCGCCGCCACACAGACACAGCCCAACCACAGCGATTTCATGAATTTCCCCCAAACGCCAGCCTGACGTGAACATAACCGAAGGCCTTGCGCTTGTCCCACCCTTTCGGCCTCTTTCAAAATGGTCTATGAACACCCACATCATTCGGGGCGCAGGGGAACACGGAAGCATCCGGTCATCCGCTGCGATGAGCAAAGGGAGCTCCACGTCATGAATTCCAAACGCGTCATCAGTTTCGTTGCCGTGATCGGCGTCGCCATGAGCCTGGCCGGGTGCGGCTACAACAACATACCGACCAAGGAAGCCAACGCCCAGGAAAAGTGGTCCCAGGTGCAGAACGAATACGCGCGCCGCGCCGAGCTGATCCCGCAGCTGGTCGCCACCGTCAAGGGCGAGGCCGCCAACGAGCGCACCATCCTGACCGATGTCATCAATGCCCGCGCCTCGGCCACCAAGGTCAGCGTCGATGCCTCGACCATCACCGATCCGGACAAGTTCAAACAGTTCCAGCAGTCGCAGGACGGCCTGTCGGCAGCCATCGGCCGGCTGATGGTGGTGCAGGAGCAATATCCCGACCTGAAGTCGAACCAGGGCTTCGAGACCTTGCTCGACCAGCTGGAAGGCACGGCCAACCGCGTCACCGTCGCCCGCCAGGATTACAACGAGGCGGCCAAGGACTATAACCTGTCCCTGGTGACCTTCCCGTCGGTGGTCTGGGCCTCGACGATCCAGAGCGGCCACAAGCCGATGCAGTATTTCCAGGCCACCGAGGCGCAGCAGGCCAATCCGAACGTGGACTTCTCCGATGTCGGCGCCCCGGCTTCGCACTGATCGTTTCCATCCGACTTCCTGACAAGGCGGCGTCATGTCCCTTTCCGTCATCCGGCAGAGCCTGTCGTCCTTCTGGGCGGCAGGTTTCCTGCTGTTTGCCACCGCTGCCCCGGGCCACGCCCAGGATCTGAAGTTCCCGGACCTGAACGGCCACCGCGTCGTCGACCAGGCCAATATCCTCAGCGACGCCACCGAGCAGGACCTGGAGCTGAAGCTGAAGGGCGTCGAGGACGCCACCACCGACCAGGTGGTGGTGGTCACGGTCGACAGCCTGCAGGGCGATACCATCGAGGACTACGGCTACAAGCTGGGCCGGCACTGGGGCATCGGCCAAAGCGGCACGGAAAAGGCGTCCAACGGCCAGACCTACAAGGACAACGGCCTGCTGCTGATCGTGGCGCCGAACGAGCACAAGGTGCGCATCGAGGTCGGCTACGGCCTTGAGCCGGTGATGACCGACGCCATGTCGGGCCTGATCATCCGCGAGGCGATCACGCCGAAGTTCAAGGCCGGCGACTATGACGGCGGCGTCGAGGCCGGGGTCGACCAGATCATCCAGCAACTGTCGCTGGACCGCGGCGTGGCCATCCAGAAAGCGCAGGCGGCGGCGCAGGACCAGGACAGCGGCGCGTCGTCCGGACACATTCCGATCGGCTTCATCATCCTGATCGTCATCTTTATCATCCTGTTCTCGCGCGGCTGGCTGCCGTGGTTCATCCTGGGCCAGGTGCTGGGCGGCGGCGGACGCGGCTGGGGCGGAGGCGGAGGCGGTGGCTGGTCCGGCGGTGGAGGTGGTGGCGGCTTCTCCGGCGGCGGCGGATCGTTCGGCGGCGGCGGGGCTTCGGGAGGCTGGTAATGGCACATTCGATCGATCATGCGCGTATCAACGCCGCCATCGCCCGCGCCGAGGTGTCGACCTCGGGCGAAATCACCTGCGTCGTCAAGGCGAAGCGCTTCGACTATCCCGAGACGCCGTTGATCTGGGCGGCAGCGGTATCGCTGATCCTGCCGCTGGTGCTGGCGGCGTTCGGCCTTGTGCCGCACGCCTGGATGGCACCGCTGCTGTCGAAGCTGGGCGGCTGGTACGCCATCGGCGTGTCGGGCGACTTCACCATTACCGAGGCGATCATCGCCTATGCGCTGCTGCAACTGGTCCTGTTCGCAGCCGTCTACGCCCTGGTCGGCTTTACCGGCCTGCGCCTTGCGCTGACGCCCAGGGCCATCCGCCATCGCCGCGCCCATGAAAAGGCGCAGGAGCAGTTCTATGCCCGCGGCCTGCACCTGACGCAGAGCCATACCGGGGTAATGATCTTCTGCGCGGTGGAGGAACGCTTCGTCGAGGTCATCGCCGATGAAGGCATCTATGCGAAAGTCGATCCGCATTTCTGGGATTCGACGGTGGCGACCCTGTTGCAAAACATCAGGTCGGGCGACATGACGACCGGCTTCGAAGCGGCCATCGAGGTGTGCGGCCAGGCCCTGGCCGGCCATTTCCCGCCCGAAGGCGACAATCCCAACGAACTGCCCGACGTGCTGATCGAACTATGAGCGGCGGCCTGCTGTCGCCCGAACTGGTGAAGCTGATGGCGGCGGTGGCGGGCCGGCGCGACGTCACGCTGGGCCAGGCCATGCATAATCCCGGCCTGATGACGAGCGGCAAGTTGTTCGCCTTCGTCAAGGATGGCAGTCTGGTGCTGAAACTGCCGGCCGGGGTCATCGATGGGCTGGTCGAAAGCCATGGCGCGGTGCGTTTCGACCGCGGTCAGGGCAAGCCTTTGCGCGAATGGGTCGTGGTGCCGCCGTCGGCCGCCGCCGACTGGCCGGACCTGACGCGCCAGGCGTGCGATTTCGTGGCCGGCTAGATTTCCGAAGCGTGGATGGTCATGGTCATGTCGTGAAGCTGGCCCTGGGTGTCGAAACAGCCGTCGTTGGCCAGCAGGACGTAGGCCTGACCGTCGTCCGGAAACAGGATCAGCTGGCTCGACATGCCATAGACGCCACCACTGTGCCACAGCTGGCGCTTGCCGTCCTTGCGTGTCTCGTCCCACATCAGGCCGATGGCGTAGGCGTCGATGTAACCGGCGACCGGTTCGTGTGCGGTGCGCACCACCGAATTGGTCTCGTCAAGCTGCCAGTCGGCATAGCGCAGCATGTCGCCGGCATCGGAATAGAGCCCGCCGGCCGCCCCGGCATTGGGCAGGACATGGGGCATGAGGCCGCCTTTCGGTCCGTAGCCCTGGGCCAGACGGGACCGGTCGAGCCATGAGACGTGCAGGCCGGTGTGCTTCATGCCGAGCGGACCGGTGATCTCATCCTTCAGCAACTGGTCGTAGGTGCGGCCATAGACGTTTTCGAGCCCGAAGCCGACGACCTTGATGCCAAGGTTGGAATAGGCCAAGGTGTCGCCCGGCGTGGTCAGGAGCGTCGTGTCGTGCAACTCCTTCAGGTAGCGCGCGCGATCGTAGGCCTTTTCGCGGGCGACCAGCAGGTACGGCAGCTGGTCGGCGTCGGCGTCCTTGAACAGGCCGCTGCTGTCGGGCAGTTCGCGCGGCATGCCGGCCTTGTGGCTGGCCAGGGTGCGCAGCGTGATCGGCTTGCCGTCGCGCTCCAGGTTGGGATAAGCCTCAGGCAGATAGGCGCGGAAATCGCCGTCCAGTGTCATCCTGCCATCGAAAATCGCCTTGGCTGCCAAGGTGCCAGTGAAGGTCTTGGTGACCGAGCCGATTTCGTAGAGGGTCTGTCCGGTCGGCAGGGCGGCCTTCGCCTTCGACACCGAGCCGTAGTTATAGACGTGGTCGCCGGCGGCATCGTGGACACCGACCGACAGGCCGACATGGCATCCGGTAGCGAAGAAGGTGTCGGCGGCGGTCTCGACCACCTTGTCGAGCGCCGTGACGTGCGGATTGTCGGTCGGCGTGGCGGAAACGGCGGCGCACGGCGAAAGACAACCCAGACTGATGGCAAGAGCCAGGACACGCATGACGACCTCCCTGTGATGCCTGGCGACGGTGGCCGAGGATTCGGGCGGTAATATGGTTGGGCCCGCGCGTGGCAAACGTCCGATTCCGTCTTGCTTCCTTAAACGCATTCGTGTATCAGCACGATAACACAGTAACACGTTGATACAGATGACAACCTCGTCCGAAGACATCGACGATCTGACCCGCGCCCTGCTGATGTTGCAGGGCGAGGCGGAGGTGCGCGCCTTTCTCGACGACCTGTGCACGCCGTCGGAAATCCGGGCCTTTGCCGAACGCTTCAAGGTGGCGCGCCTGCTCGACGAGGGGCAGTTGAGCTATCGCGACATCGCCCTGCGTACCGGTGCCTCCACAACGACCGTTACCCGCGTCGCCCGTTTCCTGCGCGACATGCCGCATCAGGGCTACCGGCTGGTGCTGGATCGGTTAAAGGCGCAGGACAAGTAAGACACCCCACCACCACGCCCATGAAGAATGGGCGCGGTCCCCCTCCCCAGCAAAGCTGGGGAGGTACAAGAAGACGAAAGACCATGACCGAACCCCGTTTACGCATTGCCGTCCAGAAGTCCGGCCGCCTGGCCGACCGTTCCCTGGAGTTGATCTCCGGCGCCGGCCTGCGCGTCATGAAGGGCGCCAACGAACTGCTCTACCGCGTCGAGAACCAGCCGATCGACCTCTTGCGCGTGCGCGACGACGATATCCCGACTTTCGTCGCCGACGGCGTGGCCGAGCTGGGCATTGTCGGCTACAACGTCCTGGCCGAGCATTTCCCGGATCGCGACCTGGAAGCGATGATCGTCATGCGGCTGGGTTTCGGCTCGTGCACGCTGAAGATCGCCGTGCCCAACGAGATCGACTATACCGGCCCGCAATGGCTGGCCGGCAAGCGTATCGCCACCTCCTACCCCAACATCCTGGCCGCCTGGCTGAAGGCCAAGGGCGTCCAGGCCGAGATCGTCGAGATGCGCGGTGCCGTCGAGGTCGCCCCGCGCATGAAGATCGCGTCGGCCATCTGCGACCTGGTCTCGACCGGAGCGACGCTGGAGGCCAACGGCATGAAGGCCACCGACCTGGTGCTGAAATCCGAGGCCGTGCTGATCAAGGCGCCGCACGCCCCGCCGGCGGACCTGGAACACACCTATGATGTGGTCCTGCGCCGCTTCGACGGCGTGACGGCGTCGACGGGTGCGAAATATGTCATGCTGAACGCGCCGAAAGTGCGGCTTGCCGAGATTTCCAAGCTGATTCCCGGCGCCGATTCACCAACCATCATGCAACTGGCCGGACGCGACGACACCGTGGCCGTGCACGCCGTCTGCCAGGAAAACGTCTTCTGGGAGACGCTCGACAAACTGAAGGCGGCGGGGGCGTCGGCCATACTGGTGCTGCCGATAGAGAAGATGATGAAATGAGGAAGAAGGCCCCCCTCCGTCGCCTCGCAAGCTCGGCGCCACCTCCCCCACACGTGGGGGAGTATGATCTTTCTTGTACCTCCCCACTTGTGGGGAGG
>OUNJ010003609.1_pt1 | contig 16141 bp, 16 predicted proteins | sample 1755361 | NCBI WGS metagenome assembly OUNJ01 (sample SAMEA3914825, study PRJEB12502) | metagenome | biome: forest; material: soil | place: USA | collected 2012-03-12 | depth 0.1 m
CCCACGACGGCCCGCCTCGCATGAGCTACGCGAGGGCTCCGCTCAGCGGGCCTTGACCTCAACCCAACAAACAGAAAGAAAGGCGAACGGACTCTCAAAATGAACGGCCCGGATCAAGGGGCTGGGTCACCCGGCATCGGCCCGACTTACGCTGCCAACCTGATGGCTTGGCGACAAGAGCGCGTGAAGCGGTTCGTCTATGACCCGAAGCCAAACGCCCAGGATCAAGTCGCCGTAGGTCGCATACGTGCCGACATTCAGCACCAAGCGGGGCAGTTTCGCGCCGAACTCGCTCGCGGGCCGGACGACTTAAAACGCATCGCGCAAGCCACAGACCAGCGTCGGCGCGCGGCCGATCCGTTGCTCCTCAAGATTCACGAGCAGCGCATGCAGATTCATGCCGATTTGAAGGCACTTGGTATTGATGTGCCTTCGGTGCCGCTTCCGCAGCGACCGGTGCCTAATCGGCCTACAACCACGCACCCAAACTCAACCATATCGACCGGCGGCAACGCGACGGTCACCACCGTTACCAAATCGGCACCGCCGAATTGCCCGCACTGTGGAAGTGGCATGTTACTTCGGCAGGCCCGACGCGGCCACAGTCGCGGTAAGCCTTTCTGGGGGTGTCGCCGTTTCCCCGCCTGCTCTGGCACGAGAAATATTTAGTGGGCGAGTAAAACGATCAACCCCGCCGCCTTAAAATCCGGCGAAGGTAAATGGCGGAACCACTATATGGCGTTTAGTGAAGGAGCACCTAACGGTGGCGCCCTGTGGTCATGGTCTCGCCGAGCGGCGCGTGGCCGTGGCAGAGGTGCCACCATGCCTTAAATCATTCTGTATTCGCACTGAATGGTTGAATTTTCCAGAATGTTTTCTTAACGATAATAACTTGGCTAATTATAAGAATCATTTCCAGGGGAAACTATGCGTTCAAAGCCTACAATTGCGATTTCCGCCTTGTCTTGCGTGGTATCAATCATCGGCATTATTGCTGCAACCAAGGCAGCGCTCGACACATCTGAGGAACTACGCCCAGTCCTAATTTCCATGGTTGTTGCGGTTGCCGCTATCATACTGACAGACAGAGTTGTTGATTTGATTCGTGCTTATATGGATAAGAATTTTGATCAAGATGAGGAAAATTATAAGCAGGTAGTTTTGGATTTTGTGAAAGATTTTCCCACAAAAATCGCGGATAATATACTAAATGCAAAAGATATAATTTCATTCTCCACAAAAGCCGAGGGTGTAAGTTATTGCATATATCTAAGCCAGACGACGAGGTCGTTAAAAAATATTGCTTTTAGACATGACGGCCAAAATTCAGTAACCGATCTTGAAAAATATACTGAGGAAGATTTGCTATATCTTCAATGGATAGAAGCTAAAAAGAAAATTCTTTCTCAAGGTACAGTTAGCGAGTTGCTCTCAGCTCACTTTCACAAATTAGATCCCGTTCGTAGATTTGCTGAAGGGCAGAAATCAAATAGGTACCACTTTAAATGTGTATCTAATTTGCAGCCTGTCGTGCAGGTAAGCATTTTTGATTTTAAAAGTCAGCGGCCGAAACAACTCGTCTTAGGCTGGGAGATTCCAGGGCAAGAGCAAGGAATTTCGTTTGCCAGCAGCCATCCGGAATTAGTTCGATATTTTGAAACTTATTTTGACAATAACTTTAAGGATGCCCCAGGTAAAATTTGGCTTAAGCCATAGCTATTTTGGTTGGCAGCCCAAGTGTAAGCAGTTAGCCTCCGCGCTGCTCGGGCGTTCAGCAAATATCACCCATTGCAAAGCAAGGCCTGCACCTACGCCAAGCAGAACCGTAGCCGCTGAGAAAATTACAGCCTTTACTAACGCTTTCTGTTCCGCAATTTTTCGTTCATGCCGTAGAATGTTTGATACGCGCCGCACTTCCGAGCTAATATCGAAAGTATACGACATGCCGTCTGTCGACACAGAATCGGTTTTTGACGATGAGAAATCGCTTGGAGTTGGGTTATCCGTGTAATCGTCGCGCTTAGGCATTAGAGCCAAGGGGCTGGAGTTATCCATTTATGGCTCCGTAATCTAGCTGAAGTATATTTAAACTATAATAGTGATCGCGGTAAATAAAGTATGAATTTTTGACATTGCGCACTCCTTGTTGCCTCAAGCAACCACAATGGCTGCTTTTCCAGGGTAAGTTTACGCCTTGGCCAATTTTGCTGACGCAAATTCTGTATGGGCCATTAATTTACATTAACACTATAAACGCGACTCGCAAAAGGCAGAATTGAGTCTTTTTCGTAATGATGTTGTAAATTTCGCACATGGTGATTTTTATTTTTAAAATCAGCAGCTTGCGCTCGTGCAATTCGCAGACATACGAAAAAGTGATCATGGCGGCATCCAATCTAGCGGGGATACATCTCAAACTTGACTTTAACGTAAAGTTGTTTTTTGCGCAGACTGCCGGTTTGGTGGAGTTTAATCAGAAACTTACAAACCGCTGATCTGCGGTGCGGCGGTCGTTTCCGCGACCCGCGCCGTACCCGACGTTTCTTCCAGCCCATCCAAGTGCACCGGCTGTTTGAACGCCGCCATCAGGATATTGTTCATCAGCAGATGCTCGGTTTCACTGCTCATGGGAAAGGCCCAGGTGTAGCCGGTATCCGCCAGGAATTTGTGCGACCGCATACCACCCTTATTCCGGTCAGGCACGATTTGTTGCAACGCCTCGCGCCGTAGCGAGCCGTGCTCATGATCGCCGGTATAGAAATAGATGCGGTCCGCCGTGAAGATGACCCGATCCGCGAAGCCCTTAAGGCCCGCCTTCGCAGACAGGTACACACCGAAGTACCACACGGCGCTGAACACCAGGGCGATGGGCACGCAGATGATCAGCCCGACTGGAAAGAACATAAACCCCAGCAAGGCCCCGCCCAGCGGCAACAGCAACGCTATGGTCCGAATGAACTTGATCTTCTTTTCGGCAGGTGAGGCGCGCGACAGGCTGATCTCGCCCGGTAGGTCCACGATTTGGAAGAAATCTGCCTCCTTCAGCTGGTCCCAATCCGGCGTGCGGCGAAGCGGCTCACTCATCGATATACTCCCGCAAAAAGCCCTTGGTGATGTCGTTGCGTTCCAGCAGCAACGGCGGCCAGCCGGGCGACAGAGCCAGCAACTGGCCCGTCTCGCGCGCCAGCCCGCGTTCCAACTCGTGCGGATGGGCGACGCGATCCGTCACCCATCGCCCGCCGCCCGTCAGCATCCCGCCGCGTGCGCGGTCCGCGAACGCGCCATGCGGCGTTTCCGGTTCATAATATTGTGTGATGCCGAGCCGCTTTGACAGCGTTTCCGCCGTCAGTTCGTCGCCGCCCAGCGCGTGCCAGGTCGTCACCCCGGCGTTGCCGATGAAGGTCCCCCAGCGCTTGCCGTAAATCGCCTCAAGCTGCCCCAGGTCCTGGATGATCGGCCACATCTTGACCCCCGCGCCCGCCAGCAGCCCCGCCGCCTTTTCCAGCGAGGCCATGTACCCCAGCGTCGCGAACTCATCGAGCATGAGCAGCACCGGCGGCGCGCCGGGCCGTGACGGCGTGCCTTCCAACGCCGACATGGCCAGGTTCACGAATGACCGTAGCCACGGGCGATAGGCGTGCATGTAGGACGCCGGCAGACAGAGGTACACTGTCACATCGCGCCGCTTCAAATCCGGTAGGCTGAAATCCGATGGCTGGCACACCCTAGTCATGGCAGCGTCGGGGTTGTTCAGCCCTTCCAGCCAGGCCAGTTGTCGCCGCGCCGTCGAGACGATGGAGCCTTGCTCCTCGGGCGGGATTTCCAGAAAGCGGATCGCCATGGCCTGGATCGCGCCGTTGAGGTCCGGCGTCTCCAGCAGCGCGGCGAACACCTGGGATGGTTCCTTGATCGATCCCATGATCGTGCCATGCCGCCCGCCCAGGATTTCAAAGACGGTCACCAGTGTCGGACGGTGAAAATGAATCTTGGCGAACAGGCAGAGCGCCAGGACCAGTTCGCGCGCGCCGCCCGTCCAGTGATCGCCGCTCTTCTGACTGCCGTTATCGACAATCAGTGATTCCAGCAGCAATTGCAGATCGGCCACCACATGCGGCGCGTCGAGGTCGATCCCGTCCAGCAGGTTGCAACTGTCCGTATTGGTCCCTGGCGGCTGGCCGCTGACCCCAAACGGATCGAGCACCACCACATCCTGTTTATGAACCTGCCGCCGGGCGCGCGCGGTTTTCCGCGCCAGCTCGCCCTTTGGGTCGAGGACCAGCGCCGATCCCGGCCACAAGACCAGGTTCGGCACCACCAGACTGATGCCCTTGCCCCCGCGCGATCCGGCCACCGTCAGCGCGTGGCGGTCGTCGCGCGCCAGCCCGATCAACTGGCCGCGATGATGGCCGATCAGCAAGGTCGGGTCTTTCGGCACATAGCGCCAGTTCGGGGATAAAATCTCCGCGTCGGTGGCGAAGCGCGCCGCCGGGCCGCCGCTGCGCGTCAGGCCACGGGCGGCCACCTCGTCCCGCCGCTCGCCATCCCCCCAGGTCGTCAGCCCGTTCATGCGCACCGCCCCAAAGTGCCGGTTACCGCATTTTTGAGGTACGCCCTTGAAGATGCGGAAGTTTCCAATACATCTTACGATGGTAACAATTGGAAAGTCTATGTCTCTAGTTGAAAAGGCGAAAAATGGATAATGCAGAGGCTTTCAAGCCATGCGCGGAATCTCCGCGCGCCAGCCTCCGGTCTCGCCCTTTGGCGCGGAAAACCGCGCCCTTGCGGTGGAGGCTTGGCTTGGCAGGGGCGCTGCCCCGTGCACCCCGGCTGGACATCTGAAGGTCATGGGCGACCGGAACGAGCGGAAGCGCGGCAGCGCCAGCGGGTCGGAGAAGCGGCAGCGCGACTACGTCGTCACCGTTCGTTTGAACGGCGCCGAACGGGCTGACCTCGCTAGCCGGGCCGACCGCGCCAAGTTGAGCGTCGCTGCCTTGATCCGGCACCAGATATTGGATGTTGCCCCGCCGCGCCAGCTTCCCCGGCCACCCGTGGAGACCGAAGTGCTGGCCCGTCTGGTCGGGCAGCTTGGCCGGGTTGGCAGCGACGTGAGGGCCATCGCCGATCTGGCCAGCCAAACCACCTATGTGCCCGACCATGACTTGCGCATGTTGGAGGCATTGCACACCGACCTGGGCCATTGGGGCCAGGCGGTCATCCGAGCCATGGGGCGCGGCGCGGATACCGGCGATGATCATTAAGGGCGGTCCACGCGCCAAAGGCCAGCAACTTGCGGTTCATCTGATGCGCACCGATACCAACGAAACGGTGCGGATTGTCGGCGCGCGGGGCGTGTTTTCCAAAACGGTTGCCGGGGCTTTGCGGGAAATGGAGGCCGTCTCCGCTGGCAGCAGAGCGACCAAACCGCTCTATCATGTCAGCATCAACCCGGAATCCGACGAACGCTTGACCCTGGAACAATGGCAGCAGGCCGCCGACCGGCTGGAAAAGGCGCTAGGCTTGGAAGGCCATCAGCGCGTCATGGTCCAGCATCTGAAACAGGGCAAGGCCGGTGATTACCGCGAACACATGCACGTCGTCTGGTGCCGGATCGACACCCAGACCCTGAAAGCCGCCCACCACAGCCATAACTACCGGACGCACGAGGAAGTGGCCCGCGCACTGGAACGGGAGTTCGGGCTAAAGCGCACCCAGGGCGTTCACGCCGAACTGGACGGCGCGGAGAAGCCGAAAGAGAAGCGCCCCAGCACCAAGGACAGCATGCAGGAGGCCGTCACCGGCTGGAAGAAGGAGGACGCCAAGGCCATGATCGCGGCGGCCTGGAACGCGGGTGGCAACGGCGCGGCCTTCAAGACTTATCTTGAGGAAGGCGGTTATCGCCTGGCGCGCGGCGACAGCCGGGACTTTGTCGTCATCGATCCGGCGGGCGGCGTCCATTCGATCCGCAGCGGCGTGAAAGGTCTGAAGGTCGCCGAAATCCGCACGCGGTTCGTTGACCTCGATCAGAACAAGCTTGAAAGCGTCGCCGAGGCTAAGGCCAGCGCGAAAGAAGCCTACGCTGCCGATCAGGCCGCCAAGGAAGCCGTCCGCCAGGCGGAAAAGCTTGAGCGCGCGTTTCCGGCCAAACCAGCACGCCCCGTGCAGCCGACGCCCGATCGTTACCGCGAACTGCCGCACGCCCAGCAGGTTGCCATCGTCAACAAGAACATCGCTCATCGCGTCACCACCAACACGCCGCAGCCAGTGCCGCCCTGGGTACGTGATGCCCGGGCTCCGGCGATACCGTCGCCACCGGCGCCAGTGCCGCAGCGGCAACCAAGCGCTCCAGCCGCGCCCAAACCCGTCGAGAAAGTTGCCGTCTCTGAATCCGGCCCATCGCCCGCCATGCAGGATTTACGCGCCAAGCAAGACAGGCTGTGGCTGGAATCCGCCGCGCAGATCGAGGGGCGGCACAAGGCGGCGCTCGGCAAGCTCGACACCCACCATACTGAAAGGCTGGCGGCGCTCACGGTCGATATTGACCGGCGGCTGGACGAATTGAATGGGCTGTCCAGCCGCGCCGCCTCACTTTTCGACAAACATGGGCACCAGCAGGAAATCGCCTACCTAGTTGCCAAGCGCCAACGTTCCCTGGCCGACGAAAAAGATCGCCAGGAAAAGGTGAAGGACGATCTACGCCGCCAGCAGGAACGCGAACTGGCCGAGGCCAAAGCCAAGCATGACCGGTTAACCGCGCTTCAGCAAAAGGTGTTGGAGGATGCCGAGGCGCGGAAGAAGGGGAAAGCCGCGCCCGAGGTGACCCCGACGCGTCGCCCGCCTGAGTTTGAGCGGTAACAGGGAATACCAAAATCGGGCGGCCTACCACTCTGGTCACGATTTATCGCGAAACGTCGAAGCCGTCTTTGTCCCCATTTCCCTACCAATTGCGATGGTTATGATGGAAAACCAATCCGCAAATTTTTCTACACAAAACCTACACAGGCAAAAAACTATTGTTTTTTATCTTTATATTTCAACATCTTAGACAAATCTAAAGATGTGGAGCGGGTGAAGGGAATCGAACCCTCGTATTCAGCTTGGGAAGCTGCTGCTCTACCATTGAGCTACACCCGCGCCGCCAAGGCTGGGTCCAGATGCCACAGCGCCCGCGTCCGCGTCAACGGCTTTGACAAAGTGCGCGTGGCGTTAGAACATCACGTGATGTCTCACCCGTCGGGTCGTTCATGAGTCGCCGCCGCTCCCAGGATCCGCACCTGTCCCAGGCCCTGCGCATGCTGCGCCTGCGTTCGGGCAAGTCGCTGGCCGAGGTCGCGCCCGGCGTCGGCGTGTCGCAGCAATCCCTGTCGCGCTGGGAAACCGCCGGCGCCAGCGTGCCGGACGACAAGCTGGCGCTCTATCTGCGCGCCATCGACTCCACGCCGGACGATCTTGAGCGCGAACTCAACATGGTCAGCGAGGATGGCCCGCGTCAGCCCCAAACCTGGGAGGCCTTGACGGCGGGCCTGGAGGCGTACGCCGTCAGCGATGAAACCATGGCGCCGTGGTGCGAGCCCGGCGAGCGGGTCTTCGCCGAGCGCGGCCGGCATCCGAAACGCCTGGAGGGTTGCGTGGCGGAGCTGGCGGACGGCCGGCGGCTCATTCGTCTCTATGAACGTGGCGACGACGATGTGGTGGTTCTGCGCCGCGTCAATCCATCGGTCAGTGAGACCTATGCCACGGGCGATATCCTGGCGCTGCACAGAATTGTCTGGCGCGGAGGTTGACATTTACGCGTTATAACGTGATAAATTCAACCCATGGTCAAGGCACGTCCAGTCAAGGTTCCACACCCGGTCGATCTGGCCGTTGGTCAGGTCATTCGCCGCGTCCGGCGGCAAAGGCGATTGTCGCAGGAAGCCCTGGCCTATGCCATCGGCCTGACCTTCCAGCAGTTGCAGAAATACGAGCGCGGCGTCAATCGCGTCAGCTGTTCGCGTCTGTGCGACATAGCACGCGCTCTGGGTGTGCAGCCGGCCCTGCTGCTGCCCGACATGGCTGACCTGCGTGATGACGGGGTCGGACCGGTGCCGGCCTTTCGCCGTATTCAGGCCCGGTTGTCGATGGCGCTGGATCGCCTCAGCCTGCGTCAGGCGCGCATCCTGCTGCTGGCCGCCGACGCCATGGCCCCGCCGCGGCCGCGATAAGCTTTCGCGAAAAATCCGTTGACGGAGAATAGCTTCGGCGCGCCCGCTGGTGCCAAGATACCTATTCACATCTGTGAACGCCTTATGGGCTCACGGCACTACATATAGATAGATGTGGACAGTCTCCAATTCCCCTGCCACTAGATATTGCGGTTTTTTACCGTTCGTTTACCATTTGTAGATGGCGGGGGCGTTTCCGTCGTGGCAAAGAACCATATCTTGTGGTCAGCATGCTTGCGGACTGCAAGCAAATAGTCTGGGAGAGTACCGATGAGCTGGACCGATGAACGTGTCGATACCCTGAAGAAGCTGTGGCAGGAGGGTCATTCGGCCAGCCAGATCGCCAAGCAACTGGGCGGCGTCACGCGCAACGCCGTCATCGGCAAGGTTCATCGCCTGGGTCTGTCCGGCCGCGCCGCGCCGTCGCAGCCGACCCGGCCCCTGTACAAGCCCGCCCGCACCACCCGGCCCGCCGTCTCGCCGCAAAGTCACACATCGGCCCATGCGCCGATGCCGCGCCGCGAGCCGGTCCTCCCCCGGCCGGTGGTCAGCCAGCCGCTGGTGCCCTATGTCGAGGAGCCCGGCACGGCCACCGTGCTGACGCTGGGCGCCAAGATGTGCAAGTGGCCGATCGGCGATCCGTCGTCGGACAGCTTCTCGTTCTGCGGGCGCCGGGCGGACGACGGCACGCCCTATTGCGTCGAGCACGCCCGCGTCGCCTATCAGCCGTCGCAAAAGACCAAGAAGCGCGACGGCGGCGCCGAACTGTCGCGCTCTCTGCGCAGGTATCTCTAGGTTTTATGGAAATATGGAAAAGGCCCCGTCATCAGGCGGGGCCTTTTGCTATGCCGGCACGCTGCCGCGCAGGCCCTGCTGCACCTGGGCCTCCAGCACATCGGCGCGCTGGCGCTGGTGGCGGGCCTCGGCCTCCAGTTCCTCGATGCGCAGGGCGTGGAGATCGAGGCCGATCTTCTGCGCCGCGTCGGCCAGCAGTGCGCGTTCGTCCGGCCGGTAGGCGTCGCCCGATGGCTTGGCGCCCAGGACGACGAAACCGGTCAGATCGTTGCGCTGGATCATCGGCAGGACCAGGGCGGCATGGAGCCCCCGGGCGCCGTCATCGAACAGCGGCTTGCCCTCCGCGCGCATCTCGACCAGCGCCGGCGCGTCGGCATCGACGATCGCGCCCAGCCCGTCAAGGCTGCCGGCATCGCGCACCATCTGAGTGCCCTCGGCGTGATAGAGCGCCACCTCCGCGCCGCCGGAAAAGCGGACGAACTCGGCCACCGCCGCGGCCTTGAGGGCGTCGGGCTTGAGGATATGCGCCGCCTGTTTGACGAAGCGGTCGAGTTGGGCCTCGTTCTTGCGCCAGGCATGGAAGAACAGGCCTTCGATGACGTGCTCGACCACGTCGCGGATACGGTGAAAGACGAGGAAGATGCCGAGCGCCAAGGCCGCCGAGATAAAGGCGTTGGTTTCCAGGTGCTCGTGCCATTCATGCGGCAGGATCTTCTCGATCCCCCATTCCGCCAGGCCGAACAGCAGCAGCACCACGAATGACACCACGCCGTAGACCAGGGTCTGGTTGACGGCGAAGCCGAGGTCGATCACCCGGTGGCGCAGCAGGGCGTAGGCGAAGATTAGGGCGCCGGCGACGGGACACACGACATCGGCGATGACGAGCGGATTGGACAGACTCCAGTCATTGCCGGTCAGGTTGATCGCCGTGCCGAAGACCTGCAAGCCTGAGGTCAGGGCCACGGCGACGATCATGAAGGCGTAGCGCGTGCGGGTCTGGCCCGACGATTCGCGCGCCCCCAGGGCCAGGATGACGGCGGCGAACAGCAGACCGACATCCTGAATCGCCACGGTCGCCGCGAACAGGCCGCCGATGGGAAGGGTGGTGGCGGCGAACTGGCACCACAGTTCATAACCGTTCGAGCCCAGCGTCAGGGCGGTATAGACCGCCAGGAAGCCGTACCAGAAAGGTATGACGCGGCCTGTCGTTTCGCGGCGGAAGGTGATGGCGAAGGCGAGGAGGAGAACGGCCGCTGCCGGCATGATGGTGTTAAGCAGGATTTGGGTAAACGGAAAGACGGGGGCGAAGCTTTCCAGGAGGGTTGGGTAGCTGCCGGTCAGGCCGATGCAGACATAGGCCGCGCCCAGCAGCAGCGCGGACAACCGCCGGCCACTGCGCAGGGTCAGGACGAGGCCGACGATGACGCTCAGGATACAGGCGATGGACAGCAGGGTGCCCGCCAAGCTGTTCCCGATCCCCCCCACATGTCGCGGCGCGCCTGTCACCTCGTGATGCGAGGCCTGGCCATTGTGGCGCAGGGTGAAGCCGACGGTTTCCCCCACCTGCAACGGGCGCGAATAATCCCATGGCCGGTCGAAGCGGACGGTATCGCCGGCTTGCGCGCCGGTGGCCGCCATCGAACTGCCGGGCTCGACCGCGCGGAGACGGCAATAGCCGTCGCCCTCGCAATAGTCCGAAAAGGCGGCGCCCGTCGTGGTGTAGGCCAGGTGTCCGGTCAGCGGCATGAACCATCTGGTGCTGTCGTGGACCAGGACGAAAGCCGCGACCAGGACGATCAGGATCGGCCACAGGACCGAAACGCGCCGGCTTGCGAGTAATTGTTCTGTGTCCGTCACGCTGCACCCCTGTCAAGCCAACCGCCCGTGTCGACAATGCGAAGGTGCGCAGGCGCTGTCAACGCCTGCCGGGAAATCAGTTCAGCACGCGTTTCGCGTCCGGAAGGTCGAGCGAGAAGGCCGGAATGACGACCTTCAGCGGCACGCCGTCCTCGCGCTCGAACATGTAGTAGCCGCTCATGGCGCCGGAGTCGGTCTCCAGCGGACAGCCAGACGTATAGCTGTAATCGCCGCCCGGCCTGAGCACCGGCGTCTGGCCGACCACGCCCGGACCGTCGACCTCCTGCACCCGGCCGAGGCCGTCGGTGATCGTCCAGTGGCGCGTCTTGAGCTGCACCGTGAACGGCCCGGTATTCTTCAGGGTGATGTGATAGGCCCAGACATGCCGGCCCTGGTCGCCATGCTCGTCGCGCGGCAGATATTCGACCACGACCGAAACCGTGACGGCATTGCTGGTGTGCTGGTAGCTCAAACTCGCCTCTTGCCGCGCTGACGAACCTCTCTTAAATGGTCAGCCCGCCCATGGAAAGAGGCAACGCCTGAGCATGTCCCAAACGGCCAGACCGATCCCCGTCGTCTCGACGGGCAAGCCGGGTATCCTGCCCATGCAGGAACTGGCGCGACTGGTGGATCAGGGCGTGGTCAGGAGCGGCGTTCCCTTCGATCGCGACCAGATCCAGCCGGCCAGCATCGACCTGCGTCTGGGCGCGCGGGCCTGGCGGGTGCGCGCCTCCTACTTGCCGCGCGGGCGCAGGGTGACCGACCGCCTGGCCGACGTTGTCATGCACGAGATGGACCTGGCCCGGGGCGCGGTGTTCGAATCCGGTTGCGTCTATATCGCTGAGCTGCAGGAAACCCTGCACTTGCCGGCCGGTATCTCGGCGCGCGCCAACCCGAAATCCTCGACCGGCCGTGTCGATGTCTTCGTGCGCCTGCTGTCCGACTACGGCGACTATTTCGACGACGTGGCGGAAGGTTATGAAGGGCCGATCTATCTCGAAATCGCGCCGCAGACCTTTTCCGTGCTGGCGCGGACCGGCACGCGGCTGAACCAGCTGCGCCTGAAGCGCGGCCAGTCGCCCAGGCTCTATACCGCCGACTGCGGCGTCGACCTGACCGGGGACTTGGTCGGGTTCCGCGCCCGCCGCCATGCCGGCGTCATCGATCTCGACAACATCAATGGTCACGACCCGAGAAAATATTGGGAGCCGCTGTACCAGCAGGGCGGCCAGCTGCTGCTCGATCCCGGCGAGTTCTATATCCTGGCGTCGAAGTCGAACGTCGAGATTCCGGTGCTTGAGGCGGCCGAGATGCTGCCGATCGACCCTTCTGTCGGCGAATTCCGCGTCCACTATGCCGGCTTCTTCGATCCGGGCTTCGGCACGAAGGAAGCCGATGCGCTGGGCTCTAAGGGCGTGCTGGAAGTGCGCTGCCACGAGACGCCGTTCCTGCTCGAGGATGGTCAGACGGTGGCGCGGCTGGTCTATGAGCCGCTGACCGAACGGCCGGAAAAGATCTACGGCGAAACCGGCTCGACCTATCAGCGCCAGGGGCTGAAGTTGTCCAAGCACTTCAAGCCGTGGTAAAAAGCCTTGAAAATGGCGATCTGCTGCGTCGGCTTCGCTTGCAGGTATCAAAATACCTGCTGCGCTAGCCTCCTGGCATTTCATCCATTTTGAAGGCTTTTTAGGTCGGAGGGCGCTGTGAAGTTTCTTATCCTGATAGGTTTGATGCTGCTTGCTGTTCCTGCTACGGCCGCGCCATCCGTGACCGTCATCAAGGACAACATTGTCTGCACCGATATCCGAGGCCACCGGCAGGCCGTGACGTCGCGCGGCGGATATGACTCGCCAGTCCTAAGCCCCAATGGTCATACGCTCGCTTTCCTGCACATGGACAAAAGCAATGATATCCCCAATGGCTTGGCGGGTGCGTTGTGGGTTGGCGATTGTCTCGGCCACAATGCCCGTCGGCTGCTTCCTTCGGCGCATCGCGGTCAGGATGGCGACAATGGCTGGGTTTCGCTCGACAAGCCTTCGTTTTCGCTTGATGGCCGCGATATCTACGTCAGCGCCTTTTATGGCGGCGACAGCGGGCTGGTCCATCGCGTCGACGTCGCAACAGGATCGCAAGTCTATGTCTTTCCGGCCGAATTGATCGGCGTCATTCATGCCGGACCTTATCGCGGCGATCTGCTGGCAACCCAGCACACCGATTTAGTCGACAAGCAAGGCGCTCATTACGGCGGTTATCCCGTCTACGTCTTCACGCCGGACGGCAAGGCCGTTCTTCGCGTTCCACATAGTGAAGGCTGGAACGAAGGACAGCTTAAAGCTTGGCTGAAACAGATGGATTGGCAAGTGCAGTAGTCAGGCCGCCTTGTCCTGCGGCGGAGCGAACGGCTCGACGCCATCGTCATAGATCAGGCGGCCTGGCGCCCTGGGGTCGAGCGAGAAGCGCGCCACCAGCGGTGACTTGTGCCCCTTGAAACCGCCCAGCAGTTTTACGGCGCGGGCAAAGGCCACCTTCAGCGGCTCCAGTCCTTTCGGCGACCTGGCCACCGACGGGTTCCATCCCAGCCAGCGCCGCAGGCAGCCATTGGCGTAGAGCACGTTGGCGTGCCACAGCGATTTCGGCGTCTGGAACTCGATCGACAGCGAGACATTGACCATGTCGCCGTTGACGATGCGGTGCGGTGCGTTCTGGGCCCAGGTCAGCATTTCGCCGGGCTTCAGGTCGTGGACAAAGGCGCTGTCGTCGAATGCGGCCGCATAGGGCAGGTTTTCATCGGATTCCCGCAGCGCGATGCCCTCGATCTGGGCGTCCGAGAAGAAGCCGGCATCGACCGGATAGAGGTAGACGCGTTTGATGCCCCTGATTTGCCACAGCATGACCATCGGTATGTCGAGGTGATAGACGACGTGGGCGTTGGGGGAGGAGATCAGCAGGCCCAGGTCGTTCTTCAGGTTGGCGACGCCGGTTTCGCGCTTCACCTCGGCGAAGATACGGTCGCAAAGCTCGCGGATGGCCGGATCGGCGTGGTTGACGCGGCGCAGGTTGAGCCACAGCCGGCCCTGGCGCACCGCCTGCATCAGCGCCCTGCCGTCCATGCCGTCGCGCCGGCCCAGGTGCCATTCGCCGAACACCGTCGGGTCATAGCCCATGGTGAAGACTTCCAGCGCTTCCGGCGGGTAACGATCGATCAGGTCGATCAGCGCGTCTTCGCAGAACAGCTCGCTCTGCGCCAGTTCGTGACGGAACAGCAGGTTGTCGCGGGTAAAGGCGGCGCGTTTTTCGGGCGTCCAGTGGATCAGACTGTTCATGCGTTTGTCTTCTTCAGAAGGGGCTTTTTTGCCTTGAGAAGGGCCTGGCCGTAGAACTTCATCTTGAACGGCGGGAACCACAGCAGTTTGCCGAGGCCGCGCGCCGCCTTGTCAAGGCGGAACGCGGTCTTGGGGCTTTTGATCAGCCATGACCCGGCGCCCAGCACGGCGAAGACGGCGGCCTGGGCAACGCCCTGCGCCATCCAGCCGGCGCAGGCGAGATAGCGATGATTGACGCCGGCCTGGTGGCTGGGTCCCTGGCCGTAGGCGAAGCCGCGCCTCATGGTGTAGTCGAGCGTGGCGCGGTGCGGCGGCACATCCTCGTGCACCCAGGCGTCGGCGGCCCAGGCCATGACCGCGCCTTTTGCCTTGAGCGCGCTGAACAGCATGTCGTCCTCGCCGCCCATCTCGTTCTGCAGCATGCTGAACGGTTCGGGGCCGGTCAGCAGCGACGCCTTGAGCAGCGAATTGCCGCAACCGTAATAGTGTGTCAGGACCTCCGATTGGCGGGGCCCGAAACGCGAGAAGAAGCAGGTATAGTAGGCGCGGTGTCCGGTCGTGGCGTCGTCGAGCCGCGCCTTGACCGGACCGAAGACGACATCGGCGCCGAACCTGGCCTGGGTAGCGACCAGACCGGCCAGCCAGCCGTCCGGTGCGTCCTCGTCGTCGTCGAGGAAGGCGATGAACTCGGCGGCGGACAGGCGGACGGCGGCATTGCGCGCATTGGCCACGCCGGCGCGCGGCTCGTGGACATAGGTCATGGGCAGGCGCGCCTCGGCGGCCAGGCTGTCGAAGACGGTGCGGCCGCAGCCTTGCGGAGAGTTGTCGCAGACGATGACGCGGATATCCAGCCCGTCCGTGCCGTTCTGGGACAGGACCGACGCCACGGCGCGCCTCAGACCCTCCGGCCGGCGGAAGGTCGGGATGATGACGCTGACCGTCTTCAGGGTGGTGTTGACTCCGCCGGCGTCAGGCATGGTCGCTCCGGTTGCGGCGCGAGGCGGTGGCGACGGCCATGCCGAAGCCGAGCAGGCGGCTGACCGCCCCCAGCTCCAGGCTGGCGATCTGGTCCATGCGGCGGTCGACGCGCGCCAGCACGCCGTCCACCGGCCCCAGGGCGCGCTGTACGCCGTGCGCCACATCGCGGAACGAGGCCTTGACGCGCGCGCCCAGCGATCCGCCGAACACGGTCGTGTTGTGCACGATACGGTGGTTATTGCAGAAGGCCGGCTTGTAATGCTGCTGGCCGGTCGACAGGTCGTACCAGTCGAGGCCCGACGCCTTCAGCGGCATCCGGCAGTCATTGAGGAAGATCTGGCCTGGCGACAGGGTGGAGAACTCGGGATGATAGCTCGACACCCACGGATGGGCGCGATTGTCCAGACGCGGCCCGAAATGGTACATCAGCGGCGTGTCGCCGGCCATCAGGGTGACGAGCAGTCCGTGCAGTCCGTCCTGCGGCGCTTCGAACAGGTCGGTCATCAGACGCTGGACCCAGCGCGCGCCCAGGAAGTCATGCAGGCCGCCGCGCCGGACCTGTTCGCTTTTCAGGCGCAGCATGGTCTCGAAATGGCGGGGGTTGCGGTCGCCGATGATGAACCGCACTTCGCCCAGTTGCTCGACCATGTGGCGGCGCAGGCGGTTGATGTTCTTGGCGTGCTTCTTCGGCACGTTGTTGTCCGGCATCTCCGCCGACAGGTCCATGGCGTAGGCGTCGTCCGTCTCGCCGGATATTTCTCCGAAAACACCGTGCGGGTCCAGCAGGCCGTTGACGTGCAGACGGTCGATGCCGGCCAGGGCCAGGGCCGGCCCGGCGCGCAGCTGCGTGTCGGGAAAGGTGATCAGGGCGCCGTAATCGGAAAACGGTGCGCCGGCGGGCCTCGCGAAACGGTTCGGTCGGCGGTGGTGAGCCAGGAAGCCCGTCGCCCGGTCGCCCTCGCGCCAGACGGCGACGCGGACATCGTC
>OUNJ011017764.1_pt1 | contig 16045 bp, 16 predicted proteins | sample 1755361 | NCBI WGS metagenome assembly OUNJ01 (sample SAMEA3914825, study PRJEB12502) | metagenome | biome: forest; material: soil | place: USA | collected 2012-03-12 | depth 0.1 m
GCACGGCTTCGCGCACGCGCTTGTCGGCAGCCCCCGGGCGGCGTTCGATCAGGCCGAGGCTTTCCAGCTTGGCGACCTGACGGCTGATCGTGGTGTAGTCGCGGCCGACGCTGTCCGCCAGTTCGACCACGCCCATCGGCCCGCGCCGGCCCAATCGCGCCAGCAGCGGAAACAGGGCGCGATCGAGTGTCACCCCGGCCTCGGCAATCAGCATGGCGTCGGGTTGCGGCGCGTTCAGTACGCCGACGAGATCGAGCAGGGCGTCGTGAATCAGGCGGATATCGGGTTCCATATGTGCATTATACACATTTTCGCTTGACGCGGTCCAGTCGCCGGATTTATGTGTATTATACACTTAAATGGAGGCGGTCATGGATACAGATGTGCTGATTTGCGGCGCCGGGCCCGCCGGACTGACGCTGGCGATCGAGCTGGCGCGGCGCGGCGTGGCTTTTCGACTGATCGACAAGGCGCCGGCGCCGTTTCCGGGCTCGCGCGGCAAGGGGCTGCAGCCGCGGTCGCTGGAAGTGTTCGAATTCATGGGCATCGCGCCGCGCATCCTGGCGACCGGCGGCTTTTATCCGCCACAGCGCACCTACGCCGCCGACGGCATGTTCAGCGATCATCAGATGGCCGAGACGCGCCCGGCGACGCCGGCCGAACCCTATGGCGGGCCGGTCATGCTGGCCCAGTTCCAGACCGAGGCCTTTCTGCGCGAGCGGCTGTGCGAACTGGGCCACGCGCCGGCGTTCGGCGTCGAGCTGATCCGCTTCAGCCAGGACGGGAAGGGTGTGAAGGCAAAGGTGCGCACCGCCGCCGGCGAAAAGACGATCCGGGCGCGCTATCTGATCGGCGCCGACGGCGGCAAGAGCTTTGTGCGTCATGCGCTCAAGGTCGGCTTTCCGGGCGAGGCCTTTCCCATCCGCGCCATCGTTGCCGACCTGCGCCTGACGCCGGACAGTCCGTTGTCGCGTGACGCTTGGCACCGCTGGACGCGCGATCAGGCGTCGCACCTGGCACTGTGCCCGTTGATCGGCACCGACCTGTTTCAGCTTCAGGCAGTGATCCCGACCGAGGGCGAGCCGGATCTGGGCCGTGAGGCGCTGCAGGCGATGATCGACAGCCGCACCGGCCGCGCCGATATCCGCGTTGCCGAGGTCACCTGGGCGTCGGCGTTTCGCGGCGGAGCGCGGTTGGCCGACCGCTTCGTCAATGGCCGTGTGATCCTGATGGGGGACGCGGCGCACGTCCATCCGCCGACGGGCGGGCAGGGGCTGAACACCTCGGTGCAGGATGCGTGGAATTTGGGCTGGAAGCTGGCCCTGGCGGTTCAGGGCGGGCCGGATCTGCTCGATACCTACGAGCGCGAACGGCGCGAGGTGGCGGCCGGCGTGCTTGGCCTGTCGGTCAAATTGCTCGATGCGGCGCGTCAGAACAACGATATGCGCCGCGATCGTTCGACGCATCAGCTCGATTTGGGATACCGCGACTCGGCATTGAGCCTCGATAGCCGAGACGGCGACCGTGTGTTGCGCGCCGGCGATCGCGCGCCGGACGCGCCGTGCAAGGCATCGACAGGCCAGGCCGGGCGGTTGTTTGCGCTGTTCGGGCCGCACTGGACGCTGATGTGCGGCGAAGGCGCCGAACGGCCAGCGCCGCGAAAAGGTCTGCGCATCCATGTTCTGGGCGGCGAGATCATCGATGATGGCGGTCATATCGTGGCGGCGTACGATCTTCGCCCGGGGGAGTACTGCCTGATCCGACCGGACGGCTATGTCGGCGCGTTGACGGCAGACACAGTCGTCTTATCGGCTTATATGGCGCGCGTCGGGCTGTGATGGCGGACGGGTAAGGGGGATAGATGGACGACTTCTTGTTAGCTTGGCGGCATTTTCACCCGGCAGCCCGCCCGATCAACAATCTGGTGCGTGATGATGAGAATAGCCGCTGGCTGCGGTTTCATTCGTTGCCGGAGTCCAAACGCTATGGCGACGCCGATGCCGAGAAGGCGACGATCCTGTCGCGGCAATCGGCCTTGGCGGCCGAGATTATTGGGGAGGGCGCCGCATGCTGGCTGATCAGTTGGATTTACGTCCCTGATCCGACAGAGGATGAGCAATCCGACGATGTTGATCCTTCGCGCGGCAATCACCTGCGGCTGGCTCAGGACTGGGACTTGAAACCAGTATGGCGGATCGACGTTCCAGAGGATGAATGTCGGTACGATATCCATGTTGCCCTGGTGACGTGGCAATCCAGCGTCTTTGATGTCTTGCTGCGCTCCATCGCCGATGATGAGGTGCGGGCCATGTGGATGTCGGCGGAAACAGGCGCGATCTTCGCGCCCTATGATGGTGGAACCGACCTGATCTTGCCTGACACAGCCGATATTGTGCGGCTTAGCGCAGAGCATAGCGATTGGCTCTCATCATACCCTGGAGGCTGGTGAACCTCAGTGTTTGCCTCCCAACCGGTATTGCAGGCCGATCAGCAGGGACTGGCCGGCGTTGAAGGTGGTCGCGGTCTGATCGACGCTGCGGGTGCGCGTTGAGCTATAAACCCTGGCGCCGTTGGTCAGGTCGTAGAGGCTGGCGACCAGGTTGAGATTGGGGCGCAGCGGCTTGCGCCAGATGAGGTCGATCTGCGTCGTGCCCGAGCGCCAGCCCTGGGCCGTCACGGTGCGCCCATTGAGGTTCGCCTCGACATTCCATTGCCCGAAGGTCTCAGCATCGTAATCAACCCCGGCCTTGGCGGTGAATGAAGCGCCCCGATGGCTGATCCGGCCGCCGAGGTCGTAGGCGTCGAGCCGCGCGGCGAAGATCTCGCCGCTCAGGTCATAGGACAGGGCGTCGGAGACCTTGTCGCTCATCTCGTAAGCCACGCCCGTGGTCGCGCCCGAGCCGGCATTGAGCTTGGTGGTGTGCAGTTTGTCGTCGCCGCCGAAGACGCTGTAATCGGTCACGGTATGGGTGCTGTGGCGGGCGTTGACCGACCAGCTGGCGGAAAAACCGCCGCGGGTGATGGCATAGGCGGCGTCGAACGCTGTAACGCGCTGCGGGCCGAGCATCGGATTGCCGGTGGTGACGTTTTGCGCGTCGACATAGGTCGTGGCCGGGTTGAGGTCGCGCGGATCCGGACGCTCGGTCGACTGCGTCAGGCTCATCGTCAGCTGGTGGACGTCGTCGAGATCATAGGCCAGGTGCAGGCTGGGGTTCAGGTTGGCGATGATGGGCAAGGGCGCGATGGTTTGCGCCGTGCTTTGTGCCTTGATCGTTGCGTGTTCATAACGGGCGCCGGCGAGGACGGTCAGCTTGCCGGTCTTGACCTGCCAGGTGAGGTAGGCGGCGGCAATGTCTTGATGTGTGACGAAGCCGTTGGTCAGTTGCGCATCGGGCGTCTGTTGGCCGTTGTTGTCTATGGCAGCGTCGAGATTGGCGAAGGCGTTGCGCTGGGCCTGAAGATCGACGCCGAACGACAGTTGTGAATTGGCTCCCGTGGCCACGACGCCGTCGCCGCTCAGTTCGTCGAGGTGGCGGGTAGTCTTGCCGAGGACGCGGCTTAAGCTGTCAGGTTGGAGCGGTGTCGTGAAGATATTGGCGTAGGACTTGTCGAGGCGGCCGCTGGAACGGCTGTCGCTCAGTTGCAGCTTGAAGCCGTCGCCGGAGGCCGCGCGGTGGTCCCAGGTGGCGCTTAACGAAGTATCGTCCTGGCGGCGCGGGCCGGCGGAATGGCGGTCATAGGCGTCGGTGAGGCCGCCGGTCGCGTCGTAATCGCTGTGGTATTCGTCGACCGGGTTGCGGGCGTGATTGCTGCGCGCCGAACTGTCGAGGCTCAAAGTATCGTGGTCGGTCAGGTTATAGTCGAGCCCGGCGGTGAAGCTGCGGGAAAAGCGGCGCGGCCGGCCGGCGACCGACTGGTCGCTGGCACCCTGCGGCGTGCCGTCGGGCGCAGTCCAGATCGTGTGCGAGCGGTCTTCGTGCTGACGGATGTCTTCGCGCCCGCCGACGCTGCTGTGCAGGCTTAACGCCCCGCGCGTCAGGTCGCCGCTGATGGCGATATTGCGCCGGCCTTCGTCACCCTGATTGACGTTGAGCGTGGCCGAGGCGCCGGGCTTGCGGTTTTTCTTGAGCACCAGGTTGAGGATGCGGGCGCCGTTGCTGTCGTAATTGGCCGGCGGATTGGTGATGACCTCGACGCTGGCGATGTCGGAGCCGGCGATCGATTGCAGCGTCAGCGCCCGGGCGTCAGGCGCCATGGCGGCGGAGGGTTTGCCGTTGACATAGATCTCGACGTGGCTGTCGCCGTGCACCGTGACGGCGCCGTCGGGCGTGACGTGGACGGCGGGAACGGTGTTGAGCACATCGCCGGCCGTGCCAGCCTGGCCTTGCGGATTTTGGCTTTCGTCATAGACGGTACGGTCGATCTTGCGCGTCACCGCAGCCTTCTTGGCCTCGACCGTAACGGTGGTGGTGTCGGCCGGGGATTGCGCCGGGGCCGGGTCGGCCTGAGGTGTGGCGGAGGCCGTTTGCGCTGCCGCCGGATGAGCGATGAGCAGTCCGGCCACAGACAACAGAAAAACCGGTTGCCGGATCATGCGCGCCACCCCCAAAATGCAATGCGACACGTGTCGCATATTGGCGACGTATGATCAATGGGTGCGGCGAGGATTTATGGTGCTGTCATTCGCCAGCGACCTTTCGCATGCTGGCTTAGAGTGTCATCGTGATCGCTACCGAGACAATAAACGGTGACTTGCGTCGAACTTATCCAACGACGAACGATGCACGATCTGTGGAAAACGATAGGGTTGGAAGGTACTCTCCAAGCGAATAGCTGCAAGTATTCGTGAGAAGCGACGTCTTCCATCTCGTCGGTGACGTCGCCGCTGACGGCCAACCAGCGGCCGTCGGGAGATGCCACCGGAAAGCCTTCGGTCCATAACAGGGAGCCGTCCGCCCGGACGATAGCGTCATGACCGCCGTGGCCGGTTTCCTGCCGCACCACGGCGAGCTTTTGGCCGCCAATGTCGACCGCTCCCTGGAACAGCCATGCCGGGCAATTGCGATTTTGGCAGGCCGAGGTCCGGCTTTTGAAGCGGCGAAGCGTCCGGCCATGGTCGAGGATCGTCAGGACGGCGCCATCGCGCCGGGCGATATCCGTATGGCTTTGGAGGCGTGTTGCCTCGATGGTGAGCGTCTCAGGATAGATCGCCGCCGTCCACGGCGGGGCCTTGGCCGTGGCGACCATCAGGGCAAGGAAGATAGCTGGGGACATTGGAAGGCCCGTGTGAACGCTGGGACCGTAGGCCGCAAACAGCATTCCGCCAAGTCCGCGTAGTGCCCGTTATCGCAATGGTCTGAATTTATTGAGTTTCCGCTACAGCAGAGCGAGCGAGTGGGAGGATGCGCCTACATCCTCCCGTTTCTTGGCAACAGCAACAACCCGGAGAAGGAAGACGCGCCTTAGCAAAAAACAAATATAGTATCCCAAAACTGGGGCTCCACGTCAATAAAGGCGGGCAGGTGAAATGGATGAAATTCCTGTAATGAAACATAGTTTCAATTACATCTTGTCCATATTGAAAATGAACGTTTTGTAATGCATGATTTTGACATAATTGCCAGCGTGTCGAATTAACTTTCAATTGAAAGCATGCGATTCGCCGCGCTGGAACAATAAAATAGCCCGCGTCAAGCTGCGGACAGGGCGTTGTGTTACCGCTATAGTGCGTTGTGCCGCCGATTCCTGCCCGGAAGACGGCGATTGCGTATCGTTCGGGGGAAGCGTTTGTTCTGGTTCGCTTTGGTGTTTGCCGGTTCAGCCCTGCTGGCGTGGGTGACGGGACGCGACGGCTATCGCGCGCTGCGTCACGGCTATGTCCGCCTGAGCCGCGTCGGTGACAAACGGATGTATCGCCGCGATGCGCCCTGGCGCTTCTGGCTGACGGCGGCGGTCGATATCGCGCTGTTTGCGTTCGGCCTGGCGGGGATCGTCTATGCCGTCTGGCGCGCTGTACGCTAGGCCTTACTGGACCAAAGTGACCTTTTTCGACGGCCCGACGCCGGTCGGTACCGGCACGCCCGAGCCGACATAGTTGGAATTGATCACCAGGTTCGGATTGTTGTTCATCTTGATCGAGTCGGCGACGATAATGCTCCACGCCGAGTCCTGGGCGACATTGCCGGTGGTGTTGATGTCGAGTTCGGCGCTGGGGATATAGATCGTGCCCAGCAACTCGCTGACATTGCTCGAATTGATGCTGAAATGCTGGGTATTGTCGCGCGTCGTGGCGATCAGGAAGCCGGCGAACGGGCCGGTCTTGCGCGCCGTCAGCTTGACGGTGGCCTGGTCGGAGAAGTGGGCGGCCTGGTTCGAGCCGAAGATCAGGGTGACGTCGTCGCCTTCGATCACCGAGTTGTTGGACGCGCTGAGATTGTTCATGAAGTAGTGCTCGCCCGGCAGCAATAGCAGGGTGGCGCCGGTCTCGACGTCATACTGTTCGCAGTGAATGCCGGGCAGCAGGGGCAGGGTGATGTAGGTCAGGACCTTGATCTGCAGGATCTTGGTCAGACAGTCGAGCGGCGGATTAAGCTGCATCGCGGCAAAGGGATCGGCGACCGCTAGCCCGCCCGACTGGCCGGCCGGGCTGACCGGACCCGAGACCATGCCGGCGGCGGTGACGGCGCCCGCCTGGATCGAGGCCGACGGATCGACGCTGATGTCGCGATTGGCCTGGACCGAACAGCCATTGGCGTGGATCATGGCGTGATCGCGGACCTGGATGCCCTGATTATTGGATTCCATGCCCGATTGCAGGATGCACAAGGGCACGCTGCCCAGGGCATCGGCGGTGGCTGTGGCTTTTATCGTGCCGCTGCCGAAACCCATGAAGCCGATCAGCGCCTTGTGCTCGGCCGTGCCGACCAGGGTGACGGAATTCTTGGTGGTGTCGACAGTGACGGTATAGCTGACCGGCAAGTCGCCGAAAGTGCCGAGGTCGCTATTGGCCGCCGTGGTCGCCGCCGACTGTACGTCGGCCGAGCCATTGGCGTTGACGAGGCCGAGGCGCTGAGCGCCGGCCAGGGCGCCGGCATCGACCGCGGCCTGCAGGCGGGACTTGGCATTTTCCATGCCCTGCATCTCGACGACGCCGGTGGTCACGGCGATCAGCGGCACGGCGCACAGGGCGACGACCATGGTCACGTTGCCGCGCCGTTCCCTGAAAAATTGCCGCCAAAGCGCCTGCACGATCCGGTTCTCGCCCCGCTATTCGTCGAGGGTAGTGTACACGGGAAGGCTTAATAACGGTTTAGACTGTTGGGTTAAGACAGGGTATCGGCACGGGATGGGCGGAAAAATCCAACTTTCCTACTTTTCTCCTTGACGAAACATTCGAGATATGCGACAAAGGGTCATCGTCGGAGAACGCATAACAAACCGGGCCACGGACATCGTGGTTCGGTTTTTTATTGGCTGAAGCAGCCGGGCGCCTTCACGAATTTCCCACTTTCAAAGGATGCCTCAAATGATCCAGCCCGAGATCGGCGATGTCGTGCGCCTGAAATCCGGTTCGCCCAAGTTTATCGTCACCGCCGTGTCGGCGGGCGAAACGCAGCCGTCGGCCGAGATCTTCGGCTGGTCGGATCGTCAGGGCTTTGTCAGCCGCGCCGTGCCGGTCGACTGGCTGGTCTGGCCGCGTCCGCATGATGGTGACGAGCGCGCTTAGTGCACGCCACCATGCGCCGCACCGAAACCTCGAGGTGCGGGGCAGCGACGCGCAGTGGCACGCCGTGCGCGCGACCGGCGCGCAATGGTTGCCGATGTGCGGTTCACGCCATGGCGCCGTCGGATGATCTGAGCCACGGCATCTATCGGCCGCAGTTCAGCCCGGCTGAGCAGCGCTGGTACGACGCCGTCGTCATAGGCACGGTCGAGCACGAATTGCGGCTGACCCGGGTCCGGCTGGCGCGGGCGATCACCGCTGAACTGGCGGAGGCGCTTATCGTGCCCGACCCCGAGGCCGACGCCAAAAAACCGGTGAAAGGCCGCGACCATGCCGCCATTATCGACCGGTTGACGGCGCGGATCGAGAGCCTGGAACGCACGCGCCGCCTGCTGGAGGCCGTTGCACCCCCGGCTGGCGCCGACATTTCCGGTTTCGAGGCCGTGCCCTACGATGATGACCCCGGCTAAGCTGCGCATTCGGGTGAGCCGGCCTCAGGCCGCCTTCATCCATGCGCCGGAGCCGTTTCCCGCCTTTGTCGGCGGCTTCGGCTCGGGCAAGACAGCGGCGGGGGTGTTGCGCCTGTTGCGGCTCAAATTCGCCTATCCGGCCCAGGACGTCGCCTATTATCTTCCGACCTACGACCTGGTGCGATTGATCGGCTATCCGCGGTTTGCCGAGGTTCTGGACCGCGCCAAGGTGCGCCACGTGCTGAACCGCACCGACCACATGCTGTCGATCCCGGGCAAGGGCAGGGTGCTGTTCCGCACGCTGGATACGCCGGGCCGCATTATCGGTTACGAGGTCGCAGACTCCGTCGCCGATGAGCTCGATACGCTGAAACCCGCGGACGCCGCCCATGCCTGGCGGCAGATCGTGGCGCGCAATCGCCAGAAAAAGCCCGATGGGTCACGCAATAGCGCGGCGGTCGTCACAACCCCGGAGGGCTTTCGCTTTGTCTATGAGCGTTGGCAGAAAGACCCCGGCCCCGGCTACCGGCTCATCCGCGCGGCAACCTCAAGCAATGCGCGCAATCTGCCCGACGGTTATGTCGAGGCCCTGAAGAGCGCCTATCCGGCACATCTGATTGGCGCCTACCTCGACGGTACCTTCGTCAATCTGACGCGCGGCGCCGTCTATCCCGATTTCGACCGTCACACCTGTCACAGCGACGCGGTGATCGAGGCGGGCGAGGCGCTGCACGCCGGGGTCGATTTCAACGTCTATAATTGCACCGTCATCATCGCCGTCATTCGCGACGGCAAGCCGGTGGTGGTGGCAGAGCTCACCGGTGTCCGCGACACGCCGGCGGTGATTTCCGCCCTGCGCGAGCGTTTCGGCACTCATCCGATCCATCTCTATCCCGACGCGTCCGGGCAATCGAACCGCACCGTCAATGCCAGCGACAGCGACATCGATCAGTTGCGCCGGGCGGGGTTCTTCGTCCACGTCCGCGGCACCAATCCGCTGATCAAGGAGCGGGTGACGGCGGTCAACGCGCTGATCCGCAATGCGTCGGGTGAGCGGGTCTTGCGCCTGAATACCACGGCGTGCCCCGTGCTCTGCGCCTGTCTTGAACAACAGGTCTATGACGCCAACGGGCTGCCGGACAAGACGTCGGGCCACGACCATGCGCCCGATGCGCTTGGCTATTTTATCCATTTCCGCTGGCCGGCCGTGAAGCCTTTGCCCGCCCGTATCCGGAGCCTTGTCGCCTGATGACCGAACCGAACGTCCGCCAGCTGTCGCCCGAGGTCGAAGCCCTGTCGTCGGTGTGGCCGATGCTCAGCGCCCTGATGGGCGGGACGCGGGCGATGCGCGCCGCGGGCAAGATCTATCTGCCGCAATTTCCCAATGAGGATGACGCGGCCTATCGGCTGCGGCTGGCCGGCGCCACGCTGCACCCGGTGTTCAAACGCACGGTGCGCGTCGATGCGGCGCGGCCCTTCGCCAAGCCGCCGGTCGTCGAAGACGTGCCCGATCGCGTCCTGCCGTGGCTAGGCGATGTCGATTTGCAGGGGTCGAGTTTGGCGGCGTTTGGCCTGTCGCTGATGACGTCATGCCTGTCGCACGGGCTGTCCGGCGTGCTGGTCGATGGGCCCAAGGTTGAGGGCGTGGTGACCGCCGCCGATGAGGTGCGCGCCGGATTGCGGCCGTACCTGTCGGCCTATGCGGCACAGAATATCCTGGGCTGGAAGCTCGGGCGGCTGTCACAGGGTTACGGCTTGACCCAGGTGCGGTTGCTGGAAAGCGTTGCCGAGGACGACGGCGCCTTTGGTTCCAAAACCGTGGAGCAGGTGCGGGTGCTGACGCCCGGCGCCTGGCAGGTGTGGCGCGCAACGGGGCTGAACGATGAGTGGGCGGTGGTCGATGAGGGGGAAACGCGGCTGGAGACGATCCCATTCGTTTTCTTTTACGGCATTCGCACCGGTTTCGGCTGCGGCGAGCCGCCTTTGCTGGAACTGGCCTACCAGAATATCGAACATTATCAGTCGAGCTCGGATCAGCAGAATATCGAGCACGTCGCCCGCGTGCCGATCCTGTTTGCCAAGAAGTTCGGTGATGCCGAGCTGACCATCGGCGCGGGCACGGCGGCGTCTAGCGATGAACCGGATGCTGAACTCAGCTACGTTGAGCATTCGGGCGCGGCGATCAAATCCGGCGCCGACAGCATCTTGCGGCTCGAAGCCCGCATGCGCGCCACCGGCGCCGAGCTGATCCAGCAGACGCCCGACCGCACCACGGCGACCCAGGTCGACAGTGAGGGCGAGGCGTCGCAAAGCCTGCTGCAGCAGATCACCGGCGTGTTCGAGGACAGCCTCACGGCCTGCGTCAACCTGATGGCGCTGTGGGCCGGTGAGCCGCAAACCGCCTGTGTCAAGCTGTTCAAGGCGTTTGGGCCGTCGTCCGACAGCGAACCGTCGGTCCTGGCGGCGGCGCGGGAGGGCGGCACGATCTCGGCGCGGACCCACTTCGATGAGCTGAAACGCCGCAACATCATCGCCCCCGAACGCGGTTGGGACGAGGAATTGGAGCGGTTGAGCGCGGAGGAGGCGGTTAATTAAATATTAACCAACAGCGCGAGCCGAATCGCCTCGCTTTCGCAAGGTGTGTGCTGATTTCCTTGTCAAGAAATTTCAACTTATGTGCACAAAAAGTATCGCGTAAGTACGTACGTTGTCATATAGTCTGATTCAGTGCGTGCGGGGAATGGAAATGCCTATCGGGCGGACCGATCAAAAAGGGTCAGCCGGTGCAATCGGGTGTACAATTTTTAGGGCACAATTTGCCTCGGGCAAGTTGCTCCGGGCAAGTGTCAGTCTTGGGTCTGCGGCGCCCAAGACAGACGAAGCTTTACGTGCAGCCAGAGTATTTCCCCTCAGCAAACGTCGAAATGGAAGGCGGGCCGCATCGCGGCGGTGGGGGTAAGATGGAAGCTATTAGCGCTAATCAGTTGGTTACGACAGTACTGTCCGGAATGAATGTTGCCTTGTCGCAAGTCATGAAGGCTGACGTTATGTTTATTAAGTCGGGCATGCAGTCTCCGCTGGATGGGCAATTTAGGATAGAGGTTGAAAAAATAAAAAGCCAGAAGGACTCAAGTGAAAACCTTTGCATTATACTTGAGACGACTGGTGGGTATATCGAAACGGTCAAGCGTATGGTTGATATCATGCGCAGGCACTATAAGCATGTTTCTTTTATAATTCCTAACTATGCATATTCGGCCGGTACTGTTTTAGCGCTGTCTGGTGATAGAATATACATGGATTATTATTCAATTTTGGGCCCGATTGATCCTCAAATGTCTGATGAGACGGGCGGGCAGTTGCTTCCCGGCTCCGGTTACTTGGCTAAATTCAAGGAATTACTTGAGCAAATAAATAAGGCCAAGGAAGTGAATCCAAGTGCCTGTCATGCGGAGCTAGCTTATCTCATAAAGAGATTTGAGCCAGCAAAGTTGTTTCATATTGAGCAGGCAATAGAGCATGGACAGGCTCTGATTGAAGAGTGGCTTCCAAAGTATAAATTTAAATCATGGACAAAAACTACATCTGGCAAAAAAGTAACCCCTAAGATGCGTAAGGACAGGGCTGTTCAAATTGCAACAATACTTGGGGATGCTGCTAAATGGCATTCTCATGGTCGAGGCATATCACTGGCGGAACTTGAGGGCGAAGAAATAAAGCTTCAGATTGATGATTTTGGCCAAGACAAAGATTTAAGCCAACAGATCAGAAATTATCATGGCTTGGCTGTAGACTATGCAGAAAAGCAGGGGTGGCGAGGATTTATCCATTCCAGAGACAATTGGCGGAGGATTTGACAATGCTACCGAAACAAGACACAGTGCTTGATAAGCCTTCGAAAGTTCTTGATCTTTGGGAAACTCTAGAGAAACGTGCTCAAGACGAACATGTTCCTGATTTGTCATATATAGACGCGCTCGACAATAACGAGCAGTTTCATGATGAATTTGTTAGGCTGCCGTTTGAATCGGTCGGATCGCCCGATTGCACGTGGCACACAGATTAAAATTACATATACGCGTATAATGCGGGATTTACTAGTTTTTGCCCCCTCTTCCTATATTGGATGAGGGGGCTTTATATTGAGTGGAATTAAGTTTTATTTTGAAGTGTAATACTTCATTTATTGGCGCGTGGTTTTGCCTCGACATATAGCCACTATATTTTGTCTTATTATATAAACTTCAAATGCAATATTGCCTGCCAATTAACGCCTCCGATCACCCCTTTTAACAAGGCACCTTTATGCGATTGAAAACGGTTGAGATCGACGGCGAGCGCTTCGCCGTCACCGATGGCGGACGCCCGGTCTATATTCACGATGACGGCAAGGAACTGGCCTTCGATGCGCCCGGCACCGTGGCGACGATTTCGCGCCTGAACGGCGAGGCCCGCGGGCATCGTGAGCGCGCCGAAAAGGCCGAAGGCGCGTTGAAGGCCTATGACGGCATCGACGACGCACGGGCGGCGCGGGCGGCTTTGGATACGGTCAAAAACCTGGGCGAGGGACGGTTGGTCGAGGCCTCCGAGATCGACCGCGCGCGCTTGGAAGCCGTGCGCGCCATCGAGGACAAGTTCGCGCCGGTCGCTGCCGAACGCGACGCGCTGAAGGGTGAGATCGTCACCCTGCGCATCGGCGGGGCTTTCGACCAATCGCGCTTTATCCATGAGCGGCTGGCTATTCCGGCCGATCTGGTACGGGCGCGCTTCGGCGATCACTTCCGCTTCGAGGACAATCAGGTCGTGGCCTATGACAAGGGCGGACGCAAGATATTCAGCCGGGAAAAGCCGGGCGAGGCGGCGGGCTTTGACGAAGCCCTGTCGGTGCTGGTCGACGCCTATCCTTATCGCAACGCGATTCTGAAGGCCTCAGGCGCTTCGGGCGGCGGCGCCGGCGGGGGCCAGGGCGCACGCTCTGGCGACAAGCGGCTCAACCGGCAGAACTTCGATCAGCTGTCACCGGCCCAGCAGATGGCGCACATCAAGGCCGGCGGTACGGTGGAAGATTAGACTCAATTTTCGGGCGTCAAGCCCCAGCTTTTGAAGCGCTCATCGATCCCGGCGTCGGCGGCGCGGGCGGCGGCGAAGTCGGCCTGCGCTTCTTTGGACATCCCCTTTTTCTGCTCGGACAGGGCGCGGCCATACAGCGAGGTCGCCATTTTCGGTTCTCGCTTCAAGGCTTCGCTGTAGTCGGCGATGGCGGCGTCGTATTCGCCGCGCCGCAGGTGGACTAGGCCGCGGCTGTCCAGAAAGTCCGGGAAATGCGGGATCAGGCTGAGCGCCTTATTGCAATCGGCGAGTGCCGCATCGAGGTCGAGATTGTGCGTCGCCCGTATCCAGCAGCGGCCGTTGAGAGCATCGAAGTCGTCGGGAATGACTTTCAGGGCCTGATCGTCGTCTGCCAGGGCGTGGGATATATCACCCATATCGCTGTAGATTTCGGCACGCAAATCATAGGCGTCGGGATCCTGAGGTTCGTTGTGTATGGCCGCGTCGACATCGGCCAGGGCATGTGTCGTGTCGCCCTGGTTCATATAGAGTCGAGCACGGTCTTCGAGATAGACAGAACTCTTCGGTTCCAGGGCGATGGCGTGGGTGAAATCGTCAAAAGCGTGAGCGGTGTCGCCCTTTCGGGCATAGGCCTGGCCGCGGAAATCGTATAACAGCGCGTCGTTGGGAATGTGGGCGATGCCTTCGCTGTAGGAGGCGATGGCGTTGTCCTGATCGCCCAGATGGTCGAAATGCTGAGCCCGCATTTCGTAGCCACCCTGGTCCGACGGATCGAGGGCAATGGCCTTGTCGATATCGGCCAGAGCGCGATCGTGTTCGCCGAATTGATCGTAGCCGATGGAGCGGGCCAGCAGGGGGGCGGATGACTGGGGTGCCTGGGCAACGGCAAGGTCATAGTCGGCCATGGCAAGTGTGCGGTCGCCCTTCAGCATGTGGGCGTCGGCGCGCATGTCGCGCGTTTCGATTGACGTGGGATCGAGCGTCACGGCCTGGTCGAGGTCGATCAAGGCATCATCGACATCGCTGCGTTCCATATAGACTTCGGCGCGCAGGCGATGGAGGCGGGCATTGCCCGGATCGCGGGTGAGCGCCTGACCCAGGTCGCTGACGGCGGCGTCGAGATCATGCGCTTCAAAATCCACTTCTCCGCGCAGGGCGAAGATCTCGGCATTGTTCGGGTCGAGGACTGCGGCGTGGTCGAGGTCGTGGCGCGCATTGTCGAGATCGTAGACGCGCAGGTAGAGCCGGGCGCGGTGCAAATAGGGCTGAGGCGATCCAGGGTCGCTTTTCATGGCGGCGGCATAGTCGCCGAGGGCTATGTCGGTACTGTCGTTTTTAAGCGCCGCATCGCCGGCGGCGAGCCATTCGCTGGCCGATTTCGGCTGCGGCGGTACGGTCTCGGCCCGTGCCCCGGTGGCCATCGCCAGCAGGACAAACAAAAGGGTCGCGCGCGACAATGTGGTCATCTGAAGCCCCCCGGGCCATTCGGCTCACGCGCAAGTCGTAAACCTGTGGCTTAAATCGGGCAAGCGGGTAGATCGCCTATGATGACAGACCAGACAATGCGGGAAGATAAGGGGCGGGCGGCGCCTGTGGAGTGGGGGTGAGAAGACGCCGCCCGGCGTCGCAGCTTCAGGACGTCTGAGCGTCGTCCGAAGCGGCGGGCGCATCCTGTGCATCGGCAGGCTTTTTCTTATCGAAGAAGCCTTCGACGGCATTTTGCAGCACGTTTTCACCTTCGAAACCGGCGACGGCGGCCGCGCCTTTTTCGAGCAGATTGGCGTTGGGATCGGCCTTGTCGAGGGCTTCCTCGGCAACGATGGCGCCGATGACTTCGTTGATGATACCCATGGGATGATCCTTTCAGCTGTCGCCGCCGCGAACCCTGGAACCGGTTCGAAGCGTTAACACGCATGGCGCGCCCGTAAGCTTATGTGAAGCTTACGCCGGGTATCGAAACACCGAAAAGCACGCGCTTGCGCCACACATCGTGCCTGCGCTACCAATGGTGGGAAACCGCGGGGGGGACGCGCATGAGCACTCGACAAAAAGACGGCATTGTTTTGATGATCGCCGCGCCATTCGTGGGTGTGGCGCCCCTGGCCCTGACCTTTGCGATCATCGGTTACGTCATGCTGACCAAGCCGCCGGGATGGCAAGGCATCGGCGATCTGGCCATTCTCGGGGGCATGGGATTGATCGTGACCGTTCCGGTCGCGGTGATCATGTTGCTTGCCGGCCTGGTGATGCTGTTGCTGCCGCTCCGGCAGGAATGAGACCGCGAAAATTGAACGCTTTTCCCGCCCTTCGGTCCCGCCGGAGGGCGTTTTTCATGTCGCCTTTTTTGGTCGCCTTTCGGATGGAAGGCGGTGCTGCGGCCGGATGGCCGAACCTTTCCCTTTTCACTCCGACCCGGAGACCGCAACATGGCCAACGGCCTTACCAACCTGGCGCCGGACCTCTATGAGGCCCTGGACGTCGTCAGCCGCGAACTGGTCGGCTTCATCCCCGCCGTCACGCTGGACCCGTCCGCCGAGCGCGCCTCGCTCAACCAGACCATCCGCATCCCGATCACCAATGCCGGCGCGCCCGAAGACGTGTCCCCCGGCCAGCTGCCGCCCGATGACGGCGACCAGACGATCGGCAACAACACCCTGACCATCAGCAAGTCGCGCATCGTCCCGTTCCGCTGGTCCGGCGAAGAACAGCAGGGCGTCAATACCGGCCCGGGCTACCGCGCTATCCGCCGCGATCAGATCGCCCAGGCGATGCGCGCCCTGAC
>OUNJ010039743.1_pt1 | contig 15976 bp, 16 predicted proteins | sample 1755361 | NCBI WGS metagenome assembly OUNJ01 (sample SAMEA3914825, study PRJEB12502) | metagenome | biome: forest; material: soil | place: USA | collected 2012-03-12 | depth 0.1 m
GTGGCGACGACGGCGTCGATCATGCCGAACTTCACCATGTCGCGGTAGACGTGCATGCAGCCGCCCGCCGAGGTCGAGCCGGCCAGGATCAGCCAGGTCGAGCAGGCCTTGTCTTCCAGCGCCATGTTGAAGATGTCGGCGGCGCGGGCCGTGTCGCGCGACGAGAACGACATCTTGCGCATGGCGTCGATGACCGGGCGCGCGTCATAGGCCGTGATGTCGACATGCTCGACGACGTTCTGGAGGAGTTCGGCCTTGGTATTTGTCTGAACGGGAGCGTTCATGTCTTGGGTTTCCCTTTGATGTGAGCGCCCGTCGTTGGAAAGACCTGCCCGCCGGACGGAGCGACGGCGGGCAGGGAATTGGGATTAATCACGCCGATAATAGTTCATATCCTTGAAAGCTGCGTGACGTGATGCAGCAGGATTTGAACTTGCGGCCCGAGCCACAGGGGCACGGGTCATTACGGCCGAGCTTTTCCAGCAGTTCCTTGTCGCCATGGACAAGGCGGTCGCCGCGTTTCACGCGGGCCTCGCTGGGGAAAGCCCCTCCGGCGTTTAGATGTCGGCTCGAAAGCTGAATTCGGGATGGTACTTGCGCATGGTCGCCTCCATAGTTGAACGGCGCCCGTCATGAACCCTTGATCCCCCAGACGGTGCGATGGGGAGGGCCGCTTTTCGAAAGCGCGGCCCCTATAGCGGAAGGGAACGGGTTTGGCAATCGCGGGTTTGCGAAGCAAGCTATTCGGCCTTGTCCTTGTCGCCATATAGCATCCGGCGGGCGGCTTCGACTTCCTCGGGAGTCGTTTTCCGCGACTTGCCTATTCGGGATTCAACAAGATCGAACCACTTCTGCAGCCCGTACCAGTAGACTGATAAAAAGATTAGAGCCAAGAAGCAGTAGCCCATGTCCCGCATGTCATGAGCGGCCCAATGGCTGTTTAGGCCATCGCGCAATGCAGTAAAAAGCATTGCAAGGACCAGAACGGCAATAAGCAGCGCCCAAAGGGAAAAAAGCACGCGCCAGAATTTCATCCACTTCTGCGCAGCATACCCCTCCTTATGCTGCCTGTTCACGCCTTGGCCTTGACCCGCTTCTTGCCGCGCTTGCCGCCCTTGGGACGGTTCAGACGCACGACCTTGTTGTCGTCGGCGTCGAGCAGGCCGCGCGGATTGTTGATCGAGCGCGGGCCCAACCCGAACAGCGACGCCATCGGCGCGTCGTCGAGGAACACGGTCTCGGTGGCGCCATAGCCGTTGAAACGCGTGCCCATGGTGACGCCGTAGGCACCCAGCATGCCGATCTCGATATAGTCGCCTTCGTTGACATCGGCCGGCAGCCAGAACGGTCCCGGCATGCTGTCGATGGAATCGCAGGTCGGGCCGTAGAAACGGAACGGCTTCAGAGTGTCCGATTCCACTTCGTCGTCCTGACGGTGCAGACGCACCGGGAACGGCCACTTGGCGTGGGTGGCGTCGAATAGGTTGCCGTAGGACCCGTCATTGAGATAGAGCGCGTCGCCCTTACGCAGCTCGACCTTGGCCAGGACCGAGGTCGATTCCGCCACCAGGGCGCGCCCGGGCTCGGCCCACAGCTGGGTTTCCTCGTGCACCTTCATTTCGTTGAAGGCGCGGTCGATGGCGTCCATATATTCAGTCAGGGCCGGCGGCACCATGCCGGGATAGACCGACGGGAAGCCACCGCCGACATCAACAACGTCGGCGAAGACGCCGGCGCGAACCAGGGCGCGCGACGCCGACAACATGGCGCCGGCATAGGCGGTCGGGCGCATGCACTGCGAGCCGACGTGAAAGGAGACGCCCATCAGGCCGCGCGTCGCCTGGCGCGCCGCCAGCAGCAGGTTGGGGGCTTCGTGGGCCTGGGCGCCGAACTTGTTGGTCAGCGGCAGGTTCGAACCCTCGCCCGAGGTCGCCAGGCGCACGATCAGATTGAGGTCGCGGGCATTGCCGGTGGCGTCGAGGATCTTGGCCAGTTCCTCGTGCGTGTCGAGGCTGAAGGTCTTCACGCCGTGGTCGAAATAGGCCCTGGCGATCGAGACGCGGCTCTTGACCGGGTGCATGAAGGCCATGCGGGCGGCGGGCAAGGTGGCGTGGACGTGCTCGACCTCATGGATCGAGGCGACGTCGAACGATCTCACGCCGGCGGCCCACAGGGTTTCGAGCACCCAGGCGGACGGATTGGCCTTGACGGCGTAGAAGACGTCGCCCTTGAAGTTCTGCTGGAACCATTGCGCGGCAACGGTGACGGGCGCACGCCGCACGAGGGCGACAGGGCGTTCCGGAGGCTGCTTGCGGACCAGGTCCAGGGCTGATGAGTAGCTTTCCACCACACATACCCCGATTATAGACGTTAAAACCCAGACCGGCGTTAGCAGCGGTACGAACCTAGGGGTCCGCCGGAAGAACGCGGAACATAGTGATATAGGCCCGTATGTAAAGGGTTAAATTGTGAAATTTGTTACCTGTTCGGCTCGCCGCGGGTTTCGCTCTCTGCGCATAATGCCAGTGACATAAAATTCGTTGCGCCGCCGCCGTCTGCGCTTGCCCTGTCATCAAATCGTTAATAAGAGATTCTAGTTGAATTACGGGCCTGCCGGCAACGGCAGTCTCGGTGTGGCGTGCCCGGTGCGGGCGAAGAGGATTTGCATGTCGGCGCTTGTCGAAGTGAAGGGCATCAGCAAGACCTATCTCCGCAAGGCGCGCGCCGGCGGCGGCGATACGGTGCACAAGGCGCTCGATACCGTCTCCTTCGTCATGGACAGACCCGAGCGGGTCGCCCTGATCGGACCGTCGGGGTCGGGCAAGTCGACCCTGTTGCGCTCGATCTCGGGCCTGCACACCATCGACCGCGACCAGGGCACGGTGGCGGTGCTGGGCCGCAACGTACAGTCCAACGGCCGGCTGGCCGGCGACGTGCGCAGCATCCGCGCCGGCCTGGGCCTGATCGCGCAGCAGTTCAACCTGGTGCCGCGCCTGTCGCTGTTCACCAATGCAGCACTCGGCCTGCTGGGCCGGGTGTCGGGCCTGCGCGGGCTGCTGGGTCTGTGGTCGGGCGACGAAAAGAAGCGCGTCATGGCGGCATTGAACCAGGTCGGCGTCGCCCACCTGGCCGGCCAGCGCGCCAACACGCTTTCCGGCGGCCAGCAGCAGCGCGGCGCCATCGCGCGCGCCATCGTCCAGGGCGCGCAGGTAGTGTTGGCCGATGAGCCGGTCGCCTCGCTCGACCCCGTTTCGGCGCGCAAGGTGATGAAGCTGCTGGTCGACCTTAACGAACGCAGCGGCGTCGGCGTGGTCGTCACCCTGCACCATGTCGACTACGCCAAGGCCTATTGCACGCGCATCCTGGCGCTGAAGGACGGAAAGATCGTCTATGACGGCCCGTCCGGCGGGCTGGACGATGCGCGGCTGCGCGACATTTACGGCGCCGAATACGAAGACGCCCACTGGGAGGAACCCCATGCGTAAACTGATCACCCTCGCGGCCGGCCTGGTGCTGGGCGCCCTGGCGCTGGGTTCGTGCTCGAAGCCGGCCATGACCGGCGGCGCGCGCACCGAGGTCACCTTCGGCGTGCTGTCGGTCGAGGGATCCCAGACCATGCAGCAGAACTGGGCACCGATCTTCGCCGACATGGAGAAGCAGACCGGGCTGAAGATCAACCCCCTTTACCCGACCTCCTACAATGCCCTGATCGAGGGCATGCGCTTCAACCAGGTCCAGGCGGCGTGGTTTTCCAACGCGCCGGGCTATGAGGCGTCCAAGCGCGCCCAGGGCGAGGTCTTTGCCCATACCACCTATCCCGACGGCGCCGAAGGCTATCAGAGCATCATCATCGTCCGCGCCGATTCCAAGCTGAACAACGAGAACGACCTGCTGAAATGCGACAAGTCGCTCAATTTCGGCATGGGCGATCCGCTGTCGACCTCGGGCACCAAGGCGCCCCTGGCCTACCTGTTCTATCCGCGGCACATCGACCCCAACACCTGCTTCAAGCAGGTCAAGTCGGCCAGCCACTCGGCCAATGTTGAAGGGGTGATCGCCGGCGTTCTGGACGCCGCCACCAACAATTCGACCGCATTGGTCGAGCTGAACCAGACGCCGGCCGGGCGCGCCACCACCGCCAAGATCAAGGTCATCTGGAGCTCGCCCATGCTGCCGACCGATGTCATCGAATATCGCAGCGACCTCGACCCCGCCACCAAGGAAAAGCTGCGCAGCTTCTTCCTCAGCTACGGACAGGGCACGGGACCCGAGGCCGAGCGCGAACGCAGGAACCTGATGCCGCTGGTGTGGGGGCCGCTGAAGCCCGACGACAACAGCCACTTCCTGGCCGAGCGCGAGCTTGAGGCCAAGGTTGACCTCGGCCAGGCCGATATCGCTCATGATGCGGCCGCCATGGCCAAGGCGCAGGCCGAGCTGGACGCCGTCCATCAGGAGCAGGCGGCGCTGGCGGCCAGGACCGCGCCCCAGGCGCTGGCCGATGCACCGTCGTCGGCTACGTCGCGATAGGATATTCGATGGCCGCCCCTCCCGCCCCGTCCGCTACCGACCTGGCGCCGCCGACCACCGGCCTGGCGACGCGGCTGGTGAACTGGCTGATCACCCTGGTCGTGGTCGCCCTGCTGGCGGTCAGCATCCGCGCCGGCCATATCAACGACCTGCACCTGCTGATCGATCACTCGGCCAATACGGCCAGTTACCTGCAGGAATATCTCAGCCCGGACTTCACCGACTGGAAGGCCTATGCCGACGCCATGTGGACCACGCTGGCCATCGCCATCTGGGGCACCGGCCTGTCGATCGTCTTCGCCGTGCCGATCAGCTTCCTGTGCTCGCGCAACATCGCGCCTGCATGGATCGTGCAGCCGATGCGCGGTTTCATCGCCCTGCTGCGCGCCTTCCCCGACATCGTGCTGGCGACCGCCTTCCTGGTCGCCGTCGGCCTGACGCCGCTGGCCGGGGTGCTGGCCCTGACCATCAACAATACCGGCACCTTGGCCAAGCTGTTTTCCGAAGCCGTCGAAGCGATCGAGACGGCGCCGGTCGAGGGCGTGCGCGCCACCGGCGGTTCGAGGCTTGAAGAAATACTGTGGGGCGTCATCCCGCAGGTCGGGCCGCTGTGGACCTCGTTCGCGCTTTACCGTTTCGAATCGAACGCGCGGTCGGCGACCGTGCTGGGCCTGATCGGTGCCGGCGGCATCGGGCAGTTGCTGTTCGATAACCTCAACAATTTCAACTATCAGCGCGTTTCGGCCATCGCCATTATCATCGTCGTGGCGGTGACCCTGATAGACCTGCTGTCGCAGCAGATCCGCAAACGGCTGCTCTAGGCTTTCTTGTTCGTCCGGCGGGCCAGCTTGCGCAGGCGCGACCACAGCTTTTCCTTGGCCGGCTCGGGATAGGGCTCGAGGTTGCGCACGAACTCCTCGGCGCAGGCGCGCCACGAGAACTTCTCGGCATAGGCACGCACCGCCGCGCGGTCGATGGTCAGGGCTTCCGCGACCGCCGCCTTCAGGTCGTCGTCGATGGCGCCAGCACCCGAACCCGGGATCAGGTCGATCGGCCCGTGCGCAGGAAAGGCCGCCACCGGCGTACCGGCCGCCATGGCCTCGATGATCACCAGACCAAAGGTGTCGGTCAGGGACGGAAAGACGAAGACGTCGGCATCGGAATAGGATCGCGCCAGCTCCTCGCCGAAGCGCGGGCCGGTGAAGACGGCATCGGGATACTTCGCCGCCAGCTCGTCCTTCTGCGGGCCGCCGCCGACGATGACCTTGGTGCCCGGCACGTCGAGCTTGAGGAAGGCCTCGATATTCTTCTCCACCGCCACGCGGCCGACATAGAGCATGATGGGCCGGGGGTAATTGTTGAAGATCGGCTCCAGGCCCGGCCGGTACAGCTCGGTATCGACGCCGCGCGTCCACGGCGAGATGTTGCGGAAACCGCGCGATTCCAGGTCCTTCTGCAGGGTCGGCGTCGCCACCATCACCCTGCCGGACGGCTTGTGGAACCAGCGCATGATCGAATAGCCGACGCTCAGCGGAATGGGCAGGCGCGCCGAGACATATTCCGGAAACTTGGTGTGGTAACTGGTGGTGAAGGGCAGCTTCCACTCCTGGCAGACGCGGCGGGCGGCGAAGCCGACCGGCCCTTCGGTGGCGATATGGATGGCGTCGGGCTCATAGTCGAGGATGATCTCGCGCACTTCCTCGTAGCAGCCCAGGGCCAGCTTGACCTCGGGGTAATCGGGCCATGACACGGTCTTGAACTGGTTGTACTCGACGATCTTGAACTCGTGGCCGAGTTTCTCGCACTCCTCGATGGTGCGTTTCAGGGTGGTCACCACCCCGTTGACCTGGGGCTCCCAGGCGTCGGTCGCAAGCAGGATGCGCAAATTCGTTCTTCCGGAACCAGGTCCAAACCGTCTGTCTCCATGCCTTTTTCGGCGGGTCTTGGCAAGGGCGGCGGGCGGCGGCGGACGATTCGCGCGACAAGATATGCCCGCTGTAAACGTTTTTGCTGCGCACAAAATGCCCCGGCAGGGCGGAACAACGGACAAATGTCGCGTTTGTCGCTTGCCTAAAGGGTAAAATGCCTTATTTCTAAGGGGAGGGGCGTTTGCGCAATCGATTCCGCGCCGGCGTGGCGAAAGAAACTTCAAATGGCCGTCAAGGGCAGGACAACGCAGGTGCGTGATAAGGCGGGGAAGGACGGCGCGAAGGATTCCGCCGCCCGCGACACGCCGAAATCGCGCCGCACGCGCGAGCAGATCCTGGAAACCGCCATGCGCCTGTTCGCCGAGGTCGGCTACGACCGCGCCGGCAACGCCGCCATCGCCGAAGACTGCGGTCTGACGCGCGGCGCCATGCTGTACCATTTCCCGACGCGCGAGGCGCTGATCGAGGCCGCCGCGTGGCATATCCATCAGGCGCGCGAGGCGGCCTTCGAGGCCGAGGCCAAGAAGCTGAAGCCCGGCCAGGATGCGCTGGACGGCGCCATCGACGCCTACTGGCGGCTGCTCAATTCGGTGCCGTTCGCCGCCTTCCTGGCGCTGGAGCGTGCCGCCCGCCAGGACGACAGCGTCGCCGGCGCCATCCGCCCGGCCCAGAAGGCCTTCGATGAAGGCGCCATGGGCCGCGCCACGCCGGGCTTCATCCTGGCCGGCAACGACGCCCGCTTCCAGGCGTCGCGCGACCTGGCCCGTTTCGCGCTCGACGGCCTGCATCGCGGCGCCCTGACCTATGAGCAGGACGCCCGCATCGAGAACGTGCTGACGGTCATCAAGCGCGCCGTCCACATGCTGAACCGCAAGGGTGATATCACCGACCTGTGGAACGAATAGCACCGCCATGGCGGACGCGAACATCACCCTGCGCCTGACCATCGCCGACCCCGTGCCGGGCGTGCATTACAGCCTGCAGGACCAGGACAATGCGCCGGTCGACGGCCGGATGGCGGCGGACGGGCCGTTGTCGTTCGACGTGCCGGTGCGCCTGTCGCCCGACAACCGCCTGCTGGGTCCGTTCGTCCGCCGCGAGGGCCCGCAAAGGCGCTTCGTCTATATCGTCATCCGTGGCCGGCCCGAGACCGGCTGGAACCGCCGCGCCAAGATCGACATCCACGATATCCCTCCGGCCCTGCTGGACGAGGCCCGCGCCGGCCGCGTATTGGAGATCGTCCTGCCCGGCCGGGGCAGGGATGGCTCTCCCGCCTGCGCCACCGTGCGCTCGGCGACGGGCTGGGTGGTGGTCTGAGAATATAACCACCCAAAATATACGTTCAGGTCTCAGGATATTGGAAGGCAATGCCTCCTTGCCGCCGCTGCGTCCCTGTCACAGGGTTACGGCGGACGCTTACCAGGTTTTTATGCGGGTGCCGCTGATCTTGGTCGCATTCTTACCGGCGAATATATAGCCTCGCCATCTCCGCCGAAGACCTGACTGAAGGACACCCGGCGGATGAGCCTCATACCAGAAAGTGAATGACGCTTTTGGGCATGAAGCATCACAAAAGACCCCGGAAGCGCAGAGGCCGGTATCTTGGCCCCAGAGCAATCAAGGTTGGCGCCGACGCGCTTCCGGCGTCCTTTTCCTCCGGACCTGACCGCAGCGGCCTGCACCCAATAAAAAACGGAGGCCCCGGTACGAAACCGGGAACCTCCGCCTTTACGTTGTCCATCCGGCGGGAAGGACAAACGTGGCTTTCGGGCGGCCCTCTCTCCGCCCAAACGCACTTTCTCAGTTCGAATCTATGTGTTCGCGATTCCAGGCGTCGATCTGCTTCTGCGCCTCGTCCTTGGCGATGCCGTAGCGTTCCTGGATCTTGCCCGACAGCTGCTTGCGGTCGCCTTCGATGACGGCCAGGTCGTCGTTGGTCAGCTTGCCCCACATCTTCTGCACGCCGCCCTTGACCTGTTCCCAGCTGCCTTCCGCACGATCACGATTCATGATAACCTCCTGTAAAATCGAATAATTTCGATGAAGTCAGGTTAGCACCCACGTCCCTAAAGATTCGACGCCGAAGCCGGCGCAAACCATAAGGATGGCGTAAACTTGCAGGCCCCGGCCTGTTGCCGTAAAGGAACCGGATCGGAGACCGCCATGCCTGACGCCAACCGCCCCGATCTCAACCGGCTGATGACCGGCATGGCCGCCCATGCGCGCGCCGGCGCCGAAGCCCTGCGCCTGGCCGGGCCGGAGGTGCGAACCCGCGCCATCCAGGACGGCGCCAGGGCCATCCGTGCTCACGAAGCCGCCATCCTGGCCGCCAACGAACGCGACCTCGCCGCCGCGCGCGGCAAGGGCCTCACCGAAGCCATGATCGAGCGCTTGGTCCTCAATCCGGCCCGCGTCGAGGCCATGGCCAAGGGCCTGGAAGAGGTCGCCGTCCTGCCCGATCCGGCCGGGCGCGAACTGGCGCGCTGGACGCGGCCCAACGGCCTCGATATCGCCCGCGTCTCGACCCCGATCGGCGTCATCGCCGTCATCTTTGAAAGCCGGCCCAACGTCACCGCCGATGCCGCCGCCCTGTGCATCCGCTCCAGCAACGCCGCCATCCTGCGCTGCGGCTCCGAAGCCCTGCACTCGGCCCTGGCCATCCACGCGGCCATCGCCGAAGGCCTTGCCGCCGCAGGTTTGCCCGACACCTGCATCCAGCTGGTCCCGACCGCCGACCGCGACGCCGTCGGCCTGATCCTCGGCGGGCTTGGCGGCGCGATCAACCTGATCATCCCGCGCGGCGGCAAGTCGCTGGTCGCCCGGGTTCAGGCCGAGGCGAAGGCGCCGGTCCTGGCCCACCTCGAAGGCCTCAACCACACCTATGTTCACGCTGCCGCCGATCCGCGGAAGGCCGTCGACATCGTCGTCAACGCCAAGATGCGCCGTGTTTCGGTGTGCGGGGCGACCGAAACCCTGCTGATCGACAAGGCCGTTGCGCCCACTCTTTTGCCACCCATTGCGGCGGCGCTGGAAGCCAGGGGCTGCGAACTGCGCGGCGATGCGGCGGCGAGGTCCATCCACGCCATGGCGGCGGCCAACGAGGATGACTGGCGCACCGAATATCTTTCGCCGGTCATCGCCGTCCGCGTGGTGGCGAACGAAGCCGAAGCCATCGCCCACATCAAGACCTACGGCACCTCGCACACCGAGGCCATCGTCACCGAGGACGCCGCCGCCGCCGAGACCTTCCTCAATGAGGTCGATGCGGCCATCGTCATCTGGAACGCCTCGACCCAGTTCGCCGACGGCGGTGAGTTCGGCCTGGGCGCCGAAATCGGCATCTCGACCGACCGCCTGCATGCCCGCGGCCCCGTCGGCGCCGAACAGCTGACCACGTTCAAGTATGTGGTGCGCGGCACGGGCCAGGTCCGGCCATGAGTTTTTACGTCAGCCATGTCGCCCCTTTGCAGCGCGCCCGCGTGCACAGGGGCGCCTGCCCGCAATGCCTCGAAGGCCAGGGCCAGGAACCTTTGCCGAAGAACGCCAAGGGCAAGACCGAATGGTCGAAGCCCTTCGCCACCGCCCTGGATGCCCGGACCTACATGATGAAAACCTTCGCCAGGTACAAAAGCCTCGCCATGTGCCCGGCCTGCCAGCCGTAAGCGTCACAAACCTGTCGCCAAAGCACTGTAAACCCGCCGTCTTTCGCTAATAAAGGTTTTATATTTCTGGGATTTACTCGTTTTCATGGATAGGCGGTCATTCTTCGATATCGTGCCGGTCGGCACATGGCTGGGCCTGTTCGTGGCCGCGGCGATGGCGGTCGACGGCGGCGTGCGCCCCTATGCCGGCCTGGCCCTGCTCCTGACCCTGGCCTGGACGCTCTACGCCGTGTGGCGCCGGATCGTCGCCATCGAGACCGACTACCAGACCCCGGCCGCCGTTGCCGAGACGGAAAGCCAGCCACCCGAGCTGGGCGTTCCCGACGTCCTGGGCGCCTTGTCTGATCCCGCCCTGATCATTTCCGGCCACGAAGCCGACGACATCGCCGGCCGCTGGATCGTCTTCGCCAACGCCGCCGCCCGCAAGACCTTCCACATCGAGGAGGAGGGCGGCCTGCTGGTTTCGGCCGTGCGCAATCCCGAAGTCCTGGAATGCGTCGACGAAGCCCTGTTCGGCGGCATCAACGGCCAGGCGGTGTTCGAAACCAGCGGCGGCGCCCGCGACCAGTACTGGAAGGCCTCGTCCTCGCCCCTGCCGGCCGGCGGCGTCAACCGCCTGGCCCTGCTGGTCCTGCGCGACGAGACCGACGCCCGGCGCATGGAACGCATGCGCGCCGACTTCCTGGCCAATGCCAGCCACGAACTGCGCACGCCGCTGGCTTCGCTGTCGGGCTTCATCGAGACCCTGCGCGGCCCGGCCAAGGGCGACGCCGCCGCCCACGACAAGTTCCTCAACATCATGGCCACCCAGGCCGACCGCATGGGACGGCTGATCTACGACCTCCTGTCGCTCAGCCGCATCGAGATGAACGAGCACGTCCCGCCGTCGGGCGAGGCGGACCTGGCCCTGGTGGTGCGCGACGTCGTCGACGGCCTGTCGCTGCTGGCCCAGGACAAGGGTGTGGCGCTCAGCGTCGACGGCCCGCCGCCCGGCCTCTACCGCATCACCGGCGACCGCGACCAGCTGTTGCAGGTGGTGCAGAACCTGGTCGACAACGCGCTGAAATATTCGCCCGCCGGCGCCCAGGTTGCCATCGAGATCACCTTCGACCTGACCCTGGAACAGGCGACGGCGGCGCGCGACGCCTCGGCCTCCAAGCTGGTCCTGCTGCGCCCGGACCGCAACGTCCACGACTACTATGCCCGCGTCAGGGTGCGCGACGCCGGTCCCGGCATCCGCCGCGAGCACCTGCCGCGCCTGGCCGAACGCTTCTACCGCGTCGAGGGCCAGAAGTCGGGCAACAAGCTGGGCACGGGCCTGGGCCTGGCCATCGTCAAGCACATCGTCAACCGCCACCGCGGCGGGCTGGTCGTCGAAAGCCGCGCCCGCCCCGGCGGCGAGGACGAGACCAGCCTGCTCGACGTCCGCGTGGCGCCCCTGCCGCTGTCGCCGGACAGCTTCACCGCCTTTTCGGCCTATTTCCCGCAGACCGGCCGCTACGGCGTCGTAGGCGAGGGTCCGCGCCTGGCCACGCTGGACGGCGAACGCCTCAAGGACGCCGGTTAACCACCTTGTTTTGCAAGGGGGTACGATGCTTGCGGTTTCATAATAAAACTGTCACAAAATCTCTTTAAAGGCCGGTGCGTCGGGGTGGCGCGGGCGGCTTGGCAGCCTTAACCGGCGGGTGTTCGCAACCCGCCATCACGATGACGGAAAGAGCACAACGTGGCCCAATTCAAGATGAACACGCATATCGTCAAGACCTACGACGAGGAACTGGACCAGCTGTCGGCCGAGGTCGTGCTGATGGGCGGACTGGCCGAGTCCCAGGTCGCCGACGCGGTCGAGGCCGTGGCCCGGCGCGACATCGCCCTGGCCCAGAGCGTCGTCCAGCGCGACATCCGCCTCGACGAGCTGGAAAAGGACCTGGAGCGCAAGTGCATCCGCCTGATCGCCCTGCGCCAGCCGATGGCCGACGACCTGCGCCGCACCGTCTCCGCCATGAAGACCGCCAATTCGCTGGAGCGCATCGGCGACCTGGCCAAGAACATCGCCAAGCGCGCCATCATCGTCGCCGAGGTCGAGCCGATGTCGCCGCTGACCCGCTCGATCGAGCGCATGGGCAAGCTGGTGTCGTCGCGCCTGCGCGATGTCCTCGACGCCTACAAGGGCGGCAAGAGCGATCTGGCCGAAAGCGTCTGGTCGTCGGACACCGAGGTCGATGAACACTATAACGCCCTGTTCCGCGAACTGCTCACCTACATGATGGGCGACCCGCGCATGATCTCGGCCTGTACCCATCTGCTGTTCATGGCCAAGAACCTGGAACGCATCGGCGACCACGCCACCAACATGGCCGAATACATCCATTTCGAGCTGACGGGCGAGGACTATGTCGAGGACCGTCCGCGCGGCGACACATTAAGTACGAAGTAACCTCGCAAAGGCTCGGGCGCGCGGTCGCGCTTGCCGGGCCGAAGGGGCCCGGAATGAACACGAACACCCCAGGATCCTCATGAAGCCCTATATCATCGTTGCCGAGGACGAGGACGCGCTCGTCACCCTGCTCAACTACAACCTTGAGAAGGAAGGCTACGACGTCGGCGTGGCCGGCGACGGCGAGATGGCCCTGACCATGATCAAGGAGCGCCAGCCGGACCTCCTGGTCTGCGACTGGATGATGCCCAAGGTGTCGGGCATCGAGGTCTGCCGCCGCCTGCGGGCGCAGGGCCCCACCCGCAACCTGCCGATCATCATGCTGACCGCGCGCTCGGAAGAGACCGACCGCATCCGCGGCCTCGACACCGGCGCCGACGACTACGTCGTCAAGCCGTTCTCGACCATCGAACTCCTGGCCCGCATCCGCGCCGTCCTGCGCCGCATCCGTCCGGGCCTCAGCGAGGACCGCGTCGAGTTCGGCGAGATCAGCGTCGACCGCATGTCGCACCGCGTCCAGCGCAAGGGCCGCGAGGTCCGACTGGGGCCGACGGAATACAAGCTGCTCGACTTCTTCATGCAGTATCCCAAGCGCGTCTTCTCGCGCGAGCAGCTGCTGGACGCCGTTTGGGGCAACGATGTCTATGTCGAGGCCCGCACCGTCGACGTCCACATCGGCCGCCTGCGCAAGGCGCTCAACGAGACCGAGGACTTCGATCCCATCCGCACAGTACGGTCCGCCGGCTATTCCCTCGACATGCAGGTCTGAGCCGTTCTGGCGGTCTGCAAACCGTCATCTCGCTCCGATACGATGCTCACGTACTCAAGTACGCTCCGCTTCGTTTCTCGCGAGCTAACGGTTTTCGCCGCGCCACAGCGGCTCTCGCTTGGCTCTTGGCCATAAAGGAGCAGACCACCGGGAAGGCTAAGCCAAGGTCCCGATCTCCACGCCCGGCGACGGATGCGGCAAGGCGCTCGACAGCTCGAAATGGATTTCCCGCGTGCGATAGTCGACCGTCACGGCGGCGAACTGGCGCAGATAGTCCATGCCGAACAGCAGGGCCGGCTGCTGGCGCAGGTTCCAGATGGCGAAATCCGGCACGTCCGCGATCGCCAGCGTGCCGTCGGTGAAGGTCAGCGCCTGCAGGTTGATGCGCCCGACATTGATCACCGTGCCTTCCAGCGCGCCGCCGGTGACGCCGGTCAGGGTGACGGTGCCGAGGTCGAGATTGACCTTGTTGCGCGACGCCAGGGCATCGTGAAGCGCGGGATTGCCGACCGAGACCTCGGCGCCGGTATCGATGAAGGCGCTGGCCGCCACGCTGTCGACCAGGCAGTCGACGACACGCAGCCGCCCCGCCTTGCCCTTCACCCGCACCAGCGCCGTCTGGTCGGCCGGATCGAGCGGCGCGATCGTGTCGTGAGGCGCTTCGATGCGGACGACCTTGTCGCGGAAATCGAAGGTGGTGCGCGTGCCGTCGATGGCGTCCAGACCGAGATAACCGTCGGCGTAGAGATCGTTGCGCGGCAGGACCGGCAGGGTCAGCCCGCTGCGGGTAAACGGCCCGAAGGCCAGGCTGGCGACCGCCGTCGGCGTCTTGACCTGCTGCGAAATGCCGTCGACCAGGACGCTCTTGCCCTGCGGCAGGTTGAGCGCCGCGGCGACATTGTCGGCGATCACCGACCGCTCGGCCCCGGTATCGACGACGAAATGGTAAGGGCCGGCGCCGTTGATCGTCACCTCGATCGTCAGGTGGTCGTTGGCGTCGGCCCTGGCCGCCAGATCGGCGGTGCTGGCATCGGGATCGGGCGTCTGCAGCGTGGCGCTGGCCGTGATGCGCTGGGCGCGGGCCAGGCCCGGCAACAGGGCGAAAGCGGCGGCGGCCAGCAGTTGACGGCGCGGGAAGTCTAGACTGGACATGGTTTCCCCCGGTTTCCTGGCGAGTCAAACTCTCCGGTTGGTGAATGGCGGCGTGATGCCGGCCAGGTCGAAGCGGATTTCCTTCGCGCGGTAGTCGATCGTCACGCTGTTGAACTGGCGCAGGAAGTCCATGCCGATCAGCAGGGCCGGATTGCGTTCCAGGCTCCAGGTACCGAAATTGGGCACGTCGGCGATGACCAGGGTGCAGTCGGTGAAGCGCAGGTCCTGCAACTGGATCATCTTCAGCGGCACGATGCGGCCGGTGATCTGGCCGCCGGTGACGCCCGACAGGCTGAGCGGCCCCAGGTCGGCCAGGGCGGGGTTGCGCTTCATCAGCGCCGTTTTCAGCGCCTCGTTGCCGACCGAGACCTCGGCGCCGGAATCGAGGAAGGCGCTGGCACTGACGCCGTCCACCGTGCAATCGCCCGCGCGCAGGCGGCCCGACGAGCCGTAGACCTGCACCTTGGTCACCTCCATGGGGTTGTAGACCGTCTCCAGGAGGGAGTGGTCGATACGCAGTTCGTGCGTCTTGAAGTCGAAGGTGACGCGGCTGCCGTCGATGACATCGAGCCCGAGATAGCCGTCGGCGAACAGGTACTGGCGCGGCAGGACCGGCAGGCGCAGGTTATTGTGGTGGAACGGTCCGACCTGCAGCTGCGCGATCTGCACGGTATCTGCCGGTATGCGCCGCGCGATGCCGTCGACACTGACGGGCGGGCCGTGCGCCAGGCCCAGCGCCTGGGCGACATTGTCGGCGATGGCCGTCTGCTCCGAGCCGGTGTCGACCACGAAGCGGAACGGCCCCTGGCCATTGATATGGACTTCGATCGTCAGGTGGCTTTCGTCATCGGTCCGGGCGGCCAAGGCGGCGTCCTGCGGATCGGGCGGCGCGGACGAAGACGCCGATGCGGCCTGGTCCTGCGCCCGCGCCGGGGCGGCGAGGGCCAGGGCGGCGGCGCTGGCGATGAACTGGCGGCGTGACGTGTGCGGCAAGGCGCTCCCCCCGACCCCTGTGATGTCCGCTCTTGGCGGCGGACGTGGGAGGACTATAGCCGCAGGACCGGTCGGGCACAATCGGCCGCCGGCTACCGGCAGATGCGGCCGGTTTCACCTTGTTTCATCATGTTTTAGTGAAGGCGGTTGGTGGGGCTGCGTCAGTTGGCGATTTTGCCCCTCGGCCCTTACGGCGGCGCTTCTGCGAAGCTTGGCTCTCGCGAGGGGAGAGGGGAACAAACGACGGCAGAACGGGCTGACAGTTGGGTTCCCCCTTCCGTCACCTCGCTGCGCTCGGCGCCACCTTCCCCACAACGGGAGTTGCCGTAAACGGGGAAGGAAAAGGCGTGCTGTGTCCAACTTGTATTGTTCAGCCTTGGGCGAGAGCGCCGGGTTAGCGGAGGGGCGGGTCGCTGCCGCCGCTGGTGGCGGGAGGATCGTCGATGTCCTTCAGGCCCAGGTCGCGTCGCGCCTTGCGGATGGCGTCGGTGTAGTCGACATAGGTGAC
>OUNJ010000547.1_pt2 | contig 15948 bp, 9 predicted proteins | sample 1755361 | NCBI WGS metagenome assembly OUNJ01 (sample SAMEA3914825, study PRJEB12502) | metagenome | biome: forest; material: soil | place: USA | collected 2012-03-12 | depth 0.1 m
GGCGACGACGCCCTGACCGGCACGCCGGGTGACGACATCATCAATGGCCTGGGCGGCAACGACATCATCGACGGCGGCTTCGGCGCCGACCAGATGTCCGGCGGCGCGGGCAACGACACCTACTTCGTCGACGATCTCAACGACAAGGTGTTCGAAAGCGCCGGCGCGGGCACCGACACGGTGAAGTCCTCGGTCAGCTTCTCGGCCGTCGGCCAGGACATCGAGAACATCACCCTGATCAGCTTCGGCAATGTCAACGCCACCGGCAACGGCGAGAACAACGTCCTGACCGGCAATACCGGCAACAACATCCTCGACGGCGGCGCGGGCGCCGATACCATGGCCGGCGGCGACGGCAACGACACCTACTATGTCGACAATGCCGGCGACATGGTGATCGAAACCATCGGCCAGGGCACCGACACGGTCTATTCCAGCATCGACTACGTCCTGGGCGGTCAGCACGTCGAGAACGTCATCCTGACCGGTTCGGCCGTCAAGGCCGGCGGCAACGGCCTCGACAACATGCTGACCGGCAATGCCGGCAACAATATCCTCAACGGCAATGCCGGCGCGGACACCATGGCCGGCGGCCTGGGCAACGACATCTATTATGTCGACAATGTCGGCGACAAGGTCATCGAGGCCTATAACGAAGGCTACGACACCGTCTATTCGTCGATCGATTTCGTTCTGGGCGGCCAGTACATCGAAAAGGTCATCCTGACCGGTTCGGCCGTCAAGGCCGGCGGCAACGGCCTCAACAACTACCTGGTCGGCGACGCGGTCGGCAATATCCTCAACGGCAATGCCGGCGCCGACACGATGCAGGGCGGCGACGGCAACGACACCTACTACGTCGACAATACCGGCGACGTGGTGATCGAAAATGCCGGACAAGGCACCGACCTGGTCTACAGCTCGATCGACTATACCCTGACCGGCAATGTCGAGAACCTGACCCTGACCGGCACGGCCATCCGCGCCATCGGCAACAACGCCGGCAATGTCCTGACCGGCACGGCCGCCGCCAACTGGCTGAACGGCCTGGGCGGCGCCGACACCATGATCGGCGGCGCCGGCAACGACACCTATGTCGTCGATAATCCGGGCGATGTGATCATCGAAGCCAATAACGGCGGCACGGACACCATCCGCGACAGCGCGGTGAACTATACCATGGCCGGCAATACCGAGGTCCTGGTCATGCTCGACGGCGCGGTCAGCGCCACCGGCGTCCTCAACAGCACCCTCTACGGCAACAGCGCCGGCAACGCCTTCCATGTCAACGCGGGCGGCGAAACCATTCTCGGCGGTGCGGGCGACGACACCTATTATTTCGAGGGCTTCGCCGCGAATATCGGTGAAGGCGCCGCGGGCGGCAACGATGTCGTCTATACCAATGTCAACTTCGGCATGGGAACGGCCGAGATCGAGACGGTGATCGTGACCAGCGACACCACCGTCAACGTCACCGGCAACCAGTACAACAACACCATGACCGGCGGTGGCGGCGCCAACTGGTTCGACGGCGGAGGTGGCGACGATCACCTGACCGGCAACGGCGGCAACGACACGCTGGAAGGCGACGGCGGCAACGACACCATGATCGGCGGCACCGGCGACGATACCTATTATGTCGACAATATTGGCGACGTGGTCACCGAGAACGCCGGCGAAGGCACCGATACGGTTATCGCCGCGATCAGCTATACCCTGCTCGACAATTTCGAGAACCTGACCCTCATCGGCTCGGCGAATATCAACGCCACCGGTAACGCCGCCGACAACCACATCACCGGCAACTCCGGCAACAACCTGATCGACGGCGGCGCGGGCGCCGACACCATGTCCGGCGGCGGGGGCAGTGACACCTTCATTATCGACAACCCGGGCGACGTGGTCGCCAATACCGGCGGATACGGCGTCGTCCGCGAAAACCTGGCCAGCTTCGATACGGCGCACATTTCAGGCGTCCAGACCGTCTACATGCTGGACGGCGCGATCAGCTTCACCGCGGGTTCCGCCAGCTTCACCGTTTACGGCAATGCCGCCGACAACGTCATCAACAGCGGCACCGGCTACGACACAATGGCGGGCGGAGCCGGCGACGACACCTATTACATCGCGGGCGGCATCGTTAACGAAAACGTCGGCGAAGGCAACGACATCGTCTACACCTCCGGCAACTTCACCATCACCAGCAGCGTCGAGACGGTCATTTCCGCCGCGACGACGGGCATCACGCTGACCGGCGCCGCCAATGCCGACGCCCTGATCGGCGGCGTCGGCAAGGATGTCCTCAACGGCATGGCCGGCGCCGACAGCATGTCCGGTGGGCAAGGCAACGACACCTATTACGTCGACAACACCGGCGACGTGGTGACCGAAAACGCCAATGAAGGCACCGACACGGTCATCAGCACCGTCAGCTATGCTTTGGGTGCCAATGTCGAGAACCTGACCCTGTCTGGCGGAGGCGACTTCAGCGGAACCGGCAATGACCTGGCCAATATCATTACAGGTAATACCGGCAGCAACATCATCGATGGTGGTGCGGGCGCGGACACCATGTCCGGCGGCGGCGGAAACGACGTCTACTATATCGACAATCCCGGCGACGTGGTCGTCGAAGCCCAGCCCTATTACGGCGGCGGCGGCGACGATACGGTCTATGCCTCGGTCTCGGTCAACTTTTCCGCCGGCAACACCGCCAAGATAGGCTCCATAGAATATATTCACTTGACAGGCTCCGATGACATCAACGCCACTGGCAATACCTACACCTACAGCATTACCGGCAACAGCGGCGACAACATCCTGAATGGCGGCGGCAGAGCGGTCATTATGGGCGGAGATGGCAACGATCTGCTGGAGAACTCGTCAAACTCCATGGCCGGCGGCGCGGGCGACGACACCTATATCATTGGCGATGCCGCGGACTGGGAGGGTATAGCTGCGGACCCGGCCGTGACGGAAAACGCCAACGAAGGCCATGATCTGGTCGAAGCCTACGACAACTATACGCTCCCGGACAATGTCGAGGACCTGTTGATGCTGGGCAACCGGTACACCGACATGCCCAAGGACACCACCGGCACCGGCAACGGACTCGACAACCACATTACCGGCGACACCACCAACAACATCCTGCACGGCATGGACGGCAACGACGTCATCGACGGCGGCCAGGGCAACGACAGCATCTACGGCGACGATGGCGCGGACTTCCTTCAGGGCGGCCTCGGCAACGACCTCCTCGACGGCGGGGCCGGCGCCGACACCATGCAGGGCGGCGACGGCAACGACACCTACCACGTCGACAATAGCGGTGACGTGGTGACGGAGAATGCCGGCGAAGGCGACGACGTCATCATCTCATCAGTCAGTTACAGCCTGGCCGACGCCCCGAACATCGAAAGCCTGACCCTGACGGGCAGCGACAGCCTCAACGCCACGGGCGGCGACGGCAACGACACCCTCACCGGCAACGACGGCAACAACGTCATCGACGGCGGCGCGGGCGACGACACCATGATCGGCGGCTATGGCAACGACACCTACTATGTCGACAGCAGCAACGACAAGATCATCGAGTTCGCCAACCAGGGCACGAACACGGTTTACGCCTCGGCCAGCATCCATATGTTCGACACTGGCCTGGACAATGTCATTCTGACCGGCTCTGACAATATCGACATCGTTCTGACCACCGATCTGTCAGGCTTCGACGGAGGGGAATATCCCTTCATCCAGGACAACACCCTGATCGGCAATTCCGGGAATAACCGTCTGGATGGTGGTCTGGGTCACACCACACTGACCGGCGGCGCCGGCGCCGATACCTTCGTTTTCAGCCAGACGCCGATCAATTCAAGTCTCTTTACCGACCCGTATTTCGTCGGTGACGGCACCGTCACGGACTTCAATCCCGCAGAGGGCGACAGTCTGGTTTTGCCAAGCGACTTCACGATCACTCAGGTCGGCGCCGATACGGTAATTCACTTCGACAAGTACTACGATGAAAATGGTGCGGGATACACATACGGTGGGACCATTACCCTGACCGGTGTCGACTCGACCAGCCAGGCCTTCCTCGACAGCATAGCCGGCTGGAGCGCCACGGCGTCCCACGGCTTCGTCGGCACCGCCGGCGCCGAGACCATCATCGGCACCGCGGCCGGCGAGGACTTCACCGGCGCCGCCGGCAACGATACCCTGACCGGCGCCGGCGGCGCCGACACCTTCCATTTCTCGCCCGGCAGCGGCGCCGATACCATCACCGACTTTTCAGCCGCCAATGGTGATGAGCTCGATTTCAACGCCTACACCCACGGCACGGCCGACACCGCGGCGATCAGCCAGTCGGGCGACGACACGGTGATCGATTTCGGCAATGGCGACACCATCACCCTCCTCAACACCACCTACAACGACCCGAGTCTCCTGAGCAGTATCCAGTGGTGAGTTGCCGCCACCGGCGCGTCCCTCCTCTCCTCCATCTATGCGAGACGATCCCATGGCCATGATTACAGGCACTTCCGGCGACGACGCCCTGACCGGCACGCCCGGCGACGACATCATCAACGGCCTGGGCGGCAACGACATCATCGACGGCGGCTTCGGGGCCGACCAGATGCACGGCGGCACCGGTGACGACACCTATTTCGTCGACGATCCCAATGACAAGGTGTTCGAGGCCTACGGTGAAGGCAACGACACGGTGAAATCCTCGGCCGACTTCGTCATCGGCGGCCAGTACATCGAGAACGTCGTCCTGATCGGCAGCGGCAACGTCAAGGCCGTCGGCAACGGCCAGAACAATACCCTGACCGGCAACGGCGGCGACAACCTGCTCAACGGCGGGGCCGGCGCCGACCATATGGCCGGCGGCGCGGGCAACGACACCTATTATGTCGACAACGCCGGCGACACGGTGACCGAGGCCGTCAACCAGGGCACCGATACCGTCTTCTCGTCGCTCGACTACGTCCTGGGCGCCAATGTCGAGAACCTGGTCCTGCAGGGCACGGCGGTCAAGGCCGCTGGCAACAGCCTCGACAACACCCTCATCGGCAACGCCGGCAACAATACCCTGAACGGCATGGCCGGCGCGGACATCATGCAGGGCGGCGCCGGCAACGACATCTATTATGTCGACAATGCCGGCGACAAGGTCATCGAGGCCTATGGCGGCGGCTACGACACCGTCTATTCGTCGATCGACTACGTCCTGGGCGGCCAGTACATCGAAAAGGTCATCCTGACCGGATCGGCCATCAAGGCCGGCGGCAACGGCCTCAACAACTTCCTGGTCGGCAATGCCAACAACAACATCCTCAACGGCAACGGCGGCGCCGACATCATGCAGGGCGGTCTGGGCGACGACACCTACTATGTCGACAATCCGGGCGATACGGTCACCGAACTGGCCGGCCAGGGCACCGACCTGGTCAACAGTTCCATCAGCTATACCCTGGGCGCCAATGTCGAGAACCTGACCCTGACCGGCGCCGGCAATATCAGCGCCACCGGCAACGACCTCGACAATGTCATCCATGGCAACAGCGGCAACAACCTTATCGATGGCGGCCTGGGCGCCGACACCATGGCCGGCGGCGCCGGCAACGACACCTATGTCGTCGACAATCCGAACGACGCCATCAGTGAAAGCGCCAATGGCGGCACCGACACTGTCTGGTCGTCGATCACCTTTACCGTCAGCGGCACCAATATCGAAAACATCACCCTGACCGGCACCGCCGACATCAATGCGTTCGGCAACAAGCTGGCCAACACCCTGACCGGCAATTCCGGCAACAACCTCCTCGATGGCGGAAACGAAGGCAGCCTGGTCGACCACCTTGCCGGCGGCGCGGGCGACGACACCTACGACATCTACCACAACGGCGACGTGGTGACCGAAAACCCCGGTGAAGGCCACGATCTCGTCATCGCGCTTTTCCAGCAAGCCGCCAGCTATATCCTCCCCGGCAACGTCGAGGATCTGCAGGTCACGGCGCCCGGCGGCTCCATCACCGGCAACGGGCTCGACAACGTGATGACCGCTTCCAGCGGCAATAATCAGGCTTTCCACATAAACGGCGGCAACGGCGACGACACGATTACCACCGGCGGCGGCAACGACGTACTCGATGGCGGCACAGGCGCCGACACCGTGGCCGGCGGCGGCGGCAACGATCTCTATCTTGTCGACAATCCCGGCGACGTGGTGATCGAGGCGTCCGACGGCGGCGCCGACCAGATCCAGTCCAGCGTCTCATACACCTTGCCGGACAACGTGGAATACCTGACGCTCACCGGTCCCGGCGATACCAACGCGACCGGTAACGGCCTCGACAATATTCTTAACGGCAACAGCGGCAACAATGTCATGGACGGCGCCGGCGGCGCCGACCAGATGTATGGCGGCCCCGGTGACGACACCTACTATGTCGACAATTCCGGCGATTTTGTCTACGAAAACGCGGGCAACGGCACCGACCTCGTCATCGCCTCCATCAACTATACCCTGGGCCAGAACCTTGAAAACCTGACCCTTGCCGGCACGGACAACCTCAACGCCACCGGCAACGCTTTGGACAACGTCCTCACCGGCAACGCGGGCAACAACATCCTGGACGGCAAGGCCGGGGCCGACAGCATGACCGGCGGTGCGGGCGACGACACCTATTATGTCGACAACAACGGCGATGTCGTGACCGAGAACGCCAACGAAGGCACAGACCTTGTGGAGGTGTCGACAGCGGCTTACACGCTGCCGGACAATGTTGAGAACGCCGACCTCGTGTCCGGCTACTATGCTCATATTACCGGCAATGACCTGGACAATGTCATTACTGCTTCAGGCTCATACAGCTTCATTGATGGCGGCCTGGGTGCCGACACCATGATCGGCGGCGCCTACGATGACACCTTTGTCGTCGACAACGTGAACGATGTCGTCATCGACAATGGTGTTTCCAAGCACGATCTTGTTGAATCCTATGTCAGCTATACCCTGCCTGGCAATGTCGAGAACCTGACCCTGATGGGAACTGACGACCTGCATGGAACCGGCAATGACCTTAACAACGTCATCGTCGGCAACAGCGGTGACAACCTACTGGATGGCGGCAAGGGCGGCGACGACATGACCGGCGGCACCGGCAATGACACCTACTATGTCGACAACGCCGCCGACCGGGTGCATGAAAACAGCGGCGAAGGCAACGACGTGGTCTATACCTCGGTCAATTTCACGGTCGGCGCCAACGAGATCGAGACGGTCATCTTCAACGGCAGCGGTGACGTGACCTTAACTGGCGGGGACGCCACGAAGAGCCTGGTCGGCGGCGACGGCAACGACACGCTTACCAGCGGCAGTGGCATAACGACTCTCGACGGCGGGCAGGGCAACGATACATATTTCGTCAACAATCCCGGCGACGTAGTCACGGAACAGGCCGACCACGGCACGGACACGGTTTACACCATCGTTTCCTACACCCTTGGCGCCAATGTCGAGAACCTGCAGCTGGAACAATATCACACCAGCTATACGACCAGCTATATTCCCGACATCAACGGCACCGGCAATGCGCTCGACAACGTCATTGGCGGCAACGACGGCAACAACCTTATCGACGGCGGCATGGGCGCCGACACCATGTCCGGCGGAAAAGGCAACGACACCTATGTCGTCGACAATGCCGGCGATGTCGTCGTTGAAAACTTCAACGAAGGCACCGATACCGTCGAAAGCAGCATCAGCTACCAAATCGGTGCAAATGTCGAAAACCTGACCCTGATCGGGACCGGCAACATCTACGGAATCGGCGATGGCGGCGACAATGTCATCACAGGCAACGACGGAAACAACAACCTGACCGGCCACGGCGGCGCGGATACGTTTATGTTCGAGACCGGAAACAGCGCCGACCTCATCACCGACTATTCGGCCGGAGAAGGTGACCGGATCAATATCCATGATTATACGAACGGGATCGCGGACGGAAGCCTGATCCACCAGTCGGGCACCGACACGGTCATCGACCTGGGTGGCGGCAATACCATCACCATTCTCGACACCACGGCAACCGACAGCGCCTTCCTGGCCAGCATCATCTGGTAGTTTCGATTGCAACAATCACATCCGCGTGAGCCTGTTGCAGTGCAACATGGGCAGGCGTATGATACCTCCCGTCGCCAGCTGCGGTCCGGTGTAAACCGGGCCGCCTAAGCCGGCGCAAACCTGGCATTACGGCGCGTCAGACGCAAACGTCCGCGCCCTGCCCTTGGGGGTTACCATCCATGTACCTGGCTTATCTGCCGTGGGCCGCGCTTGTCGCGGGCGCGGCGCTTCTTGTCATCCTGATCGTCACATCGGGCATGATCCGCTATGTCGGCAACAACCACGTCGCCGTCGTCGAAAAACTGTGGAGCGCGAAGGGCTCCGTCACCTCTGGCCTGATCGCCCTGCACGGCGAAGCCGGCTTCCAGCCGCAGACCCTGCGCGGCGGCTACCACCTGTTCTTCCCGTTCCAGTACCGCCTGCACGTCCAGCCCCTGGTCACCGTGCCGCAGGGCCAGATCGGCTATGTCTTCGCCCGTGACGGCGTGGCGCTCGACGCCACCCAGACCCTGGCGCGCAACGTCGAGGCGACCGACTTCGAGGACACCCGCCGCTTCCTCGAATCCGGCGGCCAGAAAGGCCCGCAGCGCAAGATCCTGCGCGAGGGCACCTATGCCATCAACCTGGCGCAGTTCGTGGTCATCGCCGCCGACCAGATCTACGGCGTCCGCCTCGATCAGAACGACGGTGCTCTGTTCGACGAGATGAGCACGCTCATAGCCGCCCGTGACGGCTTCTCGGCCGTGGTCATCAAGGATGCCGACGACGCCATCGGCGTGGTCACCGTCCACGACGGCCCGTCCTTGCCCGCCGACCAGATCATCGCGCCGACCGTCGGCACCGATCCGGCCGACGTCCGGACGTTCCACAACAACTTCCAGGACCCGGAAGCGTTTCTCGCCGCCGGCGGCCGCCGCGGCCGTCAGCTGCAGGTCCTGGTCGAGGGCTCCTACTTCGTCAATCGCCTGTTCGCCACCATCGAGCGCGTCGCCAAGTCGGTGGTCGAGGTCGGCCACGTCGGCGTCGTCGTCTCCTATACCGGCGAGACCGGCAAGGACACGTCGGGCGACGACTACCGCCACGGCGAACTGGTGGCGCGCGGCTCGCGCGGCGTGTGGTCGGAACCCCTCCTGCCCGGCAAGTACGCCTTCAACACCTATGCCGGCAAGATCCTGATGGTGCCGACGACCAACTTCATCCTGAAGTGGGACCAGTCGGCCATCGGCCCGCACAAGCTGGACGAAAACCTGTCCGAAGTGTCGCTGATCACCCGCGACGCCTTCGAGCCGATCCTGCCCCTGTCGGTCGTCGTCCACATCGACTACCGCAAGGCGCCGCTGGTCGTGCAGCGCTTCGGCGACATCAAGAAGCTGGTCGAACAGACCCTCGACCCGATGGTTTCGGCCTATTTCAAGAACGTCGCCCAGACGCGCACCCTGATCGAACTGCTGCAGGACCGCAGCGAGATCCAATCGGCCTCGGCCATCCAGATGAAGGACAAGTTCGCCGGCTATTCGCTTGAGCTTCAGGAAGTGCTGATCGGCACGCCGCGCGCCGCCGCCGGCAACGACCAGATCGAGCAGATCCTGAACCAGTTGCGCCAGCGCCAGCTGGCCGACGAAAAGGTCGGCACCTATGAACGCCAGGTCCTGGCCGCCCAGAAGGAACGGTCTTTGCGCGAGGCCGAGGCCCAGGCCAAGCAGCAGACGGCGATCACCGAATCGATGCTGTCGATCGAGGTGCAGGAAAACGCCGGCAAGGCCAGCCTGGCCCGCGCCGAGCAGGAGGCCAACCAGGTCCGGACCCTCGCCAAGGCCGAAGCCGACCGCATCAAGGCGCTGGGCGAAGGCGAGGCCGGCAAGGTCGTCGCCCTTGCGAAAGCCGAGGCCGAGCGCGTCAGCAAGGTCGGCCTGGCCCAGGCCGAGGCCATCGCCAAGCAGGCCGAGGCTTCGGGCGGCGCCAGGTATCAGCTGGCGCGCCAGATCGCCGAACGCTTCGCCGAGGCGCTGGAACGGTCGGGTGTCGACATCGTGCCCAAGATCGCCATTTCCGGCGGTGCGGGTGCGGACGGGGCGTCATCGAGCCCCCTGCTCAACGCCCTGATGGCTCTGGTCCTGTCGGACAAGGCGGGCCTGGATGGCCTGAACGACAATGACAAACCGGCCGAACCGCAAAAGGTCGAAGCGTAAGAGTCGCTCAAGGGCGAGGGTTATCCCCTCGCTCTTTTTCATGGCCTATTTAAGCTGCACCACGACCATGCTCCACGGCGGCAGGGTCACGGTCGGGCTGGTGGTCGTCGTGCCGAGCGCGGCGGTCACCGGACCGGTCCAGACGTTGTTCTTCGAATCGTCGTACTGCGTCTTGCCGTAGGTGTAGCTTGTCGCCGTGAACTGGCTGGCCGTGGCATTGGACATCTGGACCGTCAGGGTGACCGAGGTCGTCTGGTCGAGATTGAACAGCATCAGGGCATAGCCCGACCCTTGCGTGGCCGCATAGGCGCGAACGCCGGTCAGCCCCGCCGGCACGGTGACCGGCAGCATGCGGTTGCCGGCGACGGCGAATTTCGACGCCAGCAACATGGTGTCGCCGCTGGGCATCATCGTCCCCAGCGGAATATTCGCAAAGCCGGAGCAGGCCCCGCCGTTCGGCCACGGATCGGCGGCCAGTCCGTAGGACCCGAAGGACTGCCAGCCGTACAGGCTGGAACTGTTGTTATAGGCGTTCGAACAGCCGGCGCCTATGCCTTGCCACTCCGTCGCCATGGCGACGTTGTTGTTCAGCACCTCGCCCATGACCATGGCGGTGTAGAGGCCGTTGACGATCGACACGGACTGCTTGCCCGGATTGTAGGCGACGGAGTTGTACTCGCCGAGATAGATCGGGGTATTGGGTTTGCCGACCGCCGCCAGTTCGGCCTGGACGATCTTGATCTGCGTCGTCAGGTCGGCCGGCGCCGAGTTCAGCAGGTAGCTGTCGCTCTCCGAACCCGGCTGCTGCGCATAGTAGTGCAACTCGACGAAGTCGTAGGACGCATTGGCCAGGACGGTCGTATCCCACGCGGCATTGGCCTCGACCACGACGCCGACCTGGGCCGTCGCATCCTCGGCCTTGGCCAGCGCGTAATAGCCGCTCGCCCCCGCCACGGCGTTGGCATAGGTCGTCGGATCGTTCTTGGCGGCGTGCAGGTCGTATTCCCACGAACCGTAGTTTTCGTTGCCGACGGTCCAGTGCAGCCCGGTCAGCCCCAGCGTCTTGGCATGGGCCACCCATGCCGCGGCTTCGGCAGGGTCGCCGCCGCCGGTGCAGGCGGCGTTCGAGCCATAGTTCATGGTGATGGCCAGATGGTAGCCGCCGGGCTTTACGATGGTGTTGACGAAGGAATCGAAGTCGGTATTGGACGCCGTATAGCCACCATTGCATTCGGTGTTGGTCTGCCAGTGATACTGGTCCGAGGCCGAGCCGCCCGGCCAGCGCAGCATCCGCACACCCAGAGACTGAACGGCCGACGCCACGCCGGCCTGTGTCGGGTCGTACCAGACGGCCATGTTGGTGCCGACCTCGTCGCCGGTGATGGACGCGCCCGGCAGGGCCGTGTCGACGCTGATCTGGCCGGCGATCGACGCGGATGAACTGGACGACGAGGAACTCGACGAAGAACTCGACGAGGACGAGCTGGACGACGAACTGCTCGACGTCGTGCCGCCGCCGCTGAAGCCTCCACCTCCACCGCCGCCGCCGCAGGCCACCAAAATCAGGCAGGCCGACCCGGCCAGCAGCACCGGCAGCCGACGCTGGAACTGATGCATGAACTTACTCCCATGAACTTTTCTTGTTGGATGGCCTTCAGCCTAACCGATGCCGGCGACCGACGAAAGAAACCCCTTGGTTGGCCGGCCGCGATTGCAAACTAAGATTGTCAGACAATTTGGCCACAGATTTCGCGGATCGCACGATTTACGGTCCGCGCGACGACCGCCTCCCCTTATAGGGGAAAGGGCGAATCTTCCCCCTCTCCCCTCGCGAGGGGAGAGGACGGGAGGCAAGCCGCGTCAGCGGCGCAGATAACCGGATGAGGGGTTTCTTATCCTCGCCGTCACCTTGCTCCCAAATGGGCGTACCGCAAGAAGGTGAATCCACAGATGAGCACAGATTAGCACAGATTTTTCAGAGCCTTATGATCAACGGCCGCGCCGTTCAATAAAACAGATCGCTTCGCGATCGAACGATCAATCCGCGCAGCCCGCCGGTGAACCGCCAACTTATCCCCGCCTTCCAAAACCGTGCGAACCTATCCGCATGGACTACACCGACGAGGAGCTCGAAGACCTGGCCACCATGCGCGCCCTGAGGCAGCGCCTGAGGGCCTGCGCCGATGCCCGCGTCGCCGCTTGCCTGGCCATGCCACACCCCACGACCTGGCTGGAAATCTACCGCCAGATGCGTGCCATCGAAGCCACCGACCGCATGCTCGTCAGGCTCTACAGCCCGCTCTCAAAGCGCCGAAGCCAACGCAAAACACCAACGTCTCCTCCCCATTCCCCGAATGGAACCTCCGTTCCGGGAAAGGTGTCGATGAAGCTGAAGCCAATAGACGACGCCAGATCAGCCAAACCAGCCGACGCCGCCTCCCCTGCCTTGGCGGCAACTTCAGTTCCGAAAGAGACGATGAAGGCGGCTGCTTCTGGTCATGCGACTGCGACTGGCCAGGACGACGGCGTGGCGGAACTTGCCGCCCATTCCCTGCCCATGAACCGCCGGATGCGCCGCAGGGCCGAGGCGCTTAGCCGCCGCACCCAAGCCGGCCCCTGACGCAAAAAGCCCCGCCGTCCGACGGGCGGGGCTCTTCAAAGGCTTTCCGGCCAGGTTCGCCCTTCGCAACTACCCCTTGGGCGGCGTCTTCGGCAGGCTGAACCACACGGTCGTCCCTCCGGTCGACGACGGTTCGATGCTCATGCCGCCGCCATGCTGGGCCACGATCTTGCGCGCCAGGGTCAGGCCCATGCCGACGCCGGGATAGGCGTCGTCGGTGTGCAGCTTGCGCAGCGGCCGGAACACGTCGTCATAGAACATCGGATCGATGCCGATGCCGTTGTCGGAAACGCCGAACTCCCAGGCGTCGCCGCAATCGACCGACAGGATGCGGATTTCCGGCGCCAGGCCGTCGCGCCGGAAGCGGATGGCGTTGTCGATCAGCGCGTAGAACAGGGTGAACATGCGCTTCGGATCGGCGGTGACCTCCGGCAGCGGGGGATAGATCAGGTTGCCGGCGGTGGCGTCCAGCTTGGGCTGCAGCTCCATGTGGCAGCGCGCGACAACCATCTCCAGGTCGACCGTTTCCGGCGCCCGCGCCACGGTGTTGAGACGCGAAAAGGCCAGCAGGCCCTGGATCATCTCGTTGAGCTTCTGGGCGCTTTCCAGCACCAGGTCGAGATGCAACCGGTCCTCTTCCTTCGGCAGGGTCGAGGCGGTTTCGGTCAGCAGCTCGGAAAAACCGACGATCGAGCGCACCGGCCCGGCCAGGTCGTGCGACACGATATAGGCGAAGTCGCGAAATTCCTCAGTGGGGTCCGATACGATCGGCGTCGTCGTCTGACGGCATCCCTGCATGGCTTTCTTCTCCTCGTCGTTCACGTTTCCACCGCCGGCAGACAGGCAAGCCCGAAAAAGAACTGTTCTATAAGCCCGACCGCGCGCCGGTAGCTGCCGAGATCGGACGGCTTGACTATATAGGCAGCCGCGGACGCGCGATAGCTCTGGATGACATTACGCTCCGCGCCCGAATTGGACATCACGATCACCGGAATGTGTTTGAGGCCGGCATCGTCCTTGAGCGCCGACAGCACGTCCATGCCGCCCATGCGCGGCAGGCCCAGGTCGAGCAGGATCAGGTCCGGCAGCCGCCCGCCGTCGCGCGCGCGCAGGATATCGAGCGCCTCCTCGCCGGTGCGCGCGACGGTCAGCACGGTGCCGCTGCCGCCGTCGGAAAAGGCGCGCGCCGCCAGGACGGCGTCGCCCCTGTTGTCGTCGACCAGCAGGATTTCGCCCGTCCGGCCTGCGTTATGAAAATACTGAGTCATGGCCGGGACTTATCCCCCTCCGCGACCCCTTGCCCGGTTCCGATCATGGAACAGATTCGTCGCGAAGCAAACCCGAAATATGCACGCCTCGATTGCAGGTCAGCCGCAGGACACCGATTTGATGATGCCGGTGTCGGTATCGAAGGTGATCGTCTGGCGGTCGGGCCGGTAATCCTGGGTGATGATGCAGCTGGAACAGACGACGCGGCGCTTGCCGGGATCCAGCGGTACCGGAATCTCGGTGCGCGGCTTGCCGACCAGGTATTGCAGGTCGGCCGCGCCGCAGGTGTCGTCGGACATGGCCTGCGGACGCGATGGATCGGCATGCGGGGCCGGCGCGGGGAAGGACTGCTGCGGCGGCGCGGGCGGCGGCGGCGCGCTCCCCTCGTCCGTCGTCGGATGAAAGGTCGTCCCGCCCTGCGGCGTCGCGGGCGTCGATGAACAGCCCGCCAGCATCAGGATCGCCACGCTTGCAACCAGAATCCGTTTCACTGCACCTTCTCCCAACGCCCCCGTTCGTTCTGCTTCCAGTAGGCCAGGCTCGCGCCCCTGCCTTTCAGGTCCTTCCATTGCGCGCGCGCCCACGCCAGGTGGGCCTCGTCCGCGCCTTCGAAGACGATCAGACAGCGCTGCAAACCGTCAACATCCGGTAAACCGGCCGGCGCCGCCGACAGGTAGACGTCGGGCCGGTTGGCCAGGCTTCCCGAGGTGCCCAGCAGCACCGGCTGGCGGGCGTCGTCCTCCCCGCCTTCGCGGCCGTGCGCCAGGAAGGACGCCGGATCGTAGGTCCACAACTGCTGATCCAAGGCCTGAATCTTGTCATCCTCAAGGCCCCCTGTGCCAAAATGCACATAGGCCCGCCACCCGCGCGCCACCACGCGCTCCAGAAGCTCCGGCAGGGCCTGGGCAATGGGCGTCTGTTCGAGGTGGTAGAACCAGAACTCAGGCATCTGTGGGTCGGCTTCAAGGTTGAACACGGAAAGGCACGGAAAAGACGGAAAAGGCACGGACGGAAAGAAAGGCTTTAACCACGAAAAGCACAAAAAGCTCGAAAAACACGAACGCCGTCATTGCCATCCGGAGCAAGACGGACTGGAAATAATGACGCGCCTTGCGCGTCGATCACAATCCTTCGCCGCGCTCATATCTTTCCAAACACGATGAAATTCGAGCTTTTCGTGGTTAAATTTTCGGCCTTCGATTCAAGCGCGGACGACGTCACTGCCGGGATTTCCGTGTCTTTCCGTCTTTTTCCGTGCTTTTCCGTGATCCCTCTTATCTTTCGTAATACTTCGCCACCAGTTCGTTCAGCGTCCGCACGCCGAAGCCGGTCGCGCCTTCGGGCACCGTCGGGATGCGCTGTTCGTTGGTCCAGGCGGTCGGCGCGATGTCCATGTGCGCCCACGGCAGGCTGTTGACGAAACGCTGCAGGAACAGGGCGGCGGTGATCGAACCGGCCGGCCGGCCGCCGATGTTGCGGATGTCGGCGATCTTGCTGTCGATCTGCTTTTCGTACTGCGCCGGCAGCGGCATGCGCCAGGTGTTCTCGGCCGCCGACTTCGACGCCTCGACGATGCGTCCGGCCAGTTCGTCGTTGTTGGAGAACACGCCGGCATAGTCGGTGCCCAGCGCGATGATCATCGCCCCGGTCAGGGTCGCCAGGTCGATCATGAATTGCGGCTTGAAGCGGTCCTGGCAGTACCACAGCGCGTCGGCCAGCACGAGCCGGCCCTCGGC
>OUNJ010972198.1_pt1 | contig 15932 bp, 17 predicted proteins | sample 1755361 | NCBI WGS metagenome assembly OUNJ01 (sample SAMEA3914825, study PRJEB12502) | metagenome | biome: forest; material: soil | place: USA | collected 2012-03-12 | depth 0.1 m
TAGAATCGTGAAGGACGATTCAGGCGATGACGACTGTGGGTTAGGCAACATTTTTCAGCAGATCGACATCGAAGCAGCGCTGGTAATATTCTGCGATGGTCGCGCGCTCCATCTCGTCGCATTTATTGAGGAAGCTGAGGCGGAAAGCCATGTCGACATCATTGAAAATGGCGGTGTTCTCGGCCCATGTAATCACGGTGCGCGGGCTCATGACGGTCGAAATATCGCCGTTGATGAACCCGGCGCGCGTGAGGTTCGCCATGGCCACCATGGTGGCGATGAGTTTTTTGCCTTTAGCATTCTGCAAGCTCGGCGACTTCGCACTGACGATTTTTTCTTCCACCTCGGCGGGTAAATAATTCAGCGTAGTGACGATGTTCCAGCGGTCCATCTGCCCTTGGTTGATCGGCTGCGTGCCATGGTACAAGCCCGTTGCATCGCCCAACCCAATCGTGTTGCTCGTCGCAAAAATGCGGAAATACGGGTGCGGGGTGATGACGGAATTCTGGTCGAGCAAGGTCAGCTTGCCCTGCGCTTCGAGGATGCGCTGGATGACGAACATCACATCCGGGCGGCCCGCGTCGTATTCGTCGAAAATGAGGGCCACCGGGCGGCGCAGCGCCCAAGGGATGATACCTTCGGCGAACGCCGTGATTTGGTTGCCATCCTTCACGACAATCGCGTCGCGCCCGATCAGATCCGTGCGGCTGATATGCGAATCGAGGTTGATGCGGATGCACGGCCAGTTGAGGCGGGCGGCGACCTGCTCGATATGCGTCGATTTGCCAGTGCCGTGATAGCCCTGCACCAGCACGCGGCGGTTATGCTCGAACCCGGCGAGGATGGCGAGCGTCGTCGCACGATCGAACTGGTAGGTGTCGTCCACCGCCGGTGTCAGCGCGTGCGGGTGCGCGAAGCCGTGTGGTTTCAGCTCGGAGGTGAAGCCGAATAATTTATCGGTGGCGAATTTTTTCGCCGGTTCGGCCTCGAATGTTTCTGGTGCCTGGGTCATTTGGTTTTCCTGCGGGTGGCGGATCTCAATTTGTCGAGGTCGCGGTCCTCGAAAATGCACAGTGAGTTCAGCGCGGTGTTGTACAAAATCTGGTCTTCGATCTCCCAGTAATCCGGCTTGTTGGCGATGTCAGCGAGGAGTTTCACTTCCTGCGGCCCGAGCTTCTCCAGCGTCACCGTGTCGTGCGCGAGGCTGACCGGTGCGTTCGGGTAATCATGCTCGAAGGTTTCCTTCATCGTCGGGTTGAGGCGGTAGCGCTGGAAAATGCCGTTCACGACCGTGAAGCGGTACATGCGTCCGCCTTTGTCGTCCGCGTTTTGCTTCAGCATCAGGAAATGCTGGCCGCCGATGACGACTTCATGCGCGAGCGTGTTCATGTCCTTGCCTTCGGGATCGCGGCGGAACTCGCTATAATAAAGGCCGCTCGCGATTTTGTTGGTGCAGATGTCGGTTTTGCCTTCCGCCCATTTCGGCGAAAAATCATCAACGAGGATGCAGGAGCAGAGCAGGAAAAGGACGCACGTCATTGCGAGGCCTTTCAGGCCGAAGCAATCCAGTTTTTTGGCTCCGGTAGTAGTATCGAGCGCTGAAGACTCAGCGCGCTGGATTGCTTCGCTTTGCTCGCAATGACGAATACTCATCCTACTTCTCCACATAATGCGCGACCAAATGATGGTACGCGCGGGTGATTTTCTTAAACGTTTCTTCGGCATGCGCACTGCCCTTGTTCACGTCCGGATGATATTTCTTCACCAGCTCGCGGTACTGCGCCTTGATTTTTGCTTTATCACTGGGGTGCTCGAGGTCAAGCACGGCGAGCGCATCCTTGTCACGCGCGCTGATCGGTTTGGTGTTGGCGCGGTAGCTTGCGCTTGCCGTTTCGCCGAACATGCGGCCGAACGCTTCTTCGAGCTTGGCGGTGGGGTTGCCTTTCAACTGGTCCATGCGCCAGGTGGGGCGGTGGCCGGTCGTGGCGTCGCGCTGGAAGGCGTAAATATCCTGTTCGCCCATGCCCTCGAAATAATTCCAGTTCTTGTTGAACTGGGCGATGTGTTCCTCGCAGAACCACTGGTATTCGTGCAGGTTCGTGCGCGAACGCGGCGCGCGAAAATTCCCCTCGTTCAGGCAATCGCCCCAGTTGCAGCGATGGCCGGTCGGTTCCACGCTTTCGGATTTTTTTCGCTTTGCCATAGGTGGCTAATATCGCGTAGCTTGCGGGGAGTTTCAACATCGCAATGGAAAATCGGATGCGCGTCGCCGAACACATCGAAAAACTGCTCACCGAACAACTCGCGCCGACCTCGCTGCAAGTGATCGACGATTCGGCGAAACATGCGGGCCATAGCGGGGCGCGGGCTGGGGGTGAATCGCATTTTACGGTGAAGATCGTGAGTGAAAAGTTCGTGGGGATGAATGCCGTTGCCCGTCACCGGGCGGTGTATGCTGCGTTGAAACCCTTGCTGGATGCGGGGCTGCATGCGCTGGCGATTGAGGCGAAGGCGGTTGGGGAAATTTAAGACCGTCATAATTCTGCAACAAAATAATGCTACTTCTTTGCTTGGTAAGAAAATCGAACAAAGGTGGTAGCCATGAAAAAACACGCCCAGAAAACAACCCCGTTTGCGGCCATGAACCAAGAGGAAATCGCAGAACTTGGCGGGTACGTCACAGCCCTGAATGATGCGTTCCTCCGGCATTGTGAGCGGGCTGACGGCGTCGCCGAGAAGGAGCAGAAGGATGGCTTGGATGCCAAGCAAGGTGTTCACGATGCAACGAGTTACAATCTGGCCAGCGTTTATCTGGATTTCGTGCAGGAAGTTTCGCTGGAGCAACCGAAAATTCGGCAATTCCTTGAGCGTATGCAGGAAAAATACAAACCTCGTTTTGCCGATCATTTGCCATGGACCCAGCGCACGCAAAAAACGCTGCTCGATAAGCGAGAGCTAAACAAAATCTATGGCTTGCTGCAAGAAGTCGCGTCGGCCCATTATGAGCCGTTGATTGCAAAGGCGCAAACATCCCTCGATGAATTGGGGCTGGCGCTCACTGCGGAAGGCCGCGCAGACAAACCAGGCAGCATGAGCGATAGCATGAGGCTTAAATTGGCAGTGGGCTTTCCAGTCGTGGATATAACCCGAGCTTTTTCGCGTCTGGTGGTCAATATTACGCCCATGCAGAAGGCAATGGAGGCTGCCAAAGCACAGGGGAATAGTCCGGCGTAGCTGTTGGCTAAGCCGCCAAGGCCCCTTTGCGCGCTTCGATGTTCAGCAGATGCTGCTTCACTTCGAGCCCACCCAAACTAAACCCGCCGAGCGTGCCATCTTTCGCGACGACGCGGTGGCAGGGGATGACGAGCGGCACCGGATTCGCCCCGCAGGCGGATGCCACCGCACGCACCGCGCGCGGGAAGCCGACGCGTTCGGCGAGCGTGCTGTAGCTGAGCGTTTCCCCATGCGGGATTTTGGCGATGGCGAGCCAGACGGCGCGTTGCAGCGGCGTGCCTTCGGCAAGATCGTAAGGGATGGCGGGCAGGCGGGTGCCGTGCGTGAGGTAATCGCTGATCGCAGCGGCGGCGCGCGCGAAAAACGCATCGAGTTCGAGCAGGGTGAGCTTCGGCGGGGTGCTGAATTTGCGGGCGAGATGCTCGTTCGCATCTTCGTTCGCTGAGAGCAGCGTGACGTAGCGCAAGCCGCGGCTGCTCGCGACCATCAGCAGTTTGCCGATGGTGGTATCCTGCGTGGTGTAGTACAATGTGTCGGACATGGTTGCCTCCGGTGTTCTTATTTTTACGCCGTCTGTTTAGCAGCGGCGGCTTTGCGATTCAAATAATCGATGATTTCTTTCCCCAGCGCGCGCACTTCGTCGGCGGCGAGGGAGTTCGGCTGCGCTTCCGTCACGCCGTAACCCTGCATCATGCTGCCCGCGAAAATAACCCGGTTGCCAAAGCGGTTCGCGGTGAGGCCGACCATTTCGCCGGAAATTGCTTCCGTGAGTTTCGCTTGCGGGTGCACGCGGTTCAGCACCATTTTCACCGGCACGCGCTCCTGCTTGCAGATCTGGATCGTCGCGGAGGTCGCCCACACATCCATCGGGCTCGGCTGGAGGGGAATCACCACGAGGTCGGCGGCGCGGATGGCGGTGCGCGCCTCGGCATCCGTATGCGGCGGGGAGTCGATGACGATGAGGTCGTGCTCGCGGCTCAGCCGGTCGATTTCGCTGCGCACGCGCCAGCCGGAAATGGCGGCGAAGGTGAGGTTGGTGTCGCCGTCCATGCGCGCGTCGCGCACTTTGTACCATTGGGTGAGCGAGCCTTGCGGGTCGATATCGATGATCGCGACTTTGCGGCGGCCGCTTTGCGCCCAAGCCACAGCGAGGTGCGCGGCCATGGTGGTTTTCCCCGCGCCGCCTTTTTGCTGTGCAATAGTGATAATCTTTGCTACCACGGCTGCCTCTATTCTTATATTTGTTCTTACCGAGCTAAGCTTCGTTGGGGCATTTTCAATGTTGCGCCGCAATAAAATGGGTGGCGCGGGCTGGAAAAAATGCTACAACAAAACCTAGACTTATTATATCCGGGCCACTATATGTTGTCAATGAATCGACCTGAAATACTAAATATAGATAAAGCGATTGTGGATAACGCCGTAAGCCTCTGGCAGGCGGGCCAACTGGTCGCGTTCCCGACGGAAACCGTCTACGGCCTCGGGGCGGATGCGGCGAACGGTGAAGCCGTCGCGCGCGTGTTCAGCATCAAGGACCGTTCGAAATTCAACCCGCTCATCGTGCATGTCGCAGAAGTCGCGATTGCGCAGCGTTATGTGCAGTGGAACAAGCTCGCGGATAAACTGGTCGAGGCGTTCTGGCCCGGCCCGCTGACGCTCGTCATGAAGCGCCGGGTGTTCTGCCCGATCAGCGAACTTGCCAGCGCGGGCAGCGACACGCTCGCCATCCGCATTCCGTCGAACCCGGTGGCGTTGCAATTGCTCAAAGCATTCGGTGGCGGCATCGCCGCGCCGAGCGCGAACCGCAGCGGGCGCGTGAGCCCGACCACGGCACAGCATGTGACGGAAGAATTCGGCGATGCGATCAAGCTGGTGATCGATGGCGGGCCGTGCAGCCTCGGCCTCGAATCCACCGTCATCGATATTTCGACGGATACGCCCGCGCTGCTGCGCCCGGGCAGCGTCACCCGCAAAGCGCTCGAGGAGTTGATTTACCCGAAAGACGACAAGCAGAAAGTCGTCGCCGCGGCGGCCAAGCGCGAGTTGCGCGTGCCGGAGCCGAACGAGGGCGACCCGAAATCGCCGGGCATGATGGCGAGCCACTACAAACCTTCCATCCCCGTGCGGCTTTATGCGGATACGGTGGCGGCGGATGAAGCGCTGCTCGCGTTCGGGCCGGAGCCGTTGGCTGGCGCTGCCAACACGCTCAACCTCTCGCCCAAGGGCGATGTGATCGAGGCGGCGTCGAACCTATTCGCGTTCCTGCGTGCGCTCGACAAGCCGGAATACAAGGCCATCGCTGTCATGCCCATTCCGGCCGAAGGGGTGGGCGAAGCGATTGCCGACCGCCTACGCCGGGCGAGCGCGTAAGCCCACTGGCTGCGGGCGCGCGCATGGGGCAGGGGCGCGTCGTTCTCCTCCACGGCATCTGGCGCACCGGCAAAAGCATGGCTTTTATTGCGTGGTTTTTGCGTCGGCGCGGTTATGATGTGCTGAACTTGACCTATCCCTCCACGCGTTTACCGCTTGAGCAATTGATCGAGTCTATCCACCCGGCCATTCGTGATTTCGCAGGCGTGGGAGCAGCGGATGAAGGGGGCGAAGTGGCAATAAATACACCGAGGCTGCATTTCGTCTGCCATTCGATGGGTGGGTTGCTGGCGCGGGGCTATATCGCGAAATACCGCCCACCGGTCGGTCGCGTCGTGATGCTCGGTACGCCGAACCATGGCAGCGAGGTGGCGGATTTCCTCAAAGACTGGCGGCTCTATCGCCATGCCTACGGCCCGGCGGGGCAGCAAATTACGACGCGCGATGCGGGCATCGATGCTTTGTTTGCACCGGTCGATTTCGAGTTGGGTGTCATCGCGGGCGACCGCTCGCTGGATAAAATTTGCTCGCGTATCATCGGTCAGCCGAACGATGGCAAAGTGTCAATCGCAAGCACGAAGATCGAGGGGATGAAAGCGCATCGCATCGTGCCGTCCTCGCATTTGATGCTGACCTATCGGCGAAGTGTGATGGGGTTGGTGGAGCGGTTTTTGGGGGATGGGGAGTTTTAGAAGTTAGCGTGGTCGCCCCTTGGGTACTGCTTTATCCGGGATCACGTGAGAAATTTCGGCCGAAGGCGCCAACCCGAATGCGCGTATGAATGCGGGGTGGCTGGCAACGTAGGAACCGAGTGTCTCCAATACATTTTGCTGCGGGATCACCAGATGGCCCATGGCAATTCCTTTTTGATGCTTGGCATCCCATGCCGAAACCCAGGCCTCTTTTTCACCACGCTCCATCTCGATGGAGATACCGCCAAGATGGTTACCGTTGCGTACAATATCGTAATAGAGCTGGTAAAAATTATGAGGATGCTCAAGGCTTGCGGGCGCAGTGGGGTAGCGCGTATCTTTGGCATCCGTTGCATCGATCAGGCGTTGCTGCCCGAAACCTGCGGCATCGATCGCAACGAATCGACAGGTTTCACTGCCAACCTTCAGCGGCGCGAAGTCCGCCGCATCAAGGGCTTCGTGCGTGGTGACGTAATGGTCGAGCGAATTAAAATCGATATCCATGCAGCGATTATAGGGGTTACGACGCATTTTTGTGTGAAATATTGATGACATTGGTAGGAGCAGGTGGGATTTTATACTGATACTGAGCCAATCCAAAACGCCTACTGGCGTTTTGTCGAACTCATGTCCTGCTGAGCAACCGTCGTTATAGCCATAAAAAAAGCCACCGCTAGGGTGGCTTTTTTATGGCTCCGCGAGCGGGATTCGAACCTGCGACCGCCCGATTAACAGTCGGGTGCTCTACCGCTGAGCTATCGCGGAATACCATAATGCCGTAAGGCAGGCGGCTTCTATGGCATAAAGGTTTTTTCATGGCAAATGGTTTTGTGCATGCCTATGAAATCCGCTGCAATTATTTACTGGCGCGCCTGAAAGCCGCTGCTACACAGGGTTCATGCATTTTCTTTCCCGCAAGCAGGTGATCGTCACGGAACTGGCCGTTTTCCTCATCGGCCTGCCGTTCGTCATGTGGCTGTTCCTGCCGCCGATTGTCATTTTACCGGTGGTGTGGGGGATGGCGGTATTGTGCCACCACCTCGCCAATTTCGCACGACCCGACACGGTCGGCCACTGGTGGCGGCGGGATCTCGTGACGCGCGCGGAAATCCTCGTTATTTGGCGGCGTTTTGCAATATGCGCGACGCTGCTTTTCCTGCTGACCTATGCGTTCAAGCCGGAATTATTGTTCAACCTCGTGCGTGGCAACCCGGGATTCTGGCTGCTGATTATGTTTGCGTATCCGCTGCTTTCGGTGGTGCCGCAGGAAATCATCTTCCGCCGGTACCTGTTCGCGCGGTTCGAGGGGCTGTTTTCGCCGGGTGTGCTGCTGCTCGTCAGCGGCCTCGGCTTTGGCTTTGCGCATATCGTGTTCCATAACTGGGTGGCGCCGAGCCTGTGTGCCATTGGCGGGCTGATGTTCGCGCGGACCTACCGCACTACGCGCTCGCTGGCCTTGGTGAGCCTCGAGCACGCGCTTTACGGCGATTTCGTCTTTACCCTCGGTTTGGGGCGTTATTTCTACCACGGCGCGGTTGCAGTTGCACAGTCATGATGCGCCGCAGCACCGATTCTTAGCGAATTCGCAAGAAATTTCTGGTACGTTAGAGTTATGCAGCATGAGGCTTTATCGCATTGGTACGGGGTTTGTGAGCGCACGGCGCTTGGCCCCCTCTCGGAGCCGCTGAACGTCCTTTCCTCCTTCGCCTTCATGATCGTGGCCGTCGCGATTTACCGCCAGTATCACCGTCATGAGGATTTGAAGGGCAAATGGATTTGGGACGTGCACGCGCTGACGTTTATTACGTTCATCATCGGCTTCAACTCGGTGGTGTTCCATAGTTTCCCGACGCCGGTCACCGAAATGGCGGATACGCTGACGATTGTGCTGTTCATCATCCTTTATTTCTGGTGCGTGCTGTTTCGCATCGGCCGCACGACGATTTTCCAGGCGCTGATCTGTTTCGTGGCGTTTGTCGGCTTCTCGCATATTCTTGTCGCGCAGTTCCCGCATTCGTTAAACGACTCGATCGGCTATCTGTCGAGCATGATCGCGCTCATCATCATCGCGGTGCATCTGTATTTGAAAGCGCGACCCAGCGCGACGCATTTCCTGCTCGCTTCCATCGTCGGCGTGGTGTCGTTGTTCTGCCGCGCGATCGACCGTGCGGTGTGCCCGATGTTCCCGTTCGGCACGCATTTCATGTGGCACACGCTGAACGCGACGCTGATTTATATTTTGCTGAAACAGCTCATCCGCAACGTCAACCGCGTCGCGCGGCTCAAGCGCATGGCGGGCGATTCGACGATGATATGAGGTGACAGTGGGCATTGGCGTTGCATCAAACTCCGTCATTCCCCGAATTTTCTCTTGAGGAAAATTCTAGGGGAATCCATCTCTTTTATTCCAAGCGATGGATTCCCCTAGAATCGTGAAGGACGATTCGGGGAATGACGGAGCGTGGGGCAAGGGCCACGGGCAAGCATAAAAAATATTGATAGAGGGTAGCATGACCGTCCTTACTTACCTCGATAGTTACTGCGAACGCGCCGGGCAGGCGGGCATGCTGGCCGAGCCGCTGAACCTGTTCACCAACGGGTTTTTCATCCTCGCGGCGCTGCTTTCCGCGCGGGCCATCGCCCGCGCGAACATCACCGGCAAAACGGGCGATCTGTGGCTGCTGGCATTTTTCATGTTCGCCATCGGCATCGGTAGCGGGCTGTGGCATGCGTTCCCGAGCGCCAGCACCGTGCTGATGGATGTGATTCCGATCACCTTGTTCATCAATGCGTATATTCTCAGCGCGCTGCGGCGGTTGTTTGGACTACCTTGGCCTAGCGGAAGAAAATTTTTGTATCTTATAGGACTCACTCTATTGCCTATCCTTCTTGCTGATAGCATGTCGGGTGAACCACTTAATGCAGTTTTTGCCGTATGTTTCTTACTGCAACTCTATGTGCTTAGAGGCACAGTTATATTTTATTGGTGGCTCTATTTTACTGCCGGTATTGCGGCCCAGAAACTACTCCCGCCGGATTTGCTGCACGGCACGATCATGTATATCCCCACCTACCTCGCGCTTGCTGTGATGACGGTGCTGTTGCGGTGTCGTGAGCCCAATATTGGCCGCGTCTTCACCCTCGCGCTGTCAGTATGGACGCTCTCGCTGCTGCTGCGCACGGTCGATCTATCTGTGTGCCCGAGCCTTGCCATCGGCACGCATTTTCTGTGGCATACGCTGAATGCTTTCGTGCTGTGGCGCTTGTTGAAGGTGTTGATTGCACGTGCAGAATTGAAGTAGGGCGCGTCCCACGAGCATACGTGGCGAATGCGCTGCGTCCATCCGATCCCGATTGCCTCTTTATTTCTTGCGTCAGCGCCGAAGCAGCGCTACACCACCTGTCCTTATTTTGTTCGAAATGCTTCGTCCAATTTGGCACAACCATCCTCATCCGGAGACACAAATGGCTACTACCGCAAACCTTGGCTTCCCCCGCATCGGCGCGCAACGTGAGTTGAAAAAAGCGCTCGAGAGCTATTGGAAAGGCGATAGCAGCCGCGAAGCGCTGGTCGAAGTGGCGAAAAATATCCGTGCGGAGAACTGGAAGCGCCAGCAAAAAGCGGGCATCGGCCATATCCCGAGCGGCGATTTCGCATTCTACGACCAGGTGCTCAACCACACGCTGATGTTCAGCTGTTCGCCCGCGCGTTACGATGCGCTCAAGAACGATCCGCTGGATTTGTATTTCGCGATGGCGCGCGGCCACCAGAAAGACGGTGTCGATGTCGTCGCCATGGAAATGACGAAATGGTACGACACGAACTACCACTACCTCGTGCCGGAATTTTCGGATGCGACGGAGTTCAAGCTCGGCTTCGCGCCGGTGATCGAGCATTATAAAGAGGCGAAAGCCGCGGGCATCCAGACGCGCCCGGTCGTGATCGGCCCGGTGACGTACCTGCTGCTCGGCAAAATGAAGGGCGAGAAGTCAGCGCTCACGCTGCTGCCGAAGCTGCTGCCGGCTTACGTTGCGCTGCTCGCGGAATTGAAAGCTGCCGGTGCGGAATGGGTGCAGATCGACGAGGCGCATCTCGCGCTCGATCTTTCGGACGAAGCGAAAGCTGCGTATAAAACCGCTTATGCTGAACTGAATAAATCGGGCCTCAAGCTCATGCTCACCACGTATTTCGCGGGCCTGCGCGACAATACGGAACTGGCGTTCGGCCTCGGCACCGCAGGGGTGCATGTCGATCTGGTGCGTGAGCCGCAACAGCTCGATGCGGTGCTGAAAGCCGTGAAGCCGGAGCAAACCCTGTCGCTCGGCGTGGTGGATGGCCGCAATATCTGGAAGAACGATTTCGCAAATTCGCTGAAAGTTTTGGAAAAAGCTAAAGCCGCCCTCGGTGCGGATCGCCTGATCGTCGCGCCGAGCTGCTCGCTGCTGCATACGCCGGTCGATCTCGTGCATGAAACGAAGCTCGATGCGGAACTCAAGCAATGGCTCGCGTTCGGCCAGCAGAAGCTCGAGGAAATCTCGGTGCTCGCGACCGCGCTCAAGGGCGGTGACGCAGCGAATGCAGTAAAAGCGCAGCTTGCGGAAAATGCCGAGGCGATCGCCGCGCGCAAAACCAGCAAGCGCATTCATAACGACGCGGTGAAAGCCCGTCTCGCTGCGGTGACGGACGGCATGTTCGCGCGTAAAAAAGCGTTCGGTGAGCGCGTAAAAGCGCAGCAAGCCTTGCTGAAACTGCCAGCGTTGCCGACGACGACCATCGGCTCCTTCCCGCAAACGGCGGAAGTGCGCGCGGCACGTGCTGATTTCAAAGCGGGCAAGCTGAGCGCGAAAGACTACGATGCGTTCCTCGAGAAGAAAACGCGCGAGTGCGTGGACTATCAGGTGAAAGCCGATATCGACGTGCCGGTGCATGGCGAATTCGAGCGCAACGACATGGTGGAATATTTCGGCGAGCAGCTCGCGGGCTTCACCTTCAGCAGCAATGGCTGGGTGCAAAGCTACGGCTCGCGCTGCGTGAAACCGCCGATCATTTTCGGGGATGTGTCGCGCCCGTCGGCCATGACTGTGCGCTGGAGCGCCTTCGCGCAAAGCCTTACGGATCGTCCGATGAAAGGCATGCTCACCGGGCCCGTCACCATCCTGCAATGGAGCTTCGTGCGTGACGACCAGCCGCGTGAAACGACCTGTAAGCAAATCGCGCTCGCGATTCGTGACGAGGTGGTCGATCTCGAAAAGGCCGGCATTCGCGTCATCCAGATCGACGAACCGGCGGTGCGCGAAGGCCTGCCGCTGCGCAATGCGGACAAGAAAGCCTACCTCACCTGGGCGGTCGATTCGTTCCGCCTTTCCGCTGCGGGCGTCGAGGATGCCACGCAAATCCACACCCATATGTGCTACGCGGAATTCAACGACATCATGCAGAGCATCGCGGATATGGATGCGGACGTGATTTCGATCGAAACCTCGCGCAGCGCGATGGAATTGCTCAAAGCGTTCGTCGATTTCAAATACCCGAACCAGATCGGGCCGGGCGTGTACGATATCCACAGCCCGCGCGTGCCGAAACAGGAAGAAATGGTAACGCTGCTGCGCAAGGCGCTCGAGGTGCTGAGCCCCGACCAGGTCTGGGTGAACCCGGATTGCGGCCTCAAAACCCGCGGCTGGCCGGAAGTTGAAAAAGCGCTGGCCGCCATGGTGGCCGCGTCGAAACAACTGCGCGGTGAACTCGGCGCGTCGCAGGCAAAAGCGGCGAGCGCATAAATTTTCACTGTGCTTTTGCAACGTAGTGGTGCACCGCAGTAAATAAATTCGTGTATTCGTTGCGTTGAATACTTGACCTTTGCTCCTAAAGGAGTATGGGTATTGCACCGCACAAACACGCTAACGGAGTATACCAATGGCAACCGCAAAGAAGAAAGCATCGGCAAAACGCACGGTGAAATACGCAGCAAAAGCGCAGTCGAGCGCTCGTCAGACCACCGCACAAGCGAGCAACTGGGTGAATAAAAACGCCTCGAGCGCCGCTGCCGACTGGCAAAAAGGCGCCAATGAATGGGCGCAGCAAAGTGCGAAACTCTACCAACTGCCGTTCGCGCAGGGTGACATGAACGCGGCCTCGCAAAAAGCCGCGGAAACGGTGAAATCCGCTACCGAGAACATGGTGAAAATGGGCAACGACATGATGCAGCAAATGTTCAGCGGCGCGCAGCAAGGCGCGAAGGCTGGTTCGGCGAAAGCCGCTGCGTTCGATCCGTCGAGCTACTTCAAGCAGTTTCAATCGCAAATGCCGCAGTTCGATGTGGCGTCGCTGATGAAGCAATTCCAGCAAAAAATCCCGAACCTGCCGAATTTCGACCTCGGCGCGTTGCAGGAAAAATTCGCGAGCGCCAGCCGCGAAGCTTCGGACCAGTTGAGCAAAGCCTCGCAAGCGGCCAGCCGCACGGCAGCGGAAGCGATGGAAGCGGGCCGCGAGAACGTCGCTGCGGTGACGGAAGTGTGCAATGTGGCGACCTCGGTGAGCAAAGAGCTCGCGGCGGAAGCGATCAGCTTCATCAACAAGCAATTCAGCCAGAATGTCGAACTCAGCAAGCAAGTGCTGACCTGCCGCACGCTGAACGACATGTTCGATCTTTCGACGCGCATCACCAAAGCTAACCTCGACGCGTTCTTTTCCGAGAGCGTGAAAATCTCGGAAATGGTGTTCCAGTGCGCGACGGATGTGTCCGAGCCGCTCAACGACGCGGTGTCGGCTACCTCCGAGCGCCTCAGCAAGGCGATGGCTTCCTAGCCTCCCTCGCGTTGACGATAAACGAAGCCCTGTCCGGCAACGGATGGGGCTTTTTTTATGGTTGCGGGGCGAGAAACGTAAGGCCCCAGAGGGGATAAAAATCCCTGCAATTCCCGTCATTTTCCGTAAGTAATTGCCCCGCCGCGCGTTACCTATCCCCACCTCGCATAACACTACTTGAAATTTACATGAAAAATGCTACATTACTTGCAATAGAGGCACGCACAAAGCGTGCCCGGTGTGTGAGCTAGATTCCTGATAACTCACTTCTTCGTGAAGAAGAAACCGTGCCTCTATGACAACCCTGAATGCAGCGTTGAATTTCAATTTTGCGTCCGCGGAAGCGTCGCGCATCGCCAGCGCCGAGCGCGGGGCGGATGACACGATTGCGGCGCAAATCCGCCAATCGGGCAGCGATTCCGCGTTTCAGGCGGGCACCACCATTACCGCGCGCTACCAGTATAAAGTCGCGGAGGACGGCTCGCTCGTCCCCATCCAAACGCAGATCACCGCCGATGCGCCGGACAATGCGACCCAAGGCGGCAGCCGCCAGCGCGGTCGCGCCTATCGCGAGGACGACCGCAAAGCAACGCTGGGCGACCTCGCCAAACCGAAAGCGGATATTTCGCCCAGCGACGAGGTCGCGCTGTTCTCCGGCGAGCAGGCCGCGCCTACGGTGGCCGTCAACGCCAGCAGCCAGCAGCCGGTCGAGGCGGCAAGCGCCGTCGTCAGCAGCGAGGCCGAAGTGCTCGACGAAAACGGCGATCCGGTCGAGGCGGAACTGCTGAAATCGAACGGCGATTCAGCAAGCGGGGCGGGCACGTTCACCTACCGCCAGCAATATGCCGTCGCGGGGCTTTATGCCCGCAACAGCGACATCGCGTATAATATCACGCCGCTCGCCGCCTTCGCCGCGTAAGCAATCCTTGCACTTCGCGCTGTGTGCATTACATAAGCCCCTCGAACAAGTGAGGGTGCATGAGCAACTATATCAGCGTGATGACGCTTTATAAGCGCGAAACATGGCGGTTTCTCAAGGTCTGGAACCAGACGCTCGTCGCGCCGATGATTACGACGACGATCTACCTCGCGATTTTCGCGCTCGCCATGGGCGGCAACACGCGGCAGGTGCATGGCGTACCGTTTATCGATTTCATCGCGCCGGGCCTCATCATGATGGCGATGGTGCAGAATGCGTTCGCCAACACGTCGAGTTCCTTCATGATCGCGAAGTTGCAGGGCGTCATCATCGACTGGCTGATGCCGCCATTTTCCGCGGGCGAGCTGACGCTTGGTTTCATGATGGGCGGCGTCACGCGCGGGTTGATGGTGGGCTGCACGGTGGCGTTTGCGATGGCGCTGTTCGTGCATGTCAGCGTGTTTTCGCTGCCGTATTTGCTGTTTTTCGCGGTGGCGGCGACGATGATGCTGTCGCTGCTGGGCGTCATCACCGGCATTTTCGGTAACACGCCGGACCAAGTTGCGGCCATTACCAACTTCATCGTGACGCCGCTGAGTTTCCTCTCCGGCACGTTCTATTCCGTGCGCGATTTGCCGCCGTTTTTCCTGCATATCAGCCACGCTAACCCGTTTTTCTACATGATCGACGGGTTCCGCTTCGCCATGACCGGCGTGAGCGATAGCGATCCGCTGCTCGGCGTGTACGTGCTGAGTGCGGCGAACCTCGTGCTGTTTCTCACCGCCCACCGCATGTTCGCGAAGGGCTGGCGGCTGAAAAGCTAGCGATGACGCTCACCCCGTATCTCCCGATTTACCGCCGCACCGGCATCACGATGGTGCGGGGCGAGGGCGTGCATCTCATCGATGACAAGGGCAAGCGCTACCTCGATTTCGCAGCGGGGATTGCGACGAATAGCTTCGGGCACAGTCATCCCCATCTGGTAGAAAAATTGACGAAACAGGCGGCTCGCCTGTGGCATTGCTCGAACCAGTTTATCACGCCGCAACTCGAGGAATTTTCGCGCCGGTTGGTGGCGGCGACCTTCGCGGATTCCGTGTTTTTCAGTTCGTCCGGCACCGAGGCCGTTGAGGCGGGCATCAAGTTCATGCGCCGCTATCACTATGAAACGGGCGCGCCGTACCGCCACCGCATCATCACGTTCGAGGGCGGTTTCCATGGCCGCACGTATGGCGGCATTTCCGCGGGCGGGAACGATTTTGCGCGGGCGGGGTTCGGCCAGTTGCTCGCCGGGTTCGACCGTGTCGCGCTCAACGACATCGCTGCCGTTACGCGCCATGTCGGCAAAAACACGGCGGGCATCCTCATCGAGCCGGTGCAGGGCGAGGGCGGCATCCAACTCGCCACGCCGGAATTCCTCCAGCAATTGCGCGCGCTCTGCGACGCCGAGGGCATCCTGCTCATGTGCGACGAAGTGCAGTGCGGTTATGGCCGCCCGGGCAGCCTGTTCGCCTATGAGAGCGCGGGCATCGTGCCGGATATGGTCAGCAGCGCGAAGGGCATCGGCGGCGGTTTCCCGCTCGGCGCGACGCTGGTGACGGCGCAGATCGCCGAAAAACTTCCGCCCGGTTCGCATGGCGGCACGTACAACAACAACCCGCTGGCGATGGCGGTGGGCAATGCCGTGCTCGACCTCGTGCTCGCGCCGGGCCTGTTCGACCATGTCAGCGCGATGGGTGCATTGCTGATGGCGGGCCTGAAAAAAATACAAGCGGCGCATCCGCAAAAAATCCGCGAGATACGCGGGCTTGGCCTCATGATCGGCCTCGAACCGGCGGGCGATGCGCGGGCGCTGGCGGCGGATCTCCTCGCGCGCGGGCTCATCGTTTCGCCGACCGTGACCGGCACGCTG
>OUNJ011012259.1_pt1 | contig 15776 bp, 13 predicted proteins | sample 1755361 | NCBI WGS metagenome assembly OUNJ01 (sample SAMEA3914825, study PRJEB12502) | metagenome | biome: forest; material: soil | place: USA | collected 2012-03-12 | depth 0.1 m
CTGTTGCAACCGTCAGACCGCGTGACGTGGTTGCGCTCCGACATCTGCCGCGCCGCGCTGAATATCGAAATCGAAGCGACCCTGGTGCGTTCGGTTTGAGGAGAGGGGAAAGCGTTGCTAGCGAATGTCGTGCCTAGATAGAAAAGCTGGCGCAGAGAGAAGAGGGACGTTGGGCCGCAACACAACCTGCGTCGGGAGAACGAGCGGCGCGTAGAAACGAGGGATGCGTAGGCAGAAACAGCGATGTGCAGGGAAACCAGCGACGCGGAAGAAACCAGCAATGTTGAGAGCAACCCAAGCCCCACGCTCGGGGTGGGCTCCGAAGGAGCGGAATCCGCAATATCGGCAAGACGCAACGGCACGAAAACGCGAAGACACTACGACGCAGAGGCACGAAGACGAGTTACTAAGCACGAGGGCTAAAAGTGTGAAGACGCAAACTGCTTCTCGTGAGCTCTGGATCACCCCAGCAATTTCCGAAGTGCCGTTGTATCCGGTTTTCCACGACCGGTGATGGGGAAGTGGGACAGCGCGATTAGTTTTTTTGGCACTTTCCAGGCCGCGAGCTCTTTCCGCAACACTGCGCGCGCGGCCTCCAGATCTAGATCGGTCGCCACGGCGCCGGCTAATTCTTCAGGATGTCGAGGATGCGGGGTGAAGAACGCATCGCGAATTCCGGAGAGTTTTCGCACTGTCGTTTCCAACTCCGTCAAATCGATGCGCCGACCGGCGATTTTCATCATCCGGCCCGCCCGACCCAAAAGACGCAGCTCGCCGACCTCGTTGAGCTCTCCGCGATCAGCCGGCCGATGGCTGCGGCGACCCCCTCGGATGAAGACGGCGGGGCTTTCTACGATGAAGCGTTGGCCGCGTTGAAAAACGAGTCGTACGCCTTCGAGTGGCCTGCCGACGCTGCGGCCCTCGAGCGTCGCATCGCCGCTGCGATCGTAGCAAATTCCTCCGGTTTCACTCGAACCGTAAAAACTGTGGACGCGTATTTGGAATTTTTCACAAAACGCGCGCGCGATGTCCGCCGATAGCAACGAGCCTGCCGAAATCACCGTGCGCAGGCTCGCGAAATTTTTCGATGCCACGTCGGATAAAGTCAGCAGCCGCAACAAAGCAGGCACCGCTGGAAAAATTGTCGGGTGCCAGCGAAGGCAGTTTTCGGCGATCGCATGTGGCAACGGCGCAGAAACGCAGAGGATGGCTGTGCCTTGAATCAACAGTGGCATGACCAAATTTCCCAAGCCGTAAGAATGTCCAAACGGAATGATCCCGAGATTTATATCGTCGGCTCGAATCCCCATGGTCGCACAAATCGCGCGTCCATCTGCAATCATCTCGCTGTCGTGAAAAACGAGAGCCCGAGGGCGACCCGTGCTACCTGAGGTCAGCTTGATCAAGCAAAGCGGATTCAGTGATTCTGAAAGGGCATCCTTCGCCGGCTCGGCACTGCCCCGTTTTTTTTTGGCAAATCTTCCCGACGCAGTCGTGGTCTCTGCCTGCCGAATCGTCCTCTCGGTAAACGCCCCGCGGGCACGCGTCGTTGAGCTAGCATGGAACCGATCTGGCGGAGTTGTTCGAGTCGCCCCGCCCAGTCGTTCGAGTGCTTCGCCGGTCCACCAAAAATGACCGCGCGCTCCGGCCGCTAACGCCCGTTGTTGAGCCACCGGCTCAGATGCGTCGATCGGTAGCGCGATGCTGCCAGTGCGTAGAATGCCAAGAAACGCCGCGAGCCAGCTGGCGCCGTTCGGCAGCGCAAAACCGATCCGTGCATTTCGTATCGATGAAACAGATACGGAGAATTCCGTGGCCCACTTTTTAGAAAATGCGTCGACTTCGGCTCGCGTATAGGCCCGCTGCGCGCCCGCGTCGATCAACGCAACGGATGCTGGCTTCTCGGCGACGAGCTGATCCCATTGCTTTAAAATTGATTGGGCGGGCACGGCCGTCATCGGTTCGGCTCCAGTTCCACCATCAGCAAGGCGGTTGAGACGATCAGGGTGACAATCGTGCCAAGCGCGGAAACGACGGGTATGTGGCTAAACGCAAGCGTGCCGAACGAGGCCGCGGTGCAGAGCGCGGACAGTCGAATCGACGGCGGTGGCGGCTCGTTGCGGTCAGCATTTTCCGCGGAGAAAATCGCGTAGTTGTGACTCAAGCACACGCCGAGAAAAGCTCCGAGCAGATGAAATAAATTTAACGGCGCCCCCATCAAGCCCAGTAGTCCAAAAGCGAATACACACGAACCGGCTGGAATGCAGAAAATGCGCAGGCCGCGTTTCAAGCCGTAGAGGACGAATACGCTCAGCCCTACGAGCGCCAAGCCTGTCGCGCTCAAGCGCAGTGCGGAACTGCGATAGCGCGTGAAGAGATTATTCAAACTTTCCAACTGGCTGACGGGAAATGTATTCAGCTCCTTCGGCGGCGAGGCGCCAGGAGGATGTTTGGCCAGCGTCACGAACCAGGCGCCCTCGGACCCATTCGAGGCGAGCAAACTGAGCGGCCCGCTCAGATGGGTCAGCACGTCCGACGCCATCGCCGAATAGTTGGCAGGCGTGCGGCTCGCTGCAGCAAGAGCGGCCGCTTTTTGCCAGTCATCGAAGAACGCACTGAAAGATTCGGCGTCGTAGCCACGTGAAGAAAGTGAAGCTTTCAGTTCGGTTAAGAATTGCGGGATTTCGCGCATCGTTCCCGGAAGCTGTTGCCAATCCGAATAGCTCGGGATAACCCAGCCTAAGCTGGCGCCGGGCGACTGCGAGAACGTGCGGTCATGCCACGACAAGAAATGATCCAGGGCTATGCGGGCCTCGATCACATCGGCGCCTCGGCTGAGGTACATGGTCTTTTCTTCTGTATCGCCAAAAAAACTACGCACGAGCTCGTCGTTAGCGCGCAGTTCGGGAGCCGGTGCCTCGAGCTCGCGAATATCATCGCGCCACTGCAAACGGAACAACCCGACGACCGCGATCACCGCGGCCAAAATCATGGCGACGCGATTCACGCGCCGCGATTGCTGGGCGGAAGGCCGCGGCAGCGTGCGGGTTTCCAAGAACGGTTTCTCCAGCTGCGCGAAGTAGAGAATCGCTCCGACGAGAGCGGCGAGCAGCCCCGCGCTGACAAAAACGCCGAGCTGACGAATCAGCGGAAGCTCCGAAAAAAGCAGAAAGGAAAAGCCGATCACCGTGGTCAGACAACTCGACAGTAGAGGCTTGAGCAGCCGATGCAGTTTCTCTCGATAACTTTCATCCGGGCGCAACGCGGGCTGCATGTATAAGTAAAATCCGTAATCGATGGCGACGCCGCTCAGGAGCGAACCAACGACGAAGACTAAAATGTGCAGCCGCGAAAACGTGGCCGTCGCCGCGACCCAGGCCCCGAGGACGGAAAATAAAATCACCGGCACGAGGTGAATGACTTTCCAGAGTTTGCGAATGAACACGCAGGCCACGCCGATCACGGCGACGAGCGAAAGTGTATTGAGCCACGAAAGTTCGTCGCTGATGCGCGCGCGGCTGTCATGCGCGAAGCGGTTGATCCCTGTCCAAAGAATCTGGATACGCGGATCGAGCTGAGCGCGTGCTTGCTCGATCACGGCGAACACCGGTTGCTGGCCCTCTTCGGAAAAAGGCGATGGCTTCAATAAGGCCCAAATTAACCCGGGTTCGCTATGTCCGCTTTCGGCCATGCCGAGACCTTGCGCCTGCTCGGCGAGTTTGGGCACGAGTAGCAACGGATCCCGGGGGACCAATTCTTGAAAGGCGACGCTCTCGGGCTTTTGGAGAAAATGTTCCAAATCGCTGACCGTCTGGTCCGCGAGCCACTGAGAAAATTCGGCTGCCGGCGCATGCGTTGCGGAAAACGCGGTTTTCTTTTGTGCGAGCCATGTTGGCAGCAACAGTTCGTTGCGCCGATCGTAGAGGAATTTCCCCAGGGCGTCGCGCGTGGACGAATCGCTCAGTACGTCGACTTCGGCAAACACACCGGAATGCCGCAGCGCCTCGGCAAATTTTCCCGTCGCGGCTCCGTCGGCGCCGTGCGCGCCGTTGTGCAGAGCAAAGAGCATGGTGCGCGCTTGGCGATCATTGACCATTGATCGCACCACGGAAAGTTCCGGCGAGCGTTCATCGCGCGGAATCAAATCGATGACGTTGGTGGAAATTTTCTGCGCGAAATCGAGTCGCGCTAGCCACGCCAGTCCGATGAGAGTCAGCAGCAAGAGAGCGGCGCGCGCGCCCCATTTTTGCGCCGGCGGCTCCATGCCTCAGCGAAAGTAACGTTGCAATTCTTCGGGCGTGAAAGTGACGCCCGATTTCACTTCGCCCACGATGATTTCCACGCGAGCGTGTGCTGATTTGCGAATCACGATGCGCCGTACTTCATCGTTTTTACCCGTGACGATTAGGCGGCTCAGCGCGTGACCGATATCATCGTTCTTCGGTTCAAAACCAAAGAACCAGGTTGTGGCGTCGCCCGCGGCGTAGGTTTGAAAATGTTGTGCCAGCGCAGTGAAGTTGAAACGCATCACGTCGAGGAGCGCGGTGGTGGCGGCGAGCGCGTGCGGATCGGTGGGCGCTTGTCGGCTGTGCCCGGCTCCATCGCGCATGAGCATGCCTTGGCTATCCATAATCATGCGCCGATCTTCCGGTGCGCGGTAATGGAGGCTGAGTCCGTGCTCGGTGGAAAGGCGTATTTCTCCCGTAAATACATTGGGAACGGTCTTGAACGGCACATAGCGGTTTTCGGTGAAACTCGCCTCGACGTTCCCTTTCTTTTGCAGACGTGCAAGAATGTCATTCCATGGCGCCGGGACGTGCTCCGGATCAATCGCGTGTGCGGGACTGATTAAATTTTCCGGTGGCACCGAGAGCGCATCAGCACGCGCAAAAATAGCGGTTGAAAATGCCACTGCGGCGAACGTGAAGAGCAAGCGAAGCAATGAAAAAAACGCTTTCATGAAACCGAGACCCGTGACAGACGCCAGCTGTGGTGGGCTCGGCGTGCGGCCGGCCAGCGCCAAAGTAATTGAGCTATCAACCGAGTGTGCAGCCAGGTCATTTTCAAATTGTCTCGAAGGTAATGAAAATGCGACACGCCGCCATCTGCCTTCGCTAAATATCGGCAAGGAGCCAGCAGATTTATGGTCGGCACACCGGCCCAGAATAATTTAACCGCGACTTCCGGATCGAAATCGAATCCGCGGCCAAACTGCATGCGCCCCATCACCGCAACGAAAGGAGCTAAAGGATAAACGCGAAAACCGAACAGCGGATCGTCAATGCCACCACCGAAGGTTTCGAATTTCACTAAACCCACGCTCAGCTTGCGGCCATGCAAACGTTCCTTGGGAACTTCCGGGCCAAATACCGGCACCCCTAAAATCAGCGCGCGCGGATTCGCGATCGATGCCTGCATGAACGGCTCGATGTGATCGACGGGATGTTGGCCATCGGAATCCATCACGAGCGCGTGCGTGAAACCCGCCGCGATCGCTGAGATTGCTCCGGTAAGGACGGCCGCGCCTTTGCCACCATTGGTCTCACGGAAAACGACCTTCAAATTTAGCTCGCTCGCCGTGAGTTCCAAAATGGGAGCGAAACTTTGATCGGTGCTGCCATCGACCACGACCCAGACGGGATAACCTGTGGTCAACGCCTCGTGGACCGTCGACAGCAGTCGCGGACCGGAGTTGTAACTGGGAATCAGGACGAGATGCGTGGGCATGGCTCCCCGGAGACTGGTCCGTTTGCCAGCATCTTGGCGAGCTGTGCATGCGCGACCGACGTTGTTTCCTGCGTTTCGCCCGACGAATCGATTTCCGGGCCAAGTTCGATCTCGAACTGCAAGGGGAGCTGGGCTGGTCGCCACCAACATGAACCTTTCGTCAGCACTCCTGGAGTTGCGCGGATCGAGATGAGCCGAACAGGCGCCTGCGCCCTTTGCGCAATGAGCGCGAAGCCGGCTTTGAACGGGCCGATCGTTTGGCCCATGGGCGTGCGGGTTCCCTCAGGGAAAATCAGCAGCGAACAGCCTTCGGCCACTTTTTCCGCGGCGTCGCGAACCGCGTCGACACCGCGATCGCCTGACGTGTAGCCCGCTAAAATAGCGGCGGGCGCGATCAGCGGATTTCGCAGCAGTGCGGGCTTAAAAACGGTGATCGCGTTGGGGAGTTTCCCGAGGAGAATCGGCGCATCGATCAGCGTCGGATGATTGGCGATATAAACAGTTCCCGCGCGTAATGGTTGATCGAAATTTTTCCAATTCACCCGCGCGACAGCGCACGCGTGAGCCCACTTCATGAGTGACTCGAAGAGCCAGCGAATCGTATTTCTCACTCGCACGGCCAGCGTGGGTGGGCGCGGAAAAATCGAGCGTAGCGCGCAGAAGAAATTCAGCAGCAGCCCGCCGGCCGCGAAAAGCACCCACGAAAGCCAATAGGCGAACAGAAAATAAACTCGGACGAAAGGCCGCATGACTCAGCGTGATGGCGTCAAACGGCGAGGCGGGGTCGCGGGGGCGGCGTCGCGCGGCGGAGGTGCGATTGGATTCAGCTCAGTGAAGTTGAACCACGAATACGGATTCTCGCGCAGGAGTGTTTCCACTTTCTGAAGAAAATTTTGAAAATGGATTCGTGCCGACGCCAAGTTTTCCGCGCGTGAGCGCTGCGGATCCGGATCCCAACGTGGCGCGCCGTGCAAAACTGAGGCCTCGCTGCCTTGGGGTAAACCGACAGAGAGGAACACCGGTCGTTTGAAGATTAAAGCGAGGTGATAAATCGTGAAGGGGAAAATCCGACGCGCTCCCAGAAACTCGAACGCTTCGGTTTTCGCGCTGAAATCGACGCGATCACATTTCATGGCGACGGATCCGCCGCTGGCGACAGCGTCTTTCAGCGCGAACAGCAAATTTTCCGGGTCGTTGACCCAGATGAAACTGAGCCACTTCGAATAAAGCCGGCCGAGGGTCTCGACATCGTGGGAATTTCCCACCCGCTGCCGCACCATGAAGACGCGGTGATTTTCGCGCGGGCCGAGCAGAAAGCCGAAGATGTCCGAGTGACCGATGTGAAATGTGCCCAGCAAAACGGCTTCGCCCGATTGGGCGAACCCGCGAAAGTGGGCCGCGTCCGCAGCAATCTCCGGACGGTGCGAGCGGCCATTCGCGATCCGCAGCTTGAGCATGAGCATTTCTTCGAAAGCGAAGAAATGTCGAAATGTATCCAGAAGATGAGGACGGCGGCCGAGCACGCGTTCGAGGTACGCGCGCGAATGACGCCGCTGAGTTGGCATTGCCGCGACAGAGATCCAAGTCCCGAGAGCGCGCAGCGGTTTGAAAATGAATTCAGGTAGGCAACGGTCGCAGCCGCGCAAAAAACGGTAGCCCCACGATGGGCCCGGATTGCGAGGTTGGGCGGGCGAGCTCATGTCCAAGAAAGTTGCAACCAGGGCGCTTGGGCTTCTCCGAGACTGAGCGCACGACGCTCGTGCAGTGCTTCGAAAAACTCCGGCAGGGTGACCTCGCCCGAGCTTTCATTTTCGGGCGCGAAAAGCAGCGTGGCGATCGCGCCAGCTGGTTCGCGCGTGAGCAGGCACGCAAACGCGAAGGAATGTTTGCTGGCGACGCCGCGGTTGAGCAACCAAGTCCCTCGTTCTTCACCGCCGCAGAAAATGACCCGAGCTGTTTCCGAGAGAAGGACAACCTCGAGCGCTTGCGGAATGAGTCGGGTCAGCCCCGTCATTGGAAAAAATGTCCGCACCGGTTGCTGACGCTGAATCAAGAGTTGTTGCACGGCGCTTGGATGGATGGAGGTCTGAAAAAGCGTCGGACTCGCGCTGGGAAAACTATCGAGATAAGCCTCGAGCGCCTGGCTTTCGGCAAATTCCGAAGCGTAAACGAGCGTGTCATTTTCGCCAGGTTCGAGCGGACCGAGCACGGAGCCGATTAACATCCCAAGTTGAGTCATGCGTCGGGTGGCGCCTTTGGAAAAACGGTCTTTCAGGCGTTCACGCGTCGCGGTGGTGGTTTCTTCGTCCGCGTGGTCCGTGAGAACTTGGTGAAGATAGGCCGTGAACATGAAAGTTTCTGTAGTCGAAAACTGGTTACGCGCGTTCGACGAGCAGCGCGGCATGAGCGCCGCCAAAGGCGTTGCTGGTGCAGACGACGCCATCGTACGCGGTGTTGTCGAAAGGTTCGCGGGCGACACCGGGGGTGAAGCCCGGTCCGGTGGTGCCGATGGTGCCCGGGGTTTTACCATGGCGGAGCGCTTCGACGACGATGGCGAGTTCAACTACGCCGCAACTGCCGAGCGTGTGGCCAAAACTTCCTTTCCAGGACACCAGAGGCGCATCACCAAACGCTGCCTGCAGCGCGTGGGCTTCCAGACGGCCGGCGTCGAGGGTGCCGGTGCCATGACCTTTCAACCAAACACGGCGACCTGCGCTCGCAGCGATGATGTTTTCGAGGCAGCGTGAGAAACCAGTGCCAGTGGGTTCGTTAGCGGTGAAGTGGTGCATCTCGTTGTGCACGCTCTGCGCGGCGATTTTCACGTCGCCGCGATCGCGTGTAAGAATGATGTACCCCAAGCCGTCGCCCAAGCCGATCGAGCCAGTCGCGCGATCTTCGTACGGTGCGGGAAATTCCGAGTTCAGAATTTTCAGGGCTTGAAAACCGCCCGCCACGAATGGGCTCAAGAAATCGAAAGTGAAAATGAGCGCCTCATCCGCAAGACCCGTGTGCAGGATCCGGGATGCCTGCAATAGTCCGAGATGAGCCGAAACGCACGCGTGAGAAAACGTGGTCACGCGCGGACCCCAGGCGAGTTGCGTGCGAAGCCATTCGATACAGTTACTCGGCGTACCGTATTCGAGGTGCGCGTTTTCTTGCGTGCGACGAAATGCGTATAAACTACCCACGCCGAAATTGCTGCTCGTGATGAACACCGGTTTGCGGGGTGAACCCCAGGGGGCGCCTTGGGAAATTTCGTCGGTCAATCGTCGCACGTAGGATAGCCAGTTAGGCGGCGCCGTTTCGTCGAGCGAACGGCCAGCGCATAAAGCGATCGGCACGGCGTCGCCCCCTTCCTGCCCGAGTGCAGGCTGCATTTTCAGCGCGCGCTCGCCAGCCACGAGGGCGCGATAAGTTGCTGGCGCGTCACCGAGTGCGGTGATGCAACCGGAAGCAGCGATGCGGACGGCAGAGGGGGTCAAATCAGTGCGGAAGACGAGCTGGATCGGCGCGCTGACGGACAAAGGCGGCCAATTGTTCCACATTGGCTAGCGCGGAACGCGATTCCTCGCTGTTGCTGATCTTGATGCCGAATTCCTTCTCGAGCTGCACGACCAGTTCCAAGGCATCGATCGAGTCTAGATTCAGTCCAGCACCGATCAGCGGCTCATTGTCTGGGATGTCTTCAGGGCGAACATCTTCCAGTTTGAGAGCATCAATGATGAGGCGTTTGAGACGCGCGATGAGTGGATCGGCCATGTGGACGCGGCGATTGGAAAGGCCAGATGAAGAATGAAAAAATCCCCCTCAGAAAGCCAAATCCGCTCGGGGTTTACCCGTCCCACGACCCGAGCGCGCGGCGAATCTGAAGGAAGGAAATTGTCCCGGACGCTCGAATCACCGTGGCGCGCGCAAAATGTGGCAGACATTGCTGCCGCCGAAGCCGCTCGCGTTGTTCATCACGTAGCGAGCGTTTAAGGGAGTCGCCATCGTCGGCAAATTCAGTCCGCTCGTTTCCGGGTCGGGCTTCTGCAGATGGTCGTTTCCGGGCGCGAATCCTTCGGTCAACGCCAGAACACAAAACGCCGCCTCCATCGCGCCCGACATCGATAAGCCGTGCCCGGTTAAACCTTTGGTGCTGCTGATCTTCGTGGCAGCACCTTCTCCGAGAACGGCTTTCAAGGCGATCGCCTCTGAGCGGTCTCCGGCTGGTGTGGAGGTCGCGTGCGCGTTGATGTAGTCGAGTTCGGATGCGCCGATACCGGCATCGCGCAACGCTCGTTCCATCGCACGTTGAAGGCCACGTCCCATCGGATGGGAGGAGGCCACGCTGTAGCCGTCGGCTGCTTGACCCCAGCCAATCACATCGGCCAAAACTCTGGCGCCGCGCCGCTGAGCGAGTTCAGCCGACTCCACGATGAGCGCCACGCCCCCGCCAGTTGGGACGAAACCGTCGCGATTTACGTCGAAAGGTCGCGAGGCTGTCGCGGGATCTGGATTGGTCGACAGGGCGCGCATGGCTGCGAACGGCAAGTCTGCTTCCGCGTTGAGATCTTCTGCGCCGACCACGATCACGCGCTCCTGACGGCCGAGGCGAATTTCATCGACGGCGTAACCGAGTGCGTGGCTCGACGACGTGCAGGCGGACACGAAACCCGCGACAGCGCCGGTGATGTGGTAATGCGCGGCGAGATTGAAATTGAGCGTTCCTGCGATCGAAGAGACCACCCCCATCGGATGGCCGCGCTCAAACTCTGACGCTTCCATCTCGCTCATGTAGTGGTGAAGCAAATACGGCGAGCCCGCCGACGCGCAAAAGAGTCCTGTTTCTGGACCCTCGATATCTGCTGCCGACAAGCCCGCGTCGGTGAGCGCCTGCTCGACCGCGCAAAACGCGTACACTCCGTGCGGCGGAAGACCGCGAATCGCTTCGCGCGGGATTTCGTAGCGAGCTGGCCAAGACCACTCGCGCCAGCTTGGACTATCGACGAAAAACCCTTTTACCGGGGCAGCGACGCGCACCGGATGATTCGTACGGCCGCCAAAATCATACGGCGCGACCCCGGTTTTTCCGCGGCGCAAACTCTCGATCACTTCAGGGCGATCGAGACCGATGCTTGTGATGAAACCGATTCCAGTGATGACAGCGTGGCCGGGCATGCACGACGGACACTGTGATCAGCTAACTTTTCCCGACAAAGAAGCGACCTTCAGGCGCACGAATTGACGTAACTCCCCGACGGTGCGCACGCCCATGATTTCATCGTTGGTGATGCGCACGCGGAAAAGATCTTCGAGAAAAAAAATCGTTTCGCTCAGCGCGAGCGAGTCGAAGCCCAAGTCTGGGATTAGTTTGCTTTCCGCGGCGAGCGGTCCGGGTGGCGGTGCATGGGTTTTCGGAATGAAATCGCGCACGACCGCCAGCACCACTTCGTCGAGTGCGTCCGCGTCACCGGTTTGCCGGTAGCGCGCATAGGCCGCCTTAACCGACTCGGGAAATTTCGCGAGCGGATCGACGGTTCGGCGGGGCGCAGGGGATGCGGACATGGCGAAGGTTCGAAGTACGGGTTTAACGGGGCAGAAACAGCCAGGTCTGCCAATGGCAAACTTGGGCGCCCACGCGGGCTAGACAGCAGCGGGAGTAGCTTCGCGGACGACGTCTTTTCGAGTGGGATGAAGGGGACGCTCTTCGACGACACGCGGATTGATGAACCAGGTCCGCCAGCCTTCTCGCAGTTCGAGCCAACCCCAGCCGGCCAACGCTTTAAGTAAGCGCAGCGGCAAGATTCCGTTCAGCTCGTAACTCGTAAAACCGTAATAAACTCCGGTATTGCAGCGGCCCCAAGTTCCGCGCGCCCGCCGCGACTGGGCGATTTTTACCAGACGTCGATTGTAGAGCGAAATAAGTTTGGCCGGAAATCCCGAGTAGTTCGAGGCGAACGATGGAATTTCCAAGATCCGCGATCCGTATTTGAAAGGTTGCGACACGACGCCGAAATAGTAGCCAGCCAGGTCAAGACGGAACGCCAAGGTCATCAACTCCTGATCGCCGATATAGAAGTACTTGTCCTTGTAGATCGAAGTAAACCAGCGCGAGTAGCTAATGCGAAACCGATCATTGTGCCGCTGGACGCGCGCGGCGGCAGGTTTGCCGCGCAGGCAATCGTCGATCAGCGCAGAAGCCGCACTGCTTGAGTAACTGATCCAATCCATGCCCGGCGAGTAAAACGGGTCCATGAAGGCAGCAGCGTCGCCGACGAGCACGAATCCATTTCCAGCAAAGGTGCTGCTGCTGTACGCCAGGTTGCGCCGAAAATGCACATCCCCCTCATGAAACGTTGCGGAGGACAACATTTCTTTGCCCGCTGGATGCTGCTCGATCAGCTGTCTCAGGCGCTCGCCGAGGCTGCCACCTTCCGGCAAATCGGTGAAGCGTTGATCGAACACGAACCCAATGCTCACGTCGCCGCCTTTGAGCGGGATAAACCAGGCCCACCAGCCCCAGCCTGCGAGCTGATTGGTCGCAGTGAAGCGAACCGCTTTCGTACGGGTCGCATATTCGGGAAACTTAGCTGCGAGCTCGGGACTGTCCCAGTTTTTCACTCCGCTCCATCGACTCCAAATCGCCGCAATCGGGTGTTCGCGATTCGGTTGAAACCACCCGTTCTTACGGGCCAGCAGTGCGCAAACGCCCGATGCGTCCACGACCCAGCGGGCCTCTTCGATTCCCTCGCCCCCATCCTCGTCGTGCCAATGCACGCGTTGAGTGCCACCACTGACGAGTTCAACATCCCGCACTTTTACGCCGCGCCGGACGGTCACGCCGGTGGCAGCGGTTTTCGCGAGAACGTGCTCGTCTAAGACAGACCGGTCTACCTGATAGCCCGGAAAACGAACATTATAGCCGGGGCCTGTTTCGCTGCAGTCACCGAAGTTTTTGGTCTGCTCGTTGGCGAACCAATAGCGCAGGCCTTGTTTGACCAAATGGTGTTGATTGAGGTGTTCGGTCAAGCCGAGCACCCGACCGAGGAAATAGCCGCTGATCTCAACCGTCGCTTCGCCCACTCGGCGTCGAAAAGCGGTGTCTTTCTCGAGGATAAGAATGCGAGCGGACGGGTTGCGCTGACGCAGCAGGAAGGCGGTTGCCGCGCCAGACAGAGCGCCGCCGATTACAATCGCATCCCAGCGTGCGTTGTTTTCACCTTGCTGCATAAGAGGAAAAGAAGCGTCTGCGCTCCGCTCTGCAATGTCTTTTAAGCGGCCCCGAAATGGACCGATGTTACGTTTGAGTGCTGCCAGCGCTCGCCTTGAGTATGGGTTCATTTTCGCCATTTTACCTCGGGATTTTCCGAGGGCGCGCCCGTCTGCGTAGGTACGCAAGCGTGGGCGCATGCTGGCTTGGACTCTTAGCGAGCGGCTCTGCTCAGGAACAAGGCCGAGTACCGGCTGAGGGCGAACCCACGCCGAACCCCGTCAAGGAGTTGACGCACATTTATCAGCTTTGGAGTCTTTCGCCCGACCAACGCAAACACGCGTACGAGGTGCGCACGGGCTTCGATGTCCTTTACTACGACCCTTTTTGGAAGCTGCTGTGGTGTCGCGCGGATGACATGATTACGTTCGTCGGGGTCGGCGAGCAACCGCTCCCTCTGAAGGCCGGTGATGCTGTGCGGTTAAGCGGACAATTTCGGCCGGCCGATGGATTGCAGGCCGACTTGGTCCACGTCGAAAAAGTCGGCCATGCCAAGCCGGTCCAGACGATTGCTCTGGCCTTCAATTCGGCGGACGAGGTCACGCCGGCAGAAAGTCATTTCATAACCTATGAGGGCTATGTCAGCCATCAACACAACGTCGATCCCCACCATCAGCTGTATGATATCCTTGTCCGCGGGCATAACATTTCCACGCGGATTCTCCTGAGCGAACCGCAAGCTCGGCCCGATCTTTTGGGTAAGGTGGTTCGCGTCAGTAGTGCTTTATTCAGTACGCGCAAGGACGACGCGGGGCGAGTCGTCGCGAACGAAACCTGGATGAACAGTTTCGACGGAATCACCGTGCTGCGTGACTTGAGCGATGAAGCCGTTTTCCATCAAAAAGCAGTCTCTTCGGAAAATTGGGGAAAACTCGTATCCGATCAGAAAATACGCGTGGTCGGCACGGTGCGCTCGCGCGTGCGCGGCGTGTCGCTCGTGCTGAGAGATGATGCCGGCCAAATCGATGTCCGCACCGAGCAGGTCGGCGACGTCAAGCCAGGTGACCGAGTGGAAGCGGTGGGCTATCCGACGACTGACGGCGGTGAATCGGTTTTAACGGAAGCGATTTTCCGGCGACTATTGGCGGGCAAGGAACTCGAGACTGCTGGTAGCGGCGTTTCGACCGTACGATTTGCTCAACAAGTTCTCGAGCTCGGGCTGGATGAAGCGGCGCGTTCACATCCGGTTCACCTCGCTGGCGTGGTTACGTGGGCAAATCCGCGCGCCAAATTTTTCTTCGTCCATGACGGAAGCGGAAGCGTGCGAGTGATACGCAGTGGTTCGGATCGGCCGCCGCTTCCCGGACAACAAATTGATCTCAATGGGCTGAGTGCAGCGGGTGCTTTTGCACCGGTGGTTAACGCGACTACCTGGGCCGTGACGGGAGACGCGGCGTTGCCGCCCGCGCGGCGCGTCACGCTGGAGCAAGCGCTCACGGGCGTTGAAGAAGGGCAGTGGGTCGCGCTGCGCGGCTACGTTCGCGACGTGTCTCAGGACGGACTTTGGACCAACGTTTCGGTGACGACTTCCGCGGGAAGTTTTTCGGCCTTTCTTCCCCCGACCGAAGATATTTCCCACCTCAAAGGGGCGGTTGTCACGTTGCAAGGGGTCTGCTCGGCGATCCCTAACGATCATCGCCAGCTCCTCGCTATCGAACTATGGGTGCCGTCGTCGCAATCGATTCAAATCGATGAAGAGCCACTGCCGGATGTGTTCGCGGTGCCCGCCCAATCGATTGCCAGTCTTCGCGAATTCACCACTCTCGAATCGCTGAACCGCCGCGTGCGCGTGACCGGTGTGGTGCTCCATGACTCACCGGGACGTTATTTTCTAATGCAGGACGGCGATGAGGGACTGCTTGTGCTCAGCCGAGACTCGGCGCCGCTCGATCGGGGTGATCGCGTGGATGTAGTGGGATTCCCGGGACGCGAAGGCACACGCGTGGTGTTGCGCGATGCGGTCTATCGCAAACTCAGCTCCGGCGCGGAGCCGATGCCAATCCCGCTTTCGGTTCGCCCGCGTCTGGTAAACGAAGAAATGGACGGACGTCTCGTGCACATCACCGCCACGGTGCTCGATGTGGTGTTTCGACCGAATGAGCGAAACCTTATTCTGCAGGCGGACAACGTCGTCTTCGAAGCCGATTTAGACACGGCCTCGCCAAGCGAGATCTTATCGGCCCGCGTGGGTGCGCAGGTTAGCTTGACCGGAGTTTATCGTACGGATTTCGACGAATATCGAAACGCGCGTGGCTTCCGCATCCAGCTGCGTTCAGCCGCCGATATCGTGGTCGTGAAACAACCGTCGTGGTGGACGCCGCAGCGCGCGGTCAGCGTGGCCACGGGTTTTGGCTGCGCAGTGCTCTTGGCACTCGCGTGGGTGACGCTGTTGCGCCGCCGAGTCGTTAAACAGACCGCTCAGATCCGGGAACAGCTCGAGAAAGAATCGCAACTCGAGGACCGCTATCGCGAGATCGTGGAGAATGCCAGTGACTTCATCTTCACGCTCGATCGAAAAGGAAAATTTACCTCGTTCAATCCAGCTGGTGAACGCATTTTTGGATACACCCGTCAAGAAGCGCTGCGGATGACGATTCAGCAGTTGCTTGCGCCAGAGGAACGCGAAGATGCGCTGCCGATTCTGACGACGACCGCGAAAATCGGCGGCACGATGACGACGCAGGCACGTTTCTGCACCCGCGATCATCGTGTGATTTGGGTGGAAATCAGCGCGCGCCGCACCTCGGCGGCGAGTTCCGTTTTCGTACTCGGCGTAGGCCGCGACATCACCGAGCGC
>OUNJ010000288.1_pt2 | contig 15634 bp, 18 predicted proteins | sample 1755361 | NCBI WGS metagenome assembly OUNJ01 (sample SAMEA3914825, study PRJEB12502) | metagenome | biome: forest; material: soil | place: USA | collected 2012-03-12 | depth 0.1 m
GTCAATATCTTCGGCGGCTTCATGGTCACGCGGCGCATGCTGGCCATGTACAAGAAGAAGGAAAAGCCCCGGCCCTCAGGCAGCGAAGCGGCAGGGCAAAAAAATGAGAAGAAGGGAGCCGAGTGATGGAAATCGCCAGCATCTCCGCTCTCGCCTATCTCGTCTCGGGCGTCCTGTTCATCCTGGCCCTGCGCGGCTTGTCCAGCCCCGAAACCTCACGGCGCGGCAATCTCTACGGCATGATCGGCATGGCGATCGCTGTCGGCGTGACCCTGCTCAACCTGATGTTCAAGGATGAGCTCGACGTCACCACCATCGTTTTGATCCTGTGCGGCATCGCCGTCGGTGGCATCATCGGCACCACGGTGGCGCAGAAGGTCCAGATGACCCAGATGCCGCAGCTGGTTGCCGCCTTCCACTCGCTGGTCGGCATGGCGGCGTGCATGGTGGCGGTCGGCGCGCTCTATTCGCCCCAGGCCTTCGGCATCGACGACGGCGCCGGCGGCATCAAGGCGCAGTCGCTGATCGAGCTTAGCCTAGGCTGCGCCATCGGGGCGATCACCTTCACCGGCTCGGTCATCGCTTTCGCCAAGCTCAACGGCAACATGTCGGGCGCGCCGATCATCCTGCCGGCGCGGCACCTGATCAACATCCTGCTCGGCGTGGCCATCGTGGCGATGATCGTGGTGCTGATCGTGACCGACGGCCAGGCACAATGGGCCTTCTGGCTGATCTTCGTCCTGTCCCTGGTCCTGGGCGTCACCCTGATCATCCCGATCGGCGGCGCCGACATGCCGGTCGTGGTGTCGATGCTCAACTCCTATTCGGGGTGGGCGGCGGCGGCACTCGGCTTCACGCTGGAAAATATCGCCCTGATCATCACCGGTGCGCTGGTCGGATCGTCCGGCGCGATCCTCAGCTACATCATGTGCAAGGCGATGAACCGCAACTTCTTCAGCGTCATCATGGGCGGCTTCGGTGGCGAAACCGCGGCTACGGGCGGCAAGGTCGAGACGCGCCCGGTCAAGACCGGCTCGGCCGACGACGCCGCCTTCATCATGAAGAACGCGTCGAAGGTCATCATCGTCCCCGGTTACGGCATGGCGGTGGCCCAGGCCCAGCACGCCTTGCGTGAAATGGCCGACAAGCTGAAGGAAGAAGGCGTCGAGGTGAAGTACGCCATCCACCCGGTCGCCGGCCGCATGCCGGGCCACATGAACGTTCTCCTCGCCGAAGCCAACGTGCCCTATGATGAGGTCTTCGAGCTGGAGGACATCAACAGCGAGTTCGCCACCGCCGACGTCGCCTTCGTCATCGGCGCCAATGACGTCACCAATCCGGCCGCCAAGACCGACCCGCAGTCGCCGATCTTCGGCATGCCGATCCTCGATGTCGAAAAGGCACGCACCGTACTGTTCGTCAAGCGCGGCATGGCGGCGGGCTATGCCGGCGTCGAGAACGAGCTGTTCTTCAAGGACAACACCATGATGCTGTTCGCCGACGCGAAAAAGATGGTCGAGGGCATCGTCAAGGGACTGTAGACCATGCGCCTCAAACGCGTCTGGCCGACCTATGTTCGCTTCGTCTGTTTCCGAATAGTTGCAGGTAAGCGCCGGACGCGCCTTGGCATTTTCCAGGCTATCCAATTTGCCGAAGACAATGACGCCTCCCCGTCGTGGTCATTGAACGAAATCCGCGATCTCTCCGAGTGGTTCCGGCACAATCTCCCAGCCCCGCCCATGGCCGGCCGTAACCATGCTCCGGATCAGAACTCTCCCATCTCATGGTACAAATCGGCTGCAAAGGACCATATCCACAGAAGCTATCAGTTGAAGGACGCTCTTAAGGCCTGCGGGGTTCACATTGATGTCATAACTACAAGTTCGCCGGGCTTTATTACCTATGAAGACGAGTATCAAATCTTCGCGACCCCACACGGACACACCCAAACCTGAGCCATGACCGTCGCCGACGGCATCCCGGAAAGGCGTTTATCACGCAAAATGGCAATGGGGAGGTGACGAAAAGCCGGCGCGCCCAATCCGCACTCGCCGATCTTATGCGATTATGCTGCCGTCGCCAGGAACCGGCGCAGGGCAGCGACGTACAAGGTCGGCTTCTCGCACATGGTCATGTGCGAGCAACCCTTGAAGATTTCCAGCTTCGCCGGCCCCGACACACCGTGACGTATGGTGGTGTGGCAGTCGAGCGTGACCTCGTCATACTCACCGGTCGTGATCAGCATGTTCTGGGTAATCTTGCCCAAGTCGGCGCGGCGGTCCCAGTCCTTGATGATGCCGGTGATATAGAACTCGTTCGGCCCGTTCATGACACGGTAAGCGATCGACTTGGCCAGGGCGTCGAAACTGGCCTGGGCGTCGGCATCGGGCGCCACGCGCAGCACGTGCCGGTCATAGAACTTCTGCACCAGGGCACCGTATTCCGGGCTGTCCATCCTGCCGGCCTTTTCCAGCCCGTGCAGTTGCGTCGCGTAGGCCTTGCCCATGGCGTCGATCAGGCGCTGCTGGCCCGCCGCCGCCTGCGGCACGCTGGCCAGGGCGCCGCCGATGATGACGGTGTCGATGCCATGGCCCCTGCCCTGGCACAAATATTCGATGGCCAGCATCGACCCCCACGAATGGCCGTAGAGGATGAACTCGTCGAGCTTCAGCGCCGCACGCACGGCGTCCAGTTCATCGACCGACCGCTGGATGGTGTAGATGGATTCATCCTGCGGCGCATCGGCCTTGCCGCAGCCGAGTTGGTCGTAGAAGATCACCGGACGGCTGTCGGCCAGCGCCTTCAGCGGCAGCAGGTAGTTGTGCGCCGCGCCCGGCCCGCCGTGCAGGGTCAGGAGCGGTTTGCCCGAAGCGCCGCGCGGCGTGAAACTTTTCCAATACACCTTGCCGCCCGGAACGTCGGCATAGCCCTCGGCCATGTCCACCATGACACCAGCCAGGGCGGCTCCGGCCATCATCGCGCCCGCTACGCCCGTCAACGCCATCCGTCTTGTCAAACCGCCCATATCGTCCTCCCCGTTTCCCTGCGGATTTACCATATCCGCGTCGCACCGGTCCATTCGGATTGATGACATCCTTATTCATGCGGGGTTCAGCCACAATTTTGTACAAAGGCAGGGCTATGTTACAGCTTCAAAAAACAGAACCTCCGGTGATGCTCATGACCTCCGCTTTCAAAGTCCTCCTGCCCGTCGCGGCCCTGGCCGTGATGGCCGCCGCGCCCGTCCCCGCGGCCGCGCAAGGCATGACCACCAAGACGGCGGCGGCGTCCGACGCCTTCCCGGGCCTTCGGGGCTTCCTCAGCCTGTCGGCATCCGACCGCAGCGAGATCGCCGTCTATTACACCATCCGCATCAAGCACGGCGACGCGTCCAAGGCCAGCATCACGCTCAACGACAACGGCCGTTCGACGCCGATCCATATCGGTGCCGGCGGGCGGCTGTCGCCCATGCCGAGCCTGTCTCAACTGGACGGCGGCGCGCAGGTGACCGTGGTCTATCCGACCGACGCCACAACGGCGATGAAGATCCACGTCTATTCGACGCAAAGCCCCGGCACGACCTACGACGCCGGCCGTCTGGCCAACGGCGTGCGCCAGGGCAACAACGCCATGGGCAAGATTGCCGGCGTGCTGGCCTTCGGCATCCCCAAGCTTGATCGCGTCTATTTTGTCGGCGGCGGCAACGCCACGGCTGATGTCGGCGGTCAGTCCAGGTCCCTGCCCAAGACGGCCAGCGATGGCGAATATCCGGCCGGCACGCCCTATTTCGTTCCCGACGAGATGCGCGGCGCGACGAGGATCCACCTGTCGTCGACACCCAGCGTCGCCATGTACGACAACGCCCCGAAATAGACTAAACTGTCGAGCCTTTTTCACCGCAAAGTGCATGCGGCGTTATGGTGCGGCGAAAACCGTTAGGTCGCGAGACACGGAGCGTACTTCAGTAGGTGAGCACCGTATCCCGAGCATCGTGAAGACGATGCGTAAAAAACACATCTTACGAGATGACGGTTTGCAGCCCGCCAGAGCGCCGCAGGTCAGGCCGAGACGCCGATCTTGCGGACATTCATATACATTCCCAGCCAGCCGCCGCCCCAGGCGCAGACCCCGACCAGGACCGGGCACATGATGACGACCCACATCGGGTTGGGCAGGCCCAGCATGCCGATCAGGTAGCCGGCGAACAGCAGGATGCCGACGATCCACGCCGGAAACTGGCCCATCTTGGCGATGCGGACGGCGAAGTAGCCGCCGCCCAGCGTGCCGAAGGCCCACGACACCATCTTGATGAAATAGGCTTCCATCGGCATGGTCTTGTAGAGTTCGCGCAACTGATCCTTGTCGGCGATGTCAAGGATGGGGGGGGGCGGGAAGATATAATCCCCCAGCCAGCGCAGGGCGGTATCCAGCACCATGCCGGCCAGAACGCCCAGCAGGACCGCGAAGACCACGATCAGCACCTGACGCGTCTTGGCGTCGTTCCATTCGCTTAACCAGTCCTGAAACCGCGACAAGGACGACTGCATTGTATAACCCCTGTTTTTCTTGTTCTTACGCAGGTAAAACCACGGCCGATGAATGGCCTTGCCTGACTCTTAACACAATTTAACATTCACGGAAGGGGTGATTTATTTCGCGGATGCAGCAGCCTGCACCGGACGCGGCCGGCCATTGTCGTCGATGGCGACGAAGGTGAAGATGCCCTCGGTCACGCGCGTCTTGTCCTCGCTCTCGCGCGGGCGGCGGTAGGCATCGACCTTCAGTTTCATCGAGGTGCGGCCGACGCTGATCAGCCTGGCATAGACACTGACTTCATCGCCGACATGAACCGGCGTCAGGAAGGCCATGCCATCGACGGCGATGGTGGCGACGCGGCCGCGCGAGACGCGGGCAGCTACGTTGCCCGCCGCCAGGTCCATCATCGACATCAGCCAGCCGCCGAAGATGTCGCCGGCGGGGTTGGTGTCGGCGGGCATGGCGGTGGCCAGGATCGCCAGGTCGTTGGGGTCGGGGATTTCAGTCAACATCTGCGCCTGACAAGACAAAGGCGCCGGGCGGAATGCGCCGGCGCCTTGTGAATCGGGATCGTCTCGCGACCTTAAGCCTTTGTCGGGCGGGCGGTGACGCCGCCTTCGCGCTGGATGCGCTTGCGGGCCAGCTTGCGGGCGCGGCGCACAGCCTCGGCCTGCTGACGGGCGCGCTTTTCGGAGGGCTTTTCGTAATGGACGTGGCGCTTCATTTCGCGGAAGGAACCTTCGCGCTGCATCTTCTTCTTCAGCGCCTTCAGGGCCTGGTCGACATTGTTGTCGCGGACGAAAATCTGTACCAGAGGTCTCTCTCCATTCGAGGTTCGCGATCCACGCCGCGCCGGCGCCGGATGCAATGCGTGAAAACAGGGTCGTGCCCGCGCGCGGCACGTGCGGGAAGATCGGGCAGGGCAATACATCAGAAGCCCCGCCCTGTCCATACGCGGTTTGGGCGAAAACGCATGAATTTTCTGCCCTTGCGACAATTGCGCACCTTGGCGCGGCGCGTCTGCGCGCCTATCATCGCGCCATGGACGAAGCCTTCCCTTACATGCGAGACGCCGAGCGCCGCCTGGCCGCCGCCGTGGAGGAGTTCGTGCCCGCGCTTGGCCTCAACGCCCTGAGCCTGGAAGCCGGGGCGCGCCGGCTCGGCATGGACGCAGGCGAAGCAAGCCTGACCGCTCCGAACGGCCCCGCCGACATCGCCGCCATACTGTGGCGCGAGCACGATGCCGTCCTTGAGGCGCCGCAGGTGGCCGATACACTCCCCGGCATGAAGATTCGTGAGAAGATCGGCTTTCTCGTCAACCTGCGCCTCGACGCGGCGGCGAAGAACGAAGCGGTGGCGCGCCGCCTGATGGGCTTCTTCGCCCTGCCCTCGCATGTGCTGCTTTACAAGCGCCTGTTGTGGGCGACAGCGGACACCATCTGGCGTCTGGCCGGCGACAAGGCGCTCGATGAAAACCACTATTCCAAGCGGCTGATCGTGTCGGGCATGGTGACGACGGCGATGATGACGCGCCTCAGCCAGGGTCATGAAGCGCAGCAGGACCAGGTCCGGCGCCATATCGACGCCGTCATGGCATACGAAAAGTTCAAGGCGAATGTCCCGTTCAAGCCTGAAGAGGCGATGCTCAGGGCCGCCGGTTTCCTTGGCGGCCTGCGCTTCGGCAGGGCATGACCGAACGCATTACACGGCCGGTTTGTCGGAAAACCGCTCCCGCATGACCCCGTCGATGTAGCTCCAGCTATAGATATCCGTCGCGCCGCCGGCGCTGCGTAACTGCACGTGGCCGGGATCGGGATGCTTCTTGAAATAAAGCCCCGCCGTAAGTCCCATCTGCTGCGCCAGCCCGGCATAGGTGGCGTAGCAGGGATCGCTGCCCTTGTTCACCACCTTGCCGTCACGGTAGCAGTAGCAGTCGGCGGCTTCGCCCCATTGATGCCAGCCCGCACCCGGCAAGGCATTGGTCAGCCATTCCGCTTGGCGCTGGACGTTACGGTAACAGTCAACGATGCCGGCCAGCCACGGCGCGCCCTGCTGCCGGAGCATGGCAACCTGGTCATCGACATCCTTGGGCGGGTGCTTGTCCCAGCGGCAGTAATAGTCTGCCTGCACCTGCGGCGTGCGCACACCCTGGCTGATCTTGAAGATCAGCCCCTTCTGCGCGCAGGCTGCCAGGAGGTCCGTCAGTTTCGCGGCGAAGACAGGATCGAGTCCGCTCATGGCAGACGGAACGACGGGAGCCGCCGGCGCCGATGGGTCGTCCTTGCACGCTCCCGACCAGATGTAATTGCCGTCGCCCAGCCGATACCATCGCGAAACGCCCTGGACGGCTTCTCCGGTCACGGCGGCGGTCACCGTCAACCCGACGCCGGGCTGGAGCTGGTACGCCACCGGCGCGGACCGGTTTGGCGCGGTCCGCCTGACATTGGCTTTCACCGTCGTATGGACACTGGCGGGGGACGATACGTCGCTCATCGGCTTCATCCGGCGAAATCGGCGTCGGCCGGATTGGCGCGGCCGGCTGGAGAAGACGTGGGCTGCGGCTTTCCATTCCAGTTCATGAAGCCCTCGATGAAGTCGGCCCCGGCATAACCCGCCGCGGCCACCGCCAGAATCTGGTCGAGCGGAATGTCCTTCAATGACTTGAAAATACCCGTCGCCGCCAGAGCCCCGGCGATGAAGCCGATCGCCATGGAAACCGCCAGTCGGCTGGGCGAGATCAGGTCGGCCGTGTCCTGTCCCTGCTGGGACGCCGTCGCGCTGAGCTTCTTGATACCGATAATCGCCCTGGCGCCTTGGCCCAGCGCACCGATCAGCCCGCCCAGACCAAGCAGTTGCATCCACTCATAGGCATCATACATCGCCAAACCCCCGTCTGAAGCGAAGGGTCCATGTGACCCAAAACCGACGCCCTTGTCAACCTGGAGTATCTCGTTGGGCCAGAACTCAATCCAGGATGCGGTTTATATGGCCCATCTTGCGGCCCGGCCGGGGCTCGTCCTTGCCATAGACGTGGAGCCGGGCCGACGGTTCAGCGGCCAGCTCCGGCCAGCGCAGGATATCGGGGCCCAGAAGGTTGGTCATCTCGACCCGGAAGCGCGCCATGGCATCGCCCAACGGCCAGCCGGCAACGGCGCGGATATGCTGTTCGAACTGGTCGCACAGGCAGCCGTCCTGAGTCCAGTGGCCGGAATTGTGGACACGCGGCGCGATCTCGTTGAGCAACAGTTGATCGTTGGCAAGGACAAATAGCTCGACCGCCAGCACACCGACAAAGTTCAGTCCTTCCAGGACCTTGCGCGCAATATCATGGGCCTGGGCCGCCATACCGTCCGGTATGTCGGCCGGCGCCAGGGTGGTCGACAGGATGCCGCCGACATGGTGGTTCTGGCCGATCGGGAAGGCCTTGACCTGGCCGTCCCAACCACGTGCCGCCACCACTGATATCTCGCGCACGAAGTCTGCGCGCGCTTCGAGGATGGCCGGGCGTCCGTTCAGGCTTTCCCACGCCGAGGCGGCGTCGGCGGCGTCGCGCACCCAGACCTGGCCCTTGCCGTCATAACCTTCGCGCCGCGTCTTGAGCAGGGCTGGCAACCCGGAGTGGCGCAGCGCCCCCTCAAGGTCGGCCAGGCTGTCGACACGCCAGAAATCAACCGTTGAGACGCCGGCCTCGCGAGCGAAGCTCTTTTCCAGCACGCGGTCCTGGGTAATGCGCAGCGCCCTGGACGACGGCGCGACAACAGAGCCTTGCGCCGCAAGGAAGTCGAGGCTGGCGGCGGGGACGTTCTCGAACTCGAAGGTGATGACGTCGCAGCGTTCGGCCAGACGCGCCAGCGCCGCCTCGTCGGAATAGGCCGCGACCTTGGAAGCCAGCGACACCTGGGCCGCCGGCGATTCCTTGTCCGGGCCGAAGATGACGACCTTGAAGCCGAGGCGCGACGCCGCCTGGCTCAGCATGCGGCCGAGCTGGCCATCGCCCAGGATGCCGATGGTCGAGCCGAGAGGCAGCGGCGTCATCAGGAAATCTCGTCTTCTGGCACCGTCTCGGGCACACCGTCGGTCTGGGCGGCACGGAAGGTCTCAAGGCGGGCGGCCAGCGCCTCGTCGGACAGGGCCAGGATCTGCGCCGCCAGGAGGCCGGCGTTCCTGGCGCCCGCTTCGCCTACCGCCAACGTACCGACCGGTACGCCGCCCGGCATCTGAACGATGGACATCAAGGAATCCAAACCCTTGAGCCCATCCTTTAACGGCACAGGCACACCCAGCACCGGCAGGGTGGTCATGGAGGCCGTCATGCCCGGCAGGTGCGCCGCCCCGCCGGCGCCGGCGATGATGACCTTGAAACCAGCGGCCTTTGCCCCCGTGGCGAACGCGACCATGCGGTGCGGGGTGCGATGCGCCGACACGACCTTCGCCTCGTAGGCCACGCCCAGTTGGTCCAGCGCGGTGGCGGCGGCCTTCATGACGTGCCAGTCGGAGCGCGAGCCCATGATGATGGCGACCGGAGGCGTGCTGGCCATGAGGAGTCCTTGGCGGCGACAGGGATTCAGAAAGGCGCGGAGTATAGTGAGCCGCCCCGCGACTGCAAGGGTTCATTTAGGGCCATGTCCCGGCGTGTCCGCAGTGCGTAAAAGGGCTGTGAACGCAAGGCCGCCCGCATTGCGCCGTCCACCGTCCTGTGCTTTCATGACAGTCCGGCGCAGGTGGCGCCCTTCCCTTCCTTCGATGATGTCGGCATACCCCATGGGCCTCGATTCGCCTTATCCGCACGATACCGGCGCCCTTTCCGAGTCCGGGGCCGCGCGCGATCCCGCTCTGGGGCGCAAGGCGACAACCGCCTCGATGCAGAACCTGCTGGCCCAGTACTTCGAAACTCAACATTTTGAAACCCAGCATTTCGACACCGCGGGCCCGGAGGCGGCAACGCCTTTCGATCCTACCCGCGCCCATGCCCTCAGCAATCCGCGCAGCGAAACCCGCGCCCGCACCTCGGAAGACGCGGTGGCGGCGTCGTTCGCGCGACTGGAAGCGGCGTTCGTGGCGGTCACACCGCCGCCGGCGCCTGTGCCGCCGGGTCAGGAAACCTGGCCGGAGGTGGCGCGTCTCCTGGTCGCGTCGCTGATGGAGGAGCGCGAAACGCTACGCCAGCAGGTTCACGACCTGGCTGGGCAGTTGCACGGCGCTCAGGACCAGGCCGACCACGATGTGCTGACGCCGACACTGAACCGTCGCGCCTTCCTGCGCGAGGTCCAGCGAGCCATGGCCGACTGCAAGCGCTATGGCGAGGAAGCCTGCCTGATCTATCTCGACATGGACAGTTTCAAGTCGATCAACGACGGCTATGGCCACGCGGCGGGCGACCGGGCGTTGATCTATGTCGCCGAGACCCTAAAGGCCAGCGTGCGCGAAGGCGACGCGGTGGCCCGCATCGGCGGCGACGAATTCGCCGTCCTGCTGCGCCGCGCCGACCTGAAATCATCACGCATTAAGGCGATGAAGCTGGAAGCAGAGCTGATGATGGGGACGTTCGAGCATGCCGGCTTGCACCTGAAGACGGGCGGGTCGTTCGGCGTGCGCGCCTGGGCGGGACAGGCTTCGGCCGAGGCATGGCTCAGCGAGGCCGACGCCGCCATGTTCCTGGTCAAGAAATCGTTTAGGTAAGCAACGGAAAAGGGCGGCGTTTGCGCGCGCCGCCCTTTATCGCCTGTAAACTGTCTCAGTAGCTCGAGCTCGACACCGAGGTCGAGGACGAGGTCTGGGCCGAAACGACGGTGCCGTCCGGCGCGACCGAACTGGTGACCGAGGTTGTGGTTTGACCGACCACGCCGCCGGTGTTGTCGTCGGTGGTCGTGGTGGTGGCCACGGTGGTGGTGGTGGTGCCCTGTTCGGAGGCGCAGGCCGCGACGGAGGCGGCGACGGCGAAGAGGACGGCAACGGATACGGTCTTGATGCGCATGGCTGGGTTCCTTACTGGGTTCCTGCGAAAAGCCGCGAGTTCGGCGACCGTTCGGAATTGTGCCCTGAGCCGTGCAAGGATGCGGTGCCTTTACGCCCGCCCGCCCATAAAATGGCGGTGAGGCGTCCGGTAACCGGACGCCCCTGGTCATGACAATTATGACGAAGAGGAACTGCTGCTCGAATCGGACGACGAGGACGAGGAACCGCCCGACATGTCGCCGTGGTGCATCCACGCGCAAGCCGACAGGCTGGCGGCAAAGGCAACAATCAGGGCTGCGGTCACAATCTTACGCATATCGGACTCCTGTTTTTGAGAGGGGTGGTGCCGTGTGCGGCTCGCCATCATGGTCTCCGCCTTGTAAGGAAGCGCCGCCATTGCGGCGGTTATATTGCAAGCGCGTCATAAGTGCGCAAATGCGGTGGATGCCGCGCCTTGTCCGCCACCGGAGGCCATGTTAGCTTGATACCGGCCAGGGGTTCGCACGTCCATTCCTGAAGGGTAAGCTGCATGACCAGCCTCATTGCCGGGCCAGAGGCCCTCGTCAACACCTACATCGCCAATTTCCAGGGCCTGCCGGACGTCGCCGCCCTGGCCGGCGGCGGCTACGTCATTACCTGGATGAGCGGCAGCGAGGACGGCTCCAGCAACGGCATCTACGCCCAGCGCTATGACGCCCAGGGCGGCAAGGTCGGCGGCGAAACCCTGATCAACACCATCACCGTCAACAGCCAGCGCGACCCGCACATCACCGCCCTGGGCGACGGCGGCTATGTCATCGTGTGGACCGACGAAGGCGTGTACGGCTCCGTTCCCGACGAGGCTTACGGCCAGCGCTATGACGCCCAGGGCAATACGGTCGGTGGCCAGTTCAAGATCAACACCACCGCGGCCAGCTATCCCGAAACCCAGGTCGCCAGCCTGGCCGGCGGCGGCTTCGTCGCCGCCTGGGACAGCACATCGGCCGATGGCACGGGCTGGAACATTTCCTTCCAGATGTACGACGCCAAGGGCAATACAGTCGGCGGCGAAGTCCAGGCCAATACCGACAGCACCTACCATCATACCGAGGCCACGGTGACCGGGCTGAAGGACGGCGGCTTTGTCGTCACCTGGGCCAGCGATGGCCAGGACGGCGACCTGCAGGGCGTCTATGAGCAGCGGTATGACGCCGCCGGCCACAAGGTCGGCACGGAAACCGCCGTCAACGCCACCACCGACAGCTACGAAGACGAGGCCACCGCCACCGCGCTCAGCGACGGCGGCTGGGTCGTCACCTGGAATGGGCCCGATACTCTCTCCGGCAATCACGTCTACATGCGCCATTACGACGCCCAGGGCCACACCACCGGCCCGGACGTGCTGGCCAATACCTACGTCCAGTCCAACCAGGGCAATCCGGACATCTACGCGCTCGACAATGGCGGCTACGTCATCACCTGGACCAGCTACAGCGGCCAGGACGGCTCCGGCACCGGCGTCTATTTCCAGGAGTTTTCGGCAACCGGCGCGAAGATCGGCTCGGAGACCCTGATCAACGACACGACCACGGGCGACCAGCTCTATTCCACGGTCACGCAGTTGCACAACGGCACCCTGGTCTTCACCTGGGAGCAGGACCAGAACGGTGAGATCAACGTCTATCAAAGGCTGTTCCATCCCGCTCCGATCGATGGCGACGAGAACGCCAATACGCTCAACGGCACGGCGGGCGCCGATACGATCGACGGCCTGGGCGGTGACGACACGATCAACGGGCTGGGCGGCAGCGATTCTATCGACGGCGGCACCGGCGCGGACATGATGAAGGGCGGCCTGGGCGACGATACCTATTTTGTCGACAACACCGGCGACAAGGTCGTCGAAGGCAACAATGCCGGTACCGATCTGGTCATCTCGTCAGTCGATTTCGTCATCGCGGGCTACGTCGAGAATGTCACTCTGACCGGGACCGGCAACATCAAGGCGGTCGGCAACGGCGAAGCCAACCACCTGATCGGCAACACCGGCAACAACCTGCTCAACGGCGGCCAGGGCGCCGACACCATGGAAGGCGGCTTCGGCAATGACACCTATTATGTGGACAATACCGGCGACGTCGTGATTGAAGGCGTCAGCCAAGGCACGGACGTCGTCTATTCGGCCATCACCTATACCCTGCCCGACAATGTCGAAACCCTGATCCTGACGGGGTACAACGCCGTCAACGCCACCGGCAATGCGCTGGGCAACACGATCACTGGCAACAATGCCGCCAACATCATCAATGGCGGTGACGGCAATGACATATTGCGGGGCCTCGGTGGCAACGACACCCTGAGCGGCGGGGCCGGCAGCGACAGCTTCGTGTTCCAGGCGCCGGGCGGCACCAACGGTCTCGACCACATCACCGACTTCGCGACAGGCGTCGACAAGCTGATCTTCCACGCCTCGGACTTCGGCTTCACGGCCGGGCATCACCTGACGGCGGACGAGTTCCACCTGAACGGGCGACTGGGCACGAACGGCCAGTTCATCTACAACGAAGGCAGCCACACCCTGTACTGGGACCCCGACGGTACCGGCGCGGCCAATGCCGTATCGATCGCCGTCTTCGACAACAGCGCCGACCTTCACGCCAGCGACTTCGGGTTCGTGTAGGCGGCGTCCGTCACGAAAGATTCTTTCGCCCGACAGGCGACGACACATTTACCGCCAGGCGAAGTTTGCTTAGACTAGCAATACGGGGGCTGCGCCTGCAGCCGGGCCAGAGTTCTGCGTTCGATTTTGTATCCGCCACTCGCCGCGTTCATTGCACAGGAAATTTATCATGGCCATAGATAGCAGCCGCCTCACCGCGACCACCCTGCCTGCGTCCGTTCCCTTGATCACCAGCAGCGCCACGGGCGTTGCCGGTAACGGCGAATCCTTTGCCGCGTCACTGAGTGGGATCGTCAATTTCTACGTCGGCAGCAACGCCAGCAACCTGGTCGCGGGTGACACCAACGGCGTCGACGACATTTTCACCAAGAACCTGACCACCGGCCTGATCACGCGCCTGTCGACCACCTCGACCGGCACCCAGGCCAACGGCGCCTCGTCGCTGGACGGCATCTCCGACAACGGCAACATCATGCTGTTTTCCAGCGCGGCGACCAACCTGTTCGCCGGCGGGAGCGGCAACAGCAATGCCGAGAATATCAGCCTCTACGTCAAGAACCTGACCACCGGCGTCGTCACCCAGGTCGATACCAGCGCCACCGGCGTGCACAGCAACGGCACAGATTCCGCGGGGCTTTTCCTGCACGACAACAACCTGGTCGGCTTCGAATCGGATGGCTCCAACCTGGTGGCGGGCGACACCAACAACGCCACCGACCTGTTCATCAAGAACCTGACGACCGGCGCCATCACCCGCGTGTCGACGACGTCCGCCGGCGTGCAGGCCAACGGAAACTCCTCCGGTGAAGGCGTAACCACCGACGACAACCAGGTCTTCTTTGACAGCGACGCCACCAACCTGACCGCCGGCGACACCAACAACACCAGCGACATCTTCGTCAAAAACCTGACCACCGGCGCGGTGACGGCGGTATCCGCCAATGCCCAGGGTGCGGTGTCGAACGGCCTCTTCTCCGATCTCGACTGGTTCGCCACCGATGGCAGCAAGGCCATTTTCGATAGTGACGGTTCAAACCTGCTCAAGGGCGACACCAACAACGCGACCGACATCTTCGAGAAGGACCTGAAGACGGGCGATGTGACGCGCCTGTCGACCACCTCGACCGGCGCCGAGGCCAATGGCGAATCGAATTTCGTCGCCCTGTCGGCCGACGGCAGCAAGATGCTGTTCACCAGCAGCGCCTCGAACCTGGTCACCGGCGACACCAACAACCAGACCGACCTGTTCATGAAGGACCTGAAAAGCGGCGAAGTCACGCGCATCTTCGCGGCCCCGACCGCCGTGGCTGGCCAGGACGTCAACTATTCCGCCGAGTTCGCCGACGACGACAGCAAGGTCGTCATCAACTACAGCTTTGCCGACGAGAACGCCTTCGCCGCCGACGAAGCCGCTTTGTCCGGCCTGGCTGCGATCTATTCCGTCTATGTCGAGACGATCGCGACCGGCCACCTGCAATTGATCGCCAACGCCGCCTCGACGGTGTCCGACACGCCCGATGGCGGCTTTGCGAGCGATACCAACCTTATTTCAAGCCTGCAGGTCACGTCCGACGGCGAACACTTCGTCCTGCTCAACGGCGAGGAAAGCTTCTCGAATTCGGGCAGCCATTCGCTGGAGAACGCTTATCTTGTGCCGCTTTCGTCCGGCACGCTGTTCCAGATGGTCGGCGACGCCACCGCCAATACGCTCACCGGCACGGCCGGCGGCGACAATATGTATGGTCAGGGCGGCAATGACACCCTCAATGGCGGCGCCGGCAATGATCTGCTCAATGGCGGCGCCGGCGCGGACACCATGGTTGGCGGTGCGGGCGACGACACCTATGTGGTCGACAATGCTGGCGACAAGGTCACCGAAGGCAACAATGCCGGCACCGATACCGTCCTGTCGTCGGTCGATTTCATCATCGCGGGCTATATCGAGAACGTTACCCTGAGCGGTGCGGCCGACATCAAGGCGGTCGGCAATGGCGAGGCCAACACCCTGATCGGCAATTCGGGCAACAACCTGCTGAACGGCGGTCAGGGCGCCGACACCATGGAAGGCGGCGCCGGCAACGACACCTATTATGTCGACAACGTCAACGACAAGATCGTCGAGAACGTCAACGAAGGCACCGACATCGTCTATTCGGCGGTAACCTATACCCTGCCGGCCAATGTCGAAACCCTGATCCTTAACGGCTACAATGCTGTCAATGCCACCGGCAATGCGCTTGGCAACACCATCACCGGCAACGGCGCTGCCAACATCATCGATGGCGGCGACGGCAACGATATCCTGCGCGGGCTGGGCGGCAACGACACCCTGACCGGTGGCGCGGGTGCGGACAGTTTCGTCTTCCAGGCGCCGGGCGGCAACAACGGTCTCGACCACATCACCGACTTCGTCACCGGCACCGACAAGCTGATTTTCCACGCCAGCGATTTCGGCTTCACGGCGGGGCATCACCTGACGGCGGA
>OUNJ010005644.1_pt1 | contig 15628 bp, 15 predicted proteins | sample 1755361 | NCBI WGS metagenome assembly OUNJ01 (sample SAMEA3914825, study PRJEB12502) | metagenome | biome: forest; material: soil | place: USA | collected 2012-03-12 | depth 0.1 m
CGGGAATGACAATCTGCTTAGCTTTATAAAAAACGCCCGACTTAAAAAGCGGTTCGCTGGAACGTGACCAGTCAATAAATCCGTCCTTACTGACAACTATCATGGCGCGGCTGTCGGTAATTTGCAGCCATTTCAAAATTGCAGCGGTTAGAGAAACGCCATATCGAATCCGTAGCGCTTCAAAGTCCTGGACGGAGGGGCGGCTAAAGCCGGAAACTTGGGCGCGAAAATCATCCAACGGCATAAGTAGAAATGATGCGAACAAGTTGGCTTCTGATTCCATCTGGCCGTAGGCGGAATCCCAACTCCACATATCGCGTTTTGCACAGTAAATAGGATCACCACTTAGCTGCCGGTGAAGCAAATAGTGACCGAGTTCATGCGCCAATGTGAAATTTATCCGGCCAGGGGAAGAAATAGCCGTATTGTAAAATATCCCCCATTCGCCATTGGATTTAGGATTTGGAATAAGCGCGCCTTCAAAATCCTTACCAAGGGCTTCGCCTTGCACTAAGGTAATCGGAGTTTGCGGGTATACGTTTCGCGTATAATCACACGCGATGGTGGCAACATCTATCGGAAATCTATCCAGTCCATGAGCATCATGGACAAATTTTACCAATTTAGACAGATGTATCGCCCACCCTTCCGGTGTCGAAGGCAGCTTTATTTTTTCTTGCCCCATACCTCGATCATTTCTTCTATGCGCTTTTTGTCGCCGTCTTCAAGACGGTTGAATTTGCGAAAAAACGCTTCCTTGATATTCTTGTCGTCCATATCCGCTTTGTCATCGAGCAGGTACGCGGTTGTCACGTTCAGTACCTCAGCTATCTTCGTCAGCTTTTCCGCCGACGGCTTACGGGTTTCGCGATTCTCCAATTCCCATAAATAGCTTTTGCTCGACTCTGAAAGCTTAGCCAGGTCGTCCAGAGAGTAGCCCAATTCTAGACGATGTTTTTTTAGCTTTTCCCTTAAGCTTAAGGCCATTACGGCTCCCTCTAAAAATGTCCTGTGCGCGTTCTATATATATCGAACAGAAACGCACTTGACAAGCGAAGGACAAAAGTGTTCGATATATACCGAACAAGCTCGCATAGCGCTATGAGGATTGAAATGTCGAAAAAAGGCCCTCCCACACACCACGTTGTCCATAACCCCAACGGCGGCTGGGATGTAAAACGTGGCGGCGGCGAACGCGCCAGCGGTCACTACGAAACGAAGCGCGAAGCCATTGATGCAGGCCGGACCTTGAGCCAGCGCCAGCACACCGAATTTCGGATTCATAACATGGACGGGCGAATCGCCCAAAGCGACAGCCACGGTCACGACCCCAATCCGCCGAAGGACAAATAGCTCAAATATGGGTCTTTAGGGTCATAATGAAAGGTTTCCTGTGGGTGTAACGACGAAAACTAGGCTGGTGCTTTGGACGCGCGCGGGCGGTCGCTGCCAGTATTGCAATATCGGTCTTTTGGGCGATGTTGTTTCTGGTAAGGAAAAGCTGAACAAGGCCTACGTGGCGCATATCGTCGCCGAAGATCCCAACGGCCCGCGCGGCGATCTCATTCGGTCTCCACAGTTGGCCGATGACGTCGAAAATCTGATGTTGATGTGCGATGCCCATCACCGTCTCATCGACAAAGAAGCGCCAGACGAATACCCGGAAGAACGCCTGTTGTCGCTGAAACGCGCTCACGAAGCGCGGGTCGATGCGGTGACGGGCATCGCCCAAGACCGGGGCACCCACCTTCTGTTTTACGCCGCCCGCATTGGCGAGCATGACTGCCTGATTCAGGATTCCGACGCCCGAGCGGCTGCGCTGCCCGATCGGTATCCGCTCGACAAGCATCCCATCGCCCTGGACGTTTCAAGGTGTGATTATGCCGACCATGAACCGGACTTTTGGCGCTTCCAGATCGACAACCTGACCCGACAATTCGAGCGCAAGGTCCGCGCGTCGGTCGCGGACGGTCATATTCGCCATCTGTCAGTCTTCGGATTGGCACCGCAGCCGCTGCTTATCCATCTCGGGCGGCTGCTGTCGGATATTCCCGACGTGCGGGTACATCAGCTTCACCGTGAACCTAAGGGTTGGAACTGGCGCAGCGAGCGCGCCCCGGTGACCTACCAAGTGCGTCAGGGGGAATCCGGCGACGGTGTTGTCGCCCTAAAGCTCGGCATCAGCGCGACCATTACCGACGACCGCATCCATCGCGTTCTGGGTGAGCATGTGTCGATCTGGTCGATTGAAGCTGACGATCCACACAATGACATCATGCACAGGGAGGCTGATCTTGCGACGTTCAGGTCAGTCGCCAGGCGGACCTTTAACGCGATCAAGGCGGCGCACCCGGAGGTGCGGGAAGTTCATCTTTTCCCGGCGATGCCAGTTTCGGCCGCCGTCGAACTTGGTCGGATTTGGATGCCGAAGGCGGACTTACCGCTGCGCATTTACGATGAGCACAGAACCTTAGGCGGCTTTCACCATCGGCACACGATAGGTGCACCGGCCCAAGAAATTGAACGTGAGGTGGATTATGTATGATCGGTTGAGTTCGGTGTCGGTCAATGACGCCCATATCCGCAAGGTTGCGGCCTTCAGTCTGCTTGAAACTTTTTGCCAACAGTTGGAGCCGACCGAGACGCAGGAAACGCGCGCGAGGCAAAGCTATGAGGCGGTCGGCGACTGGCTGAGCGAGGCTGGTGATGCCGTTCTGGCCTGCACACTCATCTACCCTCAAGGGTCAGCCGCACACGGAACGATGGTCAAGCCCATTAACGGCAACGAGCATGACGTCGATCTCATTAGCCTTTTGAAGGGCGCGACGATCCTTACGCCCCCGACCTATGTGAAGCACCTGATCGGCCAACGGTTGCGCGAGAACGCTCTCTACCGCGACAAGCTGCAAGAAATGCCGCGGTGCTGGCGCATCAACTACGCCAATGAATTTCACTTGGACATCACGCCCTCGATCAAGAACCCGCACTGCCCCAACGGCGGTGAACTGGTGCCGGACAAGAATCTGAGCCAGTGGAAGCCTTCTAACCCGGCCGGTTTCCGTGATCTGTTCGCCAAGAGGGCGGCTCTCGTCCCGGCGTCCCGGGTGCGTAAGGTTGCGATGGATAGCGTTGCGGCGAGCGCCGAAATCATTCCGTTCCCCAAGAAATCCATGGTGAAGGGTGTCTTGCGTCGCACGGTGCAACTGCTGAAGCGGCACCGCGATGTCTACTTCAAGAATCGCGACGCCTCGTTCGCGCCGCTTTCCATCATCATCACCACCCTGGCCTCCCGCGCTTACGAGTGGTGTGTCGACCAGGACAGAAGTGAAGATGACTTCGACCTGCTGGTCGATACCATCCGCATGATGCCCCATTTCATCGAAACGGGTGTCGTGCACGGACAGAAGCAATGGTACGTCTGGAACGAGACCACGACCGGCGAAAACTTTGCCGAAAAGTGGAACCGTGAACCAGAACGTGCCGCCGCTTTCGAGCAGTGGCATCGCGTCGCCGTTTATGACTTCGAGCGGATTCTCGAGTTTGAGGGCCTGGACGCTATCGGAAACGAGATGAGCAAGTTCCTCGACCGACCGACCGTCGAACACGCTGTGGCGGCCGTCACATCCAACATTGGCAGCGCCCGCAGTAGCGGCACGCTCGTTACCGGCGTCACCGGGCTTTCGGTTGGTGCGGCTGCGCTTGCGACGCCAGTTCGTGCCAACACCTTCTTCGGCAGATAGGCATGGTGTCAGGTGAACAGCGTAACGCCAGCACAGCAACTTTTCCGACTAAGGCGCAACGCCATTTATGGCGGCGAAGGCCATGTGTCGCATGACGTTCTGACGTGGCGCTACCTGCGAAGGCCATCCATTTTCAGCCGGAAATACCTGCTTCGCATCAATTTCAAACGCGGCGACATACCGCAGATATTCGTGGACGACCCAGACCTAAAGCTGCTGGCCGATGGCCGAACCTTGCCGCATGTCTACAACCAGCGCCCCCTAGAGCTTTGTCTTTATTTGCCTGGGACGGGGGAATGGACGCCGAAGTCGTTCATCGATGAGACGATCATGCCCTGGGCCGATCTGTGGCTGTACTACTATGAAGAATGGCTGTTCTCAGATGACTGGAAAGGCGGCGGGATGCACGCCGATCCAAATGCGCCGGCGTCTCGGCGCGAACGGCGCTGGGCGGCACGGGGTAGCGGAAGGCGGCCGATGGATTGGCGTTCAAACATAGACATCAGATAGGAAGGACGCGGCGATGGAAAGCATCGAAGCCAACGAGGTCGAGGTCATCAATTTTCCGCTTTACGATTTCCCTCTCGATCACCCGGCAATGCCCCAAGTTATGCAGTTGCTCCGCACGCAAGCCCCGAAGGCAGTCCCGCGCCGTGCCTCCGCGAGAACGGGCTACTGCCATAATAATGTGGATGCTCAAGTTCAGGCTGCTGGCGGACGCCGAAAGACAGGATGGATGATCGAATGGGTGCCTGGGTTGTATGTTCAGGCAATGTGCCATTCCGTATGGGAAAAACCGAATTTGGCGCTTGAGGACGTGACCACGCCTCGGCCAGAGAATAAGTCCCACGAAAACCTGACAACTTACGTTTGGGACAAATCACTTAAGATCGATCCGCGTTGGCCACCGTCCTACATGAACCAGTTCCTCGTGCTATCTGATGACCCTGACGTGCACCTGGCCGTTAAGCTATTTCGTGAAAATGCTGACTGGATCGCGAAGCGCATCGAATGGGCCAAGACTGTGTATGGCATGCAGTGGACGCCCGAAAAGGGCTGGGCGGCTCCTTTTTCACCAACGATGCCAGACGACATTTCTGAAGGTCTACAGACAAGCTTTGAAGCTCTGCATCGGCAGCGTGCTCTAATTCATGAGCGGTATTTTCAAAATTAGCTTTGGTTTGTTGCGATGGTCGCGCGCCGGTCGGCGCACCTAACTGATTCATTGCCTCTGTTTGCCAGCGGCGGAGGCAATGCAAAATGACGCGGGAACGGGGGGCTAGAACTCGTCGCCCCTTATTCCAAGCCCGCTTGGCCGGTTTCATGATCGGGGAGCGCCAGCGGCGCATCGTGAAATCCTGCAATAACGCCACCCCTTTTTCATCGGCCATCGAACTCGACGGCTATTCCGATGCGGGTTAGCGTTTGGGGCGGCGAGGCCTGCCTGGTTGTTTAGCCTTGATGGCCTGTACGGCTTTAGCCTTTTCTTCCGACGCGTCGATCTTGGCGTTCATTTCAGCGTGCATGGCGTCCCAACCGCCGATGCCCACCAGTACGCGATCTGCGTGCTTGATGGTGTTCACATGGCCATAGTGCTGTTCAATCATCTTCACCGAGGTGCCCATTTGCTGCGCCAGAATATAAACATCGACACCCGCCGACAGCCGGAACGTCGCGTAGGTGTGCCGGAAGCAATAGGTTGTGCGCGGGATGCCACTCGGCCCGTCGCGCAGGTTTGCATATTTTAGCAGCTCTTCAACGGTATCGCGGTAAAGCCAGACAGCGGGCTTGCCGTTGATGATTGTGAACACATGGTCGTCGGGCTTGGTGGCCTTGGACAGCTTACGGATGCGCTCAAGATATTCTTCGGTACTCTTGGGCGCGATCAGATTGCGCTCCTTGCCCTTACCATGCACGTGAATCACCAGAATGTCGGTGCCGTCCTTATCCTTTGCTTTGGTGATGTTACGCCAACGCAAATTCTTGGCTTCGGGCGGGCGCATCCCCGTGTTGCACATGACGAGGATAAAATTGTAACACACCTCGCGATACCATTTACCTTGAGGCGTGGTGGCTTCATTCATCCACTTACGACCTTTGGTGTGAAGCTTACGGTACTCTTCGAGTGTGAATTCATCGCGGCGCGCTGATTTGAGTTTCGGCATGCCCTCGAAGCGATGACGTGCGGGCACATAGCGCTTGCTGATCGCGTAATTCATGATGGCGGCGAACATGCTCATCTCGATGCGGATGGTAGAATCGCTGATGACGCCGTTACGACGGCCCTGCCCATTTTCCCTGCGCCAAAGAGGGTATTCCGACCAGCGATCCTGCGTGACCAAATGAATCTGCGTGCTGCCGACATAGGCGTTAAGCGGACCATTGACCTTGTTTTTGATATTCATCACGCGCGCCTGGCTGACTTCGCCAGCGTTAGCCCGCCGCTGCTGTGCGTCGGCATACTCCTCCGCGACCTGTGAGAAGGGGCGGTTGAACACGGGAACATCGTGCTTCACCCGAAAGCGAATGTCGGCATCTTCGTCCATCGCACGATCACGGGCCGTATGTCGGTCTGACGTGCGAAGCGAGATCGTCTTGTAGCGGTCCTCGTTCTGGATTCTCACCCGGCAGTAATAATTGTCGTGCCCTACATCACCGCGTCGAAAGATGATGAGGCCCGGTTTGACCTTTTCCTTATCGAGGATGAAACTCATTTCGCCGCTTCCCACTGTGCAGAAACTGTGCAGAAATTCGGTGTAAGTGATTGATTCACCGTGCCTGTGTAGGTTCTGTGTAGGTGATTATAGCAAAAAAGTTTGTTTATTTACAGATGTTTATTATAATCCCTTCGCCCGCTCCAAGCCTTGGATTTATATAACCTGCCATAAATATGGATTATATTCTTCGAATTCGGCCCGTGCAGGTTTTGTGCGGAAAATTGCGGTTTTGGCCTGTGCCGATTTACGATCTTCCATAGGTAAAAATGTGAAGAGGCCCCTTCCTGCCAAGCCTTTCACATCTATTATAAACGCATAAATCCCATAAGCGGACATCTTAAAGCCAATGCCTCAGGAAGCGCAAAGTGGTTGAATGTTTCCGGGCTGACCGGGATCGCAGCGATGAGGTTATCGGGCTTATTGGGGCCTATTGGTAGCGTTTCGTCTGGGTCCAGTAGGTCTGAAGAGGCGGCTTCATGTCGCGTAAGACGTAAATCGGCTGGTCCGTTTCATACGGCATGGCATAGGGGCTATCGGTCCGTCCGGCGACAGTGACCGAGCCGAACAGGCTGGCATATTGCGCACGCGTGCCGCCGATGATGATCACAACGCTGCCGTCATGCCCGCGCGGTCCCCAAAGGAAATAGTTATTGTGACCGCTGACCGCCGGTGGCAGGCCCAAACGATGTCCATAGACGTCGATGGCGGCGGCCTCGCCGTAATTGCTGCCGAAGAACACCGCCTTTGCGCGGTCCTGCGGCGGCAGCGACCAATAGACTTTAGCGACCTTCGCCGCCATGTCAGGCCAGCCATGCATGTCAGCAAAGTTCTGCGGCAACTTCCCCTGGTCCTGGTTCTCGCCGGCGGTGGAGGATGGCGACATGCCGAGCGCTGAGGAATAGCGGATGAAGGCGTCTTCGGACATGACCGGCAGGGCGAACGGCGCATACACCGCCCCGGCAAGGGCGATCGCCGCGAGCGCGCCGCCGCGCGCATACGCATGACTTACCCAGCTTTCGATCGCGACCGCGCCCATCGCCAGAAGCGCCGGATAGATCGCCGTGATGTAGGACGCCTTGCCGTGGCAGACAACGAAGAACGCGAACAGCAGGCCATAGGCGATGGGCAGGGCGCGAAAGACCGCAAAGCCGGGCTTGCGCAGTCCCGACCACAGGCCCGCCAGCCAGACCGGCGCTGACAAAGGCCCCATCAGGAGGAGCTGCTGCGTGAAGTAGCTCCACGGCGACAGGGCGATATTCTTGCCGTTCACCCCGGCCTTGCCGAGTTCGATGAACGGCCAGTCGTGGGCTTGCTGCCAAAGGATATTGGGCAGCACGATAACCGCGGCAAGCGCCGCGCCGGCATAAACCCAGGGCTTGAGCAGCGACGCGCGCAGCGGGGTCGCCAGCAAGCCTATGGCCAGCGCCACGACATAAAAGGCCATCAGGTATTTGCTGAGCAGGCTGAACCCGACGACGGCGCCGAACGCCAGCCACCATCGCTCGTCGCGGGTCTGCTCCAGACGCACCAGTATCCAGGCGCAGGCCAGCCAGGTCAGGGGCTGGAAGGTGTCCGTGGTGAAGATCAGGCCCATGCCCAGGTACAGCAGCGCCACGGCCGTGCAAAGTCCGGCGAGCCATTGGGCAAAACGCCCGCCACCGGCTACGCGGACGAACTCGGCGGTCATCGCCACGGTCGCCGACAGGGCTAGCGCCGGGATCAGGCGGAAACCGGTCAGCCAGTCGCCCGATAATGCGTAGGACCAGGCCGCGAGCATCGGCACGACGGGCGGCTGGTCGACATAGCCCCAAGCCAGCCTCTGCCCGCAGACGATGAAGTACAGCTCGTCACGGGACATGCCGTAGCCGGTATTGAAAAGCAGATGGACAAGCAATACCAGTCCGCCCAGCACCAGCGACGGGCGCAGCCACTTCTCATATGAAACCGGCATCGGCCTCCCCTTTCGCGCACGCAGCAGCCCGAAGCGGGTTGGGCCGGCCTTACGCTCAGGAACTCTCGGCCGGCGGACGACATACGTCAACAGCCCTACCCAGCCCGACGGTGCAGATCAGCGCCGCTCCGAGCGATTTTGGCGCATTTGTCTCCTTTTCTGAGATACCTCATATGGCCGCCCGTGCGCGGTCCGCAAGTCCGGCGCCAAAGTCTAGCGGCAGTACAGCATTTCACCGACCTTGACGGCATAGCGGTCGGTCATGCCCGAAACGAAGTCGGTCAGGATATGCAGGGCGTCGTAGGCATTGCCGATGCCGCCGACGTCGATGCCCAGGGCGCGGGCCAGTTGCTGATGATAGGACGACAGGCCGTCCGTATTCCATGCCCGGCCGCACAGTTCGTCGATCAGCGGGGCAAGCCCGTCGAGGGTTTTGTAGATGACGTTGCGGCCGAAGACTTCCAGCTCCGTCTTGCGCGGCGCCTTGAAGATGCGGTCGCGGGCGACGGCCTTGATGGCGGCGAATTCGGCCGCCCTGGAGGACATATCGATCAGGCCGCCTGAGAAGGTGCCGTCCATCAGCGCATCATAGTTCGCCTTGAAGGCTTCGACGCAGGCGGCGATGGCGCCGGTGACCGCGCGGGCGCGATGGGCGGAGATATGCGCGGATGGCGAACGGTAGCTGTGGTCCCGGTTGGACATGAACAATGGCGACAGCAGCCCCTCGGCCTGGTCGAAAGGAATGTCGCCGGCGATGAAGGCGTCCTCCAGGTCCATGATGTTGTAGCAGATGTCGTCGGCCGCCTCCATCAGGAAGACCAGGGGATGGCGCCGCCACCACGTGCCTTCGCCGGTTCTGACTTCGGGCAGGCCCAAGACACCGGCCGCTTCGGCGAACAGGCCCGCGTCGTTTTCGAACAGGCCGAACTTCTTGAGGCCGCAATAACGCTCGCTTGCCCGGGCGCTGACATTGGCCGTGGCCGGATATTTGGTGAAGGCGCCCAGTACGCCCAGGGACAGCCGCATGCCGCCCTCGTCGACATACATTTCGGTGCGCGACAGAATGCGAAAGCCCTGGGCATTGCCCTCGAACTTCTTGAACTCCTGCCGGCAGGCGGGATCGAGTTCGGCGAAAATGCCCCTTGGCGTCTCGAACCGTTCCCCGAACCAGCACCCGATCGCCTCCTCGCCCGAATGGCCGAACGGCGGATTGCCGATGTCGTGCGCCAGGCAGGCGGCCTGGACGATGCCCGAAATCTTGTCGCGTTCGGCCTCGGTCAGGATTTTGCGGTCGACCAGCCACTGTCCGACCTCGACACCCAGCGACCGGCCGACACTGGCCACCTCCAGGCTGTGGATCAGCCGATGGTGGATATGGTCGTTGTCGTAGAGCGGATGAACCTGGGTCTTGTTGGCCAGCCGCCGGAACGGCGCGGAGAAGGTGATGCGGTCGATGTCCTGCATGTACATCGGCCGGCCGGGACGTTCCTGATACTCAGGATCCTTCAGACGCGTCGTGTTGAGCAGCTTGGTCCAGTCCACGGGTCCTCTCCGGCGTGCGCGTCAGAACACGTCCTGCTGAGGCGCGGGCGGTTCCTTCTCGAACAGGAGGCGGATACGGAGCTTCACGTCCTGTTTCGGTGCCATGAACCAGATCAGGATCGCGGCGACCAAGGTAACGATGATCGACACGATGCTGCCTTCAGGCCCGGTCGTGCCGCCGCTCAGCCAGGCGGGCCCCATGGGATGACTGGCCATCAGGGCGCCCTTGGAGACCAGACCGGAATCAGCCACGCCATAGACATAGGACTGCGCCCAGTCCCAGGCGGCGTGGAAACCGATCGACCACCATACGGTCCCTGTGCGCCATATCGCTACCGACAGCAACACGCCGGCGGAGAAGACTTCGCCCAGGCCGATGGGCGTTTCACCGCCGTTGCCCATGTGGGCGATGAAGAACAGCACGCCCATGATGACGGCGGCGACGGTGTAGTTGAGACCGCGCGCCAGGGTCTGCTGGAGATAGACGCGGAACATGAACTCTTCGTTGATCCCGACCAGAAGAAAGGCGCCCAGCCATTCCACGCCGTAGATCCAGATATCTTTCCCGTGCAGGGCGATCCCGTCGAAGACGAAGGCGTGGCAAAGCCAGAGCACGCCGATCACCGCCGACAGGGCCACGAAGCCCAGCAGCAGGCCTTGCAGGAAGCGCGGCACGGCGTTGGTCGTGCCGAGGCCGATCTGTGATAGCGGGCGGCGCTCGATCAGGGCGGTGATCAGGGTGGCAACTACCACAAGGCCAGCCTGGATACCTTCGCCCGCCAGGACCGTCGTCGGCGTCATGTCGTCGGCGCCGGGCGCAGCTATGTGCAGAGCCTTGGCCAGCATAACCACGCCGAAGCCCAGCGCCGCGAAGACGGCGATGAACAGCAGGACGCCCCAGCCAGCACGCAGCCCCTTGCTGCCAATGAAGATGTTGAGCGGCTTCTTATCTTCAGCCGCTCCGTTATCCGTCGTCATGTCATGCACCCCTGTCGCGCGGTCCGCCGCATCGGCGGACCGCTGACGGGATACTATGCGTGTTTACCAGCGCACGTCCAGCTTGACGTCCTGTTTCGGCGCCATGACCCAGATGATCACCGCGCCCAGCAGGGTCGCCGCGATGGCCAGCACGCTGCCTTCGGGGCCGGTGGTGCCGCCGCTCAGCCAGGTTGCGCCCATGGGGTGGGTCGCCATTAGGGCGCCGGTCGCGGGCAGGCCGGAGTCGGCGGTGCCGTAGAAATAGGACTGGGCCCAGTCCCACGAGGCGTGGAACCCGATGGCCCACCAGATCGTGCCGGTGCGCCAGATGCTGACCGCGAACAGCAGCGCCGCCGCGAAGACAAGACCCAGCCCGATGGGCGTTTCACCGCCATTGGCGGTATGCGCCAAGATGAACAGGCCGCCCATGACGACGGCGGCGATGCGGAAGTTGAGGCCGCGCGCCAGGGTCTGCTGCAGATAGACGCGGAAAGCGAATTCCTCGGTAATGCCGACCAGCAGGAAGACCAGGCCCCATTCGGCGCCGAATTTCCATATGTCGGCGCCGTGCAGGGCGATCTTGTCGAAGACGAAGGCGTGCGACAGGTAGAGCGCGCCGATCAGGCCGGACAGCATGAGGAAGCCGACCACCAGCCCCTGCACGAAGCGCGGCAAGGCGTTGGTCATGCCCAGGCCCAGTTGCGCCAGCGGACGCCGTTCGATCATGGCGACGATCAGGGTCCAGACAACCAGCACCACCGCCGCAAAGCCTTCACCCATGGCCATGGTCATGGGCGTCATGCCACCACCCCCGCCGCCGCCGTTGCCGCCGGCCGGCATGTGAATATATCCGGCGTGAACCGCGAAGGCGAGGCCGAAGCGCAAGGCAAAGATGGGCGCGAGGAACAGGGCGATGCCCCAGCCGGCGCGCAGGCCCTTGCTGCCGATGAAGATATTGAGCGGTTTCTTGTCCTGGCCCGCGTCGGTTTCGGTTGTCATGATGTACCCCTGTAGGCGGGTCCGCTCTCCCTTGGCGGCCCTTCTGATTGCAACAGATACCAAAATCGCCGGGTTCACAACTGAACTCGCCGTAACCCGCGGAAAATATCGCCACCCGTGGCATGGCCCCCACATTGCTTTTTGGCGCGGCAGGGTGGAAACAACCGTCATGCTCAAGGCGCGCCTGGAAAAATTCGCCGGTTATTTCCAGCCTTTCGACTGGCATCACGCCGCCTGTTCGGTGCCCGGCATCGCCGCGTGCCTGGTCTATGGCCTGGTCACGCGCGATACGGTGACGGCGGCCATGGCGGCCGGCAGCGCCTTTTCGGTCGGCTTCGGCCTGAGGCGCGCGCGCCAGACGCGGTCCATGCTGGGCGCGGTGGCGCTGATGACGGCGGCGGCGCTGATCGGATCGATGACCGGCGGCCAGCTGGCCCTCTTCGTGCCGCTGGCGGCGCTGGCGGCGGCGGCCTGTTCGTGCCTGGCGCTGGTCGACGAGGACATTTGGTGGGTGGCGCTGCAGGCGACCATCGCCCTGATCGTGGCCAGCCACTACGGCGGCGGTTGGCCGGTGGCGGTGCATCGCGCCGGCATCGTGGCGGCGGCCGGGCTGGTGCAGATGCTGTGCGTGCTGGCCCTCGACCGCCTCATCCCGAAAAGCCACCCCAAACCAGTGCCGAACACGCCGATACCGGCGACGAAACGCGCCCTTTTGACCTATGGTTCGGTGGCCGGGATCAGTGTCGCGGCGGCGTCGCTGGTTGCCTACGGCCTGCACCTCGACAAGGCCTACTGGGCGCCGATGACGGCCCTGATCGTGCTCAAGCCCAAGTTCCACCTGACCCGGCAAAGGGGACTGGAACGCCTGGCCGGCAACCTGGCGGGATGCGGCGCCGCCACGCTGATCGCCGTCTGCCTGCCGCCGCTGGCCTGGTTCGACAGCCTGCTGTGCATCGCCGGCGCCGGTGCGGCCTATGCCCTCCTGAAAGCGCGCTATGCCGCCTTTTCGCTGGCCGTCAGCTTCACGGCGGTGATGCTGCTGTTCACCGCCCACGGTTCGGCGTTGCAGGGCGCCGAGCAGCGCCTCTATGCCACGGCCCTGGGCGGCGCCATTTCGATCGCCGTCATGTGGCTGGCCAGCCTCACCGTGGCCCGGGACTATCGTATCTAGCCAATCCAGCCGTTTCGGGCTATCATGGCCTTTCTCTCGACAATCCGGACCGGCCCATGCGTTTCCTTTCTCTTGCCTTCATGACACCGGTTACCGCTATGGCCTTCGCGGTCCATGCCGTAGCGCCGGTGGCGACGTCCTGGGGCCTGATCAAGGAACCGGCCTGGCCGGAAAAGATCTGCGCGGCCCTGCCGGCCGATATCGTGTCGCGAAACGGCTCCGTCGACTTTTACGATGCCGATGGCAAGGACACTCATCCCGACCAGGCGCGTCTCCAGGCCGCCGTCGATGCCTGCGACGGCGGCGCGGTCAAGCTGGTGGCGGGACCGGGTGATGGCTTCCTGACCGGACCGCTGACGCTGAAATCGGGGGTGACGTTGTGGATCGACAAGGGCGTGACGCTTTATGCCTCACGCGATCCGGCCGATTACGACACGGGTGCGGGCGACTGCGGCACCGCCAACACTTCGAAGACCAAGTCGTGCCGGTCGCTGATCGAAGGCCACGATCTCGTCGGGTCGGGCCTGGTCGGCGACGGCAAGATCGACGGGCGCGGCGGTTCGCTGTTGCTGTCCGGCCCCAATGCCGGCAGACGCTCGTGGTGGGACGTGGCGTACCAGACCAAGTCGCAGGGCCTGACCCAGCACAATTTCAGACTGGTACAGTTCGACGGCGGCCGCGACCTGACGCTCTATCGCCTGACCTTCGAGAACAGCCCCAACTTCCATATCGTGCCGAACAATTTCACCGGCATCACGGCGTGGGGGATCAAGGTGCTGACACCGTCGGCGGAATATGCGCCCGACGGCTATGCCTGCCCGGACGGAACGACACCGGACAAGGCAACGCCGGCGACCTGTTTCACGCCGGACACGGCCAAGAACACCGACGGCTTCGATCCGGGCAATTCCAGCGACGTGCTGCTGGCCTGGAGCTACATCTCGACCGGCGACGACAATGTCGCCATAAAGGCCGGCGGCTCGGCGCCATCCCACGACCAGGTCTATGCCCATAACCATTTCTACTACGGTCACGGCATGTCGATCGGTTCGGAAACCAATGGCGGGGCGGACGGGATCCTGGTCAGCGACCTGGCGCTCGACGGCATGGATTCGGCCAATGGCAACGGCCTGCGCATCAAGTCAGACGCGTCGCGCGGCGGGGTAGTCAGCCACATCGTCTATGACGGCGTGTGCATGCGGGGCGAGGTGCGTCCCCTGGTCTTCGACACCCATTACAGCGACGCGACGGGAACGCTTTACCCCGACTTCCACGATATCATCGTGCGCGATTTCCACGACCTCGGCAGCGTCCGGTATGGCGGCGGCACCCTTGTCTTTCGCGGCTTCGGCGCCGGCGGACAGAACCTGCCGGTCAGGATCTCGCTCGACAATGTCGTTTTCGACCAGGCGGCGGCGGTCAGGCTGTCGGCCGCCGAACTGAAAACCGGCCCCGGACCTGTCGATTTCGCGCCCGATCCGGCAGCAACAGGGCGCGACTGCTCGGCGGCCTTCGTGCCGTTGAAAAGCATCTTGGCGGATTCGCCGTTTTAGCCTCATATGCCGACCTCTTGAGGAGGTCCGTCATGAACCATCCGGCGCTCAGACCCGGCAACCGCGCCCTGATCACCGGCGGCGCGTCCGGTATCGGGCTGGCGGCGGCGAAGCGATTCGCGTCCATGGGGCTGAGCGTCCATATCGTCGACCTGGGCGCGGACCGGCTGGCGGCGGCGCAGGCGGAGGTTCGCGGCGCGACGGTCAGCGACATCGATGTTTCCGACCGCGACGCCGTGATGCGGCTGGCCGAACAGGCCGGGCCGGTCGACGTGGTGATGAACAATGCCGGCATCGGGCCGGGCAGTTCGGTCCTGGACGGCGGCAACTGGCAGCGCACACTGGACGTCAACCTGTGGGGCGTCATCCACGGCAGCCAGGCTTTCGCGCCGAAGATGGTGGCGTCGGGCAGGCCCGGGCTGATCATCAATACCGGCTCGAAACAGGGCATCACCACGCCGCCGGGCAATCCGGCCTATAACGTTTCCAAAGCCGGCGTGAAGGCGTTCACCGAGGCCTTGCAGCATGAATTGCGCAACGGGCCGAACCCGGCGGTGAGCGCGCACCTGCTGATCCCCGGCTTCGTCTGGACCGGCATGACGCGTGGCGAGCGAACGGAAAAGCCCGCCGGCGCCTGGATGCCGGAGCAGGTGGTCGATGTCATGCTGGAGAGCATCGGGCGCGGCGATTTCTACATCCTGTGCCCGGACAACGACGTGCCGCGCGCGCTGGATGAAAAGCGCATGGCCTGGGCGATCGGCGATATCATCGACAATCGCCCGCCGCTGAGCCGATGGCACCCGGATTATGCGGAAGCGTTCAAGGCGTGGCTGGACGGTTAGGGCGGTGGATCGGTGCCGGTGGCGGCGGGAGGATCGTCGATGTCCTTCAGGCCCAGGTCGGCCCGCGCCTTGCGGATGGCGTCGGTGTAGTCGACATAGGTGACCGTGGGGCCGGCCTTTGCTGGCCGTTGCGGG
>OUNJ010000047.1_pt2 | contig 15612 bp, 19 predicted proteins | sample 1755361 | NCBI WGS metagenome assembly OUNJ01 (sample SAMEA3914825, study PRJEB12502) | metagenome | biome: forest; material: soil | place: USA | collected 2012-03-12 | depth 0.1 m
CGCCACGCCGCGCCCATGCAGAAGCGGCTGGCACCGGCTTCTTTCGCGGCGCGCGCGTCACGCAGCACCTGTTCGACATCCATCAGTTTGGTGGCCTTCACTGGCGTATCGAACTTCGCGGATTGCGAACAGTAATTGCAATCTTCCGGGCAGCCGCCGGTTTTGATGGAGCAAAGCTGCGAAATCTGCACTTCGTTCGCGTCGAAATGCTGGCGGTGCACGGTCGCCGCGCGGAAAAGCAGCTCGTTCAGCGGCAGCGCGAACAGGCTTTCGGCCTCGGCGGTGGTCCAGTTATGGCGAATGGCGCTCATAGGTTCCTCATGCGCGGTCCACTGCGGACCACAAAAATAGACAATGGTATTTGCGTGATTTACCCGCGAATGCTAGGAACGGCAAAGGAAAAATGGCATCGCTCGACGAACATTGTCGCAAGGAACTGGACGGGCTCGAAGCCGCGCATTTGCGCCGCGAGCTGAGGGAAACCGCGCGCGGCGAGGATGGAGTGACGGTGGCGCAGGGCGGCAAAACCTACATCTCCTTCGCCTGCAACGATTATCTGGGCTTGCGGAATCATCCGGCGGTGCTGGCGGTAGGCGCAAAAGCGCGCGCGGAATATGGTGCGGGGGCAGGGGCGTCGCGGCTGGTGACCGGCAATCACCCGCAATACGGCCCGCTGGAAGCCAAACTCGCCGCGATGAAAAATGCGCAAAGCGCGCTCGTGTTCGGCAGCGGTTACCTCACCAATCTTGGCGTCATCACCGCGCTGATGGGCAAGGGCGACGTGATTTTCGCCGACAAACTCGTGCATGCCTGCATCATCGACGCAGCGCAGCTTTCCGGCGCGCGGCTGGTGCGTTTCCGCCATAACGACATGGCGCATCTCGCGCAGGTGCTGAAAATGTACCGCGCCGAATCGCCGAACGCGCTCATCGCCACCGACCATGTGTTCAGCATGGATGGCGACGTGGCGCCGCTCGCCGACATTGCGGCGCTCGCCGCGCAGTTCGATTGCTGGACGTTTGTCGATGATGCGCATGGGTTTGGGCTGGTCGAGGCGGCTGCACCCATCGACATTTGGATGGGCACGCTGTCGAAAGCCGCGGGGGCGTATGGCGGTTACGTGGTTGGCTCGCAGGCGCTGGTCGATTTTCTCACCAACGCCGCGCGCAGTTTCGTGTTTTCCACCGGCCTGCCGCCGAGCGTGTGTGCCTCGGCACTGGCGGCGCTCGAAGTGATGAAGCAGGAGCCGGAGCGCGCCGCGATTGCCCTCACGCTCGCGCGGCGTGTGACACAGGCGCTTGGCCTGCCGCTCGCACAAAGCGCCATCGTGCCCATCATGTTCGGCGAGGCGGAAGCGGCGCTCGCGGCCTCGGAAAAGCTGAAAGAGCGTGGCATCCTCGCCGTTGCCATCCGCCCGCCGACCGTGCCGCCGGGCACGGCGCGCCTGCGCTTGGCGTTCAGCGCGGAACATACGGATGCGCAGGTGGACCAACTGATCGCGGCGCTGCGGGAGGTGGTGTGAGCACGCTCACCCTCAGCGGCTGGACGCAGCCCGCCGATGCGCTTGCCCATCTCGCCGATGACGCGCTGCTGTTCGATTACAGCGATTACACGAACCCCGAAGGCGCCATCGAAGCGCTGCAAAAGGTGAAAGCGGATTACGTGATTGCCTGGTCGATGGGCGCGCAGCTCGCGATCCGCGCGATGATGGCGGGCGTGCTGAAAGTGCAGCATGCGACGCTCATCGCGCCGCCTGCACGTTTCGTCAGCGACGAGGTGCTCGATGGCATGGACCCGCTCACCTACCAGCTTTTTCGCGACAGCTATGCGAGCGACCCGGCGCGCACGGCGGCGCGCTTCCATGCGTTGTTGGCGAAGGGGGATAGCGAGCAAAAACAGATTCTTAAAGCCGCGCGCCACCACCCCGAAGTCGAAAATACCGCGCGCTGGCTCCCGTGGCTCGAGGCGATGGCGGCCTATAAAATGGACATTTCCCGACTTGAATTTTTACCGCCAACGCTTATCATCCATGGCATGAACGACGCGATTATCAAACTGACGCAAAGCGAATATATCGAGCGCTACATGGCGGATGCGCAGCTGAACCCGTGGGCGGAAACCGGCCACGCGCCGCATTTGCACGACCCATCGCGCGTGAAAGCCGAAATCGAAGAGCATCGCCTCAATTACGAGGTGGCGTAGATGCGTGTGGCCGGGGCTCGGCTCAAGCAGAATTTCAGCCGTGCCGCCGCCGAGTACGATGCGCGCGCGCAATTCCAGCATATCCAGACGAACCGCGTGCTCGATGCCGCGCTGATGCTGTTGCCGGATGCGGCGCACATTGCGGATATTGGCTGCGGGACAGGGTATTTCGCGTATGAGGCGGCTGAAAAACGCCCGCATTGGTCGATCTATGGCGTCGATATTTCCGAAGGCATGTGCGCCGTTGCAAGTGGTCGCTGCACGGCGATTGCGGCGGATGCCGTGGCGCTGCCGCTTGCGGATCGTTCCGTCGATGCGGTGGTGAGTTCGCTGTGCTACCAGTGGGTCGAAAACCAAGCCGCCGCTTTTGCCGAAATCGCGCGGGTGCTGAAGCCCGGCGGGCGGGCGATCGTCGCGAGCTTGGGGGCGGCGACGCTGCACGAATTGCGTGCGAGCAGCGAGGCCGTCGGTGCCGCGCTCGGCCTGTTGCCAATGCGTGATTTTGCAAGCGTAAAGGCCGATTTGGCGCGTGCGGGTTTCGACATCACGCTCGCCGATTGCCGCGTCGCGACCGAGCATTATGCGAGCGTGCCCGCGCTGCTTGATTCCATGCGTGCCATCGGCGCGGGGAATAATTTCGCGGGCCGTGAATCGGCATTCCTCGGGCCCAAGCGCTTTGCGGCAATGATCGCGGAGTATGAAAAACTCCGCAGTGCGCAAGGCATTCCCGCGCGCTGGGAGCATCATTTTTTTATCCTCCATAAGCCGCTATGAGCGCCTATTTCGTCGCGGGTACGGGCACCGGGGTGGGCAAAACTTTCACCACTTGCGCGCTGCTGCACGCTGCACGGATGCAGGGGAAAGCGGCCATTGGGCTGAAGCCGGTGCTTTCGGGATTCGACGCAGCGGATGCACAGGGCGATGCACACCAAATTATGGCAGCAATGGACACACAACTTCACCAACCCCTCACCCAACCCTCTCCCGCAAGGGGAGAGGGCTCCCCCGTGGCGCCGCTTCAGGCCGATCTGCCAATCGAATCCATTTCCCCCTACCGCTTCGCCGCGCCGCTTTCGCCACATCGCGCGGCGGCGCTCGAGGGCAAAACCATCGACGTGGCGGCACTCACCGCATGGACGCAAGCGCGGGTGAAGCAACATGACGGCATCACGCTTATCGAGGGCGTCGGCGGCGTCATGGTGCCGCTGACCGAACGCGATACCACGCTCGATTGGATGGACAAGCTCGGCCTGCCCATCATCCTCGTCACCGGCAGTTATCTCGGCACGATCAGCCACACATTGACTGCGCTCGAGGTGCTGAAAAGCCGTGGGCTGCGCATCCATGCACTCGTCATGAATGAAAGCGCGGGCGCGAGCGTCACACTCGCGGAGGCATGGGCGGGGCTTGCCCCCTTTATCGGCGATATTCCTTGGCGAATTTGCCAGCCGCTTGTATCGTCATTCGAGAATGCAACCGCCCTGCAGGCGCTGGAGCTTTAGATGGCGAAAGACTGGTTTGTAACGCTTGGCCTGAGGCCCAAACCGCTGGTGGATGGCCCGCGCTACGGTAGCGCGAACGACCGCTGTATGGCGGCGGTGATCGATATCAGCATTTTGTTCCTGCTGCTGCGCCCGCTGACCGAAAGCCTCACCGAGCGCATCTACGCCGCGTTCCACCTGACCTCGCCGCTGCCCTCCGCGCGCATCGAAAGTTTTTCGCAACTCGCGCAGATCATCTGGCAGACGCGCTATCCGTGGGTGCTGTCGAACGGGCTGATTTTCCTCATCATGGGCATCTGCGTGCTCGCCTCGCAAATGATCTACGGCACCACGCCCGGCAAATGGCTGCTGGGCTTGAAAATCGTGCGCCACGGCACTGAGGAAACGCCGTCGCGCGGGCGCTATGTGCTGCGATTCTTCGGCTATATCCTGTCCTGCCTGCCGCTGATGATCGGCGTGTTCTGGATGAGTTTCAACAGGGAGCGCCGCGCCTGGCACGATTACATCGCGGGCACGGCGGTTATCAGCACGCGCCCGCAGGGCTGGTACTGGAGGCAGTTCAAGCGGCCGTTTCGCTGGGCGTGGCGGAAGTTGCGCCCCTCAACCCCGATGGAAAATACGGTGGGCGAGCCAGCCGCCGGTGAGGGCCATGAGGATCGCGGCTAGGCCATAGGTCAAGCCGTGATTGCGCGCCGCGCGCACGATTTGCGCATCGAACCCGACTTTGTAGCTGGTCAGCGGGATGGTCTGGAAACCGATCAGCCGCCCACGGTCGAACAGGTAGACTTCCGCCGTGTAATCACCGCTGGGCAATGTGTCGGGCAAATCGAGGCGCGCTTTGAACAGGCTCTCGCCGAAATAGGTGATGCTGCCGAACGGGTTCAGCCACCAATGTTTGCTGGTGAAAGAATTGGCGAGGGCTTTGTCGAACACCTCATCCGGCACGTTGTTCGCGCTATGGATGATGCGGTTTTCGCCAAGCCCGAGCGATTGCAGCACCGAGGGTGGCGCGAGGCTGCTGATCGGCTTCGTCGCCGTTATGGCGTAGAACACCGGTAAATCCTCGTATTTGCGCTGGTCCACATGCATCCACATGCCGGCGATGCGTTCCTTGCGGCGCAAGGTCGCATCAACGCTCGGCCCGCGCACGGCGATGACGAGGTCGCCCGGCGCATTGCGCGCGCCGAAAATCAGTAGCTGCGTGCCGTTGAAATCGGAGCGGATCTCGATGGTGTTTTGCGACAAATCGGCAATCAGCGGATTGGTGAGGCTGATCGGCGCGGGGGCGGTGGGCTCCTGCGCGAAAGCGGGGGTGCTCAATAACAAAAACGCGAGGAGGAACGCCTGTTTCATGCCGCGACCGTCACCAGCGTAAAAATATCCGTCGGGGTGACAAACAGGCCGTAAGCGAGGCGGCCCGCGACGAGCAGCAGCAGTGCCGCAAGCGTGAGGCGCAGGATGTAATTCGGGATGCGATGGCTAAGCCGCGCACCGTATTGCGCGCCGATCACGGAGCCGAGGAGCAGCAGCCCCGCGAGCACGATATCCACCGCATGGGTGGTGAGCGCGTGCAGGATGGTGGCGGCGCCGGTAAGGAAAATAATCTGGAACAGCGAGGTGCCGACGGTCACGTTCAGCGGCATGCGCAGCACATAAATCATCAGCGGAATGGTGATGAATCCGCCGCCGACACCGAGCAGGCCGACGAGCAGCCCGGAAAAAATCCCAATGGCGATCGGCACCAGCGCGGAATGCGTGATGCCGGAGCGCTCGAACGTCACTTGCCACGGCAGCGCTGTCACCCAGCGCGGCAGCGTCACCGCCGAGAATTCCGCATGCGACTGCCCGGCCCGGCGCGCGCGCAAAATATGCCGCGCCTCGCGCAGCATCAGCACGCTGATGGTGGTGAGCAGCGAAATATAGAGCAGGTTAATCATCAGGTCGATCTGGCCGACACGCTGGAGGCGTGCGAACATCCACACGCCCGCGAGTGTGCCCATCAGCCCGCCCGCGATGAGGTAATTGCCGATGACGAGATCGACGCGCTTATGCTTGAGATGGTGCAGGAAGCCCGAGAAAGACGAAGCGACCATCATGTTCGTCGAAGTCGCGACGGACACGGCGGCGGGCACGCCCATGAAAATCAGCATCGGTGTCATGATGAATCCGCCGCCCAAGCCGAACAACCCGGCGAGCAGGCCTGCGAGGCCGCCGAGCAGGATCAAATGCAGCGCATTGGCGGAAAGCTCGGCGATGGGGAGATAAATATGCATCCTAGCGCAAATAGCTCCCGAAATATTGCCGCAAGCGGCTCACCGATTCGCGGTCGAAATCGCCCATCAGCGCGTTCGTTAGGTTGGCGTAAAGCGCCGTGCGGTCATCCATCGTCGCGCGTTCGTTGAGCGTTTTGCTGCGGGTGACGACCACATCGCCCGTGGCGCGCGCGGCGTTGCCGCCATCCTCATACAGGCGGTAGGTCACGGAGATTTTCGTGTCGTAGCGGCGGTCCTGGTCATCCGTGAACAGGCCTTTGACGCCTTGGGTGACCGGCAGTTTCGCTTCCGTCGCCGAAGCTTCGTGGATTTCGACATCGAGCGTGCCGCTGCTGCCGTTCGCTTTCAGGCGGCTGTTCACCCATTGTTTCACCGCATTATCCGGCGAGACAGGGAATTCCTGCTCGACATTCGGGCGGCGCATCGGCGATTGGTAATGGTCGGTGATCGTGATTTTCGCGACATTCACCATCATCGGCCCGCCATTGAAGGTGAGCGGCGCGGGGTGGTAAGTGCTGGGGGCATCTTCGCAGGCGGCAAGCGCGAGGGCGAGCGCCAGAATCATCAGTTTTTTCATGTTGTTCCTCCGTGTTTTTCGTTGAGGAATACCACATGCGAGGGCAGGGGGTAAAGATTCAATTCGCAAGCCAGCTGAGGGGCGCGGGCGGCAAGGCATCCGGCGGGCGGATATAGAGCGGCAGCGCGTCCGCGAGGCTAGTGGTCGGCAAATGGTGCGCGATGGTGCAGAGCGTCGCGGCATCCGGCCCGGCAATATAGTTCGCATCATCCGGTGCGAGCTGGTTGCCGAAGCAGGGTGCGTCCCACTCCGCGCGGGTTTCCGGGTGCAGCGCGATTTCGCCGATGGCTATGGGCCGTAAAGTTTTTTCCTGTGCGCGATCCAACTGGAAGCGCTGCGCGTAAATTTCGCCTTTGCCCGCGCGCAGGCTGATGATGAATTCCCCGGGTGCCTCGGCGCGCATCGCTATCGCCCATGCCATCGCCTCGAGCGTGCTCAGCGTTTTGAGCGGTGTCGCGTGCGCAAGGACGAGGCCGTGCACGGTGGCGAGGCCAATGCGCACGCCGGTGAAGCTGCCCGGGCCGACGGTGGTAACGATGCCGCCAAGCTCCGCGTAAGCCAGGCCCGCCGCGCGCAACAGCCCGTCGATGGCGGGCACCAGTTCCGCCGCTTGCGCCGTCTGGCCGATGGTGCGCGTCGCGATGTCGCCACGATGCATCAGCGCGATGGAAGCGCCGCTGGTTGCGCAGTCGAAAGCTAAAATCGGTTGGGTCGTCATGCGTTTGCTGATAATGGAATGTTGGCGGCGGCACAACCCCAGACTGCCAGCCGCCGGGAGCAAAGAAACGATGACCATCGCGAATGAAACCTGCAAGCCCTGCAAAACCGGCGAGGGGAAGCTCACCTCCGGCGAGGCGATGATGCTGATGGGCGAACTCGAGGATTGGACGTTTTACCCTGACCGTATCGAGAAGCGCTGGGAATTCAAAGGCTTCAAGAAGGCGCTGCAGATCGTCGCGACCGTCGCCGAAATTGCCCACCAGCAACAGCACCATCCGGATTTCCATTTCGGCTGGGGCTATGTCGAACTGGTGCTCTGCACGCATAGCGTCGGCGGCCTCACGCGCAACGATTTCATCGTGGCGGCAAAGATTGACGGGGCGGTTGGGGTTTAGTAAGGCACAAGCCGCGAAACAGCGTCATCCCGAACTTGTTTCGGGATCCATCGAAAAAATATTTCCGCGCCAAAGGCGCTTCGATGGATGCTGAAACGAGTTCAGCATGACGGCGCTTGAGGAAACAATGACCAAAAAACTCTACATCAAAACCTATGGCTGCCAGATGAACGCGTATGACTCGACGCGTATGGCGGATGTGCTGGCGCCGCTGGGCTATGCCGAAAGCGACGTGCCCGAGGATGCGGATCTGGTCATTCTCAATACCTGCCACATTCGCGAGAAAGCGGCGGAGAAAATGTATTCCGACCTTGGCCGCCACCGCCTCCACCAGAACGCGATGGCCGCGGGCGGCAAACGCCAGATGATCGCCGTCGCGGGCTGCGTCGCGCAGGCGGAGGGTGAGGAAATCATCGCCCGCGCGCCCTATGTCGATATGGTCGTCGGCCCGCAAAGCTACCACAGTTTGCCGGAGCTGATCGCGCAGGTGGAGCGTCACGGTGAGAGCGTGGTGAACCTCGAATTCGTCGAGGAAGCGAAGTTCGATTTATTGCCGGAAAGCCTGCAGCCGCAAGGCGCGCAGGCCTTCGTATCGATCCAGGAAGGCTGCGACAAATTTTGCACGTTCTGCGTCGTGCCCTATACACGCGGCGGCGAATTCTCGCGGCCTGTCGAGGCGGTGCTGCGCGAAGTGCGCACGCATGCGGCGCAAGGGGCGATGGAAGTGACGCTGCTCGGGCAGAATGTGAATGCATATCACGGGCTCGATGCGGCAGGCCATGCGATCAACCTCGCGCAGCTCATCCGCGAAGTAGCAAAAATCGACGGCATCCAGCGCATTCGCTACACTACCAGCCATCCGCGCGATATGGATGAGGATTTGATCCGCGCGCATGGCGAGGTCGAAAAACTGATGCCGTTCCTGCATCTGCCGGTGCAATCGGGCTCTGACCGCATCCTGAAAGCCATGAACCGCAAACATACGGTGGCGGAATATATCGCGATCATCGAGCGTCTGCGCGCCGCGCGCCCCGACATGGCGTTTTCGTCCGATTTCATCGTTGGCTTTCCCGGCGAAACGGAAGTCGATTTCGAGGACACGCTGAAGCTCGTCGAAACCGTCGGCTTCGCGTCGTCCTATGTGTTCAGCTACAGCCCGCGCCCCGGCACGCCCGCTTCGACCAAGGCCGAGCAAGTGCCCGACGAAGTGAAAAGCGAGCGCATGCAGCGGCTGCTCAAAACCATCGGCACGCAGCAATTGCGCTTCAACCGCCGCATGGTCGGCAGTGTGCAGCCCGTGCTCATCGAACGGCTCGGCCGCAAGCCGGGCCAGGCCATCGGCAAAACGCCGTACATGCAATCCGTCGTGCTCGAGAACGCAGTGGATAGGATGGGCGCGCTCGTTGACGTGGCCATCGCCGAAGCCTACGAATTTAGCTTGAAGGGTGAGATAGCTGTTAGCGGTCAGCAGTTAGGTTTTAGCCTAAAAAAGGCTGCTGCAATTTCTGCTTGAGCTAACCGCTAATTGCTAACCGCTAACTGCTGGAGCCTCATGTCGAAGCCCGATAAAAAAGTCGCCCGCGATACCCAGAACATCAACGTTTTTTTCGAGCATAACCAGTTCCTGCCGCTGCTGTACGGCGAGCGGGACGCGCACTTGCAGCGGCTCGAGCAGGCGCTGAATGTCGAACTCGTTGCGCGTGGCAATATGCTGAGCATCACCGGCAACAAGCGCGATATCGACGCGACGGAGCAGTTGCTGCAATCGCTCTACGAGCAGATCAAAAACGGCATTGAAATCACCGAAACGGATTTCGATGCGGCGATTCGCATGATGCCGCCGGTGAACGATAAGAAGCCCAAGAACCGCCACGGCGTCGAAGCCGCGGATACGGATGTGTATATCCGCACCATGCGCAAAACGATTACGCCCTACAGCCACGTGCAGGCGAACTACATCCGCGCGTTGTACGATAACGAGCTGGTGTTTGCCCTCGGGCCCGCGGGCACGGGGAAGACGTATATTGCCGTGGCCATGGCGGTTTATATGTTCCTCAACAAAAAAGTGGAACGCATTATTCTCTCACGTCCCGCCGTGGAAGCAGGGGAAAAACTTGGCTTTTTGCCCGGCGACATGAAGGAAAAACTCGACCCCTATATGCGCCCGCTCTACGACGCGCTGTTCGACATGATGCCCGCGGATAAGGTGCAGGAATGCATCGAAAGCGGCGAGATCGAACTCGCGCCGCTGGCCTTCATGCGCGGCCGCACGTTCAGCAACGCGTTCGTTATCCTCGACGAGGCGCAGAACACTACGCGCACGCAGATGAAAATGTTTTTGACCCGCATGGGTGAGCGCTCGCGTATGATTATCACTGGCGACCACACGCAGATCGATTTGCCGAAAGACATCAAATCGGGGCTGACGGATTGCATCCCGAAGGTCGAAAACATCCCCGGCATCGAAGTGGTGCGCTTCAGCGATGGCGATGTGGTGCGCCACCCGCTCGCGGCCAAAATCATTAAAGCGTATGATGACTGGGACGCGAAGAAGCTGAAATACGCCGAGGAGCAGGGTGGGGCGGATTAGGTTCCTCACCGAATTCTGGTGGTTCGGCATTCGTCAGGCGCAGGCGAGCTTGTTTGCGGGCGCGTTGCTGTTCGCCATCCTCGCCAGCAAATTTTTCTGGCCGCTGGATTTCGGTTTGGCGCGCTATGATTTTCTTTTCTGCTACGCGATTCTCATCCAGCTCATTTTTATCAACCTGCGGCTGGAAAGCTGGGAAGAATTGCGGGTGATCCTCGTGTTCCACGTGGTCGGCACCCTCATGGAGCTGTTCAAAACCCGCATCGGCATGTGGGAGTATCCGGAAAGCAATGTGATTCGCATCGGCGGTGTGCCGCTATTTTCCGGCTTCATGTATTCGGCGGTGGGCAGCTACCTCGCGCGCGTCTGGCGCTTGTTCGATTTTCGTTTCGAGCATTTCCCGCCGACACGCTGGATGGTCGTGCTCTGCGTGCTGATCTATGCGAATTTCTTCACGCATCATTACATGCCCGATATGCGCTACGCACTATTCGCTTTCAGCGCCGTGCTTTTTTACCGCACGAAAGTCTTTTTCAGGCCACGCGATACGTATTACTGGATGCCGCTTTTGCTTGGGTTTGCACTGGTGTCGCTGTTCATCTGGTTCGCGGAAAATGCCGGGACGCTCGGCCAGATCTGGATTTACCCGAGCCAGAAACAGGGCTGGCACATGGTTTCGCCCGAAAAAATCGGCTCATGGTACTTGCTGATGTTGATTAGTTTTGTGCTAGTATCGCTGCTGCATAAGGAAAAGCATGACGCATAACATCACCATCCTCACCCATGACCCACGCTGGAAGGGGCTTTCTCCCACCGTCAAGCGTGCGGCGGAAGCGGCGTTGAAGGCGCGTAAGGTGAAAAAAGCGGCGGTGACGATTGTGCTGTCGAACGATGTCGAAATCCAAACCCTCAACCGCCAATACCGCGCGAAAAACAAGCCGACCAACGTGCTTTCCTTCCCGGATGGCGAGGTGGTGGAGGGGGTGACGCAACTGGGCGACATCATCCTCGCCTATGAAACGATTGTGCGCGAGGCGGGCGAGCAGGGCAAAAAATTCAAAAGCCACCTGACCCACCTCACCATCCACGGCGTGCTGCATTTGCTCGGTTTTGACCATGAGGTTGAGGCTGAGGCGGAAATAATGGAACGGTATGAAATTGCAATCCTCGGTAGTATGGGTATTGCGAATCCCTACGAATCGGCATAGAATTAGCGCATGAATTTCAATCCCCAATCCCCCGATAGCGATAGTAAACCCCTTTCGCCCTTTGAGGCTCCCTCGCGCATGACGCAAGCGATTCGCTGGTTTCGTGCCCGCGCGGGCCTGCGCAGCAACGAGGGCTCGCTGAAAGAAATCATCGAGGAAGCGCTCACCGAAAATACCGGCGAGGGTGGGGCGGCGGATATTTCAGCGGAAGAAAAATCGCTGCTCATCAACCTCATCCATTTCGGCGAGCTGACGGTGCATGACGTGATGGTGCCGCGCAGCGACATCATGGCGGTGCCGCGCAACGTGACGTTCGAGGAATTGCGCCAGCATGTCATCACCATCGGCCATACGCGCGTGCCGGTGTATGACGAATCGCTCGATGCGGTCGAGGGCTTCATCCATGTGAAAGACCTGCTGCCTTTCAGTGCCGAGGCGCCGTTCGATATTACCAAAGTCATCCGCGAAATATTGTTCGTGCCGCCAAGCATGCGGATTGCGGATTTGCTCATCAAAATGCGCGCTTCCGGCTGCCATATCGCCATCGTGGTCGATGAATTCGGCGGCACGGATGGGCTCATCACCATGGAAGATTTGTTCGAGGAAATCGTCGGCGAAATCCAGGACGAGCATGACGGCCATGAGTCCGAGCCCAGCATGCATTGGCTCGGCGATCACGTCGTCGAGGCGGATGGGCGCACGCCGGTCGAAAAACTCGAAGCGGCGCTGGCGGAAAAGCTCATCGAAGGTGACATTTCCGGGGATGTCGATACCGTCGCGGGGCTGATTTTCAGCCAGCTTGGCCGTGTGCCGGTGCGCGGGGAAATCCTCATGCTGAAACCGAATTTGAAGGCGGAAATTTTACAGGCCGATCCGCGGCGCATCCGCCTCGTGCGCCTGACGCGCATTACCACGCACGCCTAAAGCGCAGGCGATTCCATGGCTTTTTGAATATCCGCCAAGCGCTGGTCGAGCGCGACGCTGCTGACTTTGTTGGTCGGCGGAGGATTATCGTTCGCCGCAACTGGCGCTGCGTCGAGGCTCGCAGGCACAGGAACGGGTGCAGGCACCGTTACAATCGGGGTTTTTTCCGCCGCTGCGGCCATCGCGATTTTCGTCTGGTTATCAGCCTGCGCGGCCGCTTGCAGCCGCGCGACCTGCAGGCTGCGCTCGACCAGCGCGCCCTCTTTATGGCTGCTCTCATGCACGATATTTTCCGTATGGTCGAACCATTTGCGCACGTAATAACGGTCGATGCCGACGACGGAACCGGCAAGTGCACCGGCAAGTGCGCCCATGCCGCCCACCATGCTTGCGCCGTAAGTCGCGCCAAGGGCTGTATGCATCATGCCGAGAATGCCGACATCGGCAAGAATAGCGGCGGGGGCGAGGGCCATGAACCCAAAGGCCAGCAGCGCGCCGGCAGCGGCGCACACGGCAACGGTTTTCCAGTGGAAGAACGGCGGCGGTGTGGGGTTCACATCCGATGCTGAGCGTGCCAGCTCCTGGCGGATCGCTTCTGCCTCCTTATCGCCCGCCGGGCCTTCCGGCAATTCGTTGTAACGGTCGAGCAGATAGCGGCGCTGCTCGCTCATATCCGCCGCTTCGGCGTTGATGGCGGCGGTGCTGCCGATATTGCCGAATTCCCCTGCGCCAGTCAGCACGCCAATGCCGCCGGTCAGCGCTACCAGCGACAGCGCGACGGGCCAGGCGGCGACACTGCCGATGAGCAACGGAGCTGCCACGATGCCGCCAATGACTGTGCCGATGGCGCCATAGAGCGAGCCGCCGCTAATCATACCCTGCAGGCTGCCCTTGTAGCCCGCCGACATCAACCGGCGGAAATACGGGCTTTGCGCAGCCTCGACCCCACCGGTGGGCGTGGATTTGAGCTTCAAAGCAGTTGTTTCGGCGCTGTTCATAAGCGGTTTTGACCTATTTTCACGCTTCTATAGTACCATATTTCATGCGCTTGATTATGAAGCTTTTGTGACAATCGCTGGCGAATTTAAGACTTTCTGCATCGAAAATTTATGGGTTTGCGGGCAAGATTCCTCGGATAGAGGAGGTTGTTATGACGATCCATCTCAAACAGGAGTTCGACGGGGCGCGCGATGCGGACGAGCCGGACCGCGGAAATCCCACGGGCACGAGCTTTGCGGCCATCACCATGATTGTGTTGCTCGCGGCGGTGCTGATCTACCTCGCGCTGGCATACGGGCATGAACTGGTGCAATCGCCAGTGCTGGGGCCGCTCGGCAGGCCGGATAACCCGATTTTCGTGAACCCGTAATCTATGGCGAAAACCGTTACATACACGGTGAAATCGGTGCCCACGAAAAAGCGCAAACAAGACTGGGTCCAGGTGAAATATAGCTGGGCCGAGCATTTGTGCGATTGCGTGAAGGCGATGATGTGACAAAGCGTGCGGGCTTTGCTAAAGCTCGCGCATGCAGTTTGAAATTGTCCCCTTCGCTAGCCCTGCTTACTTGGCCGTTTGCGCCCTGCGCGAGCGCGTCTTGCGGGAGCCGCTTGGCCTTGCGCTCACTGAAAAAGACAAAGCAAAAGACGCGGATTCTATCATTTTTGCGATGATGGAAAAAGGGATGCCGGTTGCCTGCCTGATGGCGGATTTTCTAGCTTCCACCCATGTGAAATTCCGACAGATGGCGGTCGATACGGCGTATCAATCGCAAAGCCTCGGGCGGCAATTGGTGATCGCCGCTGAAGCGCATGTCGTAACGCTTGGCGCGCAATCCATCGAGCTGAATGCACGTGCGCAAGTCAGCGGGTTTTACGCGAAGCTTGGCTACGCCATCGAAGGCGAAATGTTCGAGGAAATCGGCATTCCGCACGTCAAAATGGTCAAACGACTTCGCTAATTTTGCGTGTCCGTCGTGGGGCGCTTGCGGTTTTCCTCGGCGACGAACTGCAAGTTCTCCTGCCGGATTTTGGCCGACGCCTCATCGTAGAAAAACGGCAGGAACGCATAGCGTTTGCCGCTTGTCACCGGTGTCGCTTCATGCAGCAGCGAGCAGGAAAACACCGCCGCCCCACCGGTCGGCGCGCGATAGGTCAGGGAGCCGAATTCGGGGAAGCGCAAATTGCCGCCCTCATAATCTTCTGCATTCAAATTGATGGTGCAGGCGAATCTGCGGTGCGCCGTGCCCTTCGTCGTGTTGTCGCGGTGCGCGCGGAAATAACCGCGCTCCTCGGATTCGTAGCAGGAGACGATGTAGCGCTCGATGCGCGTGGCCTTGAACTGGAATGCTTTTTCGATTTCCGGCAGCAACCGGCGCTTCAGCCGCACCATGATTTCGTTGCGCAGCGGTTGGTATTGCTCGCCTTCTTCGAACGCAAAATCCTTGCGGCGCTTGATTTTGCTGTCATGCAGCGCGATCGTCTGGCCGTTGACTTCACGCATAAAGCCGGAGGCTTCTCCACCATGCGTTTCGTAGAGCGCGATCAGCTCGCGGCAGAATTCCGGCTCGAACACACGTGGCAGTATGAGCACCGGCGCGGCGCTGCTCGGCATTTGCGCGGGCAGGTCGTCGAGAAATGCTTTGAGCGATGCGTTATGTTCGCCGTCGATGGGGATGTTTACCAGCACGCGCATCATGGGGTCGAGCACGAGGGTGAAAGGTTCGTAGATGTTTTTGCCCTCGGCATTTTTCTTCCCGCCCAGCGCGCCGTACAGCTTGCTTACCGCATGGTCCGTGTCCCAGAAATAACGGATGCCGGGGATTATCTCGTGCACGCGGCCTTGCTCGTCTTTTTCGTCGATGCTGATGCCGAAGAATGCGATGCGGTCGTCGTTTAGCAGCGGGCGCAATTCGCTGGTGAGGTAGTGGATGGCGGCGGCGCTCGCCGGGTTATCCATCGACCCGAAAAAGGAGAGAATCATGTAGCGCCCGGCGGCGGTGGCGAAATCGAAATTCGGGTTGTTGCTGGCTTTCGCCCGAAACCATGGTGCCGCATCGCCGGGTTGAAGGATGTTTCTGGCCATGGTTTTCCTGCTTTGTGTAGCATTCGTTTTTGGCTTTTATTGCAGCCCAGTCCACCTTCGTGCTTTGCACTACGGCGCGACAGCCTCCGCTTCGCTGCTCCTTCGTCCCGTCAAGCCGCTGGCTTGCCGAGCCGAAGCTCGC
>OUNJ010000137.1_pt1 | contig 15560 bp, 19 predicted proteins | sample 1755361 | NCBI WGS metagenome assembly OUNJ01 (sample SAMEA3914825, study PRJEB12502) | metagenome | biome: forest; material: soil | place: USA | collected 2012-03-12 | depth 0.1 m
CGCTTCCAGGCGGGCGTGCATTTGTTGAAGCGCCTCGCAACCCCCAAGCGCGTCGGCGCGTTTTTGTCGGACATCGCCGAAATCATCCTGCAATGCACGATGGTCGAAGTCACCGCCGAATACGCCGCGAACGCCGCGCATTTCCACGAAGTGCCGTTCGCCGTGCTCGCGTTCGGCAAACTCGGCGGGCGCGAAATGACGTTTGGCTCGGACCTCGACATCGTGCTGATCTATGACGACACGGTCGATGCAGCTTCCGAAGCGCGCACGCATCTGAGCCGCATCAGCCAGCGTTTCCTGAGTGCGCTCACGCTGCTGTCGCGCGAGGGGCGGCTGTACGAAGTCGATACACGCCTGCGCCCCGGCGGCAGCGACGGCCCGCTCGCCGTGAGTTTAGCGGCGTTCGACGCCTATTTCACCAACAGCGCGTGGACGTACGAACACATGGCCCTCACCCGCGCCCGCGTGGTGGCGAGCAACAGCGCGAGCTTCACCCCGCGCATCGAGGAAATCGTCGCGAAGCATGTGCTGAAACCGCGCGACCCGGCAGTGCTGCTGAAAGACGTGCTCGACATGCGCGCGCGCATCGCGACACAATTTCCCTCGCGCAATCCGTGGGCGCTGAAACATGTGCGCGGCGGTATGGTGGATATGGATTTCATCGCACAATACCTCGTGCTGCGCTATGCGCCGGAGCACCCCGCCATCTGGCATCGCAACGCGCGCAAAGTGTTCGAGGCGGCACATGCGGATCATTTGCTCGATGCGTCCGTCACCGCCTCGCTCATCGCCGCGAAAAAATTCATGAGCGATTTGATGAGCCTGCTGCGCCTTTCCGCGCCCGGCGGGCTGATTACGGATGACGCACCGCAAGGTTTGAAGAACCTGCTCTGCCGCGCACTGCGCATCAAGAAATTCAGCGCGCTGAAAACGCAATTGCTCGAATGCGAAGCACAAGTCCTCGCCGCCTTCGAGCGCATGGCGGGCGGTGGGTTGTAGTTTAGGCGCTAGTTGGCAATGCTGTTGCCACGAGCTCCGTCATTGCGAGCGCGTAGCGAAGCAATCCATTTTGGGTGAGCCACTAAAGAAACAGTAGGAAAAGAAAAACTGGATTGCCGCGGCCCCTCAAGAGGGCCTCGCAATGACGGAGCTTGGGGCACTACTATCATTCAAATTCATACTTGCAACCCGCACCATCGATACTATGTGTAAACGAAACCCTCAGGAGAATTCCCATGACCAGCACTGCCGCAAAAATCGCCACCATCCCTACCGAAGGCAGCGCCGCCCCCGATTGCAGCCTGAGCCTCACCGGCAATCAAAAGGTCGATCTCGCGAGCTATAAGGGCAAGAAAAACGTCGTGATTTATTTCTACCCGAAAGACGACACCCCGGGCTGCACGACGGAAGCGAAGGATTTCGCGAGCCTCAACGACCAGTTCGCAAAAGCCGACACGGTCGTCATCGGCATCAGCAAAGACAACCATGCCAGCCACGATAAATTCCGCGCGAAATACGATCTTCCGTTTGCCCTCGCGGCGGATGATTCCGGCATCGCGGAAAGCTTCGGCGTCTGGGGTGAGAAGAATATGTACGGCAAGAAATATATGGGCATCGTGCGCTCCACGTTCCTCATCGACAAGGCTGGCAATATCGCGACGAGTTGGCCGAAAGTCAGCGTCACCGGCCATGCGGCGGCAGTGCTGAAAGAAGCGCAGAAGTTGAAATAGGGCAATTCATTTTACGCAAACTCCGTCATTGCGAGGCTTTGGGCCGAAGCAATCCATCTTCTTTATTGTTTCCATCATATCCCAAAGATGGATTGCCGCGCTTCGCTCGCAATGACGAGGAGGATACGTCAGCGCTAAACAACAGCGCTGTGGATAGGCTTAACCATAGTTGTCAAAAGCATTGATGCTGGCTATCGTCGCCCCAGCAAATGAGGTAAGGCATGAAAATCTGTGTTCTCGGGGCGGGCGTACTCGGCGTCACCAGCGCGTATGAGCTGGCGCGGCGTGGGCATGACGTGACCGTGATCGAGCGCCAGCCGCAAGCCGCGAACGAGTGCTCCTTCGCCAATGGTGGCCAGCTTTCCTATGCGCATGCCGAGCCGTGGGCCAACCCGCATGTGTTCCCGAAACTGTTCAAATGGATGTGGCAGGACGACGCGCCGCTGGTGCTGCGCCCCTCGACCGACATCCACATGCTTCGCTGGGGCGCGCTTTTCCTGCTGAATTGCCTACCATCGAAAGCGCGCGCGAATTGCGAAACCATGATGCGCCTCGGCCTTTACAGCAAACGAAAAATGGCTGAGCTGATGGACGACACCAAGGTCGATTTCCATTACCTCAGCAACGGCATTTTGCACGTGTTCGACAATGAGAAATCGCTCGACGGCGCGAAACGCCAGGCCGAATTCCAGCATACGCTCGGCTGCGACGAGCGCGCGCTGACACGTGAACAATGTTTCGAGCTAGAGCCGACGCTCGCCAGCACCAGCAAAAAAATCATCGGCGGCATGTATGCCGATATCGACGCGTCTGGCGACATTCATTTATTCACGCGCAACCTTGCGGACCACATCACCACGAAATACGGCGTGAAATTCTTCTACAACCAGAAAATCCGCCGTATCCATAAGCAGGGCGACCGCATCAGCCACCTCGAAATCGAGGGCGAACGCGAGTATGTCAGCGGCTTCGATGCGTTCGTGATGGCGATGGGTTCGCATAGCTCGGTGCATTTGCGCAAACTCGGGCTTTACGTGCCAATCTACCCGATGAAGGGCTACAGCATCAGCTTCAACTCCAGCGAGTTCTGCCCGAAAATCAGCATCACGGACGATGCGGCAAAGCAGGTCTACAGCCTGCTCGGCAACCGCATGCGCGTCGCGGGCACGGCAGAATTTGCGGGCTATAACGAGGCCGTGCGGCAGGTGCGCATCGACCCGCTGAAGCGCGGCATGCGCGAGCTGTTCCCCAACGCGCCGATGGAGGAACTCACCGAATGGGCCTGCCTGCGCCCCAGCACGCCGGATGGCCCGCCCATCATCGGCAAAACGCCGCTCAGCAACCTGTTCATGAATTCCGGCCATGGCACGCTGGGCTGGACGCAAGCGGCCGGTTCCGCGCGCCTGCTCGCCGATGTGGTCGATGGCCGCCCGACGGAAATTCCGCTCAGTGGCCTCGAGATCGAACGCTGTTTGATTAAGCTATAATGCAGCCCACCCGCCACAGTATCCGCCTGCCCAACGCCAACGGCGCCGAGGGCACGCACGAAATCGTGTTCTACGATTGGGGCAATGTCGATGCGCCCAAAACCATCGTCTGCGTGCATGGCCTCACCCGCAACGCGCATGATTTCGACATCATCGCGCAGTACCTCGCGGGTTCCGGGCGGCGCGTGCTGTCGATCAGCATGGCGGGCCGCGGCGAAAGTGCGTGGCTCACCGATCCTGCAGGCTACAACTACGCGGCCTACGTCGCCGATTGCCTCGCGGTGATGGATAATTTCCACATGCGCGAGGTCGAGTGGCTCGGCACCAGCATGGGCGGCATTATCGGCATGATGATCGCGGCGCAATACCCGTACCGCATCAAAAAACTCATCATGAACGATATCGGTGCATTCCTGAGTAAAACCGCGCTCACCCGCATTTATGAGTATGTGCGCAGCATGCCGGGCACCTTCGCCACGCGCGCCGATGCGGATGCGTATTTGCGCACCGCTTTCGCGCCGTTCAACATCACCGACCCCGCTTTGTGGGAGCGTTTCGTTAACGGTTCGCTCATCGAGCGGGACGGGACCCTCCGTTATGCCTGTGACCCAGCGATCGCCGTGCCACTTGCCGCCGCGACGGAAAATTTCACCAAAATCGAGGATGTGAACTTAAGCGCCATCTGGGCCGAGGTGCAAACGCCGACGCTGATCCTCCACGGCGCGGAATCCGACATTCTCGAGGCCGACACGATCCGTGCCATGCGCGCCACCAACCTCAATACCGAAAGCGTCACCTTCCCCGGCGTCGGCCACGCCCCGGCGCTGATGACGCAAGACCAGATTCGCCCGGTGCTTAACTGGCTCACCCGCACGACGGCCAGTATGATGGCGACGAGTTTTTAAGACCCATATATTACTAATGCATTTCCCCGGAAATTCGGTTATATTCACCCCATGGCCGATGAGCTCATCAAAGGAAATTCCCTTGCCCGCGCCGCCGAGCGCGTGCGGGCCATGCGCGAGGCGGAGCGCGTCGGCAAAGTGCCGGAAGCGACCCCGCTGCTGCCCCCAAAAACCACCACGCAAGTACGCGCACGGCTGAATTTCATCCCGGATTCGGAAGCGCTCAACGGCATGATTACCAATGCCCTCGCCGCCCTCTCCCGTGGTGTCCGCTGGGCACGCGGGTCGATTTTGAATTTGCTGGTGTAAAACGTTTCCTGCTAGCATGGCTCCATAACGGAGTAACCCATGCTCAAACAAATCGACTGGACCGACCCGCTCAACCTCGACGGCGCGCTGACCGAGGACGAACGCCTCGTGCGCGATGCGGCGCGCGCCTTCGCACGTGAGCGGCTGTTGCCGGGCATCGTCGAAGCCAACCGCCACGAGAAATTCGACCGCGAAATCATGCGCGACATGGGCGCGCAAGGCCTGCTCGGCGCCACCATCCATGGCTATGGCTGCGCGGGCGTGAGCCATGTCGCCTACGGCCTCGTCGCTCGCGAAATCGAATGGGTGGATTCGGGCTACCGCTCGGCGCTTTCCGTGCAAAGCTCGCTCGTCATGCATCCGATCTATGCTTTCACCAGCGACGCAATGAAAGAGAAATATTTGCCGAAACTCGCGACCGGCGAACTGGTCGGCGCATTCGGCCTCACCGAGCCGGACCACGGTTCCGACCCCGGTTCGATGAAAACCCGCGCGGTGAAGGTCGAGGGCGGCTACAAGCTCACGGGCAGCAAAACATGGATCACCAATTCGCCAATAGCGGATCTGTTCATCGTCTGGGCGAAGCTCGAGGGCGACATCCGTGGCTTCATCGTCGAACGGGGCGACGCCTTGGTAAAAGATGGGGGCCATCTCAGCACGCCGAAAATCGAAGGCAAAATGAGCCTTCGCGCCAGCATCACGGGCATGATTATGTTGGATGAGGTGTTCGTGCCGGAGGAGCGCCTGCTCAATGTCAGCGGCCTGCGCGGGCCGTTTTCGTGCCTCAACAAAGCGCGTTACGGCATCGCCTGGGGAGCCACGGGCGCCGCCACTGCCTGCATGGAAATCGCGCGCGACTACACGCTCAACCGCCAACAATTCGCGCGGCCGCTGGCGGCTAACCAGCTCATCCAGAAAAAGCTCGCCGACATGCTCACCGAGATCGCCCTCGCCCAGCACGCGGCGCTCCGCGTCGGGCGCCTGCTCGATTCCGACGAATACGCGCCGGAAATGATCTCGCTCATCAAGCGCAATAGCTGCGGCAAATCGCTCGACATCGCCCGCACCGCGCGCGACATGCTCGGCGGCAACGGGATTGCGGATGAATACCATGTCATCCGCCATGTGATGAACCTCGAGGCCGTGAACACCTATGAGGGCACGCACGACATCCACGCGCTGATCCTCGGCCGCGCGATTACGGGCATTGCGGCCTTCTCCTAACCTGTCACCCCGTCTTTATGACGGGGTCCGCCTTGGAAATTTCATGCAGTATTATGTCTATATCTTGGCAAAAGCCCTGCACAGTACGCTCTATGTGGGCGTTACGAACGATCTGATGCGCCGCGTTTGGGAGCATAAAGAAGGTGTGGCAGAAAGTTTTACCAAGAAACATCACATCAAAAGACTTGTTTATTTTGAAATTCACACAAGTATCGAAGAAGCCATCAAGCGCGAAAAACTGATTAAAAAGTGGCGCCGTGAAATCAAATACGAGGCTATAGCCAAAGAGAATCCCCTCTGGCATGATTTGTATGAAACATTGATTTAAAGAAAGACGGACCCCGTCATAAAGACGGGGTGACAAGTTTATGCCCGATTCACCACTCATCGAATTCCTCACCTTCGCCCACCACCTTGCGGATGCTGCGGGCGCCGTCATCCGCCCCCATTTCGGCGCGCATGGCGATGTCGAGGACAAGGCCGACCATTCGCCCGTCACGCTTGCCGACAAGCTCGCCGAAAAAGAAATGCGCAAGCTGATCGAAGCCACCTACCCCGACCATGCGATTTACGGCGAGGAATTCGGGCAGCAACTGGCTCAGCCTGCGAGCCGGGCGAGCGAGCCATCCGCCCGCGAAGCGGCGCGGAGTGTTGATCAGAAGATCAACACGCAGCAACCAAATTTTACCTGGGTGCTCGACCCGATCGATGGCACGCGCGCGTTCATCGCAGGCCGCAAGGAATGGGGCACGCTGATCGCCCTGTGCGCCGATGGCGTGCCGGTGCTCGGCATCCTCGACCAGCCCGTTACCGGCGAGCGCTGGGTGGGCGTCGCGGGCGCACCGACACGCTATTCCATCGTGCCCGCACAGGAGCTGGACCCGCGCAAGCGCGCGCAGGAAGTGACGATCACAACCCGCGCCTGCGCCTCGCTTGCGGAGGCCGAATTCTCCACCACTTCCGCCAGCTATTTCACGCCGGTGCAGGCGGCGGGCATCGTGAAACTCGCACAGAGCTGCCGCGCGACGGTGAAGGACGGCGATTGCTATGCTTACGGCCTCCTCGCCCGTGGCATGCGTGACATCGTGGTCGATGCTGGCCTCAAACCCTACGACATCCTCGCCCTCGTGCCCATCATCGCGGGTGCGGGCGGGAAGATCACCGGGTGGGACGGAAACGCCGTCACGCTCACGAATTTCCGCGATGTGGTGGCGGTGGGAGATGCGGCATTGCTTCAGTTCACCGGCATGCTTGCAGGCGCCTGATTAGCCGCGGTCGGGCAGCCCGGTATCTTTGATATCGCGCAATTTCAGGATGGCCGTATCCATAAAACGATCGACAGCCCCTTCCGCCACGGTTTCCTCGACATGGAATGTATCGCGTAAAATGCCTGTCAGCGTGTGGCTTACATCGCCCAATCTCTTTTTTTATAGGCTCGATATGGGGGCGCATCTCAGCCACTGCTTCAGACCCGGAAAGCTTCTCCAGGTCGCCAAAAAGTTTCAGCAGCCCGAAAAGCAGTTCCGCATTATTTTCTATCTGGCGCACCTGCATATATTGCGTCGCCAGTTTATTGTCGCCATGGAGGTAATCGGCAATTTCAGTCGCGGCATGCTCGCGCCAGTCGTCTTTACCACGATGCTCGCTCATTTGCTCACGCACCAATTGCTCGATGTAATGCATATCCGCGCCACGCGAAACGAGCGCGCCCATCACCGCCGATTTATCGAGGCTATTGTCGAGATAAAGCTCCTCCTTGAGCATATTGAGGAGTTGCTGCTCTTGCGGTGAGTTTGAATTTTTCGCCATACTACCCGTAATTTACCCTATTTTTTGGCATTTTACTTGAGATTTCGCCATGAATTGCTACGTACACGGCAGTTTCAATCCCCACGTGAGCATTTCATGACAAAAACCCTCCATATCATCGGTTCCGGCCTCGCGGGCAGCGAGGCGGCGTGGCAGGCGGCCCAGATGGGTGTCGCGGTGGTGCTGCATGAAATGCGGCCGGTGAAGCCCACCGACGCGCACCATACCGGCTATTCGGCGGAACTGGTCTGCAGCAATTCCTTCCGCTCGGACGACCATGAGCGCAACGCAGTGGGCCTGCTGCATGAGGAAATGCGCCGCTGCGACAGCCTCATCCTGCGCTCAGCCGATGCCAACAAAGTCCCTGCTGGCGGCGCGCTCGCGATGGACCGCGACCTTTATGCGAAAGCGGTGACCGAAGCGCTCGAAGCGCACCCCAACATCACCTTCGCGCGGGAGGAAATCACGCAGCTTCCCAGCGCCGCAGAAGGGCTCTGGATCGTGGCTTCCGGCCCCCTCACCTCCGGCGCGCTGGCCGAATCCATCCTGAAACAAACCGGGCAGGAATACCTCGCGTTTTTCGACGCCATCGCCCCCATCGTCGCGTTCGATTCGGTCGATATGGGCAAGGCCTGGTTCCAGTCGCGCTACGACAAAATTGGCCCCGGCGGCACGGGAAAAGACTACATCAACTGCCCGATGACGAAGGACGAATACCACGCGTTCATCGACGCGCTGATCGCGGGCGAAAAAACCGAATTCAAGGAGTGGGAAAAGAACACGCCCTATTTCGAGGGCTGCCTGCCCATCGAAGTGATGGCCGAGCGCGGCCGTGAAACGCTCTGCTTCGGGCCGATGAAGCCGGTGGGGCTGACCAACCCGCATAACCCGACGGTAAAGCCCCATGCCATCGTGCAACTGCGGCAGGACAATAAATTGGGCACGCTGTTCAACATGGTCGGCTTCCAGACCAAGCTGAAATATGGCGAGCAGAGCAAAGTGTTCCGCATGATTCCGGGCCTCGAGAATGCGGAGTTCGTGCGCCTCGGCGGCATCCATCGCAACACGTTCATCAACTCGCCGCTGTTGCTGGATGGAACGCTACGGCTCAAGAACGCGCCGCATTTGCGCTTCGCGGGGCAGATTACCGGCGTCGAGGGCTATGTCGAATCCGCCGCGTGCGGGCTGATGGCGGGGCGTTTCGCGGCGAGCGAATTGCTCGGTGAAGCGATCACTCCACCGCCTGCCACTACGGCTCTCGGCGCGCTGCTGAACCATGTCACGGGTGGCGCAAACGCCGCGACCTTCCAGCCGATGAACGTGAATTTCGGCCTGTTCCCGCCGCTCACGGAGAAAGTGAAGAAGGATGGCCGCCCGCAGGCCTATACCAGCCGCGCGCTTACGGATTTAGCGGGCTGGACGGTTCGCGCAAACGCCGCTTAGCGGAATTTGGAATCCGGGTTGAAGTAGATACTTCTGGTACTCTCGTTGATATGCCGCACTTGCGGCCACAGCGCGGGCAAAAAACATGGGACGGCGAGCAGTATCCGTGCAAAAAACATTGCAGCGATAGTTTCAGTTTTGGCAAAATGAAGCATGCAATTCCAGACACAGCTTCGCCGTGCGCGCATCACCTACGCCATGCTGATGGCCTCGACCACGTGCGTCATCATGTCGGCGATCACGGTGAGCATCCTCACGCCGGAAGTGTTCTGGCAGCGCTGGCCGACGGTGCTTGGCATCGACCTCGTGGTCGCGAACCCGATTGCCATCCTGCTTGGGCCCTTTATCCGGCGGATTTGCACGAAACTTTACCCGCAAATCGCTAAGTAGCTGATTTATATATGTTAACAAAATATGAATATTTTTCGTTTTGTCATGAAACTGTCATGATTCTGGATTAGTGTAGAAACTACGAAATCCCTAAGCACCGGTGTCATGGACGATCCGAAACAACAGTCAGCCTCGAAATCCGCGCTCATGAGCGCTAACCGCGTTGCGCAATGGACGGCAGCGGCGGTGGTTGGCCTTGGTACGGGGCTTACAGGAGCCGCGACCCAAATTCGCGCCGAGTTTCATAAAAAGTTGCTGGAAGACCCATTCTTAAGCGGTAAAGAACCAGTCAAAGCCACGCGCAAAAGAAAAACACCGGATGACGCGCAAAACATCAACGAAGGGAATACGACTAGCACTCGCCCCCCAAAGCTCACGGCAGACACTGCGGAAGAACTTAACCGCGACATTGAAGAAAAGCAAATGGCCGCTGCACGCAAAGCTTTGTCGCCCGATCGGCACGCAAAGCTCGAAAAATATGAAGGCATGCTTAGTGTTCATCAGGGAAATCTCAGCACCATTAGCGAAAAAAGACGACTCGGTCTCTTGACGACAAAAGAATTCGTCAAGGCAATGGCAGACCAGAAAAACACTTTCGCTAAAGAAGTCAATAATTACGCAAAAGAGCTATTGGGCATCGAAAGCGATGGCGTCAGAGGCTTTCTGGAAGGTACATGGCAACGCTTAGATACCATGAGCGAAAACACCCGCAATCCTCTTACCTTCGGTGCATTAACCACCGCGACCATCGGCGCAGCGTGCACCATGATGTTCTTCAACAGCATGCATACGCGCACTAATCTTGAGCAGTTGAATGACAAGCTCGATATGCTGGGTGATAAATCCAATAGCCGCTAGGAGAAATTATGGTTAGGCATATCTACAATAAAAGAAATCCATTAATAAATGCAATACTGGGTGAAAGCGTTGATCAGCGCTATGCTGAAATAACCGAGGATTCTATTAGATCGAACTCTTTTCCGGCCCTTCATAAATTTCTAAAAGAGTGTGACAATCCGCGAGAAATCATTATTACGACAGACTATTTTCAAGGCACCCCTAACACAGAATTCGAAAATTGGGGAAACAGAGAATTTGAAAAATTTATGGAAGAATTGTCTAATTCTCCAAAATTACAGAACATCAATAACCTAGAAATACATATACCCGGCATCAATTATAAAGCTATTATGAAGTTTGGTTATGAAAAGCCTGCCATAATTAAGGTTATAGAAAAATCTAATTTAAATGCATTAACAATATCCAATAAAGACTATACCTTTGACGGCGAGCCCTATGACAACTTAAAATCTTTCATCTGCAGTAAAGACCCAGATATTATTTCTGCTCTACTATCTCTGAACAAACCTGTTACCTATAATGGGCGAGAAATTTCGCCCGAATCTGTCAAAGACCCCAAAGACGATAAGAATCTAATGAAGCATAGAGGCTTTGTTAGAAAAAGAGCCGCTTCTGCGAAAGATGATTCCGCGATTAGCCGCTAAGCCCGGTTCCCGAACAAATCCTCAATATCCATCTGCTTCGGCGCGTCTTTCGTTTTGCGCTGCGGCTTCGGTTTCGCCACCATCATCGTCGGTGTTTCGGCGTGCGCGGGCCGCGCGATGAGGTGGTCGCGCACGATGCGCACGGGCGCGCCGGTGAGGCGGTCGATGAAGCTCATCGCCTGCGCGGCGAGCACTTCGCGCGCGGTGTCTTTCGGGTTCAGCATGAAATTCAGCCACAGGCCGCGGATGAGTGCGTGCAACTGCGTGGCCGCGTTGCGCGCTTCCTCGAGCGAGCCGCCGAGCGTGTGGGCGAGCGCCGCCGTCAGCGCATTTTCGATCTTGAGGTCCGCCGCGTCGAGCTGGTTGCGGTAGGCTGCCTGCGTCGCCGCATGGCCCCAGAAGGCCGACATGACGTTCAGCCGCCGCGCCGAGCAGAGCTTCTTGCCGAAATGCACGGCGATCAGCGCGTCGATGCGCGCGCGGCCCTCGTCGCTCGATTTCGCGAGCACCTCGCCCCACTCCGCCTCATATTCGTCGATGAGGGTTTTGAGCGTTTCACGCAGCATCATTTCCTTGCTGGTGAAGTAGAAATTGATGATGCCGCGGCTCATGCCCGCGCCTTTGGAAATGTGCGTGATCGTCGTTTCCATCAGCCCGCGCTTGGCGATGGACTCGAGCGCGGCGGCGATGAGCTGGGCTTTGCGTTTATCTTTGACGTTGGCGCGGGACATTAGCAAACTCCATGGGTTAATGGGCGCTATTGGCAATATGTTCAATCAATGTATAGCGGAATTACCGTTAAACGCAAGTACAATCAAAGCGCGATGATGACCGCACCCGTGGCCATGAGCACGACGCCGAGGGCGAGCTTCGCGCTCACCTTCTCGCCGAGGAAAAGTGCGGCGAGCGCCACCACCATGACGACGCTGAGCTTGTCGAGCGGGGCGACTTTCGCCGCCGGGGCGAGCTGCAACGCACGGTAATAGCACAGCCAGGAAAGCCCCGTCGCGAACGCCGAGCCGACAAGCGCGAGTAGCCCGGGTTTCGAGAGTTTGCTTAAAGGTTCCCATTGCTGGTTCGCGGTCACGATCAGCGCCGTCATGCCGACGATCAGCGCGGTGCGGATGAAGGTCGCGAGGTTGGAATTGATCTCCGCCACGCCGATTTTGCCGAGAATCGCCGTCAGCGCCGCAAAGAACGCGGAACCGAGGGCGAAGATGATCCATTGGTTGGCGGGCATGGCGGGCTCCTTCTTTGGGAAGAGCCTAACCTTAAGTCCACAGGCACTGCAACCCCAAGATATAAGGCAGGTTATATGACAATTGTATGAAGTTTTGCCCCATCCTCTTGCTGGCAGTTGGAGGGCTGCTAAAATGAAAGTTCGTTTGACAGTTTCCTCGTGCAATTTTTGCTCGCTGGATTCCTGCCTGATGAAAAGGCGCTTTTGCCTTGCTTACGTTCTCAAAGGACGTTTTTCTCATGGAGAGTAGTATGTTTAGCAATGAAGCAGTCAGGGTGAATAAATGGACCCATGGCCCCGAACTGGAAGTTTATGCCTCAATGTCACAAGAGTTAGCCAAAAACCTCGGCACGATTGAAGCGGGCAACAATTGTTCGCTCTCAACAAGCATAGTAGGTTTCGAAAACTGGCCGCTCGGCATAGATATAAACTTTTTTCAAAGCACAAAAAAGGAGCATGTAAAGCTACCGTTTAACCTCGACGATATTCGCACTGTACTTCACGCATCCAGTCCAGGACCCGTTACGACGGAAACAAATGTTCCATTTGTTTCAGATAATGGGCACATAAAGGTTACGTTGAAGGATGTACGCCTTACGGCCAGTGAGTTTTGTCTCGGCGTTATTTTTCATAGCCGGAGCGAGGAAGGTAAGCCTGCCTTGGTCTTCGACTTTACCGTCGAATGTGGAGGGGAATCAAAGACCAAAAAGATCTATCTGCGGCTAAATGAACAATTCGTAATAGATCAAAAAGTGTGGGACATGTACAATCGCACTTGGTTTGCCGGTTCACCTAAAGCATACGATGAAAAAATGAGAGTTCAAGCGTATTTTAGGTATGTGGATAGCGGAGGCCGGTTGTCTCCTAAAGACTTCGAACGAGCCGAGGAAGAACCACAAACTTCCACCGCGTGACAATATCAATCGGGAGCGAGAGGCAACTCTCCTCCCCTTTTTTAATTCACGCTCAATCCCAATTCCTGCGGCGTGAAGATTTCGCTCTTGTTGCAGAACTGGCAATGCACGCTGGCCACGCCACCCTCGATCATATCCGCGCGGTCGGTGATGGACATGCTGAGCAGGATTTTCTCGATGCGTTCGCGCGAACAACGGCAGCCGACGCTGAGCGATTGCGCGTCGTACACGATGACGCCTTCCTCGTGGAACAGGCGGTAGAGCAGGCTTTGCGCGTCGAGCAGCGGGTCGAGCAGTTCGTCGTTTTTCACTGTCGCGAGCATCGCGTTGGCGTAGCGCCAGCTTTCCGCATTCGCTTCGCTCGCGGCGGCCGCGCCCTCGGGCATGCGTTCGACCATCATGCCGGTGGCGACCCATGGTGCTTGGCTGCTCACGGCGAGTTTCATCGCGACATCAAGCTGTTCGGAATTGGTGAAATAATGCTGCAGCGCCTCTGCGACGGATGCGCCTTCGAGCGCGACGATGCCCTGGTAGCGCTGCATGTCGATGCCCGGATCGAGCGTGATGGCGAGGTACGCTTCCGCGCCGACGAGGTCGCCGGGCGTCGGATTTTCCATCGCGCTGATCGCAGCCGCTGCCTCGGGCGATACTTCGGCATAACCGCGCAGGGCGCCGCCATACACCGCATCGACCACGACGAGCGGAATGATGCCGCCGCCACGGATCTGGATGGTGAAAATGCCGTCCTGCTTCAGGTTCGCGCTGAGCATGCTGGCGACGGTAATCAGCTCGCCGAGCAGTTTCACCACGGCAGGCGGGTAATCGTAGCGCGAGAGGATGGTGTGGGCGACCGCACCAAGGCGCACGATGCGGCCACGCACATGGCCGTCTTGCAGCATGAAGGGGGTGAGTAGGTTTTCGATGGGGGATGGTTGCGGCATCGCGCGGCATTAGCCGAGCGGGCGCGCGATGGGAAGCGAAAACTTCCCGCGGATGGCCGCTTAAATGATCGTCGTGGCGTAAAGGATGGTCACGAGGAGCATGGCACCGACCGCGAGTTGCGCGGCACCGGAATCACTGCGGCTGAATTCATGGATATAGCGAACGAAACGATCGGTTTTCATACTTGCCTACCCTGGTCAAAGTTAGCGAGGACTCACTACTTTTTTGTTTTTGGCTTTTGTATTTTAGTTCTGGAATTCCGAATTCGTGGATAGGCTGTAGCAGAAAAGCGCAATAGCGTCAAAAACATGAGCGTTGGCGAATGTTTATTTTCATCACTTCCCAAGCCAGCCCTAGTTTTTTTGGGCGTAGGCGGTATGGATCGCCCTGCAATTTAAGCAACCATAAATTGTATTTATAAGAAAATATCGCAACCGAAAGCAGCGCATTTAAACTTTTCGGTAAGGAAAGTGAAGAACGCGACGTTGAAGAACTTCGTGCGAGCGCTTGTTCCAGCGTCGCCAACACGAAACGGTTCAGCGCTTCGCAGGGCGCGAGCGACTCCAGCTCGAACGCATCCAGCCGCGTGCGCGGAAACCGGTTCCAGCCATGCGCGTGCAGGTATGGAATCGCGCGCAGCAGCCCGACCGTCGCATAGGCGCGCGCCTGTTCGCGGATAGCATCCGCATGCGTCACCGCCGCCTGCGCATCGAGCACCAATGCCCATGCGGAATGCAGCGCGCCTGCCGTGCCGTCGAGGTAGTCGCGCCATGCGGATTTCTCGTCGAGCGCGCCCGGTTCGAGATCGGTCGCGCGTGCATCGATCATACGAAATAGTTCGGCGAATGTTGCTGGCGTCGTTGCATAAACTTCCGCCAGCGCGAGTACGGTCGGGTGGCTACGCGGTTTTTTTCCGGCGATAATTTCCTCCAGCGCCTCGCGCCACCAAGCGAGGCGGATATGGCCGATCAGTGGCTCGCTGACGATTTCCGCAACCCTCGCCAGTTCGATGGCAAACGCCGTGAGCGCATACAGCGCCGCGCGTTTTTCGGGCCGCGCGAGCTGGATGGCGAGGAAGCGCTCGTAGTCGCCACTGCGCACTTGCTGGATAAGATCGTCGGCTGATTCCATACTTTCGCCTAAGCGAGAATCCGCGCGGATGCAAGCAGTGCAAAATCACATCATATCCTTACTTGAACTTCCATGCAGGCTGGCTTAAGTAAGGCAACGACTTGTTCCACCAATAAAAAGAGAGCCCGCCATGACCTTCACCCTGCCCCCGCTTCCCTACGCCAAAGACGCCCTCGCGCCGCATATTTCCGCGCAGACGTTCGACTTCCACCATGGCAAGCACCACCAGGCCTATGTCACGAAGCTCAACGAGCTGATCGCTGGCACGGAATATGAAAAAGCTTCGCTCGAGGACATCATCCTCGCCGCTGCAAAGGACCCGGCACCGGCGAAAACGCCGCTGTTCAACAACGCCGCGCAGCATTGGAACCACAGCTTCTTCTGGCACTGCCTGACGCCGAAAAACGGTGGCGGTAAGCCGAGCGGCGACCTCGCCAAAAAAATCGACAGCGACCTTGGCGGCTACGACAAATTCGCGGCCGATTTCAAAGCCGCCGCCATCGCGCAATTCGGTTCGGGCTGGGCGTGGCT
>OUNJ010002805.1_pt1 | contig 15536 bp, 13 predicted proteins | sample 1755361 | NCBI WGS metagenome assembly OUNJ01 (sample SAMEA3914825, study PRJEB12502) | metagenome | biome: forest; material: soil | place: USA | collected 2012-03-12 | depth 0.1 m
ACCTGGCGGACGCCCGGCGCGTCATTGGCGCCTGGCACCAGGACTACAATCTTAACCGACCGCATACCTCGCTCGGTGGATTGACGCCAAACGCGTTCGCCCACCAATATCACCCACGACGGCCCGCCTCGCATGAGCTACGCGAGGGCTCCGCTCAGCGGGCCTTGACCTCAACCCAACAAACAGAAAGAAAGGCGAACGGACTCTCAAAATGAACGGCCCGGATCAAGGGGCTGGGTCACCTATCCTATCACAATTTTTTGGCGAGACAGTAGAGGTGCAGCCACGCAAAGGGCCACGGCAGTTACGTAATTGCTGGGATCATTTGGGTTGGTGCGGGCGGCCGGAATCGAACCGGCAAGGGATTGCTCCCGACGGATTTTCATACCACTTCGGCTTTCGCCGCCGCACAATGGCGTTCGTGGTCTGGACTATCCCTTCACCATGCCCTGGCGGGTTTAGGTGCTGCCCGTCTAGTCTCTACACCTTCCGGAACTTTCGTCGCCGGCTTGGCTCGGGATTACCAGCGAAGGCTTCCCCGAATTTGAGCAGTTCTACACCTCGGGTTTCCCCGAAGGCACTCATGTCTGGTCTAAGTCCGTTGCGTCTACCAATTCCGCCACGCCCGCATAAACCGAGGTTGGTTATAGTGAGGCCCGCTGATTCAGTCGATAGGAAATCCGCTTGTTTCTTGGAAACCCCAGATTTACTAGGCTTTTTAGCCACTTTCTTAGCCAAGGGAAGCCGGGTCTTTCTAACGTTGATCAGGGCCGCGTCGAGCATGTTCTTGAGGTGCGAGGCATAATACTTTTCGATCATTTCCACGCTGGTGCGACAGTTTTTGGCAAGCTGATAGATGTCGGCTCCTTCCATCAGCCGAAAGCAGATGTAGATATGGCGAAGGCTATACATCGTACGACGTTGGCCTTCGCGGTCCGTTTTGAGGTCCAATTCATCCAAAAGCGTGTTGAATAACTCGCGTTGCGTCGAATTGAACAAACGGTCCTTCGGCTCGCTCGGGTTCCGCTTGGCGAGCCGTTGAAAGGGCAGAACTGCGCCGTTCATACTCTTGCAGTAGCCCACGCCGCGTTTGCCACGCACTTCAATTTCGAGGATGCGTTCGCCCGTCGCTTCATCGGTAACGATGGCGACGTCTCGAAATTGGAGGCGGAGAGCTTCGTCCGGTCGAAGCCCCGTGTTGACCATGAACAGGATCATGTCATGGAGATTTTCACAGGCCGTTTTCCAACGTGGCTTTATCGGGTTCTTCGCGCGCTCCCTGCTCGCTTCGTACAGGCGTTTATAGTCCTCGCGAGAAAACCACGCTCGGTGACTGATCTTACCTGATAGGCCATATGGCGCAGAGAGGTCCGGTAGGTAGTCGATCCATCTGGAGCGGTTCGCTGTCTTCAAGACCTGCCGCAGGACGACAATCTCCTTGTGCAGCGAACTATGCGAAGGCGGCTTTCCCGTCTTCGGGCTGACGGTTTTCAGCCGGTGGACACGATAATCCTGGACCATACCTGGCGTGATATCCGACAGAATTTTAGGGCCGAAGAACGGAAGCAAGTAGAGCTTTAGGCGGAACTTGTGCCCCTCGACATATATCGGGCTACGCTGTCCCTGAGTGATGACTTCAAACTCATCGATGAATCTTGTCGCAGCTTCCTTGAAGGTCTTGCCCGGTTTCAACTCGCCGGCCGCGTATTTGCCTAGCAGGCCGAGATACCAGTCGCGCGCAACATCCTTAGCGCGCGCCAAACTTTCTTCCTTTGTTGTGTGACGCTTCTGCCTGCCGGCGATCGTACACGACGCCTGCCAGTGCGGACTGTTGGGCCGCATGTAGACCTGAAGCTTACCGTCCAGAAACGAATGTCGAGCTGTGTCCTGCATCTCGCCGCCTCCGCATTATGCGAATTTGTGCTAATAATGTGCTAGAAATCTCAGCTATCAATATACGCCTGAAATCCTTATTTAGCAAGGGTTTCAGAAATTCAAGGCTGGCATTTTCGGGCTTTTAAGTCCGTTGCGTCTACCGATTCCGCCACGCCCGCGTTGAACCAGCGGCCGCCCTTCTGCCCTAATCGTGGCGCGGCGTCAAAGGGTTTACGGCTTGACCGGCGCCGGGCGCGTGAAGGTGACGTCGGAGCCCGCGATCATCCACAGCGTGGCCGACCATGCCGCGACGACCTGGTCGAGATTGCGCGGATCGATGCGCTCCAGCACGTCGTCCGGCGTGTGGTGGGTGTTGAAATAGTCGTAGCCGTCCTGGTTCAAGGTCAGGCACGGCACGCCCAGGTGATAGAGCACGTCGGTGTCGCTGTCGCCGCCCTTGCTCGGGTCCGGGCTGACCGCCACGCCGATGGGCTGTAGCAAGGCCGTCATCTGGCGATTGAAGCTGGGGTTGGTGGTCGCCGGCAGGCTGGCCTGGTAGACCTTGTCGGCGCCGAAATCGGCCTCCATTGCCGCGACCATGTCCGGCGTCTCGGCGGCGTGCATCTTGGCATAGTTGTCGCCGCCAGAGCCGAAGCCTTCCGGCTGCGACATTTCCTCCGAGCCCCACAGGATCAGGCGGATAGTCCGCTTGGGCCGCAGGCCGTGGTCGAGGATAGTCTTGGCCGCGGCCAGAGCAATGGCGTGGCCGGCCCCGTCATCGATGGCGCCGGTGCCGAGGTCCCAGCTGTCGAGGTGGCCGCCGATGACGACCACCTGCTCGGGATGTTCGGAGCCTTTGATTTCGGCGACGACATTGACCGAGGTGCCGAGGCCGGGGAAGGTCGCGCCCGACACCATTTTCAGCCGCACCGGCCCCGCCTCGCCCTTGGCCTGCAAGGCTTCGATGCGCTGGAGCTGGTCGGCGTCGGGGCCGGAAATGGCCATGGCCGGTATGCCCTTGCCGTCGGACCAGGTGGTGGCGCCGGCGTGCGGAAAGCGGTGGTCGTCGGTGGTCAGGCTGCGCAGCACGAACCCGACCGCGCCGCGCTTCTGGGCCGCCGCCGGCCCGCCCCAGCGGATCGGACCCGACATGGCGCCGTAGCCAAGGCCGTCAGTGGCACGCGGCATGGGTTGCATGATGACGACGATCTTGCCGGTCACATCGGCGCTTGAGTCGAGGAAGGCCTGCCAGCTGTCGAACAGGGCAGCCTCGGCCTCGACCGTGCCGCCGGTCGAACCGCCGAGCGCCACGCCGACCAGCTTCTGCGGGAACGGGTCGGTGATCTCGATGCTGTCGTCGGCGCCGCGCTGCCAGGGATAGTAAGCGAAGGTCTCGACGGTGGCCGTGTCGAAGCCCATGGCTTTCAGCCGGTCCGCCGCCCAGGCGGCGGCGGCCTTTTCGCGGTCGCTGCCGGCGGGCCGGGCGCCGAAGCGCGTGGTCAGATCGCTGACCCACTGATAGGCGGCATTGCCGTTCAGCGCATCATCGCGCAGAACCGCCGCCTGGGCCACGACGGCGTCATCGATCGGCTGGACCACCGGCGCGGGCGGGACGGGCGCGGGCCTGGGCTTCGCGGCGGCGGCATGGGCGCCCAGGGCGGCGAGACCGGCCATGATGCCGGCGGCAAGCTTCTTCATCGCAATTCCTTACGCAGTGACTTCTTCGAGCGAGGCGAGCGGGTTGCGCGCCCGGCTCTCCTCGACCACGGGGGTGAGCGCGCGCAGCAGTTCGTCCATGGCGGCATCGAGGCTTTTCTGGTCCTGGCCGCGTACCACCAGGTGCGTACCGTATTCGCCCGGCAGCATGCCATAGGGATAGCTGCCCAGCGCCAGGTCGGGATAGCGGTTGTCGATATCGCGCAGGATGTCGGCGGCCCAGCTTTCGCCGACATAGGCCAGCTTTACAGTGCGCGACAGCACCCGCCGGCCGGTCTTCAGCCGCGGCGCGACGTCATCAAGCATGGCGGTCATGATCTTGGGCACGCCAGCCATGACGAAAACGTTGCCAAGCTGGAAGCCCGGCGCGGCCGACACGGGGTTGCCGATCAGGTCGGCGCCGTGCGGAATGCGCGCCATGCGCCGGCTGTTGGCGTTCAGCTCCCAGCCCATCTTCTGCGCCCGTTCAGTCAGCAGTCTGAGCGCGCCCGGATGCTCGCTGATCTGGACGCCGAAGGCCTTGGCCATGCAGTCGGCGGTGATGTCGTCGTGGGTCGGACCGATACCGCCGGTGGAGAAGACATAGTCATAGGCATGGCGCAACGCGTTCACGGCGTCGACGATCTGCGCCTCGTCGTCGTGGATCATGCGGACCTCGACGAGATCGATGCCCAAGGCCGCCAGGAACCTGGCGATTGTGTTGGTGTTGGTATCGGTGGTACGCCCGGACAGGATTTCGTCGCCGATGATCAGGATGGCGGCGGTCGGGTTGGCTGGGGCCGGAGGAGAGGTCGTCATGGCGCGCGGGGCTCGCTGGGGAGAGGCGAAAGCGGATGATCGGATTTGACGGCCTGAAAACGGGGCGGCTGAAGTCGCGGTACAAGCGCTTCTTCGCCGATATCGTCCTCGATTCAGGCGAAACCATTACAGCACACTGCCCCAATCCGGGCAAGATGCTGGGCCTGCTCGACGAAGGCACGCCGGCCCTGGTGACACACATCGGCGATCCAAGGAAGGCTCTGCAATACCGGCTGGAGGCCCTGAAAGAACGCGGGACGTGGGTGGGCGTGAACACGCAATGGCCCAACCGCCTGATTGGCGCCGCCATCGCCGCCGGCGCCATCCCGCAACTGGGCGGTTATGCTTCCGCAAAACCGGAAGTAAAATACGGCATCAATTCACGCATCGACTGGTTTCTGGCCGGTCATGCCTCGCGCTCTGACACCTTTGTCGAGATCAAGAACGTCCACCTGTCGCGCACGCCGGGCCTGGCCGAATTTCCCGACTGCGTCACCGAACGCGGTGCCAAGCATCTGTACGAGCTGATCGAGATGGTCAAAACCGGCTATCGCGCCGTCGTCGTCTTCTGCATTCAGCGCCACGATGTCGAGCGTTTCAGCATCGCGCGCGACTGCGATCCCGGCTTCGGCAGGGCGTTCGACGCGGCCCGGACGGACGGCGTGGAGTTCCTGGCGCTCAGCTTCGAGTTCGCGCCGGACGGCCTGCGTTTCCGCCAATCGCTGCCGATCGCCTGATACCGCTCATTCCTCGAACGCATAGGCGTCGCGCGGCCAGTTCGGCCGGGTGAAGACGCCGCCATCGACCAGCAGGGTCTGGCCGGTGATGTAGCTGGCCTTGTCGCTGGCAAGGAAGCAGACGGCATCGGCGACATCCTGTGGTGTACCGATGCGGCGGAGCGGCGTAATCGCGGACCAGTCGCGGGCGTAGTTGGGCGCTTCCAGCTTGGTGCGCTCGGTCTCGATCGAGCCCGGCGCCACGCAGTTGACGGTGATGCCGTAGCGGCCCAGTTCCACCGCCGCCACCTTGGTCAGCATCTCGATGCCGCCTTTCGAGGCCGTATAGTCGACCAGGTTGGCGAACGGCATCTGGTTGCAGCCGGAGCCGATATTGACGATGCGTCCGGGCCGTTTCGCCGCGACCATCAACCGCGCCGCCGCCTGGGTGTTGAGGAAGCAGCCCTTGAGATTTGTGCGAATGACGCGGTCCCAGTCGGCCTCGGCCAGGTCAAGCAGCGATGACCAGGTCTGGACGCCGGCATTGTTGACCAGCAGGTCCGGCGACATGCCGACCGTGTCGCGAAAGCCCTGATAGAAGCGGTCGACCTGCGCCTTGACGCCGGCGTCGCATTGCGCGGCGACCGCCTTGCCACCCAGTCCACGCACGGCGTCCAGCGTGGCGGCGCATTCGGCGTCGCTGTCCAGCCAGGTCAGATGGATGTCCCACCCCTCCCCGGCCAGCGCCACGGCCATGGCCGAGCCGAGATTGCCGCCACCACCGGTGATGATCGCCGTCTTCGTCATGCCGCCGTATCCATGTCGTGGTCCGCGCGTTTCTTCCTGGGGGTCTTGGCGCCCAGGGCCACCACCGCCATCAGGGCAGGCACCAGCGCCGTCTCCTGGCCGTGGATGGCGAAATAGCGCGGTTGCCAGTCGGGCTTGAACTTTTCCTTGTAGGCGCGCAGGCCCTCGAAATTGTAGATGCCGCCGCCGACCTGATAGATGACGGTCGCCAGCTTGTGCCACGTGCTGGACAGCGGCTTGGCCTCCAACCCGGCCAGCGGTGCCAGGCCGAGCGAGAAATGCTCGTAACCGTGGTCGCGGGCGTATTCGATCAGGCGCAGGAACAGATATTCCATGATCGACGGCGGCGAGGCCGGATCGTAGCGCATCAGGTCGAGGCTGAGCATGGTCCGGTTCTGGGTCGGCCACAGGTTGGCGAAGGCCATGATGCGGTCATCGATGCGCACCACCGCCACCGGCGTCAGGCTCATGTAGTCGGCCTTGAAACAGCCGAGACTGTAGCTCTTTTCCCTGGCGTCCTTGATCTTCAGCCAGCCGTCCGACACCTCTTTCAGGCGCGCCATGTGCGCCGCCAGGTCGTCGGGCGCGATGACCTCGAACGTGGCGTTCAGGCCCTCGAACCGCTTGAGCGTCTGACGGAAACCGTAGCCCTTGCGGCCGGCCAGGTCGAAGGCGCGCACGTCGACGCAGGCCTCCTCGCCGATCTTGAACGGACGCAGGCCCAGGTCGATGACCAGGGGCAGCATCTTCGGGCTGACCTGATAGAAGCTGAGGCGGGCATTGCTGAGCGACGCCATTTCCTTGAGCTTCCAGCACAGGGCCTCGGCTTCGCCCGATGGCCCGACCGGCTCGCCCATCACCACCCACTGCTTGCCCGAGACACCGTACATCAGGAAGGCCGTGCGCGCGTCGTTCCACAGGATGTGCTTGTCGCGCAGCAGGGCCAGGTAAGCCTGCGGATTCGACGCCTGCTGCACCACCTCGCGCAGTTGCTCGACGTCGGCGTCCTGCGGCAGGGGCGGAATGCGGTGGGCGATGCCGAACAGGCGGTACAGCGTTATCAGCGCCAGGGTCACCGCGATGACGACGACGGCGCGCAGGAAGCGCGGCACCGCGCCGTGATAGGAGAAGCGCACCCACAATGACTGGGCGTAGGGCTCGTGCTTGTAGATATAGAAGCCGCCCCAGACCAGCAGGGCCAGCGTCACCAGGGTCAGGCCGGCCCAGAACGGATCGATCGACAGGCTGAACAGGTTGGAACGTCTGTTGAAAGCCTGCTTGCACGGGACCAGCAGCAGGGCGCACACCCCCAGCAGCACGGCGTTGATCAGGGCCAGTTCGCGGGTCAGCGAAAACACCGCCCCCAGGCAGAACAGCAGGATGGCGCCGTACCAGGCGGTGTCGATGCGCTCCCACAGGCCGCGCGCCAGGAACAGCATCAGGACGCCGATCACCGTGCCGGCGACGTGCGAGATTTCGACCACGCCCAGCGGTAGCCAGCGTTGCACGAACGGCATGGCTTCGGGGTCGATGGGGGCGATGATCGAGCCGAGCAGCAGGGCCCCGGCAACGAAGATGACGACGGCGAAAATCGCCGGAATCAGCCGTGTCGCTGAATCGAACAGGATCGAATTGATGGTGGTTCTGGGCGCCATGTCATCCCCGGGCCGCGTCGCGACGCAGACGCTTTACGCAAGCACAGCTTTGGGGCGGAAACAAGCCCAAGACACGATCATGTCAGCCGGCGCGGCTGCACCAGGTGTCGTGGATGTCAAGCTGGCCGCACAGGTTCTTGGCCTGGCGGTCGTCGGCGACGGGGCCGACCTTCAGCCGCACCATCGCTTTGCCCGAGGCCAGGGTGACGGTCTGGTAGGCCGCGCTGTAGCGGTCGACGCCGGGATAACGTTCGATCAGGCCGGCCCAGGCATCGTGCGCCGCATCGGCCGAGGCGAAGGAACCGACCTGGATAAAGCGCCCGGCCATGGGTGCCAGGGGTTTGGCACTGGCGGCCACCGGCGTTGCAGTGACAGGCGTTTCGGTGACCGGCGGCGCCGGCAGGACCTCGTTGCGCGGTGCGGCGTCGGCCACGCGCTCGTCCAGCGGCGCGCCGTCGTCCGGACGCGGCATCTGCGACGGGTCGACGACCGCGATCGGCAGGCCGCTGGAGGACGCATCGCTGTTTTTGTCGAGCAGCCCACCCTTGTTGACAGTCAGGTCCTTGGCGGTGTTGACCGCCAGCTCGACGTCTTTCTGGCTGACCTGGCCGTCGGCGGCCGAGGCACTGTGTCCGCTGGCGTCGACCGGAACGTTTTTCAGTTCGGCGAAGGTCTTGGACAGGTTCTGGTCGTTGCACGCGCCAAGGCCGGCCAGCCCGGCGATTGCGGCGCACAAAAAGATGACTTTACGAAGGGGGGCTTTGTCGGTCATAGAGCCATTATGGTCCGCCGTGCCTAACACATGGTTAGTGACCATGGTTAACAGGGCGCGCCATCCATGCCGGACACCCAGACATCCCCCAGCCCCGTAGCACGCATCCGTACCCTGGACGACCTGCGCGCGGGCGTGGCCGGATTGCGCGGCGACGGCGCCCGCATCGGCTTCGTGCCGACCATGGGCGCGCTGCACGACGGCCATCTTTCGCTGGTGCGGGAGGCGCGCCGTCTGTGCGACAAGGTTGTGGTGTCGATCTTCGTCAATCCATTGCAATTCGCGCCAACCGAGGATCTCGACCGCTACCCGCGCACCGAATCGGCCGACGTCGCGCTGTTGCAGGAGGTCGGTTGCGACCTCGTCTATCTGCCAACGCCCGAGGTGCTGTATCCGAAAGGCTTTGTCAGCCGTATCGAGATGCAGGGGCCGGCTCTGGGCCTGGAAAGCGACTTCCGGCCGCAGTTCTTTTCCGGCGTCGCCACCGTGGTAATGAAGCTGTTCAACCAGGTGCGTCCGGACGTCGCTGTGTTCGGCGAGAAGGACTACCAGCAGCTGGCGGTGATCCGCGCCATGGTGCGCGACTTCGACCTGGGGATCGACATTGTCGGCCATCCGACGGTGCGCGAGGTTGACGGGCTGGCCCTGTCGTCGCGCAACGCCTACCTGTCAGCCGAGGAACGCGTCGTGGCACCGAAGCTGAACCAGGCGCTGCAACGCATTCGTGCCACCGCACTGGCCGGGGATGACACACGCCGCGCCATCGAGACAGCCGGGCAGGAACTGATCGAGGCGGGCTTCGACCGCATCGACTATATCGCCCTGCGCGACGCCGTCAGCCTGGGCGACATCACGCCGGAAACGCGATCGGCGCGCATCCTGGCCGCCGCCTGGCTCGGGACCACGCGGCTGATCGACAATATTGCCGTCTAGCAGGCGATGGCCTGGACGTGGCCCTTGGCGGCGTAATCCAGGATCAGCCGGTCGCGCGTCAACACCGTCAGACCGAGTTCCCTGGCGGTGGCAATGACCACACGGTCGGCCGGATCGCGCGGCGGCTCACCCGGCAGGTAGCTTGAGGCGATCAGAATGTCCGGGGACATGTCCGCCAGCCCGACCAGCGGAATGGCCAGCAGACGTTTGAACCACTGATGGGGGTTCATTGCCAGATTCAATCGGCCGCGGGACGCCAGAAGGCCGATCTCCAGCGCCATGTAAGGTGAAACATGCAGGCTGTCGCCGTTGTCGGCGGACGTGTCCAGTGCGGCGACGGCTGCGTCCGACAAAGGCGCATCCTGCGTCAGCCAGATAGCCGCGCAGGTATCCAGAAGCAGCGGCCTAGCCACGTTCGGGGCCGTAGATTTCATCCAGCATGTCGGCCCATTCCGGCATGGCCGGTTGGGTCAGGTCCAGATCGTCAGGAATGGTCATCAGGCCTTTGAGGGCACCGAAAGCCGGATGACGACGCGGCGTTTTGGCGCCGGACGGGGCCAACGGCGCAGGGTGGGCTTTCTTCACACGCTTGAACACCAGCCTTTCCCTTTCCATGTCGACATTGGCCGTCTCGAAGCCGGCGTCGAGCCAGGCCCTGGTCATGACGTTGTTGCTGGCGTTATTGGACCACCACGCCCTTTGAGTGCGCGACGATGGCGGCAATTCAAAGCCCAGGACGTTCTCGATTTCCGAAAAGCCCATGGAGACGGCCTCTTCGGTTGTCTGGTCGAGCCAGTTTTCCAGTGGATCATATTTGGACACGGCGGCGCCTTTCATGCCCGCAAATATACACACTTTTCGGCAATAAGCAATATAGTGTGCACACTACCACACACCCGCTTCCTTCAGCGCCCGCGCCATGTCCGGCGGCAGGTCGTGCTCGCCTTCGACGATGTCGCGCGGCGCATCGGCGGCCTTGAGATAGCGCCAGCCCTGGAACGGCCGCCGCGGCTGGGGCTCGGTGGCGATGTGCTTTGTGTTCAGGCCGATGATCCAGCGTTGGTCGGCTTCGTTGTAGTCGAACGACACGATCTCGCGCCGGCACAGGATCACGCCCTTGATCACCCAGTAGAGCGAGCCGCCGTTCAGCAGTTCGTCGGCCCGGGTCGGCTTGTTGCGCGTGTGGATATGCGACACGGCGCCGCGTGCCTTTTCCCAGCGCAGCAGGTCGTCCACGCTATCCGCGCCGACACACAGTTTGACCAGATGAATATCGCTCATGACGCCGGAAATCCTGGTTAACACCCTTTAAGCCTTTAGAAGCAAATCGGGCGCAATTCTATGGACAAATAAGCGCCCCCGGCCCTAAAACCAGAGCGACCGGCGACGATTCGAGTAACCCCATGGCCAAGGCAAACCCGTCCCTGCAGGAAGCTCTGGAAAGCCTGTTCGGCACAGCGCTGGGTCAGGGCGCCAGCGTGATCTCGCTGCCGGGCGGCTCGCGCCTGTTTTCGGCCGGCGACGAATCCGACCACCTCTATCTGCTGCGTTCGGGCCGCCTCGGCGCCTTTCGCCACGATGAGGACCACGACGAACTGAGCCTGATCGGCATCATCCGTCCCGGCGAACCGGTAGGCGAGATGTCGTTGATCGCCGGCACGCACCACACCACAACCATCATGGCCCTGCGCGATTCCGACCTTCTGGCCATGCCGCGCGAGGACTTCCTGGCCGCCATCGATTCGCGGCCGGAGCTGCTGATGGCCCTGTCGCGCAAGATGATCGAGCGGGCGCGCCGCGACCTGCCCGCCGTGACGCCCAACGTCTTCGCCTTCTTCGCCCTGTGCGAGCAGCCGATCCGCGACATGGTCGAGCGCATCGCAGTGCAGATCCGGGCGCTGGGCTACAAGTGCGCCGTCCTCGACAAGACCTTCCACGGCACGACGCCTGAGGCCTTTACCAATATCGAGGCCGACAACGACTACGTCCTGCATGTCGGCGAAAAGCACGAAAGCCACTGGCGCCTGCTCAGCTCGCGCCAGGTCGACCACGTCTTCCTGATCGCCGACGCCACGCGGCGGCCCGATCCGATCGAAACCGAAGGCGAGAAGTCGCTGCTGCACCGCGCGCCGGACCTGATCCTGCTCTATCCCGAAGGCACGAAAAAGGCGTCGACGCCCGGCCGCACGCGCGCCTGGCTCGATATTGTCAGGCCGACGCGCTGGCTGCATGTCACCAGTGGTGACATCGGCGACCTGGGCCGGATGGCCCGCATCGTCACCGGTCACAGCGTCGGCATCGTCTTTTCCGGCGGCGGCGCCCGCGCCTTTGCCCAAGTCGGCGCCATCCAGGCCCTGCGCGAGGCGCACATTCCTTTCGATTTCATCTGCGGTTCGTCGATGGGGGCGATCATCGCCGCCGGCCTGTGCTGTGGCTGGGACGAAACCGAACTCGACACGCGCATGCGCGACGCCTTCGTCAACACCTCGCCGCTCGACGACGTGGTCTTTCCGTTCATTTCTATGGTCGCCGGCAAGAAGGTCGACGAACGCCTGGCCCGTCACTTCGGCGATGTCATGATCGAGGACATGCCCCTGCCCTATTTCTGCCTGTCGTCGAACCTGACAACCGGCGCGCTCAAGGTGCACAAGACGGGCATGCTGCGCACGGCCCTGCGCGCGTCGATCTCGCTGCCGGGCATCTTGCCGCCGGTGGTCGAGGACGGCCAGGTGCTGGTCGACGGCGCCGTCATGCGTTCCTTTCCGGCGACAATGATGCGCAATACCCATCTCGGCACCGTCATCGGCGTCGATGTGACGCGGGCGCGCGGCCTGGACCCCAAGGCGCTGGTGGTGCCGAAGAACCTGCCGAACTGGTTCACGCGCGGCGAATGGCGGCGCGGACCGCCGATCGTTTCGGTGATGATGCGCTCGGCGACGATCACCACCACCACCGACCTGGCGCTCAACCGCGCGGCGTCGGACCTGCTGATCATACCGGAGCCGGCGGGCGTGGAAATCCGTGACTGGAAGGCCTACGATCAGGCAGTCGAGTCGGGCTACCAGACGACTGTGGAGACCCTGGCGCAGCTCGATTCACCGGTCACCACCCTGCGCAAGATGGGCCGCAGCCTGCATCCCAACATCCCGGCCTTCACGCCGGACGATTCCTATATCCAGGAAGCCACACAGCCACCGTCGGCTGTCAAACCCTGATCAGCCGCGCAAACCGCCCAGCCGCTTCATGATCAGGTAGACCGAGATCGACACGAACAGTACGCCCAACACGGCCATGATCAGCGACAACGTCGTGTAATCGTTGAAGAAGCCGTTGCGGATCACCATGGGGTCATGCGACTTGGTGTAGGCGGCGGCGGCGACGCCCAGGCACCCCAGGCCAATGACGCTGATGATCAGCATCCAGGCCGTGTCCAGCACCATGCGCCACCAGCTGACGGGCTCGTGGTGGCTGTCATCCGACGCGACGGCGACTCGGCCGCCGTCGATCGTCCATTCCTCGTTGTCGTCGGTGTAGAGTGACTCGTAATGCGACGGCGCCTGGCCGATCAGGCTGGCCTGGCCGCCATCCGGGTTCTGGTTCTGATAGTTTTCCGGCAACGGCCGTTGCAGTTGCTCGCGCCAGTGCAGCGGCTGGGCCGGCGCGGGCTGCGGCTGGGGTTGCGCGACCGGCGTCGCCGACAGGTCGACGGCCTGCGGGCGCGGGACTTCGACGATTTCAGGCGCGGCGGCCGGCGCGGCATCCGGGCGGCTTCCATACGGGTTCAACGCCACGATCGTCGGCGGCGCCATGGTGCGCGGCGAGGCGACAGGCGTGAAATCGACGACCGAACCGTCATCGGTGTCTTCAGCAGCCGGGACAGATTCCAGTTTCGGTGCGACCGGCGGCGCGGCCGTCTCGATCGGCGCCGATTCCGCGGCGCCCGGCGCCAGGACGCTCTGGTTGGAAAAGGCCTCGACCGCCGGTTTCGGTTGGTAGGGCATGAAGGTTGGCGTGATGGCCGGCGCCTCGGCCGGCGGCGGCGCCGGTTCGGGGGCTTTCGGCGCCGGTGCGGGCGTTCCCCCCAGCGGACGGCCCAACGTGCCGCCATAAGGTGAATAGAGACGCATCAGGGCGGCCGCCGCTTCGGCCTTGCGCGCCTTTTCGGCTTCGTCGTCAGCGACAGGCGCGGTCACCGCCGCCTGGGCCAGACGATCACGCTCTTCCTGCTCGCGGCGGGCCTGGTCGGCGCGTTCACGCTCCAGGCGGGCGTATTCGGCCTGCTCGCGTTCGATGCGCTCGCGCTCAAGACGGCCGCGTTCGAAGGCTTCCTGCTCGCGGCGAACCTGGTCGGCGCGCGCCTGTTCCATCCGGGCCTGGCGTTCGGCGTCCTCGCGCTGGCGCTGCTCGTCCTGGGCTCGAGCCAGCGCCGCCTGCGCGTCCGGGCTGAGACGCGGCTCGGCGTCGGCGTACAGCGTCTCGCGGATGGCGGACGACGGGATCAGGCCTTCGGGCAATTGCTCGACAACGTTTTCACGCGGCGTCGGATAAGGCTGCGGGTCCGCCGGGCGCGGCGCGTAGGCGTTGAGATCGACAACCTGGCGTTCTGGCTGGCGCTCTGGCTGGCGTTCGGGCGCGGGTACCGGCTGGGGCATGGGTTGCACGGCCGGCGAGGAATAGGGCGAGAAGCCGGGGGCGCTCATCGGATAGGCCGACAGGACCCCGCCACGATCGGGCGCACTGATCTCGGACGGACGCGAAACCGTTTCGGGGGCGTTGTCGGGCATGGGGCGCACCAGCAGGGACGGCGCCGTGGAGGTGTTTTCCTCCGGCGTCAGGAACAGGTTCTTTTCGGCGGCGCGGCGACGGATCAGAGGCGCCAGCACATAGGTCTGGCCGTTAAATTCGGCCGAACGCCAGCTGTCCATGGCGACGGCGGCTTCGGTCACGCGGCCTTCGTTGATGCATTTCAGCACGCTGGACTGGCCGAAATTGTCGACGCCGATATTGAAGCAGAAAGAGACCAACGCGTCGAACTGGTTCTGGTTCAACGGCACCAGGACCAGGTTGTTGATGGCGTCGACGATGGGCAACAGGTCGAAGCGCAGCAGGGCGTCGGCGTCTTCCTGGGTGACGCGCGCCCCTTCGCGCGCGGAGAAGGTGTGGCCATAGCCCAGGGTCCAGCGACCGTCGGGCAGGCGCGCCGCGGTCGACCGCAGGCCTTCAAAACTCTTGATAAGCTCCACACCGGCGCGGGAGACTTTTTGACGCGCTCTCATGCGTAATCCTGTACGTACCGCCGTTATACCAGGCTGTTTGACGGCCGGCATGCCCCAAAACAGGACGGTTTTCCGCCGTCCCGTTAACAGTAGCAAACCACAGACCGTCCCGTCCTTACAAGGGCTTTGTTACGCGGGTAAAACAATATGCCGTCATCGCGCGGCGGTTAGAACGCTCGCGAAACAGCTTTACGAAAGCTGTCGTTCGGCTTGAGGTCTTGTGGCGCCTCATGTTTATCCCAAAAGTGGCAGTCCACTTTCGGGCATGAGGCTAGTGCTTGATCAGCAGTATGGTCGCCAGCCCCAGGAAACTGAAGAAACCGACGCAGTCGGTGACGGTGGTCAGAAACACCACGGCCGACGCGGCGGGGTCATAACCCATGCGGTCGAGGCCCAGCGGGATCAGGATGCCGGCAAGGGCGGCGGCGAACAGGTTGATGACCATGGCCAGGCCGATGACCAGCGCCATCATCGGATCGTGGAACCACAGGAAGGTGACCGCGCCCATGACGATGGCGAAGGCCATGCCGTTGAGTACGCCGGCGGCGATTTCGCGCCACACTGTCCGCAGCAGATTGGACGCGTTCAGTTCGCGCGTCGCCAGCGCCCGCACCGCCACGGCCAGGGTCTGGGTGCCGGCGTTGCCGCCCATCGAGGCGACGATGGGATTGAGGACGGCCAGGGCGACCAGCTTTTCGATCGAGCCCTGGAACAGGCCGATCACCGTCGAGGCCAGCACGGCGGTGCCGAGGTTGATCAGCAGCCACCAGAAGCGCGATCTGGTGATGCCGAGGGTGGTGGCGTCGCGGCCGGAATCCGACACACCGGCCAGGGCCAGCATGTCCTCCTCGTTTTCTTCCTGGATGATGTTGACGATGTCGTCGACGGTGATCTGGCCGACCAGCCGGCCAGAGCCGTCGACGACCGGCGCCGAGATCAGGTGGTATTTCTCGAAGATGTAGGCGACCTCTTCCTGGTCCTGGTCGAC
>OUNJ011020396.1_pt1 | contig 15447 bp, 20 predicted proteins | sample 1755361 | NCBI WGS metagenome assembly OUNJ01 (sample SAMEA3914825, study PRJEB12502) | metagenome | biome: forest; material: soil | place: USA | collected 2012-03-12 | depth 0.1 m
GGACCCCGTTGTAAAAACGGGGTGACAGTTCCGGGACATGTCTAGGTAGAAGCCCACCCACAGTTGTCACCCCGGCTTCACGCCGGTGTCCGTCTTAACATGATTTATAGAAGGCGATGCCAGCCTAAGCCGTCGTATCGACGCCGCTCGTGCCGCCGGTATCCGCGCTGTCGGTGCCGCCATCGACCGTGTCGGTCCCATCCGTAGTGGTCGGGTTCGCGGCGTTCGACGCGGCATTGCGGGCGGTGATGAGAGCGTTGATGCGGTCGGTGCTTTCTGCAGCATCGCCGTTTTTCTGGGCGGCGGCGTAGAGCGCTGTTTGCGTCAGCGAATTGCTGAGCAGGCTGTTGAGCACGCCCGAGGTCGCATCCGTGGTGCCGAGCAGCGTGCTCAGCATGTCCGAGCCTTCGCCGCCCTGCAGCAGTTGCAGCACGTTCGAAGACAGGCCGAGCAGCCCGTTCGTCGAGCTCGATGAATCATTGCCGAGGGCCGCAGCGGCCTGCGCTTCCGCCTGCGCGACGGCGGCGGTGCTGTCGTAGGGTTGCGAGCTATCGGTGCTGGTGGCGGCGCTGCTGGTCGGCGTCGGCGTATAAGTCGGGGATGCAGCGCTGCTGCTGGAAACGGTCGTCATAAGCCCTCCTGGCTCGTTTTTCGCTCAACTTTTTTAGACTCGGACTTCGTGTCCGTTACCAAAAAATATAGCAGAAAAAGCGCATGGACGCAAACGCCATGTTGCAGTGCATTTAGCCTATGAATTTTCGTAAAAAAAGGGTGCTAATGCTTGCCGCTGGGCGCGACCACCATAATCACCTGGCGGCCTTCCATTTTCGGTTCGTGCTCGACCTTGATTTTGTCGCCGAGCTGCTCGCGCACTTTCATCAGCACCGCCATGCCGAGTTCCTGGTGCGCCATTTCGCGGCCGCGGAAACGCAGGGTGAGCTTCACCTTGTCGCCTTCCTCGAGGAATTTATGGATGGCGCGCAGCTTGATGTCGAGATCATGCTGGCCGATGCCGGGGCGGATCTTGATTTCCTTGATCTGGATGACTTTTTGCTTCTTTCGCTGCTCCTGCAGTTTTTTCTGCTCGGCGAAGCGGAATTTCCCGTAATCGAGCACTTTGCAGACGGGCGGTTCGGCGTGCGGCGAGATTTCCACGAGATCCATACCCGCAGCGGCGGCGACGCGCATGCCTTCGGCGACATTCGTAACCCCGATCATTTCGCCGTTGGCGCCGATCAGGCGGATTTTATCTGCAACGATTTCGCGGTTCACCCGGGGTTCGGGTCCGCGTTTTTCTTTAAGCGCCATGGGTAGCCGTCATGCGTAATTTCTCCAGTGATTAAGCCGCCATCGGCGTGCCGCATTCCTTTACAAGGGTTTGAATGCTGACGTCAAGCGGGAGTGTTTGCTGCCCTTCGTTGCCGAGCGTGCGCAGCGCAACCGTGCGTGACTCAGCATCACGGCCGCCGACGGCGAGGATGAACGGTACTTTTTGCAAGCTGTGTTCGCGCACTTTGAAATTGATTTTTTCGGCACGCAGGTCGGTTTCAACGCGGATGCCAGCGGCTTTCAGCGCGCTCGCCACTTCGTTCGCGTACCCGTCGAACTCGTTGGTGATAGAGCAGACGACTGCCTGCACCGGCGCGAGCCAATGCGGGAATTTGCCCGCGTAATGCTCGATAAGAATCCCGATGAAGCGCTCATACGAGCCGAAAATCGCGCGGTGGAGCATAACGGGGCGGTGGTTCTGCCCATCCTCGCCGACATAGCTTGCGTCCAAACGCTCCGGCAGCACGCGGTCGGACTGAATGGTGCCGACCTGCCAGGTGCGGCCGATGGCATCGGTGAGGTGCCACTCGAGTTTCGGCGCATAGAACGCGCCTTCGCCGGGCAATTCCTCGAAGCCGTGGGCTTTGTCGAGGCCGGCTTCGAGCACGGCGGCGCGGAGTTCATTCTCGGCCTTGTCCCACATTTCATCCGTGCCGAAGCGCTTCTCGGGGCGCAGGGCGAGCTTGATGGTATAGTTGGTGAAGCCGAGGTCTTTGTAAATCGTGTCGGCCAGTTCGCAGAATTTTTTCACTTCCTCGACGATCTGGTCTTCGCGGCAGAAGATATGCGCGTCGTCCTGCGTGAACTGGCGCACGCGCATCAGCCCGTGCAGCGCGCCGTGCGGCTCGTTGCGGTGGCAGCAGCCGTTTTCGTAGATGCGCATCGGCAGGTCGCGATAACTCTTGATGCCCTGCTTAAAAATCAACACATGTGCGGGGCAGTTCATCGGTTTCAGCGCCATCCATTCCGCTTTGTCGGAAACGATGGGGCCTTTGTCCTCGACATTCGGCACTTCATCCGGAATCACGAACATGTTCTCGCGGTATTTGCCCCAGTGGCCGGATTGCTCCCATTGTTTCGCATCCATCACCTGCGGCGTTTTTACTTCGAGGTAGCCGCCAGCATCGATGGCGCGGCGCATGTAAGCCTCGAGCTGGCGCCAGATGAGGTAGCCTTTCGGGTGCCAGAAAACGCTGCCATGCGCTTCCTGCTGGAGGTGGAATAAATCCAGCTCCTTCGCCAGTTTGCGGTGGTCGCGCTTTTCGGCTTCCTCGAGCATGGTGAGGTGGGCTTTGAGTTCTTTTTCCGTGGCGAAAGCGAGGCCGTAAATGCGCTGGAGCATTTTGTTTTTTGCGTCCCCGCGCCAATACGCGCCGGAGATTTTCGTGAGCGTAAACGCCGCCGTGATTTTGCTGAAATGCGGCACGTGCGGGCCGAAGCACAAATCGATGAACGCGCTGTCGCCTTCGCCCTGACGATACAGCGATACATGGTCCTTCGGCGTGTCACCGCCAATCGCTTCGTTCGGCGCGGTGCGGATAATTTCGGCTTTGTATTTCTCGCCGCGCGACTCGAACATGTTGATGGCGTCGGCACGGTTCCAGATTTCGCGCTTCACCGCATGCGGGCGCTTCAAAATCTCACGCATTTTCGCTTCGATTTTCGGCAGATCGTCGGGCGTGAGCGGCATGTCGAGATCGACATCGTAATAGAAGCCGTTGTCAATCGTCGGGCCGATGGCGAGTTTCGCGCTGGGGTAAAGCTCCTTCACCGCCAGCGCCAGCGTTTGCGCCGTAATCGTGTGGCGCATCACTTCGAGCCCTTCCGCATCTTTCGCGGTGAGGATGGCGAAATGCGCGTTTTTGTGGATGGGGCGATACAAATCCTGCTGGTGGCCGTCCACCTTCATCGCCACCGCCGCTTTGGCGAGGCCCGCGCCGATGGATGCCGCGATTTCCTCACCGGTCACGCCGCTAGCATACTCCCGCGTCGAGCCATCCGGCAGGGTGATCGTGATATGCTCGTGGCTGGCGGCGGCTTGCGACATTTAAAACTCCGAATAGGCGTAAAATGGCGCTCACAGTAGGGTTTTTGCGGGGAGTGTCAAGAATTGGGCGATGAACCCGCCCGCGTGCCGCACAAAACCGTAAAAAATAAGCAAAATGACATCAAACTGTCACAGAATGCGGTTAAACTGAATTCGTCTTTTTGCGTTCCTATCCAAATAATCCATTTGGATGCGCAATCGGCCAACCTTTCTTAGGTTGCGATAACAAGGTTTAAGACAATGAAAATGTCTGAACGTATCAGTTCGACGGTTGCAGGCTATACAGTCTACAACCTTGCGTTCTGTTTAAGTCTTGTGGGGCTTGGGGTTTGGATGCCCTTGTCCATACAAGATATCTATCGCCTGGGAGTGCTTGCCGTGTTCGTTATGGTATCGCTGGTTTTTGACGGTATCGGCAACCGAGCTTATAAGGCGAAAGATTATCGCCGGTTCAGCTTCGCTTCGCTGGTAAATATATCGGCGGCCATGGGGGGCATAGCATTGATTGGGCTCGCCCTGCTTCAAATATGGGGTGGTGCGGGTGTGATCGGTGTGCTGGCTAATTCCGTACATGCGAAAACGTCCTCTCAGATTATCTTATGTCTGATGGTGCTGGCATGGGAAATCATCCTGCTATGGTTGGCGTGGCTTCGGGCGAAAAAACTCTCGTCCCTGCGCACCGCAACGCCCAGCCGGTCCGACGATCACGACCCTGACGATGACCACGGCGACGCGTACTAAAAATCGCCGCTAGTAAAAGCTCAAAATCCCTCATTGCCTCGTGCAATCGAGGGATTTCTTTTATTCGCCAAGTGGCAGCGTCACCAGCACGCGGTCCACACTCAGCGCGCTCAAATCCTTCTCCCGCAGCACGGTCACGCGCTCGCCCATCGGTGCGCTGCGCTTGGGGTCACTCGCATGGCTGAACAGCACGGTCGAAGGGCAATTGCTGGCGGCGATGAGATGCATCGGCCCCGTGTCGTTTCCCACCGCCAACTGTGCGTGGCGGGCGAGGGTGGCGATCTGCGCGATGCTGGTTTTGCCGACGAGGTTGATGACTCCCGGCACGCGGGTGGTGATGGAGTTCAGCGCTTCCGCTTCCGCCTCCGTGCCGATCAGCACCGGGCGAATGCCCTTCGCCAATAACTCCTGCGCGAGGCTCGCATGTTGCTCGGCGGGCCAGCGCTTTTCGGGCCGGTGGGCGGCGCCGCCCGGCACCAGCAGCGCGAAGGCGTTCAACTGCTCGCCCTGCGGCACGGCGCGGTGCGTGCCGATCAGCGGGGTGATGTCGTGGATGTCCGCCGTGAGCCAGTCGAGTTCCGGCATGCCGACATCGCGAATGCCCGCGATGGTAAGTTGCAGCCTCAAATTTTCGAGCGAATGTTTGCCGTGGCGTGCTTTGTCCGTATAGCCGTGACTACTGAAGCGGCTGACATTGCTGATGCGCGGCCAGGGGCGCGTGAGCAGCCATTGGTAGAGCGTGCTGCGCTTGCTGGTTTGCAGATCATACACCCACGCCCACGGCTTGCTGTTGAGCATGGCTTTCAGGCGTTTGCGCGCTTCGCGGTCGCGCCATTTCGGTTTGCTATCGACCCAGATTTCGTTGAAATACGGGCTTTGCGCGAGCAAACCCGCGTAGGCTTTCGTCGTCAGCAATGTGATGTCAGCAGCCGGGTGCGCGCGGCGAATCGCGGCAAAGCCAGCGGTCGCGAGCACGACATCCCCCAACGCGCCGTGCTTGATGACGAGAATATTTTCGCCCTTCACTTCAGCAACTCCCGATACACCGCGACAGTGTCCGCCTTCATGCGCTCGCTGGAAAAATTCGCGCGGACATGGCGGCGCGCGAAATCGCCCATGGCTTTGGCGATGCGCTCGTCGCGCCCCAGCGCATAGCGGATCGCTTCGGCCATCATGTCGGCATTGTCCGGCGGTACGAGGTAGCCAGTTTCGTTCGGCACGATGGTTTCGCGCGCGCCGCCATGGTCGGTCGCGACCACCAGCCGCCCCATCGCCTGCGCTTCGATCGCGACGCGCCCGAACGATTCCGGCTGGCTCGACGGCACGACGACGAGGCTGGCGAGCGTGTAGGCTTCTGCCATGAAATTCGTCGGCGCGGCGATGCGCACTTTGCCTTCGAGTCCCTTCGCGCGGATGAGGTCGAGCAGTTCGTCGCGGTAATCCTCGTGGCCCTGGTCGCTACCCGCGATGATGCAGAGGAACGGCTCGTTGCCGAGCTTCGCCAGCGCCTCGATCAGCACATGCTGGCCCTTGATGCGCGTGATGCGGCCGGGGCAAAAAATCACCGGCGCGAAATTGTCGTAGAGGTTCCATGCTTTCGTCAGTTGCAGGATGCGGTCGGGCACGAGGCGCGACTCGTCGAACAATGCAAAATCCACCCCGCGCGGAATGGTGCGGATGATGGCGGGGTCGATCTCGTAATTCGCAATGATATGCTCGCGCACGAAATTGCTCACCGCGATGACCCGTGCGCCTTTCACCATCACGCTGTTGTAGCGTTTCTTCAGGTTGCTTTCGAGGCCGTACATGCCGTGAAACGTCGTCATGAACGGGATATGTGCCCATTTCGCGGCGTAATAGGCGGCCCAGGCGGGCGCGCGCGAACGGGCATGGATGATGCTGACATTATGCTCCTTGATGAGCCGGTAGAGATGCCATGCATTCTTGCGGATAATCAGCGGATTTTTGCGGTCGAGCGGCAGCGTCACATGCTCACCGCCCGCATGGGTGATGTGCGGGATCAGTTGCCCGCCCGCGGATGCCACGATGGGCTTCATGCCCGCCGCGCGGATGGCGCTGGTGATTTCCACCGTGCCGCGCTCCACCCCGCCGGAAACGAGGCGCGGCAGCACTTGCAGGATAACGGGTTGCTCGCTCATGGGGATGAGAAATAGTCGTTCGCGCGGGCGGTGCAATGAATATTCACGTAATCCACAACAGACTTGTCATGCCAGCATGACAACATCTAAGGTGCCCATCATGACCCACACCTTCCTCACCACGCCCCGCCATTACCGCATCGCCACGCACCAATCGCCGGGCGAGGGCACGGGCGTGCTGTTCTGCCCTGGCTACCGCTCGAGCATGGATTCGACCAAAGCCACGGCGCTTGCCGAATGGTGCGCGCAACACAACGTGCCGCTGACGCGTTTCGACTACCACGCCCACGGCAACTCTGAGGGCGATTTCAAGGAATTCACCATCGGTAATGCGATGGCCGACGCGCTCGACATCATCGACCACACGGGCGCCGACAACCTCATCCTCATCGGCTCCAGCATGGGGGCGTGGATCGCGCTCAACGCCGCGCTTGAGCGCAAGGCCGTCGTGCGCGGGCTGATCGGCGTCGCCAGCGCTCCGGACTTCACCGAGCGGCTGATGTTCACCCGCATGACGCCCGAGCAGCGCCGCGAAATGCAGGAGAACGGCCTCATCTGGGCGCATAGCGACTTCACGGATTCGGATTACCCGATCACGCAACATTTCATCGAGGAAGCGCGGCACCATTTGCTGCTCGACGATATTATCGGCCTCGATATTCCCATCCAGCTTTTCCACGGGCAGGCGGATGTCGATGTGCCGTGGGAAATGTCGCTCGAACTCGCCGAAAAACTGATGGGGGAGGAGGTCGCGCTTACCCTCATCAAGGATGGCGACCACCGGCTGAATCGCCCGGCGGACCTTGCGCTCATGACGGATGCGCTCGCGCGGATGGTGGGGAAATAAGCAAAAGAAAACCCCGGATTCCGTGCGGAATCGCGGGGTTGAGAGGTGCAACCGAATCGCCGTTCAGAACGGGCTTCGGTTGCGTACTTTGCCGATAACGGCAATCAGGAATGAGGTGGCGATGCATATTGCGGCTGCCATTCCATAGATGTTTTCCTTCAGATGCATGTCTGCAAGAATGAAGAAAATCGGATACTTGTCTGCAAGAATGCAGAAACCAAGACCCGCGCTGAAAAAGAGGCACATGAGTATTTTTAACATGTCTTCATCTTTCAAAAAAACACTCATAATGAGTGTTAGGCTTAAGAAGAAACCCCAAATCCTCGAGGAGAGGATCTGGAGTTTTACTAGGCTGGCAACTTGTTGTTACCCGCGCATTTTTCGCGGGGCACGTTGGCGGCGATACTGCATGTAAGCGAGCACACTGACAACGATGCCGATGCTCGAGAACATGAAGCACAGGCTAAGGCAGATGGACTTCGCATCGGCGGCACTGTCGGGAACAGCAAGGCCGATGATCGCCATGAGGATAACCATGCCAAAACACGTACTGAGAACTCCTAATAACTTCACCATTTTCGTTCTCCCAAATCACTCACGGGATGTGAGTCTAGATTTCAGAAACATCCGCGCCCGGTGAAGGGTTGGCGGATGTTTCTCTATGTTACCATTCGGGTGAATGGTTAGTTGGTCTTGGCGGCCGTGTCTTCTTGCGACGACGTGGCTGCTTTGGGGAGGGACGCTCTTTCTTCCAGATATACAAGTATGCAAAGCTGGATGATTGCTATTCCCATAAAACCAAAAACTAGGACAATGCGGTCAGGGATGCTGGTTTGAAGCAACCACCCCATTCCAATTACAAAAAGGCCAACGAGCAATACGGTAAATTTGTACATTGTACTCTCCATAAGCGCTCACGGGATGTGAGGGCTAGATTTCAAATATCCAAATCACGGGTGGGGATCTGGAGTAACGCTTCAGTTTTGCGTAGGCGGTTTCGGTTGCCACATGGCGTAGAGCATTCCCGCCAGAAGCACCAATTCCGTTGCAATAATCTTGAGCATGCTTACGTCATTGGTGGCAGTCTGCGAGCCGTAAATTGCATCTACAATCATGAGAACTAGCAGAAAAAAAGGCGCAGCGATTTTAAAGTAATGCATCATCGTCGTAGTCTCCTTAGTCTCCATAGAGTCACCGAAGTGAACTCAAACAAATCCTCAAAAGTGAGGACATCTAACGATTCTTCCCTCCCCAAACCCGCGCGAAAGCGAGGAATTTGAAAAAGGTTAGAAAGGGTCACGATGAGTGTAGCCGATTTTGCGCTGGCTGAATGTTAAGGTTTTGTGAAATAGTCGGGTTGAGAAGCAGTTAAGCTATTGATTGTTAGTTTTAAGCTGGCTTCGCCCTTCTTCGAAATAAGAAACAGTACGCGTAATTTTTTCACTCCATCGCGCGAAAAAGCGGCCAGTATTTGACAAGCCTTTGCGCGTGGGAGTAGCTAGCGGCACATCATTTTCCAACGAGGCGCGTATGAAACCGACCAGCAAACCGAACAATCCCTGCTTTTCCTCTGGCCCTTGCGCGAAGCGGCCCGGTTGGTCGCTCGAAGCACTGTCGGGCGCGGCGCTTGGGCGTTCGCACCGCGCGAAAATTGGCAAAACGAAGCTGAAGGAAGTCATCGACCGGAGCAAAGCCATCCTCGGCATCCCGGCGGATTATGTGCTCGGCATCGTCCCCGCGTCGGACACGGGGGCGGTTGAAATGGCGATGTGGTCGCTGCTCGGCCCGCGTGGCGTCGATGTGCTGGTGTGGGAAAGCTTCGGCAAAGGCTGGGCGACGGATTGCAAGAAGCAGCTCAAAATCGCCGACCTCAAAATCGTCGAAGCGGCGTATGGCGAAATCACCGACCTCAAGAATATCGACTGGAAACGCGACGTGATCTTCACGTGGAACGGCACCACCAGCGGCGTGAAAGTGCCGGATGCGAGCTGGATTCCCGACAACCGCGAGGGCCTCGCCATTTGCGATGCGACCAGCGCGACCTTCGCGATGGATGTCGATTTCAAAAAGCTCGATGTCGTGACCTGGAGCTGGCAGAAAGCGCTGGGCGGTGAGGGCGCGCACGGCATGCTCGCGCTTTCCCCGCGCGCGGTCGAGCGCCTGACGAGCTTCAAGCCGGATCGCCCGCTGCCGAAAATTTTCCAGCTGACAAAAGACGGCAAACTCATCGACGGGATTTTCGTCGGCGAAACGATCAACACGCCTTCGATGCTCGCGGTGGAGGATGCCATCGACGGGTTGAAATGGGCGGAACAAGTCGGCGGCCTGAAATCGCTGATTGACCGTTCAGCCAAAAACCTCAAGACGCTGGAAGATTGGGTGAATCAATCGGATTGGGTCGAGTTCCTCTGTGCGGATAAGTCCACCCGTTCCAACACGTCCGTCACGTTCAAAATCAAGGATAGCTGGTACCAGAACCTGAACGCCGAGGCGCAAGCGAAAGCGCTGAAAGATTTCACCGCGCTGCTCGAGAAAGAAAACGCTGCCTATGACATCGGCGCGTACCGCGATGCACCCGCGGGCCTGCGCATCTGGGCTGGGGCGACGGTCGAGCATGCGGATATGCAGGCGCTGCTGCCGTGGCTCGACTGGGCGTGGGCAGAGATCAAGCAGGGGCAGGCGAAGGCGGCTTAGTCCACCCTCTAGCTTACTGAAAATCTAGTTTCATATCCGCGGCCTTGAGTCGGTCATGCGTTTCCGTCAGCACTTTTGCATAGTCTGCTGGTTGCGCTTTAGGCTTATCCGGATTTTGAAATTCTTCGCGCGCCACGTCTGCACAGAGCATGCGTACGCCCCGGCGGATGATGTTGCTCAGGTAGCTATCGGCAGGCGTATCGAGATCTTCCTCTTTTTTTTCCTTGATAAAGGCATCTATTGTTTCGGGAAGGCATTTCATATGGGTAAGCACAGTCCTCAGATCGCTATCGGTTAGGTCGGCTTCTATCATGCTGGCGCGCATGATTTCTTCCGGGCTTTTGATGCGCGAAACAGGTTTTTTCGTGATACGGGAAATCGGCTTTGTCATGCTTTTATCTCACGATGAAGTTGTTTCACTTTCCCACACCCGCATTAAAATTCCCTTAAAATGCCAATTCTCCTATCGGAAATTAATACGCCATGCTTTAAACGCGGCAGGCATTCCAACCCACGGAGAACCCAATGAAACAGGAAGACGTACTGAAGCTCCACTCCATGCCCATCATCGGCGGATCGTACCCGCGCGGGCCGTACCGCTTCATCAACCGGGAATACCTCATCATCACCTATGAAACCGACCCGGAGCTGCTGCGCGCCGTGGTGCCCGAGCCGCTCATCCCTGAGAACAACACCGTCAGCTACGAGTTCATGAAAATGCCGGATAGCTCGGGTTTCGGCGATTATTCCGAATCCGGCGTGGTGATTCCCTGCCTGCTCAACGGCGAAAAAGTGAACTTCACGCTGATGATGTTCCTGAACGACGAGCCGCCGACGACGGGTGGGCGCGAAATCTGGGGCTTCCCGAAAAAATGGGGTCAGCCGGAACTGAAAGTGCGCAAGGACACGCTCACCGGCACGCTGCATTACGACGACGAACTAGTGTCGATGGGCACGATGACCTACAAGCACGAAAACCTGCTCACCGACCCCGCGCATTCGCCAGCCGAAAACATGATGAGTGTCGCCGAACGCCTCGGCAAAAAGCAGGTGAACCTCAAGCTCATCCCGAGCGTCACCGGTGGGCTGGATGTGTGCCAGCTTGTGTCTTACCACATGATCGACGCGACGGTGAAAGGCGCGTGGACGGGCCAGGCGCGCCTGCACCTCGTGCCGCATGTCAACGCGCCGGTCGCGGATTTGCCGGTGAAAAAAATCGTCGGCGGGTCGCATTTCATCGCGGATATTACGCTGCCATACGGGCAGGTGGAGCATGATTATCTGGCGAAGAAGTAGCTTTTGCCACTGATAGCTTGACGTTTTGGCGGACTTGCCTTTTAAGCATGCCATGTTCCTCATTTAGCCTAAGGATTTGCCATGCCCAAAGTTCTCATTTCCGATAAACTCAGCCCGCAAGCGGTCGATATTTTCAAGCAGCGCGGGGTCGAGGTCGATTTGAAAACCGGCCTCACCGAGGACCAGCTCATCGAGATCATCGGTGACTATGACGGCCTCGCGATTCGCTCCGCGACGAAAGTCACGCCGAAAGTGCTGGATGCCGCGAAGAAGCTGAAAGTTGTTGGCCGTGCGGGTATTGGGGTCGATAACGTGGATGTGAAAGCGGCGACCGCACGCGGCGTCGTCGTGATGAACACGCCGTTTGGTAACTCGGTGACGACGGCGGAACACGCGATCAGCCTCATGATGGCCCTCGCGCGCGACATTCCCGCCGCATCGGCTAGCACCCATGCAGGCAAGTGGGAGAAGAACAAATTCATGGGCGTCGAAATGGCGGGCAAAACGCTCGGCCTCATTGGCTGCGGCAATATCGGTTCCATCGTCGCCGACCGCGCGCAGGGGCTGAAAATGAAAGTGATTTCCTACGACCCGTTCCTTTCCGCCGAACGCGCCGCCGCGCTGAACGTCGAGAAAGTCGAGCTCGACGAACTGCTCAAACGCGCCGATTTCATTTCGCTGCACACGCCGATGACGGACGCGACGCGCAACCTGCTCAACGCCGAGCGCCTTGCGAAAACGAAAAAAGGCGTGCGCATCGTCAACTGCGCGCGCGGCGGGCTGATCGTCGAGGCGGACCTGAAAGCCGCCATTGAATCCGGCCATGTGGCGGGTGCGGCGCTCGATGTGTTCGAGGAGGAGCCGGCGAAATCGAACCCGCTGTTCGGCATGGAGCAGATCATCGCGACGCCGCATCTGGGCGCGAGCACGAGCGAAGCGCAAGAGAATGTGGCCATTCAAGTCGCCGAGCAAATGGCGGAATACCTCACCGTCGGCACGGTGACGAATGCGCTCAACATGCCGAGCGTTTCGGCGGAAGACGCGGCGCGCCTCAAGCCCTACCTCGACCTTGCGACGCGCCTTGGCAGCTTCGCCGGGCAAATGACCAAAGGCGGCATTAAAAAAGTGACCATCGAATATGAAGGCAAGGTCACGGAGCTGAACACCAAACCGCTTTCGGCGGCCGCGCTCAACGGCTTGCTCACGCCGTTGATGGAAGGCGTCAACATGGTGAACGCGCCGGTCGTCGCGAAGGACCGCAACATCGAGGTCAGCGAAATCCGCCATGACCGCACCGCGCATTACAAAACGCTGATGCGCATCACCGTGCAGTTCGATGGCGGCCAGTTCGCCATTTCCGGCACGCTGTTCGGTGACAAGCCGCGCGTCGTCGCACTCAGCGATGTGCTGCTCGAAGCCAGCCTCGGCAACCGCATGCTGTATGTCGCAAACGAAGACAAACCAGGCCTCATCGGCGGCGTCGGCCAGTTGCTCGGCGAGGCGAAAGTGAACATCGCGAATTTCCATTTGGGCCGCAATAAAGAGGCGACCTATGCCGTCGCGCTCATTGAGGTGGACGATGCGATCGACAACAAACTGCTCGAAAAAATCGCTAAGCTGCCGAACGTGAAAGACGCGCGGGTGTTGGAGTTTTAGGCGAAGTTGCGTTTACGACAGTTGCCCATGTTATATCGGAAGTAAGGCGGACCCCGGCGTAAAGCCGGGGTGACAGCCGGTGAGGAGGCTTCTACCGAGATACACTCCGTAGCTGTCACCCCGTGTTTATCACGGGGTCCGCCTTATTTTTTCGCGTTGCTTCATCTGTGCTTCGCAAATCCAGCCCGAACAGCCTTGTTGCAACATTGCAACGTAATCGGCCCATCTGTTGCATAATTGCCGTTATCGTGGCGATTATGCTTTGGCGCCGCGCGCGATCTGCGTATTCTTACTGTAATCCGCAAAAAATAGCCCGTCAGCAAGAGCACCGGCAAGGCCAGAAGACAGCATTTGAGCGATTAATCAATCATTAACCCTTGTGTGATAGGCTAAGTCATCAAGGAAAAAAGGAAACGGCAATGCTCATTCGTGTAAATAAAAAAATTACCTCGAAAAATACTGTGAAATATGCGGCGCTCAGTTCGGCCGTCAGCGCCGCGACGACCAGCGGTGTGTGGCACGATGACGACAGCAGCGCGCTCGGTGTAGCGAAACGCCAGAACCGCATCCGCCTGACGCGCGACATGACGGTTTCGCTGAAAAAATCGGCGGCTGAAAAATACGATGCTTAAAGGGCCGTCGGATGATGACGACCCTTTTGCTTTAGTAAAGCAAGATCCGAATCAGCCGCAAGGTGGCCTTATCGGTGCAGTTATCCGCGGAATTCCTGAGGCCAGCCACGCGATTGGGCACCTGAAAAACCAGCTTGTTTACGCAGTGGATTCCCGCGTGCCTCTTTTGCAGGAAATCGATGAGGCTGCGTGCAATCTGGGTTCCAAACCTTACGATCCAGATGCGTGCAAAGTGATTGCTGAAGCGCGCCCTAAAGGGAAGTCGCGCTAAGTCGCAATGCTTCCATTCTGGTTGGTTCCCCATTCTTCCACCCATAAAAAAGGGCGCTACCCATCGCTAGGTAGCGCCCTTTCTCGTTGCGTCAATTAGAGCTGGTTGCTCACGTTATTGAACGTGCCGCCCAGTTTGGTGCCGAGCGTGGTCATGGCGGCGATCGCGGCGACGGCGATCAGCGCTGCGATCAGGCCGTACTCGATGGCCGTCGCACCGGATTGGTTGCTGAGGAAAGACGTGACAAAACGTTTCATAAAACCTCTTACGTGTCGTTGTGAATGCATCATCGCATTCGGGTTACGCTGGACAATCCAGCTGCGAATATTATTTGCCGAAATCATGATTCGCGCAAATAAATTTCGAGTGATGGATGGCGAATCATTGCGACATTTGAGGCAAATTTTGTGCGGATGTAAGGAAAGTCGGGCACTTACGTTTAAAGCAGGGTTTTAGCGCTGCGCAACCTAGGGTTTTAGTGTGACGGGGTGGCGCTATTTAGAGCGGCAAAAGCCGAGATAGAGCAGGCCGAGCGGGGCGATCACCACAGCGCCTACCCAGCAGGCCGCCATCATCAGCCATTTGAGGTAAAGCGCGAAGCTCATCCGCAGGAAAACCACCTGTTCGCCAAGCAGGAAATCGCTCGCGGCGTGATAGACGAAGCGTGCGTAAGGGTAGAGCAGGGTGCTGAGCGCGACGTAGAGATAGAGGTAGCAACTCACCGTCGCGGATTGGCTGTCATGGGCGATGAGCGCGAGCATGAGGGCTGCGAAAATGCAGCCGAAAAACAGCTCGCGGAAATAATAACCGCGTGCGATGCCGCCGAATACACGATGAAAAAAGGAAGGGATGCCCACCGGAAATCCGACCGCGCGTGCCGCTATTCCATATGCTGCCCGCCATTGACGGACAGCGTTTCGCCGGTGATGAAGCCCGCCTCGTCATCCGCGAGGAAACACACCGAGCGCGCGATTTCCTTCGCTTCACCAAGCCGTCCCACGGGGATTTTCGCGACGATGCCTTTGAGCACTTCCGGGTTCACCGCGGCGACCATTTCGGTGTTGATGTAGCCGGGCGCGACCGCATTCACGGTGATGCCTTTGTTCGCGCATTCACGCGCCAGCGACTTTGTGAAGCCGAACACGCCCGCTTTCGCCGCGGCGTAATTCGTCTGGCCCATTTGCCCCGTCTGGCCGTTGATCGAGCTGATATTGATGATGCGCCCGAAATTGCGGCTGCGCATGCCTTCGATCACCGCACGCGCCATGTTGAAGCAGGATTTCAGGTTGGTATCGAGCACGGCGTTCCAGCTTTCCTCGCCCATTTTATGCATGAACCCGTCGCGCGTGATGCCAGCATTGTTGACGAGGATGTCGATGGGGCCAACCTCCGTTTCGATCTTGCGCACGCCGTGCTGGCACTGCTCGAAGTCCGACACGTCGAAGCGGAATACGTGGATGCCGGTTTCTTTCTTGAACGCCTGCGCCGCTTCCTCGTTGCCCTGATAGCTCACGGCGACTTTGCAGCCCGCTTTTTTCAGGTCGATCGCGATGGATTTGCCGATGCCGCGTGTGCCGCCAGTGACGAGCGCGGTGCGATGTTTCATTGCCATTTTTAGTACTCCGTAAATTATTTTTGTTCGTTATCTGAATGAAAACATCTCCACTGGCGTCATTCCCCGAATCGTCCTTCACGATTCTAGGGGAATCCATCTTTTCTTATTCAAGAGATGGATTCCCCTAGAATTTGCCCAAGAGCAAATTCGGGGAATGACG
>OUNJ010002552.1_pt1 | contig 15387 bp, 13 predicted proteins | sample 1755361 | NCBI WGS metagenome assembly OUNJ01 (sample SAMEA3914825, study PRJEB12502) | metagenome | biome: forest; material: soil | place: USA | collected 2012-03-12 | depth 0.1 m
GCTTGCCGAGCCGAAGCTCGCAGAGCGTAGGCTGGTGGCTCGGGGGTGGATCGAACACCCGACCAAGGGATTATGATTCCCCTGCTCTACCGCTGAGCTACCGAGCCACGCGCGGGCCGCACCATAATCAAATTCGGGCGGCTGTCAAGCGAGCTGCAGCGAATCGATCGCCGAACGCAGTTCGTAAGCGAAACGGCGCAGTTCTTCTTCGCCGTAAGGCTCGCTGGCAGCGCCCCAGACCGGGTTCGGCCAAGCCGCATCCGCCTTATAACGCGCGATGAGGTGGATATGCAGCTGGCTGACCTGGTTGCCGAGCGTCGCGATATTCAGCTTCTCCGGCGTGACCAATGCCTGCAGCAGGTGCGACAGGATGGCGATTTCATCGCTCAACTGGTGCTGCTGCTCGCGGGAAAGATCAATCCATTCGCTCGCGCCTTCGACGCGCGGCACGAGGATGAGCCACGGAAAGCGCTTATTATCCATCAGCCGCACGTTGCAGAGCGGCAGGTTGGTGACATCGTGGCTGTCATTGCTTAAACGGCGGTCGAGTTCAAAGCCCATTCTATCCTCATGGAATGCATCTTCACAAAATTGTCATACACCGATAAAAATTTCTCCGCTATCACTGCCACTTCTTCATCCATCAGGGAAGCCCTCATGCACGATATGAACATCGACAGCGAAGCACACTACCAAAGCGCGATTGCTAAAATCGGAACCGCCAACGAACAGCAACGTGCTGCCGAGGATAGATGGAATAATGAGGAAATCGAAAAAAACACATGGTATCAACTGCGCGACGCAGCGACGCATGAGATCAACGAAGCCAAGGCATCCATTCGCGCGCTCATGCAGCATGACGTGCACCCGCTGCTGACGCCCGAAGCTTTACAGCGCACGATCGAGGGCGCGAGTGCAGAATCGCTCGATTTCTCGGCGTTTGTCGAAAAAACGGCGGAGTTCCGGAAACCTGATGGACTCGGCGCGCGTAGCGCTTTTGCCCCGCATGAATGGGTCGCGGGCGCCATCCATGCCAACCGCGTCGCGCATCACGGCGCAATCGACTACGCCGCATTGAGCCATACGCTCAACAACAGCGATACGCTGGTCACGCAGTTGATGCAGGAATTGCCCCTGCACACGCTGACGAACGTCACGCAAGCAGTGACGGGCGCGACGGCGGAAATCCTCGAGCGCGCGGCGCTGGTCGAACATGGTTGCGCGAAATTCCCCGAGGCGAAAGCATGCGAGCATATGCAAGCGAATTTCCTCGTCGCCGCCGATAATGCGGGCATTCCCCTGCCCGCCAGCCTGAGCGAAACCCAGGAGCAAATCACGCGCTAGCCGAACACCCGTGCGAAGATCGTATCCACATGCTTGGTGTGGTAACTGGTGTCGAACAGGGCGCAGAGTTCGTCGGTGGTGAGGTGCTTCCCGATATCCGCATCCGCTTTCAGCGCATGCAGGAAATTCGCGCCTTCGAGCCAGACTTTCATGGCGTTGCGCTGCACCGCTTCATAGGAGGCTTCGCGGCTCATGCCTTTTTGCGTGAGCGCGAGCAGGACGCGTTGGCTGAAAATCAGCCCGCCGAGCTGGTCGAGATTTTCCTTCGCATGGTCGGGGTAGACCACCAGTTTTTCGACAAGGCCCGCGAGGCGGTTCAGCGCGAAATCGAGCGTCACCGTCGCATCCGGGCCGATCATGCGCTCGACGGAAGAATGCGAAATATCGCGCTCGTGCCACAGCGCCACGTTCTCGAGCGCGGGCGTGACATAACCGCGCACGATGCGCGCAAGACCCGTGAGGTTCTCGCTCAGCACCGGGTTGCGCTTGTGCGGCATGGCGGATGAGCCTTTCTGGCCCTTGCTGAAAAATTCCTCTGCCTCGAGCACTTCCGTGCGCTGCATATGGCGAATTTCCGTCGCGATATTTTCGATGCTCGAAGCGATCACGCCGAGCGTCGCGAAATACATCGCATGCCGGTCGCGTGGGATGACTTGCGTTGAAACCGGTTCGACCAGGAGGCCCATTTTCGCCGCCACATGCGCTTCGATACGCGGGTCGATATTCGCGAACGTGCCAACCGCACCCGAAATTGCGCAGGTGGCGATTTCCTTGCGCGCGGCGACCAGCCGCTCGCGATTGCGTTTGAACTCCGCATAGAAGCGCGCGAATTTCAGCCCCATCGTCACCGGCTCGGCATGGATGCCGTGGCTGCGCCCCATCACCACCATGTCTTTCGTTTCGTAAGCGCGGGTTTTGAGCGCGGCGAGCACTTTGTCGATGCCAGTGAGCAACAAATCGGACGCGCGAGCAAGCTGCACGGCGAGCGCCGTGTCGAGCACGTCGGAACTGGTCATGCCCTGGTGGAGGAAGCGCGCCTCCTCGCCCACATTTTCCGTCACATAGGTAAGAAACGCGATCACATCATGTTTGGTGACCGCCTCGATTTCGTCGATCCGCGCGACGGCTTTTTCATCATACGCTTTCGGCGCGCGCGCCCATATGGCTTTTGCCGCCTCTTTCGGGATCACGCCGAGTTCCGCCATGGCATCCGCCGCGTGGGCCTCGATCTCGAACCAGATGTAAAAACGCGTGGCAGGCTGCCAGATGGCGACCATTTCGGAGCGGGAATAGCGGGGGATCATGCGGACTCTCTCATAGGGCGAAATGCGCGCCACTTATAACCAAAGGATGGCATGAGGCCAACGAAAAACTAGCTTAAATGCGTGCCGAGGCTGGTTTTTGTCGCAGCGAAGGCAAGTGCGGTCGGCGTGCCGCCGTTTTTCACCGTATAGACTGGCAAATTCGCATAATCCTTCGCGTTGACGAGGCTTGCCAGCTCCACATCGCTGCCAAGCGCCTGGTCCTTGACGACCCGCACGCCATCGATCACCGGCGCGATTTTCGCATTCGTCCCCGCTGCATGTTGCTCGTAATGCAAATGCGTACCCGTGCTGATGCCCGTATCGCCAACGACGCCGATGACCCCGCCAACGGGGACAAGGGCGCCGATCTCCGGCATCTTCGCGCCACTCATTTCGGCATACACCGTGGTGCTACCATCCGCATGGCCGAGCGCGACCACCTCGCCGTAACCCTTGAACCTGCCAGAGAACATAACAACGCCATCGGCGCTGGCCACCACATTGCCGGAACCCGTGAGATCGACGGCGCGGTGGAAGCCGCTTTCGCCCTTGATCATTACCGCGCGCGCGCCGTAACCGGAGGAAACTTTTGCGCCACTTGCGATGGGGTCGATAAAGTTAATCGGCTTGCCGTCGCTGTTCGCCTGCAATTCCTTCCATTTTTCCATGGCATGGGAATCAAAAAATTTGTGAATTTCAGCGCCCGTTGCTTTGGCATCGACCGGCTGGCTATCCGCCGCGGATTCGTTCGGCGCATCGGACGGTTTGCCGAAAATGCTCTGGAAGAACGACAAGATCGCTTGAAAAAATCCGCCAAAAATATCGGAGAACCAATTGCCGGAGGAAGGCTGCTGCGCCTGCCCGTTATCGGCAGCGGGCGCCGTGGTTGGCGTATCGTCGCTGTCGTCCGCACCCGGCGTTTGCGGCACATGGTCGTCCGGTCGCGTCGAACTGTTGGCGGCTTTGCTCGGGTTGATTGTGTTCTGGGTCATGTTCACAGCATAGCAGGCGATGATGACAGTTTGATGACGAAACCGTTAAAATCCAGGGATTTTCTTGCCTAATATTCCACCGCCACCGGGTCGAGCGAGCGCCAGAGATACCAGGTCGCCACGGAACGGTACGGTGCCCATTTCTCGCCGATTTTGTAATAATCCGCCGGTTTTAGCCGCTTGCCGCCGGTATAATGCAGGTCGATGGCTTTGAGCAGGCCGAGGTCTTTCACCGGCAAAACATCCGGGCGCAGCAGGTGGAAAATCAGGAACATTTCCGCCGTCCAGCTGCCGATGCCCTTGATCGAAACCAGCTCCTCGATGATCGCCTCATCTGCGTGTTCCGCCCAATATTCCGCCTCCATGCCGCGCTTGAGGAAAAACTCGGCGACATTGCGCGCATAAGCCACTTTGCTGGCGGAAAGCCCGCAAGCGCGCAATTGTTCATCGCTAAGTGACAATAGCTTTTTTGGCGTCAGCGGCTTCACCGCTTTTTCGACCTTGGCCCAGACCGAATCCGCCGCCTTCACTGAAATCTGCTGGCCGACAATCGCCCGCAGCAGTGTGTAGAACCCGTTGCCGCGCGCCCGCAGCCCCTCGCCCTTATAGCGCTTGATGATGCCCTTCATCGTCGGGCATTGTTTGCTTAAATGTCGCGTTGCTTTGGTCCAGTAATCGGGTTGCATGGGTTTTTTCCAGTTTTGGTTGCGTCGTGGATCGAACTTATTATGTAGTGCGCCTAGGGAAAAATTACAAAGAGGACACTATGACCGCCGCTATGAAAATCGCCAGCACTGACCGCGTCGAGACCGATTCTTTCGGCGAAATCGGCGTCCCGTCCGACAAATATTGGGGCGCGCAGACCAGCCGCAGCCTGATGAATTTCAAGATCGGCGGGGAAACGATGCCCAAGCCCCTCATCCACGCGCTCGGCATCCTGAAGCGCGCGGCGGCGACGGTGAATATGAACATCGCCGGGCTCGACAAAAAAATCGGGGATGCGGTGGTGAGCGCCGCCACGGAAGTGATGGAAGGCAAGCTCGACGAGCATTTCCCGCTGGTCGTCTGGCAAACGGGCTCGGGCACGCAGACCAACATGAACGCGAACGAAGTGATTTCCAATCGCGCCATCGAACTGCTCGGCGGCGTGATGGGCAGCAAAAAGCCCGTGCACCCGAACGACCATGTGAATATGGGCCAGTCGAGCAATGACAGTTTCCCCACCGCCATGCATATCGCCGCGGCGATGGAGGTCGAGCACAAGCTGATCCCCGCGATGCAGCATTTGCGCAATGCGCTGAACGACAAAGCGCAAGAATTCAAATCCATCATCAAAATCGGCCGCACCCATTTGCAGGACGCGACGCCGCTGACGCTCGGGCAGGAATTTTCCGGCTATGTCCATGCGCTGGACGACAATCTCGTGCGCGTCAAACACGCGCTGAAGAACGTATTCGAGCTGGCGCAAGGCGGCACGGCGGTGGGCACGGGGCTGAATGCGAAAATCGGTTTCGACAAGAAATTCGCCGAGGAAGTGGCGCGCATCACTGGCCTGCCCTTCGTCACCGCGCCGAATAAATTCACCGCGCTCGCGACGCATGACGCGCTGGTCGATCTCTCCGGTGTGCTCAACACCATGGCCGTGTCGCTGATGAAAATCGCGAACGATATTCGCCTGCTCGGCAGCGGCCCGCGCTGCGGCTTTGGCGAACTGTCACTGCCCGAAAACGAGCCGGGCAGTTCCATCATGCCGGGCAAAGTAAACCCGACGCAAAGCGAGGCGATGACCATGGTCGCCGCCCAAGTCATGGGCAACCATGTCGCGGTGACAATTGGCGGCAGCAACGGCCATTTCGAGCTGAATGTGTTCAAGCCGGTGATTGCCTTCAATGTGTTGCAGTCGATTCGTTTGATTGCGGATGCGTGCAACAGCTTCACGGATAATTGCGTGGTCGGCATCGAGGCGAACAAGGAGCGCATCACGAAATTGATGAACGATTCGCTGATGCTGGTGACGAGTCTCAACCCGCATATCGGCTATGACAACGCCGCGAAAGCCGCGAAGAAAGCGCATAAGGAAGGCACCACGCTGAAAGAAGCGGCGATGGCGCTGGGGCTGTTGACTTCCGAGCAGTTCGACCAGTGGGTCCGCCCGGAAGACATGATCGCGCCGAAATAATTAATACGTACGGTAAGGCGCCTTCGCGGCAACTACTAGGTCGATGGTGCCCGTCAATTCATCGCCGTCCTGCGTGGTGCGGATCGTCGCGCTATCCCGCAGCTTTCCGGCCAGTTTGCCGTAAGCATCGTCCTTCGCGTTGCGCGTATCGTTGCTGAAATAAAGCGCGGTGGTGAGGTCGGGGATCCCCTCGCCGCTGACCTTTACATTCACGAACGGCGCGCGCTTGCCGACCGGTGCCGGGAACGCGGTGACGAAAGTGAACTGCCCGTCATTATCCGTATAGGTGCGGCCCGCCCCGGCGAAGACCGGGTCGACGCTCGCGAGGTCATCCGCCCCAGCGAGCAGCCAGCGCCCGGTCGGACTGTTCTGCCATAATTCGACGATGGCCTCTTTCACCGGCATGCAATTTTTGTCGAGCACGCGGCCCTGAATCGTGATTTTCTGACCCTGCGCCGTGATGGCTTTGCCCGCCGGTTGCAGCAAATCATTGCCCGGCGGAATCGCTTTTTCGCCGGGGTAATTCTGCGCCGGAATACGCGCGGTTGGCGTGCAGCCCGGTGCAGCGACGGCGGCCAGTGGGCCGGTGATGGCCGCGACCAATAAGCAATAACGCAACACATGCTTCGACATAACGACAGCTCCCGTTTCTTTGATGTGTAGCATGCTGGTGGGGCGATTCAACCGCGAAGCGCGTAGCGGTGGATAGCGATGGGTTAATGGCGCGTCGGGCTCGCCGCGTGCAGTTGCGCGGGGTTGAGGTCGCGGCTCATGACAGTTTGCGCCCAGTTCTTGTCGCTCGCCGTGTCGTTATCGCTGGTGTTGTGTTGGTTACCATTCTCCGCGCGCGCTAAGCTGGCCGGGCCGTATTGCACGCTGGCGGCACTGATTTTGCTTTGCGGCAGCGCTTTCGGCGCTTCTTTTTTGCCAATGGTTGCGCCCTCGCGCACGGTCACATCGTTTTCGATATGCGTACCGAGATCCCACATTTTTTTCGAATGCATGACGAAACTATGCCAATTGGCCGAGGCAATGCTGTTCATCCACCCATAAAGTTCAAGATCCATTGGCCCGGCTTTACCGTCGCCCTTGCTGTCATCCACGCGTAGGGCAGTTTCAGCTTTAAAGAACATGTACGGAGTATAAGCCCACACAGCGTCAGTGTACTCATGCGCGAGGTTACGGCAGCCTTTCTGCAAATTTCCCGTGTCGAACGCAATAAAATCATGGAGCCATTTCGATTTAGGGAAGAAGCTCTTTCCGACCAATGCTTCTGCGAAATCGCCCATTTTATTACCGACATAATTCTGCCCCGCACCCAACACATTCAACGATTGGCTAAAACGTTTTTCAAATTTATCGAACAATGTTTTGTCAGGGTAAAATTTGTAATTGCCTACGCCATCGAACGGACGCAGCCGGTTCGGGTCGCTCTCATCGAAGATGTGGGTTTTATCGCCCAGAACCGCCGCCTGCCCCGGCTCCGCCTGAATGAAATTCTTTCCGCGCCATTTGCTTTGCGAAACACGCATGACCCAGAACGGCACCACCGCCGGGTTCATGTACATATTGGCTTTGATAAAGCTTTTCGTCACATAGCGCATGCTACCCATCATGCCATCCACTGCGGCGATGACCGGATTGAAATGCGCTGGCAGCTTAGGCGCTTCGAGCGCGAAGCCGTGGTTTTTCCAATCGGTGAATGCATGGCCGATGGCATCGTAACCCTCGCGAAACATCAATGTGTACCAGTTATAACCGACAAAGCGTGCATGCAGGTCGATGGCGCCGACAAGCTGGTAATCACCGATAATGCCATGCGGGTTTTCCGGCGAGATGGCTTTGGAGCTGACTTTATAAGCGCCGCCGTTCCAGCTATGGTCGAATACGATTTCATGGCCTTCGAACCGGTTCTTGCAAACATTGCTTAGGAAGCGTCGCTGGAATTTCATTTGGAACGCATAGGGAATCGCCGCAGCCCAGTCCTCCCCCTGGTTTTTCGAGAGCACCCGCCAGCTTGCCCGCGCGACGGATTTCACCGCCTCGCCCAGCACGAAATGTTGTTTTTCGCCGTTGGCCGCGGGCTCGCCTTTATCGTTTACCAACCATGTCTTGCGGACATTCGGGTCGAGCGCCTGAATGATATTACGGGTCGTCGCATCGCCGATGGAAGCCATGGCGAAATCGAAGGTGAAGCTGACGATATCCGAGCCGTAACTACGCCCAAGCTCACCGCCGAACATACGAGTTCCCCGGAAAGTGACGGCTTCTTTGCCGATCGCGCGTGCTTTTTCGAGGTCATTGTATTTCAAATTCGCAAGCCATGTCGTGGTTTCGCGAATCCCCGCGCCCAGAGTCATGTCGATGCCTTTGGCAATCGCCTGCAAAGGCTTTTCCGAGTCGAACTTCCAGTTTTCTTCGTTATAGCCGTGCATTTGCATGCGTGACATGCGGCTGCCAATCGCAAACATCGCAGAACCCGCGATGCCGCGCGAAATGAGGCGGATGGCAAGGCGGCCACGGGTGCTGTCGCTCCACGCCGGTTTGTCTTCGGCGCCGGCATGGCCGAACAGGTAGTTCTGGTACGAGCTGTCCGGCGCGCGCTGCACGGTTTTTGGCGTATGGTAGTCGGAGAAAATGGTCGCGTCGTCACGCGCGTGCGGGTTCACCGCCAGCGATGGATCGATCTTTTCGCTGGGCTTATCCGCCGTTATTTCAGTGTGCGGTTTGATTTCCGTCACGCAACCTCATGGTTTTTCTCACCTTAGAGAGTACCACAGCGGTTGGGGCTTTAATGTGAAGCTTTTGTGACAGTTTCCTTAACTTTTCGTGCTTTTCACGACGGTTTCTTAGCGATTGTGACAGTTGCGTGAAGATTGCATCGAAAACGTCGATTTTCCTCGGAAATCGGTGCGGCAAGGCTTAAAATGCAAGCGTGGAAAACCAACATTAAAAAGCATGGCCACTGGAACAGACATTTCAAAAGCAGGTAACCTGCTCGGCAACGCAGCGATTAAAAGCGCGGAGTGGATGGCCGAGAACGCCTATGTCGCGCCCGGATTCCACCGCCTGCTGACGGCGGGCGGCCTCACCAGCGGCCTGTTCAGCGGCCGCATCGCGATGAACCTGTTCACCGCGCGCGACGGCAATACGGGTGAGGATATTCCGCGCAGCCATACGCTCGAAATTCTCCGCCCGCTGCACGGTATTTTCCGCTATAATCCCTATTCGGACGAGGCGGGCGATCGCTGGAAATCGGTCGTCGACCATACCGTTCCCGTCGTGCTCGGCGCCGTCGGCGCTTATTATGGCAGCCGGTTTTTCGCCCACGGCAAAATACCCAAGATGCCCGTATTCTTCCCCATGGGCGAAACCATCGAAAAACTCTACAAAAACGGCGAAATGTCGACCGCCATCGCCGAAGCGATGCAGCGCAACTACCAAGCAGACGCCTCACGCAAATGGGCGGCGGCCACCATGGTCCAAAGCAGCGCGACAGGGCAGCATTTATCCGGTGCACTTTCGCCGTTCAATAACGGCATGAGCGCCATGGTCTTTCAGCAGTCGAGCCTGCGCAACCCACGCTTTTCCGAAATTGCCGCGTTCGATAAAATCCCAGTGCTGCGCCTGTTCAATGATTTCATCCGCACCATCAATAAAACGGTCGGCGGCTTTGGCAGCAGTTCGCGCGCGCTCTACCCGGCCCTGCGTGATACCAGCAACTGGATGAAAGCGAACATCATCGAATTCGAGAAAGCCGAGGAATGGGCGCACCCCGAACTGCTGATGAAGCGCGCGCAGGACGGCTTGCAAAAATTCGTCAACCCGACGCAAGACGAAATCAAAAAACTGGCGGATGCCTACCGCGAGCTGATCGACAAGGGCTATGAAGCGGCGCGCCATTACAAAGACCTCAACCCTCTCGCCTCGAAGGACGAAATCGGCTCCTATATCCGCAATGAGCTCGATGGCGGCAAGCCGGTCGGCAAGGAGCTCGATAGCAGCAAAGGGATGGGCGACGCGGCGCATGACAAGCTCCTGCATCATCTCGGCTTCAATTTGAGCGAGCAGGATTTCACGCGCGACGGCCAGGGATTCTTTAGCCGCCTGTTCGGCTCGCAGCCGCGCGAACATGAGGTCATGCTCGCCTATGGCCATTACCTGCAAAATAATTTTAGCTATGGCCGCGCCGTGAACAGCCTCGGAAAAGAAGAAAATATTGTCGGCTGGGCGGAACAGTGGGCGAAGGAACAGCTCCATATGTCGCCGGTGAAAGTCGCGGCGGCCTATGGCGGCGGCGCTGCGGCCATTACGGGCGCGCTGGCGGGTGCGAGCTATCTCGGCGCGAAACTTCACCGCGAAACGAGCCATACCCACAAGCCACATATCATCCTGCCCGAAACGGATGCGCAAAAAGCCCCGACCCACAACGCCGCCGTGCCCGAGCGCGAGCGCGGCAACGCGATCGACTGGCTCAACGGCAAACCGCTCGACGTTGCGCAATGGCTCAGCCGGGTGATGATTACGCCCCCCTCGATGCACCGGTTCATGAACGCTGCTTATCTCTCCGCAGTGCTGTATGGCGGCGTCAAAGTTGCCGATTTGCTGACCGGTCGCAAACTCGCGAAACTCGGCAGCAGCAAGTTGCTGGTCGATGCTGAAGGCGAATACATCCTCAACGAAGCGGGCAAAGCGATCTCGGAATCCGTACTGCGGGCGGAAGAAGTCTGGGAGCCGCTACGCCCCCTGCGCGGCCTGCTTTCCTACACGCCCGGCAGCGCAAAATTGAAGGATCGCTGGCGGCAGGCGGCGCATTACATCATGCCCGTCGCGGCCGGGATGTTCGGCACCTATGGCGGCAGCCACCAGTTTTTCGCCGACCGCATCAAGGAGCTTCGCAACCCGGAAACCCTCGAGGATTACGCCGACCGCATCTCGCTCGAACAATCGCGCGTCTATGCCGGGGCGATGGCGGTGACGTCGATTTTCAATACCGGTTCGGGCGTGCATTTGCTGCCGATCGTCAACTATTCCAGCAACCTGCATAACCGCTTCCTGATGGCAAACGGCCAGCAGGTCGCGCTGCCGGGGGTCGGCAAATGGTGGTCGGGCAATGCGGGCATCACCCCGTGGGGCGTGAAGCGCACGCTCGCGCAAATGACGCATTACCTTACCTACAACGAACTGGCCCGCCCGCGCGAAATGCCCACGCTCGTGCATTCGCTCATCGGCAAACTGTACCCCAAACTCAGCGACAGCGAGCTGCTCGACAAAAAGCAAACCATGCTCGACCGCATTTACGACGTACGCGACAGCTACCTCGTCGAGGGCGTCGTCCCGCCGACGAAGCAGGAAGCGCTCGGTGCGGCGATGCATAAAATGCTCTCGGGCGTCGGGTTGGAGGCGCTGCTGAAGGAGGTCAACCTCGACCCGGCGAAAGCCGACCTCGCCGCCAACGGCGCTTCCGGGGCGATTGCGAATTTCGTCGCCATGCATGGGGTCGTGAACCGCCTGCAGAACGATTACCGCGAGCAATATGCCGCGCGCACGAAATCCGAGAAGATCGAAAAACCGTCGAAATTCCTGCGTAACCTCGTCGATCAGGGACCGTCGAAACCCACCGCGAACGACAATACCCGCCTACAAACCCATGCCGAGCGCGTGGCCGCCAGCGATAAAGAGGCATTTGCACTGGGCGCTTGAGGCATTTTGCGCTTGCCAATGCCCCGATGATCGCCTATATAGCCGCACCCCCAAACGCAGTGTTTGAGGGATTCACACGTGAATGTCAGGGCTTTTGGGGTGTTCCCATTTACCCGCCGGTGCCATGCAAATGGCCATCGTTCACGGAGGACTAACCGGACTTAAGGAGTTTACTATGTCGGCACTTCCCGATTTCTCGATGCGCGAGCTCATTGAAGCAGGCGTACATTTCGGCCATAAAACCAAACGCTGGAACCCACGCATGGCGCCGTTCATCTACGGCACCCGCAACGACATCCACATCATCGACCTGCAACAAACCGTGCCGATGCTGCACCGCGCGCTGAGCGCCGTGCGTGCCACCGTCGCGAAAAACGGCCGTATCCTGTTCGTCGGCACCAAGCGCCAGGCGTCGGAAACGATTGCGGAAAGCGCAAAACGCTGCGGCCAATACTATGTTGACCAGCGCTGGCTGGGCGGCATGCTGACGAACTGGAGCACCATCCAGAACTCGATCCGCCAGCTGCGCAAATACGAGGAACTGCTGGCCGATACGCAATCGGGCCTCACCAAGAAAGAAGTGCTCACCATGTCGCGCAACCGCGACAAGCTTGAGCGTTCGCTCGGCGGGATCCGCGATATGGGCGGCAAGCCGGACTTGCTGTTCATCATCGACACGAACCGCGAGGAACTCGCCGTGAAAGAAGCTCAAAAGCTCGGGATTCCGATCGTGGCGATCATCGACACCAACTGCTCGACCGACGGCATCGACTTCCCGATTCCGGGCAATGACGACGCGACGCGCGCGATCAAGCTTTACTGCCAACTGATTTCGGATGCAGCGCTTTCGGGCCTGAAAGAAAACCTGAAAGGGGACGATTTCGGCGCGGCAATGCATACCTCGGAAAGCGAAGCGGAAGCAGGCGAAGGCCTGAGCGAGCGCCAGCAACAAGAGAAGCTGACGCGCGACCAGAACCGCAAAGGCGCCGCTGGCAAAGGCAAAGCGGCGGCAAAAGCTGCCCCGGCTTCTTCGACCAAGAAAGAAGCTTTCGCTGAAGAAGCTAAAAAGGCCGCGAAGAAAAAAGCGACCGAGGTGCCTTTCGAAGCCGCTGTCGCTGCCGAAGCCGCACCGGCTGACGCTGCTGAGAAGCCGAAGAAAGCTTCGAAGAAAAGCGCTTAGTATTGCTGTGAGTGGTGGATGGTGAGTCGTGGATCGTGCCACGCCTCATCTTCACCACTCACTACCCACTACTCACCACCCACTGAGAGAACAACAATGTCTGCACAACTCGTAAAAGAACTCCGCGAGCGCTCCGGCGCTGGCATGATGGACTGCAAACGCGCGCTCGATGAAAGCAAGGGCGACATGGAAGCCGCCATCGACTGGCTGCGCAAAAAAGGCCTGTCGCAGGCCGCCAAAAAATCCGGCCGCGTTGCGGCGGAAGGGCTCATCGCGGTTGCCAGCAATGGCACCAGCGCCGCCGTCATCGAGCTGAACTCGGAAACCGATTTCGTTGCACGCAATGACCAGTTCCAGACCCTCGCCCATGAAATTGCCAACGAAGCCCTCGCTTCTGGCACCGACATCGAGGCGCTGAAGAACCAGAAAATGGCTGCGACCGGCAAAACCGTTAGCGAATCCATCACGGATGCGGTGGCCACCATCGGCGAGAACATGAACCTGCGCCGCGTGAGCACCCTCAGCGTCAGCAAGGGCGTCGTCACCACCTACATCCACGGTGCGGTGAAGCCGGGCATGGGCAAAATCGGCGTACTGGTCGCGCTCGAATCGGCAGCAGATACGGCGAAACTCGAAGCATTCGGCAAGCAACTCGCCATGCATATCGCAGCTTCCAACCCGACCTATACCGAACTTTCCGCCATCCCCGCCGAAGCGAAAGCGAAAGAGCTGGAAGTGGCAAAAACCAAGGCAGAGAAGCTGTTTGGCGAATTCGTCACGTTCGAAGCCTCGATGCAGAAGTATAAAGACAAGTTCACCGGCAAAGAGCGTAACTTCTCCGAGAAGACGTTCGAGCCAAAACTGAAGGAATTCAACCAGCGTGCCGTCAACCTTGATTCGCTGATCGAGGACGTGAAGACCAAATCGGTGAGCGAAGACCGTCAGGACAAACAGGACGCCGAGAAAACGCAAAAACTGCTCAACGTGTTCTTCGAAGAAGTGGCCTTCATGATCAAGAAAGTCCGCTCCTACGGCGACGATACGGCGGCTAAAACCAAGCTCGCCGATCTCTATTTCAACGAGACGCTGCGCGAAGCCGTGCTGTTCGAGCAAGTGTTCGTGATCGACGGCAAAACGAAAATCGTCGACGTGCTGCAAAACGCCGCGAAGGAATTCGGCGCGGATCTCGAGCTGCAAGCCTATGTGCGTTTTGCGCTCGGTGAAGGCATCGAAAAAGCGGTCGATGATTTCGCGGCGGAAGTTGCAAAAGTATCGGGCGTGGCTTAGCGGCACTTAAGTGTAATATCGTTTCAATAGGAGTGATTTACATGAGCCATGCAGCAAAGCATGAGAAGCAGCAACAGTTACTGCTGCATTGGAAGAATAAAGACCGCGCTGAAGACAGCCTCGAACTCGAAGTATTTCCTCCAAAACTTGCTGAGGAAATATCCGGCCTAACAGGACTAAAGGTTGTCTCTATGTTTACAGCGATGCCTTTAGTCTTGATGAGCGGTCCCAAATGCGATCTGCGTGAGCTTAATCAAAAGCTCCATGAGAAGTATGATGGAACCGTCACGGCTGAGAAGCCGAAGACCGCTATAATTCAAGAGTATCGCGGTCCAATGCAAAAGACACGCTAGGCTCTAAAAATAAAAAAGGTCAGCAAGCAATTGCTGGCCTTTTTCTTTTATGAAGATTGTGTGACAATGCACCGCGCCGCATTGCCCACACACGCATTTTCCGCTAAGCTGGAAGCATGAAAAAGCACCTTCTTCTCACCGCCCTCCTCGCCCTGTCGGCCTGCGCCACCCTCACTGCGGATGGCGACCAGATCATCACCATCACCACCGTGCCGCCGGGCGCGCAGTGCGAAATCATCAACAGCCTCGGGCGCTATACGATTGCCGCGACGCCCGACAACATCACCGTGCCGCGTGCGCATGAGCCGCTCGACGTGAACTGCAAACTGCCCGGCTACCCGCCCGCGCAAACCGTAATCGAGGGCAAAACCCGCGGCCGCGCCTATGGCAATATCCTGCTGCTCGGCATTCCCGCGCTGGTCGATGCGGGTACGGGCAAAGGCTACGAGTACGACCCGGCAAACGTGACGCTGACCTTCGGCCCGCCGCCGCCCACCGGGCATGATTACACGAAAGACTAGCGCGTCAATACTTGGTCGCTGATGGCGCCCGGCGCCTGCCTGCGGGCAAGCGCGATTTCCCTGCCTAACCGCTTATTACGCTTGATCTTTCACCAAATCGGGCTAGTTTCCCTCAAAATTCAGGAGCCCGCCATGACTGCCACCGCCCCCGCCAAAGCCACGACCAGCCCGAAATATAGCCGCGTGCTCATCAAGGTTTCCGGCGAAGCGCTGATGGGCGACAAAGGCTATGGGCAGGACCTCAAAACCATTCAGCGCATCGCGACCGACATCAAACAAGTGGCGGACCTTGGCGTGCAAGTCTGCGTCGTCGTCGGCGGCGGCAACATCTTCCGCGGCATTTCTGGCGCAGCGCAAGGCATGGAGCGCTCAAGCGCGGATTACATGGGCATGCTCGCGACCATCCTCAACGCACTCGCCATCCAGAACATCCTCGACCAGACGGGCATCGAAACGCGAGTGCTTTCGGCCATTGAAATGGACCAGATTTGCGAACCCTATATCCGCCGCCGCGCCATCCGCCA
>OUNJ010000229.1_pt1 | contig 15124 bp, 13 predicted proteins | sample 1755361 | NCBI WGS metagenome assembly OUNJ01 (sample SAMEA3914825, study PRJEB12502) | metagenome | biome: forest; material: soil | place: USA | collected 2012-03-12 | depth 0.1 m
ACGCTGGCCGAGCGCGCGACCCATGCCGACAAAAAGCTGTATGACACGCTGCTGTTGGCGGATGTGTCGGACCTCGCCAATGCGAGTGCGGCGAACACGATCCATCTCGCTTTGCTGGTGAATGTCGCCCAGTTCATCGGCGATCTCGTGCCGGTGCTGCAGGGCATCAGTAAGGCGCTGGCGCCGGGCGGGCTGGCCGTTATCACCACCGAGCCCTATCCGGCGGGTGGGGAATTTGGCCTCAACCCCAGCACTAGCCGCTTCGGCCACGCGCCGGAATACACGAAAAAAGTGGTGAGCGCCGTTGGCCTCACGCTGGTGAAAGAAGCGACGGTCGAGCTTTATCAAGGCGTGCCGGCACAGGCTTATTTAGTGCGTAAGGAATCCTAATGGTCAGCAGCGATTACCACATCCACCCCGTCGGGCGCGGGCATGCAAAAGCGCTCGCCGACTTGCACAAAGGCTGCTTCGCCAAAGGCTGGGGCGCGCTTGAGTTCGAGAGCTTCTTCGAGCGCGCGGGCGTGTTCGCCGCCATGGCCTACCATAAGGACCATAAGCCCGTCGGCTTCGTGCTGTGCTGGCTGATCGAGGACCAGTGCGACCTGCTCAGCATGGGCGTGCTCGAAGAATACCGGCGCGACGGCGTCGGCCTCATGCTGCTCGATTACGCGATGGAAAATGCGGCGAGCTTAGGCGCGAAATACATGATGCTCGAGGTGAACGTGAACAACACCGCCGCGCAGACTTTGTATGAATCGCACGGCTTCGAGAAGTTCAGCACCCGTAAGGATTATTACACGAATGTCGATGGCACGCTTGCGGATGCGGTATGCATGCGCAAGGCTTTAAACTAACGCCCCACCCAGCCGTTATAGTCGCGCGACACGGGAACGATCTCCGAGCGATCCTTCGCCGCAGCGCTGAGTGCCAGCGCTAAATCTTCCAGCGAATCGAACCGCACGGCGTGGGGAAAAGGTTGGATCCATAAGGAAGATAGCGGATGTTTATCATGGAAATCATCGGTCTCATGCTCCGTGATCGTTGCCGCTTTTCCGCCGCCACACAAACTAAGCCCGAGGAGCGCGCCATGCACACGCGCAATGATCGTCTCGGTTTTCTGGCGTTCTTCAGGCGTCACCCCGGCATAAGCGCCGCGTTCCTGCGTCACGGCTGCAAGCGCGTCCTGGTAATATTCCACATTGCCGAGCGCAACCGGCACATAGATGGCAAGCCTATCACCCTCCTGCCGCAATGCGCCCACATGCAGCTCACGGATGCCGAACGACTGGCCAATCGCACCCAAGCGCGCATTGCACTTATCGAGCATGACCTGCTGCGCCTGTGTCATCGATTTCAGCGCTTCCATGGTCGTACTGGTAAACGACTTATGTGCTTCCCATGATGCTGCGGTCGGGCGTTTGATGCCATCGCCTTCATCGATATAAACCAGATCGCTCATCGTTGCTCCTTCATCGGCCAGAACCATACAGCGGATACGCAAGAGTTTTATGACAGTTTCATGAAAATTGTGGCGCTTTTCGCTTAAGCCGCTATAACCCCCGCCACTATGGCACTGATTGTACAAAAATTCGGCGGCACGTCCGTCGCGGATATTGAGCGCATCAAGCGCGTCGCCACCATCGTCAAGCGCGATGTGGATCTTGGGCATCAAGTCATCGTCGTCGTGTCGGCGATGGCGGGCGTCACCAACCAGCTCGTTGATTATTGCGCGGGCGTGAGCGATTTGATGAGTAACGAAGCGCGCGCGAATGCCGACCATGTGGTCGCCGCGGGCGAGCAGATCACCAGCGGCCTGCTCGCGCTCGAACTCGAATCGCTCGGTCAACCGGCACGTGCTTGGGCGGGCTGGCAGATTCCGCTGCAAAGCGATGGCATGTATTCCAAAGCGCGCATCGGCGAGATCGGCACGAGCGCCATCAAGGCTTCGCTGAATGCAGGGCAAGTGGCGGTGATTGCGGGCTTCCAGGGCATCAGCCCCGAGGGGCGTATCACCACGCTCGGCCGCGGCGGGTCGGATACTTCGGCAGTCGCGATTGCGGCGGCGTTCAAAGCCGAACGCTGCGATATTTATACGGATGTGGACGGCGTTTACACCAGCGACCCGCGTATCGTGAAAAAAGCGCGCAAGCTGCACCGGGTTTCCTATGAGGAAATGCTCGAGATGGCGTCGCTCGGCAGCAAAGTTTTGCAGACGCGCTCGGTCGAGCTCGCCATGAATTACCGCGTCAAGGTGCAGGTGCTCTCCACCTTCGACGACCGCTCGGCGGATCAGATTCCGGGCACATTACTGGTAGACGAGGAGGATATTGTGGAACAGCAACGCGTAACCGGACTGGCCTATAGCCGCGATGAGGCCCGCATCACTTTGACCAATGTCGAAAACAAACCCGGCGTTTCGGCAGGCATTTTCGGCCCGCTCGCCGATAGCGGCATCAATGTCGACATGATCGTGCAGAACGTGACGGAAGACGGCAAGCAGACCGATTTGACTTTCACGGTGAGCAAGGGCGACCTCAACCGCGCGCTCGAGATGGTGAAAAGCGATCCGCGCATGCCCAAATGCGAGAAGGTGCATACGGATTCGGGCGTCGCGAAAATCTCGGTCATCGGGGTTGGTATGCGCAGCCATGCGGGCGTGGCGGCGGAAATGTTCCGCACGCTGGCGGAGAAGAATATCAACATCATCGTGATTTCCACCTCGGAAATCAAAATCTCGGTGCTGATCGACGAGAGCTATATCGAGCTGGCCCTGCGCGCGCTGCACACGGCTTATGGCTTAGATGCGGTCGAGGAAAAGAACTAACCTGTTTTAAAAAGTTGGATTCCCCTAGAGTTGCAAGCAACTCGGGGAATGACGGAGTTTGTGGCGCCATCGGTGCCTCCGTCATCGCCTGAGTTTGCTTGCAAACTCAGGCGATCCATCATTGAATAGCCTGTAGGGGGATATCATGGCTGCAACATTAAACAATCTCTGGCAACGTGGCCGTGAACTTCTCGGCTGTGAGCATGCCATCATGGGTGGGGCGATGAGCTGGGTCAGCGAACGCCATCTCGTCGCGGCACTCAGCAATGCGGGCGCATTTGGCGTGATTGCCTGTTCCTCCATGCCGCCGGAGTTACTGCAGCAAGAAATTATTGCAACGCAGCAATTGACGCAAAAACCATTCGGCGTGAACCTCATTTTGATGCACCCGAAACTCGACGCACTGGTCGAGGTTTGTATTGCGCAAAAAGTGACGCATGTGGTGCTTGCAGGCGGCATGCCCAAAGGCCCGACCATCGCGCGGTTGAAAGAAGGCGGCTGCAAGGTGATCGGTTTTGCACCTACCGTCGCCATCGGCAAGAAACTGGTGCGCAGCGGCATCGATGCGCTGGTGATCGAAGGCACGGAAGCGGGCGGCCATATCGGCCCGGTTTCGACCAGCGTGTTGGCGCAGGAAATCCTGCCCGCGATCAAGGAAGTGCCCGTGTTCGTCGCCGGTGGCATTGGCCGCGGCGAAGCCATCGTCAGTTATCTCGAAATGGGTGCCGCGGGCGTACAGCTCGGCACGCGGTTCGTGTGCGCGAGCGAATCCATCGCGCATGAGAATTTCAAGAAAGCCTTCATCAACGCCAATGCGCGCGACGCCATGCCGAGCGTGCAATACCACCCGGATTTCCCCGTCATTCCCGTCCGCGCGATTGTGAATAAGGCATCCGAGGAATTCACTCGTTTCCAGAAAGAGACGGTTGAAAAAGTCTTCTCCGGCGCACAATCGAAAGAGGAAGGCCAGCTCGCCATCGAGCATTTCTGGGCCGGATCCTTGCGCCGCGCGGTAATCGATGGCGATGTCGAGCGCGGATCTTTGATGGCAGGTCAATCGGTTGGCATGGTGCAACGCACCCAAACTTCGCAGGAAATTGTTGACGAATTGGTGCAACAAGCCTCATTATACCTGAGCAATAAGAACGCGGCCTGACGTTCCTAAAAAAGAGCCGCGCCAACCTCGAACAGAGCGGCAGAGTGGCAAGTATCATTCCCATCGATTCCGCGAACGCGGCTATCCAGGCGCCGATCACGTTGCTGCGCCAGGTCCGCGATGCGATGACCACCGGCACCGGCACAGCGCAGTCGCGCCTGGACGGGCTCGTGCGCGCCATCGCCGAAACCATGCATGCGGATGTGTGCAGCATTTACCTTACGCGCCCGGGCGACATCCTCGAACTGTTCGCAAGCCACGGCCTCAAGCAAAATGCGGTGCACGTTACGCGCCTGCGCTTCGGCGAGGGGCTGGTCGGCGAAGTCGCGGCGACCGGGCTCGACCTCAATTTAGCCGAGCCGCAAGCCCACCCGAAATTCGCCTACCGCCCGGAGACGGGGGAGGAAACCTACCACGCGTTCATCGGTGTGCCGCTGCTGCACAGCCACAAAACCATCGGCGTGCTCGTCGTGCAAAGCAAGGCCGCGCGCACCTACAGCAACGACATTGCGGAAATCCTGCATGCCGTCGCGATGGTGATTTCGGAATTGGTGGTCGGCAGCAAAATCGTCGATCTCTACGATATTAGCGGTGGCGAAAACCCGACCCTGCAATCGCAGCAAGTGAGCGGCCTCACGCTCGCGGGCGGCATTGCGAAAGCTCCCATCGTGCTGCACCGGCCGAAGATCAACATCACGCAACTGGTCAGCGATTCGCCGGAGGAAGAGGAGCTGCGCTTCCACGGCGCGCTGCTGTCGCTGCAGCAATCGGTCGATAATTTGATCGACGAATCGGGGCTGGAAGAGGGCAGCGCGCACCGCGAAATCCTCGAGAGCTACCGCCTGTTTTCGCAGGATCGCGGCTGGATCGACCGCATCATCGAGGCGATCCGCACCGGCCTCACCGCCGAGGCCGCCGTGCGCAAAGTGCAGGAGGAAATGCATGCGCGCCTGAGCCAGATCACGAGCGCTTACATTCAGGAGCGCGTGCACGACCTCGAAGATTTATCGGAGCGCCTGCTCTACCATTTGCAGGGTGTTGAACCCACCGCGGCGCTTGGCGAATTGCCGGATGCATTCATCCTCGTCGCGAACGGCCTCGGGCCCGCCGAGCTGCTGGAATATGACGCGAAGCGCCTGAAAGGCGTCATCCTCGCCGAAGGCTCGACGACGAGCCACGTTGCGATCATCGCGCGGATGATGGACATCCCCATGGTCGGGCGCGTCGAGAATATTTTGCACCTCGTCACCACCGGCGACCTTGCGATTGTGCAGGGCGACCAGGGGCTGATTTATATCCGCCCGCCGGAAGATATCGAGGACGCGGCAGACCACGAAATCGCCGCGCGTGCCACGCAAGTTGCGGCTTATGCGGCGACGCGCGACCTGCCCTCCGTCACGCGCGACGGCGTGGCCATGTCGCTCAACCTCAATCTCGGCCTGTTCGTGCATGCGGAGCACCTCGCGGCGGCGGATGTGGACGGCGTCGGCCTGTTCCGCACCGAACTGCCTTATATGGCGAGCCGCGAACTGCCATCCGTCGCCGACCAGCAGCGCATTTACCGCGACGCGATCGAGAAGGCGAAAGGCAAGCCCGTCATTTTCCGCTCGTTCGATATTGGTGGGGATAAGCAGGTTCCCTACATTCAAGCGGGGGAGGAAGAAAACCCCGCCATGGGCTGGCGCGCGACGCGGCTTGGCCTCGACCGCCCGGTGATTCTGCGCCAGCAACTGCGCGCCCTCGTACGCGCGGCGGCGGGGGAAAAACTTTCGGTCATGTTCCCGTTCATCGCCGAAATCGCCGAGTTCGATGCGATGAAAGCGCTGCTCAACAAGGAAATCGCCCGCGCGCGGGATGACGGAATTACCGCGCCCACCGAAATCCGCATCGGCACCATGCTCGAAATTCCAGCGCTGCTGTTCCAACTGCCCGAGCTGATGAGCCGGGTGGATTTCGTCTCCATCGGCAGCAACGATTTGTTCCAGTTCCTCTTCGCCTGCGACCGTGGCTCACCGCGCGTCAGCGGGCGTTACGACACGCTGAACCCCGCCGTCATCCGCGCCATCAAAAGCATCGTGCATGCGGCGAACGAATACCATGTCAGCCTTGGTTTCTGCGGCGATATGGCGACCCGCCCGCTCGATGCCATGGCCCTGATCGGCTGCGGCATCCGCGCTCTCTCGATGCCGCCCGCCGCCATCGGCCCGGTGAAGGCGATGGTGCGCAGCCTCAACGTGCATGACCTCGCCCATTACCTCGATTATGTCTGCACTGAACCGGCCCATTCCATCCGCCTGCCGCTTGAGCGTTTCGCGAAAGATCATGGTGTGGTGATCGAGTAATTTTGCGTGCAAAACGCATTGCACTTGCGCCTAAGTTTTACTAGACCGGATGCATGAGCCAAGCTGCGCCCGCCCAATCTTTGCCTGATGCTTCTACGCCCCGCGAAATCGGCGCGCAGATGGCTGCGCTGCGTGCTGGGTTCAACCTCACGCCGCAGGAAGTTTCCGAGCGCCTGCATATCCGCCCGCGCTATGTGAACGCGATCGAGGAAGGCCGCTACGAGCTGATGCCTGGCAAGGTTTATGCGCGCGGCTATGTGCATACTTATGCCGAATTTTTGGGCCTGAATGCGGATGAGATCGTCGCGCAGTGTTTCGCGGGCGAGTTGCCCGCCAACGCCCAGCCAGTGCCGGTTCCAGCCTATGCTGCCCCGTCGATGATGCCGCGCGGCCAGCAGCTTGCGCGTAAAAATTGGCGCGCGTATGGCATCGTTGGTGCCGTGGCGCTCGCCGCATTATTGCTCGTATCGCAACTCAGCGGCCATGAAAGCCGTGAGCCGGAAGCCCCGCCCGTCAGCAATGTCGCGCCGGTGCCGGAAGCCATGCTCGCCAGCGTGCGCAACCTTGTGATGCCGACGCCGCAAAATTACGACTGCCTCACCGGCGATGCCGCGCTCAGTTGCCTGTTCGCCGATGCGGTGACGCATACCATCGACCGCCTCGAAAATGCTGCACCGCTTTTTGCGACGAACATCGATGTTTCTTCGCTGATGGTCGTGCCCGCAGAAAATGCGGCACCGGCGGAAAGCCGCGATGATTAAGCGCCGCCTTTCTTACGCCACGCGCGTGGGCAATGTGATGCTTGGCGGCACGGCCCCGGTTGTCGTGCAATCCATGACCAATACCGACACGGCGGATGTAGCGGCGACCGTGCAGCAAATTCTGCAACTGTCGGAGGCCGGTTCGGAAGTGGTGCGCATCACCGTCAATAACGAAGCGGCGGCAAAGGCCGTGCCCGCGATCCATGAAAAATTGCTGCAGCAAAACTGCAGCACGCCGCTGGTTGGGGACTTCCATTATAACGGCCACCGGCTGCTGACGGCGGTGCCGGAAATGGCGGCAGCGCTCGCGAAATACCGCATCAACCCCGGCAATGTCGGCTTCGGCGAGAAGCAGGATGTGCAATTCGCGCAGATGGTCGAAATCGCGATTCATCACAACAAACCCGTTCGCATCGGCGTCAATTGGGGGTCGATGGATAATGCGTTGCTCGCGAAAATGATGGATGAAAATGCTGCGCAGCAAAATCCTCTCGAATCGGAGGAAATCGCGCGCGAGGCGCTGGTCGTTTCCGCGCTGCAAAATGCTGCGCTCGCTGAGTCGGTCGGCATGGCGAAAGAGAACATCATCCTCTCGGCGAAAGTCAGCCGCGTGCAGGACCTCATCGCGGTCTATCGCGCGCTGGCCGCCCGCTGTTCCTACGCGCTGCATCTGGGCCTCACCGAGGCGGGCATGGGCAGCAAGGGCATCGTTGCATCGAGCGCCGCGCTCGCCGTTTTGCTGCAGGAAGGCATCGGCGATACGATTCGCATCTCGCTCACGCCGGAACCGAACGGCGACCGCACGCGCGAGGTCATCGTCGCGCAGGAATTGCTGCAGACCATGGGCATCCGCAATTTTGCGCCGCTGGTGATTGCCTGCCCCGGCTGCGGACGCACGACGAGCACGTATTTCCAGGAACTGGCGGATGAAATCCAGACCTATCTGCGCGCGCGCATGCCGGTCTGGGCGCAGGAATTTTCCGGCGCGGAAGCGATGCATGTCGCCGTCATGGGCTGCATCGTCAATGGCCCGGGCGAGAGCAAACACGCCAATATCGGCATTTCGCTGCCCGGCACCGGCGAATCGCCCGTCGCCCCCGTGTTCGAGGACGGGGAAAAGGTCGCGACCCTGCGCGGTGACAGCATTGCTGCGGATTTCAAAGCAAGATTAGAGGCTTACGTCGCCCGCACCTACGCAAAAAGGGGCGCGGCAGCCTGAATTTTGGCAGATAATGCTTGCTTCGGGCGCGCGAACTCTGTAACAAGAGGTTACCGCAGGCGAATTCGCCGCGATGTGCCGCAAAAGCAATGAGTGCGCGGCAGTGAGCAAGCTAAAATAGCGAGAACTTAACACGACAATGGCCTCGACTTTACAACCCGTGCGTGGAACGCATGACCTGCTTGCGCAAGATTTCGCGCGGCACCAGGCGGTGATCGCTGCGTCGCAGGCGACCGCGCTGCTTTACGGTTTTGCCCGCATCGACACGCCGATGTTCGAGTTCTCGGAAGTGTTCCATCGTGCGGTCGGCGAAACGTCGGACATCGTCAGCAAAGAAACCTATACATTTACCGATCGCGGCGGGGAATCCATCACCCTGCGCCCGGAATTCACCGCCGCCATCGCGCGCGCGCTCATCAGCAATAAATTGACACAGAGCCTGCCGTTCAAATGTTTCTATGCGGGCCCGGCCTTTCGTTACGAACGCCCGCAAAAGGGCCGCCTGCGCCAGTTCCACCAGATCGGCGCGGAACTGCTCGGGGCAGCGGAACCCATGGCGGATGTCGAGCTGATTGCGCTGGGCATGCATATGCTTTCCACGCTCGGCCTCGACCGAAGCGTGAGGCTCGAAATCAATTCGCTCGGTGATAGCGAGTCACGCACGCATTACCGCGAGGCGCTGGTGCAGTATTTATCGCAGCATGAAGCGAAATTGTCCGACGATAGCAAAGTGCGTTTGCACAAAAATCCGCTGCGTATCCTCGATTCCAAAGATGCGGGCGACCGTGAAATTGTTGCGGGCGCGCCGACGCTTCACGATTATTTCAACGATGCTTCGGCGCAGCATTTTGCGCGGGTAAAAGCGGGGTTGGATAGCCTCGGCATCGCCTACCGCGTCAGCGAAAAACTGGTGCGCGGCCTCGATTATTATTCGCACACCGTTTTTGAGATCACCACAGACCAGCTCGGCAGCCAAGGCACGGTTTTAGCCGGTGGGCGCTATGATGGCCTGGTCAAAACCATGGGCGGACCGGAAGTATCGGGCATCGGTTTTGCTGCGGGGGTCGAGCGCCTTGTTGCGCTGCAAGGCGATGCGCAGGATGTGCAGCACGGCCCGCTCGCTGCAATCATTCCGATGGGTGAGGCGGCCGAGGATGAAGCGTGGAAACTGGCGCAACAGCTGCGTTTGCAAGGGCTGAGCATTGACATCGCCTATAAAGGCAACGCCAAAAAACGCTTCGAGCGTGCGGATAAAGTGAAAGCGAAATTCGCCGTGATCCTCGGTGAGGATGAATTGAAAAACGGTCAATTGACCTTAAAAAATCTGGAATCCGGGGCGCAGGAAACACTGCCCCGCGCCGCTATGATGGAGAAGTTGAAAGCCTATGTCGTTCGATAAGAAAATTGATGCGCTGGTGAAGCGCCACAGCGAATTGCGCGATGCGATTTCCTCGCCGGAATCGCTCAAAGGCGGCGAATACGCGAAGATGTCCAAGGAATATTCCGACCTCACGCCCGTAATCGAAACGGCGCTGGCGCTGCGTCAGGCGACGGCTGAGCTTGAGGACGCGAAGGCGATGATCAACGGTAAGGACGAAGGCCTGAAGGAACTTGCGCTCGAAGAAAAAGCGCAGCTCGACAAGCTCATCCCGAAGCTCACCGAAGATTTGCAGGTCGCGCTGTTGCCGAAAGACGAGGCAGACTCGAAGAACGCGATCCTCGAAGTGCGCGCGGGCACGGGTGGCGACGAGGCGGCGCTGTTCGCGGCGGATTTGTTCCGCATGTACCAGCGTTTTGCCGAGAGCCAAAACTGGAAATTCGAGTTGCTGGAAGTTTCGGAAAACGCGCTCGGTGGCTATAAGGATGCGAGCGCGTCCATCAGTGGGAAAAACGTGTTCCAGAAACTGAAATTCGAAAGCGGCGTGCACCGCGTGCAGCGCGTGCCAACGACGGAAACGCAAGGCCGCGTGCATACATCGGCGGCGACGGTGGCGGTGCTGCCGGAAGCAGAAGAGGTCGATATCCAGATCAATGAAAATGACCTGCGCATCGATGTGTTTCGCTCCTCGGGTCCGGGCGGCCAGTCGGTGAACACGACCGATTCGGCGGTGCGAATTGTGCATATCCCAACCGGGGTGACCGTGCAGTGCCAGGACGAAAAATCGCAGCATAAAAACAAGGCGAAAGCGCTGAAGATTTTGCGCTCGCGCATTTACGACGCGGAATACCAGAAGCGCGAGGCCGAGCGTTCGGCGGCGCGCAAAGGGCAGGTCGGTTCGGGCGACCGCTCGGAGCGCATCCGCACCTATAATTTCCCGCAAGGCCGGGTCAGCGACCACCGCATCAACCTCACCACCTACAACCTCGATCAGGTCATGGAAGGCAGCGGATTGGCTGCGTTTACCGATGCGCTGATCAAAGAGGACCAGGCCGCGAAACTTTCGGAGATCAAGGAATAGCGATTAGCATTTAGCAGTTAGGTTTTAGCTTAGGAAGAAATGAAAAATATTGCGCAACAATTGAGTGAAGCCCGGCATATGCTGCAGCCCGTCGCACGGGAAAACGCAGCGCTCGAGGCGCGGCTGCTCGCGGCACATGCCTGGGGTATGTCGGCGGAGGCATTATTGCTGCACGATGCTGAACCGCGCGATGCTGCAGCATTTTCTGCATTGGTGGAACGCCGGTTGACGGCGGAACCGGTGGCGCAAATCCTCGGTGAAAAGCATTTCTGGAAAGACCGTTTCATTGTTTCGCGCGAAGTGCTGACCCCGCGAGCGGATAGCGAAACGATGATCGAATGTTTGCTGCGTTTGCGGCCGGATACGGGCGCGGCTTACCGCATGCTGGATCTCGGCACCGGCAGCGGCTGCCTGCTGCTTTCTGCCTTGCGAGAATATACGAAGGCGCACGGTGTGGCGGTCGATCGGTCGGCGGCAGCGCTTGCCATTGCGCAGCAAAATGCAGTGGCATTACAGCTCACTGATCGTGCGGAAATGCTGCAGGGCGAATGGTGCAGCAAAGTGACGGGCCAGTTCGATATTATCCTCTCGAATCCGCCCTACATCCCGACCGCGGAAATTGCGGCGCTCGATGCGGATGTACGTGTGCATGAGCCGTTGGCGGCGCTCGATGGCGGGGCGGATGGGCTCGCTTGCTACCGCAGCATCCTGCAGCAAATCGGCGCGCATGCGAAAGCGCATTGCCTGCTGCTGCTGGAAGTCGGCATGGGGCAGGCGGCAGACGTCGCGGCGCTCGCCGAATCACACGGCTGGATATTACTCGAATATGCCAATGATCTCGCGGGAATTGCCCGCGTGGTCGCTTTAACCAAACTGAATTAACCAAACGCGAAAGCTGAGGACGACAATGAACATGATGCGCAAGAACAATAACCGTGGCGGCAACAACAAACACCGTGGCGGCCAGCGGCGCTACAACAATAACGGCGGCGGGGGCGGCAATCGCGGCCAGAATGACGGGCAGAATCTGCAGCGCACCAAACACCATGCGACGCAGCAGCTCGGCAAATACAACGACCTCGCGCGCAACGCGCAGATCAATGGCGACCGGGTGGATGTTGAATATTACCTGCAGCATGTCGATCACTACACGCGCGTGCTGACGGATATTGCGGCGATCGAGGCGGAGCGTTACGCGCATGTGCGCGAGTCGCAGCCGCAGGCCGTATCGGCGGAAGGCGGTGAGAACGCTTCGGGCGACGCATCCTCTGGCGACCAGGGTTCGGCGGAAAATGCCGGGAGCAATGCTGCAGAGGACCAGGACGGCCAGCGGCAGCATCACCAGCGCCGCGACCGCGGCCCGCGCCGCCCTTACCAAGACCAACAGCAGGCACAGCCGGGCGAAGCGAGCGATAACGGCGCGAAGGAAGCCAACAGCAATACGACGGACATCCCGCTGCCCGGCTCGATCCTGCCGCCGATCTAACGCCTACTGGGTGTTATCGTCCACCATGGTCAGCGCCAGTTCCCCGAACTCGATACGCGCGCTGGCGCGGATGGGCAGGAAGGCCGCATCATTGGTGAAATAGAGGTGGATTTCGGGGTCGCCCTTCTTGAATTTCTTCAGCTCTTTGGGCGTATAACCCTCGATCGGCGTACGGGTGACGACGACATTCACCGCGTCCTTATACCCATCCATCACCGGCACGCGGGCATTGATCGTCCGCGTCATCCGCATTTCGGCGAGGCGTGCACCGTCATAGGTACGGGTGGCGACGCTGGCATCGCTCTTCTGCTGTGCGGCGTAGAGCATGCGGCGGAGCATGAAAGAGGCGGTGATCGGGTCATGCGCGGTGTCGATCTGCTCGAACGTCACGGGCGGGCGCCAGGCCGGGTCGTCCTCCGGGTCGCGCGTGCGGGTCGCGATCAGGCCCTTCGCGTCGTAATTCAGGGTCGTATTGGTGCCGGATTTTTTGCCCTGCGGCCCGGCATGGTACGACACGGGCACATAATCCCCCGCGGCGTTTTTCGTGCCTTCCGCGCGCACGATGCTGGCCTCGTCGCTGACGATGGCGCCGACGCCGTGGGTTTTCGTATCGACGATGAGGCTATAGCTGCCTGCATCCTCGCGCGCGGTGACATTGATGCGCCCAAGCGTGATGCCGCTCCAGGAAATAATATAACGTGCGTTCAGAATAAGCGGGGATAACGGCTCAACAGCGAGGGCGGGCGCGGCGCTCGCGGCCAGTAAAAAAACTGCGGTAAATGCCTTGTAAGCAATGCGTGTCGGTTCCATATTTACCCTCATAGCAAATAAACTCGCCTGAGGAAACATGGACTTAGAACAATTTACCGAAAAATCCCGTAAGGTGCTGCAAGAGGCGCAGAGCTTGGCGGTGCGCGAGCGCCACCAGCGGCTGACGACCGAGCATATGCTCGCTACCTTGCTTGAGGAGCCGAGCATCACGACGCTGCTCACCACCGCGGGCGCGGATGTAGACGCGATTGTGGAACGCACGAAAGCCGCGCTTGCCAAGCTGCCGAAGGTCGAAGGTGCAGGCGCGCAAATGTATCTCGGCGGGGAAACCGCGCGGGTGCTGGAAAACGCGAAGGAACTCGCCAAAAAATCCGGCGACCAGTTTGTCACCGTCGAGCGGTTGCTGCAGGCGCTGGGCCTTGAATCCGACACGCAGGCCGCTAAAATCCTGACCTCCGGCAAAGCGACGCCGCAGGGGCTGAACGCCGCGATCAACGAAGCGCGCAAAGGCCGCACCGCGACGAGCGCGACGGCAGAAGACCAATTCGAGGCGCTGAAGAAATACAGCCGCGATTTAACGGAATTGGCATCCTCCGGCAAGCTTGACCCCGTCATCGGTCGCGACGAGGAAATCCGCCGCACGATTCAGGTGCTGGCGCGCCGCACGAAGAACAATCCGGTGCTGATCGGCGAACCCGGCGTCGGTAAAACCGCGATCGTCGAAGGCCTCGCGCTGCGCATCATCAAGGGTGATGTGCCGGAGGCGCTGAAGAACAAAAAGCTGCTCTCGCTCGACCTTGGTGCGCTCGTCGCCGGGGCGAAATTCCGCGGCGAATTCGAGGAGCGCTTGAAAGCCGTGCTCAATGAAATCGACGCGGCGGCGGGCGAAGTCATCCTGTTCATCGACGAACTGCACACCCTCGTTGGCGCGGGCGCAGCGGAAGGCTCGATGGATGCCAGCAACCTGCTCAAACCCGCGCTCGCCCGCGGTGCACTGCATTGCGTCGGCGCGACGACCCTCAACGAATACCGCAAATATATCGAGAAGGATGCCGCGCTGGCGCGGCGTTTCCAGGCCGTGTTCGTCAGCGAGCCGACGGTCGAAGATACGATTTCGATCCTGCGTGGGCTCAAGGAAAAATACGAATTGCATCACGGCATCACGCTGTCGGACGCAGCGCTCGTTGCCGCTGCCACGCTCAGCAACCGCTATATTACGGACCGTTTCCTGCCGGATAAAGCCATCGACCTCATCGACGAGGCGGGCAGCCGCTTGCGCATGCAGGTCGATTCCAAACCGGAAGCCCTCGACGAAATCGACCGCAAAATCATGCAGCGCCGCATCGAGCGTGAGGCGCTGAAGAAAGAATCCGACAAAGCGTCGCGCGACCGCCTGAGCAAACTCGAGGACGAGCTAAGCGAATTCGAGGCGGAATCGGCGCGGCTTTCGGCCAGCTGGCAGGCGGAAAAATCCCGCCTCAACGAAGCGCGTGACCTCAAGGAAAAGCTCGAAGCCGCGAAGCTCGAACTCGAAGCCGCCGAGCGCAAAAGCGACCTCGCGCGCGCGGGCGAACTCACCTACGGCGTCATCCCCTCGCTCGAGAAAAAGCTCGCCGATTCCGAGCAGGCCGCCAAAGCTGGCACCAATGCGGGCGAAGTCGTGCGTGAGTCGGACATCGCCGCCGTGGTCAGCCGCTGGACGGGCGTGCCGGTCGATAAAATGCTGCAGGGCGAGCGCGAAAAACTGCTGGCGATGGAAGAAGCCATCGGCAAGCGCGTCGTTGGGCAGGAGGAGGCGGTAAAAGCCGTTTCCGCCGCCGTGCGCCGCGCCCGTGCGGGCCTGAAAGACCCCAACCGCCCCATCGGCTCCTTCCTGTTCCTCGGCCCCACGGGGGTCGGCAAAACGGAGCTGACCAAGGCGCTTGCCAACTTCATCTTCAACGATGAAACGGCGATGATTCGCATGGATATGAGCGAATATATGGAGAAGCATTCCGTCGCCCGCCTCATCGGCGCGCCGCCGGGCTATGTCGGCTACGATCAGGGCGGGGCGCTCACCGAAGCAGTGCGGCGGCGGCCCTATCAGGTGATCCTGTTCGACGAGGT
>OUNJ010000162.1_pt3 | contig 15094 bp, 14 predicted proteins | sample 1755361 | NCBI WGS metagenome assembly OUNJ01 (sample SAMEA3914825, study PRJEB12502) | metagenome | biome: forest; material: soil | place: USA | collected 2012-03-12 | depth 0.1 m
CAAGCTGACCGACCAGATCAAGGCCCTGCGCCGGACCCTGGCCCAGGAATACGGCTTCGTCATGCCGTCGGTGCGCATCCTCGACAACATGCGCCTGCCCAACCAGGCCTATTGCGTGCGCATCAAGGAAATGGAGGCCGGCAACGGCGAAGTGCGCATCGGCTCGCTGATGGCCATGGACCCGTCCGGCCGCCAGGTCGAACTGCCGGGCGAGCACATGAAGGAGCCGGCCTTCGGTCTGCCGGCGACCTGGATCGACGCGGCGCTGCGTGAGGAAGCGACCTTCATGGGCTATACCATCGTCGATCCGGCGACGGTGATCACTACCCACCTGACGGAAATCCTCAAGGACAACATGGCTGACCTGTTGAGCTATGCCGAGCTGACCAAGCTGCTGCGCGACATCCCGGCCGAGGAAAAGAAGCTGGTCGACGACCTGATCCCCAGCGTCGTCACCACCGCCACCCTGCAACGCGTCCTGCAGGCCCTGCTCAAGGAGCGCGTCTCGATCCGCGACCTGCCGGCGATCCTGGAAGCCCTGGGCGAGGCCGCCGCCGCCACGCGCTCGATCAGCCAGATGGTCGAGCACGTCCGTTCGCGCCTGTCGCGCCAGCTGTGCTGGGCCAACCGCGCCGACGACGGCTCCTTGCCGATCATTACCCTGTCGCACGACTGGGAAAACGCCTTCTCAAGCTCGCTGGTCGGCCAGGGCGAGGAACGCCAGCTGACCATGGCGCCCAGCGCGCTTCAGGACTTCATCCGCAGTGTCCGCGAGGTCTTCGAGCGCGTGTCGATGAACGGCGACATGGCGGTGCTTCTGACCTCGCCCGCCATCCGGCCCTTCGTGCGCTCGATCATCGAACGCTTTCGCGCCAATACGGTGGTGATGAGCCAGAACGAAATCCACCCCAAGGTGCGATTGAAGACGGTGGGGCAGGTGTAATCTACGGCCTGCCGATCAAGGCGCGGGCGAATTTGCGCACCTGGCGGAGTTCATCCGTGGTCGCAACTCCCAGCTTTTCGATATTGCGTGCCGTCCAGTCCAAACTCTTGATCTGGTCCGACAGCACGACGCCATCGCGATGCGCCGCGACCTGAACTTCCCACGGATTGCCCTTGATCTTTGTCGTCATCGGGCAACAGACCATGAGCCTTGTCCGTTGATTGTACGCTGCGGGACTCAAAACCAGGGCCGGGCGGCGGCCCGCCTGCTCATGTCCGGCCTGCGGGTCAAAGTCCATCCACACGATGTCGCCCTGGTCGGGGACGTAGGTCATCAACCGGCTTCCCCGCCGCGCGCCGGCCCCGTGCCGATAAAGTCATGCAGATTATCGGACGTCAGCCGGGCTATCATATCGTCCAGATCGGGTTCGGCGTCTTCGGCCGGTCGGATCTGGATGATGCCATCGACCACCTCGACATCGACGCGCTGGTCTACTTTCAGGTTGGCGCGCCGCATCACGTCGACGGGAATACGCACGGAAGGGCTGTTGCCCCATTTCTTCACGGTCGTTTCCACGTACTCTCTCCGTTGACACGATGTTGATACATACAACGAAGTTCGCCATGTTGCAACACTGTATCAACGGCACCCCTTGACATTTGCATGACAAGGCCCCTTCTAAGGCGAAGGTGAGAAGACGGATTCGCCAATTCAAGCGGGACGTCGGGACAGGGTCATGAATCGCATTATCCGGCAGGTTTTCGGCACCACGCGCCCCAAGGAAATCTGGGGTGACCTCCTGACCTTCGACCGTCTTGTCACCCGGCCGGTCATCCATATCATCTACTGGTGCGGCCTGGGTTTGCTGTTCATCGCCGCCATGGCGGTGCTGGGTGTCGCCGTCGGCAATGCCATGAGCGACCTGACGGTAAAGGGTGTGCTACTGTCGGTGCCGGTGCTGATCGGCGGCTGGCTGGCCGTCCTGATTGGTATCCTTTTGTGGCGATCGTTCTGCGAATTCTACATGGCGGTGCTCAGTATCGCCGAGGATTTGCGCGTCCTGCGCCAGTACCAGGAAAAACTTGACCAAGCGTCAGCCGCTGCGGCACCCCAGGCGCCTGCACCCCAAGCCCCTGAACCTCGCGTCATGTCGGAGCCCCAAGCAGCGGCCGAGCCCGTCCCGGTGCCCGAAACGCCCGCAAAGCCGCACGACCCGGTGGAAGACCCGTTTTTCAGCCCGCGCTTCGGCAAGCGCGACTACTGAGCCCGGACGAACGCCTGGGCCAGCGGCTTCGGCCGGCCACGGCCGTCGAACAATAGCGGCTCATCCGGTACAAGACTTTTGTTATCCTTGCCGTTCAGCCACGAATCCGAATCGCGCAGGCCCCAGAAGGTCATGCCGTAACGTTGCGCCGAAGGAATGTCGTCATAGGCGCCAACCAGTTCCGCCAGCAGCCGCACCTGCTGCACGCGCGGTTCGGCGACATCACCCAGGCTCTGCACGCGCAGCGAAATGTCGACCTCCGACACGTGGACCTTAAGCCCCAGCGAGGCGATGTCCTTCAGGGCAGCGGCAATGGCGCCCTGCGGCAGGTCGGCGCCGATGTGCGTCTGGGTGCCGATGCCGGACAGTGGCGCCCCCTTTTTCAGCACGGCCTCGCACAGCTTCAGGAACCGCATCCGCTTGGCCGGCGTGCTTTCGAGGTTGTAGTCGTTGATGAACAGGACCGCGCCGGGATCGGCCTCATGCGCCGCCTCCAGCGCCAGGCCGATATAGTCGTCGCCCAGCATGTCGCGCCACAGGCACGGGCGCAGATCGTGGCCGTCGTTCCACACCGGCTCGTTGATCACGTCCCAGCCGCCGATCACGCCCTTATAGTGTTCCATCACGCCCTGGATATAACCGGCATAGGCGCTGAGGAAGGCATCGGGTTTGCCCTTCAGCCTCTGGAAATACGCCCCGTCCTGGGCATACCAGATCAGGGTGTGGCCGTGGACCGCCATGCCGTGAGCGCGGGCGAAACCGGCGATCCGGTCGGCGCGGTCAAGCTGAAGCGAGCCGTCGTCCCGGAGGACATACTCCATCTTCATTTCCCATTCGGGCGTCAGGCGCGAAAAATTGGCGGCGGCCAGGCCGGTCCAGGCGGGATCGTCCAGTTGCATGGCCTTGACGGCGACACCGAGCGGGTAGGGGGCGGCCGATTTCAGCGGCGGCAAGTCGCCATAATCAGCGCACGACGCCGTGCCGGCCAGGCAGAGGCCGCCCGCGACCACGGCGCGGCGCGAGATCATGCCGGCCGCTTCATCCGCAGCGCCACCTCGTCCATGGCGGCGCTCTCGGCCTTCTTGCCCTCGGCGATGCGGCGCAGGTGCGTCATCTCGGCGACGTGCTCGAACTTCTTCAGTTCCTCGAAGGCCAGGCTCAGGCTGTCCCGCACGCCGTCTTCCTCGCGCACGATGCCGTCCAGTTCGCCGGCGCAGGCGTCGCGGCGCAGGCGGAAGCCATGCTTGTAGGCCGACAGATGGTGCTGCAACGCCACGTCGGTGGCCGCCTTGACGCACTCGACCTCATATTCGGCATCCAGGGTGGCGATGCGCATCTCGCAATGGGTGCGGCGGGTGACGACATCGGCCAGGCGTTTCTGCAGGGTTTCGACTTCGAAGGTGGACAGTCGGATCAGCGATTTGGCCCACTTCGGCATGTCGAACTCTCCTTATGGCCGAAGGCCATTCAACGCAAAATTTCAAATCCGGCGAAGGGCCGCCCCGAGCAAGGATTTGTCGATATTGAAACGTGAAAAAGTACACTGAGGCGAAACCGAAGGACTTTTTCACGCTTGGGACAAAATCTCCGCCAAAAGGGTAAAGGACTCGTCAAGAGGCGTGTATTCATCCTTGCCCTGGCGCAGGAACTGCTCGATTTCCGGATTGAGCAGAATGGCGCGGTCAACCTCCGGATCGGCGCCCTGTCGATAGGCCCCGATGCGGATCAGTTCTTCCATGTTGGCATAGGCCGACATGACCTTGCGGCCCTGCCGCACGACCTCGCGTTCCGGCACGGTCTGGTTCTCGGGCATGGTGCGGCTGATCGATTTCAGCACGTCGATGGCCGGGAAACGCCCGCGTTCGGCAATGGCGCGGCTCATCACGATGTGGCCGTCGAGAATACCGCGTACGGCGTCGGCGATCGGCTCGTTGTGGTCGTCGCCGTCGACCAGCACGGTGAACAGGCCGGTGATCGGCCCGGTCTGCACGCCGTCGACCATCGGCCCCGGCCCGGCGCGTTCCAGAAGCTTGGGCAGTTCGGCGAAACAGGTCGGCGTATAGCCCTTGGTGGTCGGCGGCTCGCCGGTCGCCAGGCCGATCTCGCGCTGGGCCATGGCGAAGCGCGTGACCGAATCCATCAGGCACAGCACCTCCAGCCCCTGGTCGCGCAGATATTCCGACAGGGCCATGGTCATATAGGCCGCCTGCCGCCGCTTAAGCGCCGGCTCGTCCGAGGTGGCGACGACGACGATGGCGCGTTTCAGCCCCTCGGGCCCCAGCGTCTCCTCGATGAATTCGCGCACCTCCCGGCCACGTTCGCCGATCAGTCCGACCACGACGGCGTCGCACGTCGCCTCGCGCGCCAGCATCGACAGCAGCACGGACTTGCCGACGCCGGAACCGGCAAAGACGCCCAGGCGCTGCCCGCGACAACAGGTGGTGAAGACGTCCATCGCCCGCACGCCCAAGCTCAACCGCGCGCCGACCCGGGCGCGGCTGTGGGCGGCCGGCGGCGCGGCGCGCAGGAGATAGCCTTCCGGCCCCTGGGGCAAGGGTCCATGCCCGTCGATCGGCGCACCGAAGCTGTCGACGATGCGCCCCAGCCAGGCCAGGGTCGGATGGACGCTGGCCCCTTCGCGCAGGATGCGGATCTCGGCGCCCGGCGTCACGCCTTCGACCGGGCCGAACGGCATCATCAAGGCGCGGTCCTCGCGAAACCCGACGACCTCGACCGGCAGCGGCTCCTCGTTGCGGCGCAGGATTTCGCAGCGCGCGCCGACCTGCATGTGGCTGAGCCCGCCCTTGGCCTCGATCAAGAGGCCGTTGACCACGGCGACGCGGCCATAGACCTGCAACGGCTCGATCTTGCGCGCGACGGAGAGGAGGTCCTGCATGCCGCGACCTTGGCCGATTTATGGTTAACGGATGATGGACGGTCGCCACCATATCGCGTTTATGCTAGGCTTCGCATAGCGGGGGATAGATGAAAAAGCACATAGCGATCCTGGCAGGCGCGGTTGTGGTTCTGGCCGTCGGCGGAACCTTTTTGTGGGGTTTTGCGGGTGGTTACGGCCTGCATGTTCTGCTGCATCGCGATTTGAAATGGCCCGAGGTTTCCACCTCCGACGTCCGCCTGTCGCGTGCCATGCGGTTGGCCCTCCAACCCGTGCCGCCGCTTGTACATTCTGGCGAACTGCGCTGGACCCAGGCCGCGCCGGGCCTCCAGGTAGCCGAACTGACGGTCCTGCTCGCCGATGGCGAGGCGATTGACGCCTTCGAACTGGTGCGCATCGACCCGAAGGCCTACGTCTTCTCAGCCCACGTCCAGTCGGCCCGCAAGTGGACGATTTTCGACTGGCAGCGGCAGCTGCCCGCCGCCGCCGTCATCGTCAACGGCAGCTTCTTCGCTCCGGGACGTGGGCCGGACACCCCATTGATCAGCGACGGCCACTACCTGGGGCCGCCGGTTTATGACGCCACGGCGGGCGCCTTTACCGCCGACGATGCAGGTGCCGCCGTGGTCGACCTGCGCGACGGTTCTGGCTGGCAGAAGGCGTTTCAGGGACGGCGCAACGCCATGGTCGCTTATCCGTTGTTGATCGGCACGGACGGCCAGACCCACGTGACGCGGCCCGGCCGCTGGCTGGCCAATCGTAGTTTCGTGGCCGAGGACCAAGACGGCTTCATCGTCATCGGAAGCACCAGGGAGGCCTTCTTCTCGCTCGACCGCGAGGCGGCTTTCCTGCTGGCCTCGCCGCTGCGCCTGAAGGTCGCGCTCAATCTCGATGGCGGTCCGGTGGCATGCCAGAGCGTGCGCGCGGGCAGGATCCATCGTGTTCACATCGCGCGCTGGGAAGCGCAGGTCGATGGCGACCGGGCGCGCCTGCTCGACTGGGCAGTGGGTGAAAGCGACATGCCGATCGTGCTGGCGGCGACACTCAGGACGGGGAACTGAGCACCGCTTGACAGTCCACGGCGGCTCTGTATGTCTGGGCTTCCCTTGGGCGCGCAACGGAAGGGGCCTCCGTGACGACAGCAGATGATACCGCCGCCACACCCGCGCCCGGTCCGCGCATGAAGCTCCTGTCCATCGACAGCGCGATCCGGCTCTTCTTCGCGGTCGCCCTGGTCTGCGTCCTGGGCGTCATCGCCGACAATATCGGCACCTTTGTCTATGATGCCGGAGGCGCGCCCGGTTTTTCCGACAACGGCGCCTATTTCGTCGTCAGGGCGGAAAACCACCGGGCCATTGCCGTCGCCAGCGACGTCGAACCGGGAAAGCCGTTTGCCCTGGCGGGTGTCAGGGAAGGCGACCACGTGCGCTTCGACCGTCCGTCCGACGCCATTCGCGTCCGGCACGCCGGCGAACGCATCGGCCTGACGGTGCTCGGCGACCCACTGCGCCACCTCGTGATCATCATGACGCCGCCGCCGCCGGACGAGCATCGCCAGGTGAGCTGGTATCGCGCCCTGGATGCCCTGAGCGCGCTCCTGGGCAGCGGCACGGGCCTGTTCATCCTGCTGCGCAGCCGCCGGTCGCCGTCCCTGATCGCGCTCGGCGTGCTGTTCGCCTGCCTCAACTATGAAGGCGCCACCCCCCTGCAGAACGCGGTCGCGACCTATCCGGCCTGGTGCGTGGTCCGCGTCCTCCTCGGCATCGCCCTGTCTTGCCTGTTTCCTCTGTTTTCCATCCTGTATTTTCGCGAACAGGTCGGCCGGGTCGCCCGCTGGGCTTATTGGGCCTTTGCAGCATGGCTGGCCTTGATTACGGCCTTCGTCGTCGACATCTACCTGCTGAACCTATCCGGTACCGCCCTTGTCGACGGCGTCGACGACGGCCTGGTGACCGTGCTTGCCGACGGTACCAACCTCATCGCCATCGGCGGCCTCATCTACGGCTGGCTGAAAAGCCGGCGCGAAAGTCAGCGCCGCTATGCCATGGTCCTGGTGGCGCTCGGCTGCTTCCTCCTCTACAGCTTTTCGTCCACCGCCGCCAAAATGCTTGGCCTGAGTCTGTTCAGGTCATGGCTGGTCGTGCCGTTCGAGGTGTTCGGCACGGCGGCGCCGCTGATCTTCGCCTATGCGGTGTTGAAGGACAAGGTGCTGGACCTGGGCTTCGCGGTGAACCGGACGCTGGTCTACGGCATGGTCTCGCTGGTGCTGCTGCTGGCCTTCGGCCTGGCGGAGTGGGGTGTCGACCAGGTGCTGCCCGAAACCTGGCTCAAGGCCAATCAGGTCATCAGCGCCGTCATCGCCCTGGTGATCTTCCTGACCTTCCACCGCGTCCGCGACTTCATCGAGAAGGTCGTCGAAAGCCTGTTCTTTTCCGCCTGGCACCATAACGAGGAAAAGCTGCGCCGCTTTGTCAAGCAGGCCGCCTTCATCGGCCGGGCGGACAAGCTGACAGCGGCCTTCCTGGCCGAGCTGAAGCGCTTTTCCGGTGGTATGGAAGCAGTCCTTTACCTGGCCGCCGGCGACGATTTCACCGCCGGCGATACACGCATCGATGGCGACGATCAGGCCGTCATCGCCATGAAGGCTGACCACGCCCCGGTCGAGGTCGCCGATCACCTCGACCTGCCGATGATCCATCGCGGCGAGCTGACCGGCTTTGTCCGCCTTGGCCTGAAACCGTCCGGCGAAAGCTACCGTCCCGACGAGCGTGAGGTGCTGGCCTGGGCCGCGCACCAGGTCGGCCTCGACCTCTACGCCCTCAAGGTCGAAGCGCTGGAAGCCAGGGTGGCGACGCTCGATGCGCAGCTGGCCTTCGCGGCCGGGCTTGCCAAGGGCTCAGGCCGGGCGCAAGCTCGCCGGCCGAAGGACAAGGCCGGGGAGGCCACGGCATGAGCGAGACCAGACGCGTCGATATTTTCACGGTCGCCGGCATCGCCGCCGTCGCCGAGGTGGTGACCACCCTGCTGCACGAAGGGCTGGGCCATGGCGGGGCGTGCCTGCTGGTCCACGGCCGGCCGCTCGGCTGGGGCGCCTATTATTTCGACTGCGGCGAGGACGGCCTGCCGGTCTGGGCGGTCCGCGCCGCGGCCGCGGCGGGGTCGACGGTCAACCTGGCCGTGGCGGCGCTCCTCCTGCCGGTGCTCGACGCGCGCCTGAAGGCCAGTGGCCGTCACGGCGCGGGCACCGTCTTTCTGTGGCTGATGGTCGCCATGAACGCCTTTACCTGGGCGGGCTACTTTTTCTTTTCCGGCGCCGCCGGCATCGGCGACTGGGGCCCAGACGGCGTGCTGAAAGGCGTGTCGCAACCGCTTGTGTGGCGCATTCCGATGGCGGTCATCGGCATGGGGCTCTATCTAGGACTGGCGCGCTTTCTCGCCACCCGGCTGACCACCCTGACCGGCAGCGCGCACGAAGCGACGATGCGCGCCATCAGCTGGACGGCCTATGCCACCGCCGGCGTGGTGGCGATCCTGGTCGGCCTGCTCAATCCGCAGGGTTTGATTATCGTGCTGATCTCCTCCATGGCCTCCTCGCTGGGCGGAGATTCCGGCCTGTTCTGGGGCCTGTGGTGGCGCGACCGCGCCCGGGCCGGCGAGGGCCTAGACTTCGGCTTGCCGCGCAGTTGGATGTGGATCATCGCTGGTATCGCAGCGACGGGCCTCTTTGCTTGGTACTTCGGTCCGACGCTGAAACTGACCTGATATGATAGAAGCGCAGCAAAAAACCCCGCCGTCGCCGGCGGGGTTTTTCGTGTCTCTTGTATAGAGGCTCAGGCCTTGCCGCGGCCCTTGCGCGCCACCTGGCGGCCGCCCTGACCCAGGCCCATCTGCTTGGCCAGGTCCGAACGCGCCTTGGCGTAGTTAGGCGCGACCATCGGATAGTCCTTCGGCAGGTTCCACTTGGCGCGATATTCTTCCGGGCTCATGCCGTACTTGGTGCGCAGGTGCCGCTTCAGCGACTTGTACTTGCGGCCATCCTCCAGACAGATGATATAGTCGTTGGAGATCGACTTCTTGACCGAAACGGCAGGTTCCTTCGGTGCTTCGACCTTGGTTTCCTCGCCATTGGCAATCGAGTTGAGCGCTTGATGCACGTTATGAATGAGCGCGGCCAGTTCGGCCGCGGGCAAGGTATTGTTGCCGACAAAAGCGGACACGATTTCGACTGTCATGTCCATGGTATCGGATTTGTTTTCCATTTACTCTTCCTGAGAAATCTATTGGGGTATGCGAATCTATTCGGTACACCTAAGCCACGCCGCATAAATATTCAAGCGTAAAGCGGCAAAAAAATGTGCGCGGGCGAGATCAGACCCACGATTTACTTGTATCAGGTGTAGTGCGCCTGGGTTCAGGACTTCAAATCTTGACCGAAGGCCAGCATTGCGGCGCGTTGCGGCACCGTCAGGCCTTCCAGGTCGATTTCGTCGCCGCGCGACAGGGCGCGCAGCATGACGTGGGTCAGGGCCGACGACAGCGACCAGTTCCAGTAGCGCAGCACGGTCTGCGCCCGGTCGACCGCCAGCAGGTCGTAAGCCAGGATGACCTCGGCCAGTTGCGGATGGGTCAGGCCGTCGGGCCCGCGCAACGGCCGGCGCAGGCCCTTCCACAGGGCGCGCAGGGCGCGTTTCGACAATCCGGTCGCCTTGCACAGCACGGCCAGGCCTTCGCCGCCGCGATCGCGCATCAGCTTGGCGCCCGTCGATGGCTTCAAGCCGGACAGGTAGGAGATTTCCTCGGCCATCTTGCGCGTCATGCCCTTTTCGGCGGCGTCGGCTATGGCCAGCTCCAGAGACTTGTACGGGCTCTTCTTCAGCGCCTCGCGGTTCCTCTGGCGGCGTTCGATGAACTGCAGCGCCTTGCGCGACAGCGGGTCCTGCCACTTTTCCTCGGCGGCCATGGCGAAGACGTCGCCGGCCATGTCCTGCATGATATCGCGGTTGACGGCGAAGCGGCTCAGGATCTGGCGGCGGACGTCGCCTTCGGCCCACCAGAACAGCACATAGGCCGAGGACGGACGCAATTCGGGCCGGCGCATGATCAGTGGGATCAGGTGCGTGAAATTCTGGCTGAGCGCGACGGCGGCCTCGATGGCGGTTTGCGACAGAGTCGTCCGGACGTTCTTGAGAAGAATGTCGATGACCGCCATGTCCTCGCCGTCGATCAGCACCTCCGACAGGAAGGTCGGCAAATCCTTGCGCGACGCCAGGAGCTGGCGGTGGTGCGCCTTGCCGTGGCGGGCGCAATAGAGCAGGTCGGCGTCGTTGAGCGCCGGGCAGTCCTCGATCAGCGGCCGGGCGACCTCGATGTCGTCGACGACCAGCATGCGGACCAGCGAATTGGGCACTTCCGACAGGGTCGACAGACGGCGTGCCACCCGGGCGCGGTCGGTCACGGCCGATTCGCGCAGCATCTCGACCAGCAGGTCGGCGGTGACCGCGCGCTCGAAGGCATTGATGCGGGTCTCGGGCAGGCAGACCACGTCGGCCAGGCGGCGCATCAGGACGTGGCGCGCCTGGAACTTTGGCGCGGTGACGATCAGATCGTCGCCGTCGCCGTCGAGGCCGGCCACCGGCAATACGGCCGTTTCGGCGGCGGTCGCCACGGTATCGCCATCCGGCCCTTCATAAGGCGCGGGCGACGATTCGGCGGACAGGGCACGGTCGAGCATGTGGGCATCATGCAGGCGAGGCGTTAATCTTTTGTATAAGGCTGAAAATGGCCACCGGGCCGTGGATCACGGGAAATATATTTGCAAGTGAAACCAGTTTTGCGTTAGGCTTCAACCATCCCCATGTCTTGGTAGACAGGAGCCTTCCATGGATGATCGCGCAAACATCGATGAAAAGCATGGTATCGTCGGCGGCTATGTCCCCGAACGCCCCGACTGGACCATCCCGCAGGACTGGGACCGCTACACGGCCGATGAACACGCCGTTTGGAAGACGCTCTACGAACGCCAGATCAAGCTGGTTCCGGGTCGAGCTTCACAGCATTACATGAACGGCTTGGCCGACCTGCCGATCACCGCCGACGCCATCCCGAATTTCGATGCCCTGTCGGAGATACTGACGAAGCGTACGGGCTGGCAGGTTGTTGCCGTGCCGGGCATGGTGCCCAACGACGTCTTCTTCGACCACTTGGCCAACCGCCGCTTTCCGGCCGGCCAGTTCATCCGCCAGCGCCACCAGCTCGACTATCTCCAGGAACCCGACGTCTTCCACGACCTGTTCGGCCACGTGCCGATGATGATGAACCCGGTCATGGCCGATTTCATGCAGGCCTATGGCGAAGGCGGCCTGCGCGCGCTGTCCCTGGGCGAACTGGACCGCATCGCGCGGCTTTACTGGTACACGACCGAGTTCGGCCTGATCGAGGAGGCCGGCGGCATCCGCATCTTCGGCGCCGGCGTCCTGTCGTCGTTCACAGAGACCCGCTTCGCCCTGGAAAGCTCGTCGCCCAACCGCATCGGCTTCGACCTGATGCGCGTCATGCGCACCCATTACCGCATCGACGAGTTCCAGGAAGCCTATTTCGTCCTGCCGTCGATCGACACCCTGCTCGACATGGCGCGGACTGATTTCGGCCCGCTGTATGAAGCGATGAAGACCCTGCCCGACTTCACGCCATCGACCGTGCTGGACGACGACCGCGTCTTCACCCGTGGCACCGGCGAATATCACGCCCGCCTGCTGGAAGGCATCGGCTGAATTTGACAGCCTGCTCCCTTGGTGGTCCTATGCCGCAAAACCACAGGGAGCCCGACCATGATCGATCGTCGTCAAATGTTTCTCGGGGCCCTGGCTGGTCTCGGACTGAGCACCGTCGCCGGCACAGCGTCGGCCATGACCCAGCCGTTCGCCAGGATCGGCGTGCAGCTTTATACCGTGCGCGACGCCTTCAAGGCCGACCCCGCCGGCACGCTTCAGAAGGTGCGCGCCATTGGCTATGACGAGGTCGAGACCATCAATTTCGCCAACATGGCGCCGGCGGACTTCAAGGCCATGGTGACCGGCGCCGGCCTGAGCGCGCCGTCGTCGCACATGGGCTTGGCCGACCTGCGCACGCGGGCCGAAGCCGCCTTCGATGACATCGCCGCCATCGGCGCCGAATTTGCCGTCCTGGCCTGGCTGCCCGAGGAGGAGCGCAAGGACTGGGAAGCGTTGGGCGCCGAAATGAACGGATGGGGCGAACTGGCCCGGGCGCGCGGCCTGACCTTCGCCTATCACAACCACAATTTCGAGTTCGCGCCCCTGGCCGACGGCAGCATCCCCTATCATCTGCTGATGGACAATACCGATCCGGCGAAGGTCGCCTTCGAGCTCGATTGCTACTGGTGCAGTTTCGCCGGCCACGATCCGATGGAGATTCTCGGCGCCCACGGCGACCGCATCCGCCAGCTGCACCTCAAGGACAAGACCGCGTCCGGCGACATGGCGCCGGTGGGGCAGGGGGTGATCGACTTCCCCACCGTCCTGGCCAAGGCGAAGGATGTCGGCGTGAAACACGTCTATGTCGAGCATGACAACCCGACCGATCCCTTCGCCAGCATCACGGCGAGCCTCAAGTATTTGAAGGGATAGGGCCAATCCACCTCTCCCCTTGAAAGGGGAGAGGTGGAAAATTTCACTCCCCCGCCTTTTGCTTGTAATAATCGGCCAGAACCGAGAACGCCATCTTGCGGTTGCCGTTCTCGTCGACCAGACCCTTGCGGTTCCAGCCCTGCTGATAGACGTTCTGCCGCCTGGGCGAGCGGAAGTCCTTGAATATCCACGGCGACATGCCGGCCAGGAACGGCACGTTGTCGGCCATGGCCAGGGTCGCGCGGTAGAAATCGGCCTGGTAGTCCTCGCTGAAGCGGTGCTTTTCCACCGGATCGTGGTAGCCGTACCGGGCCTCGGCGCCGAATTCCGAAAAGATCATCGGCTTGTTGAAGTCGGAATGCCACACCGTCCTGCGCACATCGTCCAGCGTGCCGTTGCCGTACCAGCCATTATAGGTGTTGATGCCGATGACATCGAGATCGGAGCCCAGCGGATCCTTGACCGAGATATCGTAGGGGCCGTTGGCGGTCGCCGTGTTCAGCGCCGCCGAGATCAGCCGCGTGCCGTCGAGGTCGCGCGCCTCCTGCGCCAGCGTGCCGAGGAAGGCATTGCGCGCGTCGCCCACCGGCGTCTCGTTGCCGACGCTCCACAGCGCGATCGAGGCGCGGTTGCGGTCACGCAGGATGTTCTCGGCCATCATGCGCTGCGCCGTCTTCAGCGTGTCGGGGCTGGAGAAGTTGACGCTCCAGTAGACGGGAATCTCGCTCCATACCAGAAGGCCCAGCTCGTCGGCCATGCGCGTGGTCACCTCGTTGTGCGGATAGTGCGCCAGGCGGACGAAATTGCCGTGCAGCCCGTTCTTGATCTCGCTCAGCAGGGCGCGCGAGGCCTCCGGCGTCATGCGCCGCGACGGATTGGGTCCGAACTCCTCCTCGTGCAGGGAAATGCCGCGCAGGAAGATCGGCTTGCCGTTCAGGAGGATCTGCGTGCCCTTGACCGCCAGGGTGCGGAAGCCGATGCGGTCGGTGATCGCGTCGTCGCCACTCCTGACCGTGACGTCGTAGAGCGTCGGCGCATCCGGCGTCCAGCGTTGCAGCGATTTCGGCGCCGCCGCGCTCAGCGAGACACGGCCACCGCCGTCGGCCTGACCCTTCATGGCCAGTTTCAGACCCGGCACGTCGACCTCGACCGCCTGGCCGGTCTTCGTCACGCCGTCGAGCGCCACGTCCGCCTTGATCTGGCCGTTCGGCGTCAGGCGGATGAAGAAATCGTCGACATAGGTTGCCGGCGTCACCACCAGCTTCACGTCGCGTGTAATGCCGCCATAGGTTTCCCAGTCGGTGACTGTGGGCGGGATGGTGTCGGGGGTGCGCGTCGAGTCGACCGCCACCACCAGATTGTTGCCGCTGGCCCGCAACAGGCCGGTGACTTCGAAGGCGAACGGCGTGAACCCGCCGTCGTGCTCGCCCAGCCGGTGGCCATTGAGATAGACCATGGTGTGGTAGTCGGCGGCGTCGAAATGCAGGAACACCCTCTTGCCGCCGTCCGCCAGCATGTTCGGCGTGGCGTCGAAGCTTTTCTGGTACCACATCAGGCCGTTGTAGTAGCGCAGGGTCGGATCGTAGGCGATCCACGCCGACGGCACCTCGCCCAGCGGCGCGTCACCCAGGTCGTATTCGAACAGGGCGTTGGGATTGTCCTTCTCGGCCTGGGCGACATTGACATCGGCGCCACGCCCTTTGGACACGTCGCCGGGCTTGCCCAGGAAATCGGCCATGCCGTCGCGATAGGGGTCGACGCTGTAATGCCACTGGCCGTCAAGGCTCTCGCCGTCACGCAGGTCGGCATCGACCAGGACCTGCTGCGGCACGATGGCGGCGTAGGTCGCGTTGTCGGCCGGTTTGGCCGGGTTCGCCATCGCCGGCGCGGCCAGCAGCAACAGGACGGACAGAAACGCAAGCCTCACCATCGACGTCTCCCTTTGTTTTGCGATGACGCTAAACCGAAGCCTGATACCTTTCAAGCATCACCCGCCGGCGTTCGTGTACCTCGGCCGACCAGAAGGTGGCCGGATCATAGAAGATGTCGAAGGCCGGCGCGCCGTCCGGCAACACTACCCACGACAGCTTTGAACGCACGAAGATATGCGCATCCGGCGCGATCTGCTCGGGATCGTCGAGCGTCGCCACGCGCACGAAGCGCAGATAGGGCCTGCGGCCATAGTCGCTCCATACCGCCACCTGGCACGCCGGGCAGCGGTGGATGTCGTGGCCGCGCCCGCTGGGGCTCGGCATCGCCACCACGTCCAGGTCGCCGGACACCGCGATCTCCGCCGTTTCGATCAGCGCGTTGATGACGAAGGCGCTGCCGGTCTGGCGCTGGCAATC
>OUNJ010001968.1_pt2 | contig 15042 bp, 13 predicted proteins | sample 1755361 | NCBI WGS metagenome assembly OUNJ01 (sample SAMEA3914825, study PRJEB12502) | metagenome | biome: forest; material: soil | place: USA | collected 2012-03-12 | depth 0.1 m
GGCGTCGAGCAGCTCGGCGGCCAGTTTCTCGGTCATGGTGTTTTCGCCACGCTTGCGGGCGGCGTTGACCAGCCAGCGGATGGCCAGGGCGCGGCGACGGTCCGGACGGACTTCGACGGGGACCTGGTAGGTCGCACCGCCGACGCGGCGCGAACGGACTTCGATCGACGGAGAGACATTGTCCAGCGCCGAGTGGAAGGTTTCGATCGCGGTCGAATCCTTTTTCTTGGCGGCCAGGATGTCGAAGGCGCCGTAGATGATGTTTTCGGCGACGGCCTTCTTGCCCTCGTACATGACGTAGTTCATGAACTTGGTGACGATCAGATCGCCGAACTTGGGATCGGGGAGGACTTCACGCTTCTCTGCGCGGTGACGACGAGACATATGTAGTGCTCCTTACTTCGGACGCTTCGCGCCGTAATGCGAACGGCGCTGCTTGCGGTTCTTGACGCCTTGCGTGTCGAGCACGCCGCGCAGGATGTGGTAGCGGACGCCGGGAAGGTCCTTGACGCGGCCGCCGCGGATCAGGACCACCGAGTGTTCCTGCAGGTTGTGACCTTCGCCCGGGATGTAGCACACGGCTTCGATCTGCGAGGTCAGGCGCACCTTGGCGACCTTACGCAGGGCCGAGTTCGGCTTCTTCGGCGTCGTGGTGTAGACGCGGGTGCAGACGCCGCGGCGCTGCGGACAGCCCTTCAGGGCGGGCACCTTGTTGCGCTTGGGCTTCGGCTGGCGGGGCTTACGGATAAGCTGGTTGACTGTGGGCATCGGAAGCGATGAGCCTTCTGTTTGAGGAAGCCTGTGCCGTTTGGCCGGAGGACTTCGGTTTCGTGTTCACTGACAAGGTCCGATCCGGAACAAACACAAAAGCCGCAACCTGCGCTCTGGAGGTTACGGCGGGGACGAAGCCCCTGCGTATCGATGGATCGGGGAGGGTTTGACGCCGCCTCGAAAATGGTCCGGGGGCTATAGAGGAGAAAAATCCCCCGGTCAAGACGACAGTGAAGCAGGATAATCCATCATCGGTTCCCCGACGATGATGACGCGCGCATTCGGAATGGGCACGGAAGCGTGCGCCGCGAAACTGGCTGGCGAAAACGCCTTCAGGCTTTCTATGATCTGAATGACGTGATCCCGCGAATCGGCAAAATCCATGCACTGCCTTGGTTGCAGGGCGCTCGTCGGATTGAGGCAGCCGATGCTGGACAGGAAAAGGTCGGGGGTATGGCCGGGATGTATCAGTATCTCGCTGCGCGGCGCCGTCGACAGAAGCAGCACGCCCGGGCGCTGCACGCGGTCCTCGAGCTGATAACCCTTCGTCACGTAGCTGTAGTCGTCTCCGACCTGCGTCGACAACGGATAGGGGCCTTGCGGAATACGATACCAGTCCGTGGCGTGTGGCGGAGCCGGATGCGGATTACCCGGGCCGGGCGATTCACAGACGAAACCGCCGAACTGACGAACGGCATCGATATAGACATCATAGCTTCCGTAGGTTCGCGTCAGGCGTCCGGCATGGGGATCGTGCGGATCCGCATGCTGGATACCCAGGCGTTGCACCAGCATTTCCCAGCCGTGTCCGGTAATGGCCATTGTCGTCTCCTGTTCAGGTCAGTCCGCTGTAGCTGCAGGGCAAGGACAGCGAACTGAGGTGCGCCATGATGTCCTGCTTGCGCATTCCGCTGAAGGCCAGGCGAATGACCTTCAACATCTCCGCATCCGACGCCACGTCGGGCGCGTCCGCATTGCTGTTGCAGACATTGCCGGGCGCGAGGGATGTGTTTTCGTGCATGAAAGTTCCACCGACGACGATGTCGCGGGACCGCGGAAAGACGTAGCCTATACCGCTGTACAGCCAGTCGAACTCGCCTTCGGGATCAAGGACCGCCAGATTGCCCTTGATCCCCTGCAAGGAGGTGTCGCCGAAAAGCTTTCGTGCGCCGAGGCCGGTCGCATTGACGATGATGGGACACCCAAGGGCCCCCAGTTCTTCCGGGCTGCCAAAGGTCTGCGTGACAAACCGCACGTTCAGCGCGTTCAGTTCCTTTTCCAGTCGTTCGAGAAAAACCGGCACATCGACCAGATAGGTCCGATAGAGCTTGCAGTCCGTGACCGGGCCGCTATGCGCGAAAGGCCATGGAACGGCCTTCCCCGGCGCCAGATAGCCCCGGTCGACATACCGGGCATCGATACGGCTGGCCTTTTTGCTAGTATGCACATGCAGCCTGTGCAGCTTGTCCAGGCCCAGTTCCGCCATGCGCGCATAGTTGTCGCGCCGGTGCACGCCCCAATCGTCCAGGGTCGACAGGTAGTTGGTGTAGTCCAGCGCATCGACGGCGATGTCCGCCAGGTCAGTGCCGTCGACCGCTGTCGGCGACCACTGTCCACCGGCGATATTCGACACGGTCGCCTTCCAGGGCTTGTCCGAATATATCGTCACCGGAAGCTCAAGCCTTGAACTGATCAGGCAGGCCGTCGTCATGCCGATCACGCCGCTGCCGATGACGGCGACGGCCGGCTTCTGGCTCAGGGGAACGGGGGTGTTGTCCTTTATAAGATCGAGCACTTTCCACGCCGCGCCCCAGCTCAGCGTAACACCGCCGCCGCCATAACCGTAACTGTGGACGACAAGACCCGCGCCGGCAATGGGCGCCTTCTCGGCTTCAAGTCGATAGGTCGGTCGCCACGGCCGGAAACCGTATTTCGGCGTGATCTTAGGCCTCGGCCCGTTGACAAAGCCCGGAACGGTAAGACCTGTACCCTTGGCGTACCCGCTCGAAGCCCCGCTCGAAGCCATGAGCAAGCCGGCGGAAGCCAGGCTCGAAATCATAAAGCTTCTGCGATCCATGGCTCCCCCGCATCCGTTCGTGCTTCAGCTTCCGTCGCGCACCAGCACCATGGCCGATTTGGGAGCGATGGTCAACTTCAGGTGGCCATCGCCGTCGCTGCTGCCAGCAGCGGTGACCGGCTGGCCATTTTCGTGCAGCGCATTGACGAAAGAGGTCGCCGGCATGCCGGTAAAGACGTCGAGCGGCTGCGGCGAGGCCGACACGTTGACCGCCACGAAGGCCGCCTGCCCCGGCACGTCGCCACGCGAGAACACCAGCACCGCGTCACCCGCCTTGGATTGCAGACGCAACCGTCCGGTGCCAAGCACCGGATAGGCCTGACGCACGGTGTACAGCGCGCGGTAATATTCCAGAAGACTGGAAGGATCGCCCGCCTCCGCCGCGACATTGTTGCTGGCCACATTGATCGCCAGGTTGCGGTAGGGCGTCGCGACGGTGAAGCCGCCGGTATGGGTTTCGCCGGTCCAGCTCATCGGCGAACGCAGGCCGGGATCGTTGTAGGCGCCGCCGTTGCTCATGCCGATTTCCTCGCCGTAGTAGGAGAACGGCGTCGCCGAGGCCAGGATCGAGATCGCCGCCGCCACGCGATAGCTGTCGGTGCCGTTGACGCCGAACTGGTCGATCAGCCGGTCGCCGACATAGGAATCGTGGCTTTGCAGGGCCAGCGGCTCCTGGTCGGCGCGCGGGTTCTGCAACTGCTGGATCAGGCCGTCCTCGATCATCCCCTTCTTCGCGCCGTCGATCGTCGACTGTTGCACGCCGTAGGCAAAGGCGTTGCAGGCGTCGAGATACTTGTCCGCCCCTTCCGACACCTCGCAGATCATGTAGCGGTTGTCGTATTCGTCCACCGTCGCCTTGAGCTGCTTGACGATGACGGGATTTCCCGGATTGTTGAAATAATTGCGCGGCCCGTCTTCCAGCAGCATGGTCACGGCGTCGAGTCTGAAACCGTCGACGCCCTTGTTCATCCAGAAACGCATGGTGTCCTGAAGATACTGCACCACGCGCGGGTTCTTCAGGTTCCAGTCCGGCATCTGATCCGAAAAGACGCCGTAATAATACCCCTGCCCGTCCGGAACCGTCTTCGCCACCGGCTTCCACGGATCGTTCCAGAAGCGTCCGTCCTGGCCGCGGCGCTTGGCATCGTACCAGCCGGGGTTCCTGTCCGAAAAGACATACCAGTCGCGATAGGGACTGGCCTTGGACGCTGCCGCGTCGCGGAAGATGGCGTTGCCGCTGCCCGAATGGTTGCAGACGAAGTCGAGGATGACGCCGATGCCGCGCTTGTGCGCCTCGGCGATGAAGGTCTCGAAGTCGGCCATGGTGCCGTAATCGGGCTCGATGGCGCGATAGTCGTCGACCGCGTAGCCGTGATCGTGATCCTCCGACGGCATGATCGGCATCAACCAGATACCGGTGATGCCGAGGCCTTGCAGATAATCGAGCTGCGACGTCAGTCCCTTGAAATCGCCGATGCCGTCGCCGTCGCTGTCCTTGTACGAGCGGACGAAGATTTCCATGAAGGCGGCGTGCTTGTTCCATCCGGCCGGCAGGGCGCTGGTCTTGTTGACCGCCTCGACATGCGACACATCGGGTTCGGCGCAGGCCGCGCCGGCGACCAGTGCGCAGGCGGATGCCAGGACGGCCAGCCGTCCAAGGGACTGCAAATTCATGATCAGGCTCCCTGCCGTTCTTTTTATGGCCGGAATCTGCCACGCCTGCCCCGGCAAGGGAACCTGAATACGTATGCGCCCGAAAATCCGGGCGATTGACGCAGGACGCATCTTCCGTCAGGGTCTGAAGCCAAGGGGGACCATCATGAACGACACAGCCAGCAGCGCGGCCGACCTGGAAGCCATGCGCGACGAAGCCCGGCGCATCATCATCGAACGGCTCAACAAGGGCGCCACGCTTCAGGCGGCCATCCAGGCAGCAATTGCCGAAGGCATCGACGAATCCGTCGCGCGCAGCGTCGGCCGGTCGCTGAAGGACGACCTTGTCCGGGCCAAGAAGAAACGCGCCCTGAAAAGCGTGGGCTTCGGCTTTTTGTGCCTGATCGCCGCGCCGGTGCTGGGGATGGTCCTGAACGCCGCGCCGATTCCGTTCCTGCACATCGGCCTGACGATCCTTTTCTTCTTCGGTATCGGCCGCATCCTGACGGCGGTCTATGACTACTTCACCATCGAGGGCAAGATCAGGTAGAAGGATGCGCGGTTGACGCGGTGCGCGCCTTCGTCCAGATTGCGCACGCAGGTTGCAGCAGATAACCAGGACAGTTCAGGGGGATTTCATGACCGATATCGACAATGCCGTCGCGGCATCGACAACCGACACAGTGATCGATCCGCAAGGCATCCGCGACGCCGCCACGCGCCAGATTCTCAACGCCCTGTCCGGCGGCCAGTCCGTCGAGGCCGCCATCGGCGCGGCCGTTCAGCTCGGCATCGACGAGCCGACCGCGCGCGGCATCGCCACCGGCCTCAAGGGCCAGATTGTGAAGATGAAGAAGGACCGGGCCCTGCGCGGCATGGGCATCGGCGCCCTGTGGTTCTTCGGCGGCCTAGCGGTGACCGCCGGCAGCTATTTCATGGCGGCGCCCGGCAGCGGCTATCTCATCACCTGGGGCGCCGTCATCTTCGGCGGCCTGCGCATCGTAACCAACGGCTTTTCCTACCTCAACGCCGGCAAGTAGATTAGCGCTGCTCGATCTGGACGCCGTGCCAGTAGGGCTGGAACGACCAGACGCGCGCGCCGTGGCCATGAATGATCAGCTTGCGGTCCAGTTCCCAGTGGACCGTGACCTCGGTCGGGTCGTCGGGATCGGAATCGTCGTAGATCGCCACCGCCGCCGAATCCTTGAACATGCCGTCGAGGTTGTGCATCACCACCCGTTTGGCGCGCGATGTACCGACGCAATCCACGGTCTCGACCGACACGCTGTACCGGCCGCCGGGCGCGCCCCGCTCCTCCTGGGTGTCCGCCCTGCACAGGGCGCCGCATCCACCCAGGGCGAAGGCGCCTGACAGCAGCAATCCGGCAGTGACGGCACGGGTGCGCATGGGCGCCCTCCCTTTTGACACATGAGTCAAAATAATCCCGACCTCTTAAGAACTTGGCCACAGGGCGTGGTTAACCCGCCGCGCGCGAAACCCTGTCGCCCGCCGCACGATGTGCCCTTGCCAAGCCCGGTATCCTTGTTCAAAAGTCGGACCATAAACGACAGATGATCCCGTCATCTTCGTTTCATAAGGAACCGGTAAAACCGGACCGACGTCACCCGCAACGCCCGCCCCAGTATAAAGTTTCCCATGGCCGAAGAGTCCCACGCCGCCTTCATCCCGCCAACCCGGCGCAAACCGTCGCGCAATACCCTTTTCAAGACCATGGGCAAGGCCGCCACGTGGGGCATCGCTCTCGCCGTTCTGGCCGCCCTCGCCTTCGGCGGCTGGCTGATGATGAAACCAAAGGACGACGCCGATCCCTACCGTTTCGCCACTGTCGAACGCGGCGACGTCGTCAAGACAGTGTCGGCCTCTGGTACGCTGGAAGCGCGCGAGACCGTCAATGTCGGTTCCCAGCTGTCGGGCCTGGTCTCGGGCGTGTTCGCCGACTTCAACGACCATGTGAAAAAGGGCCAGCTGCTGGCCCGCATCGATCCTTCGACCTTCCAGTCGACGGTCAGCCAGGCCACCGCCGGCCTCAACGTCTCGAAAGCCAATCTCGGCCAACAGCAGGCCAACCTCGCTTCGTCCCAGGCCAAGGCGACCCAGGCTCAGCTGACCTATGACCGCGACCGCAAGCTGTTCGACCAGGGTTACCTGTCGCAGGCCGGCATGGACGCCGACGACGCCGCGCTGAAGACGGCGCTGGCCGCCGTCGCCCAGGCCCAGGCCGCCATCAACTCGTCCACCGCCAACATCCAGCAGTCCGAGGCTTCGCTGCATTCCAGCCAGTACAACCTAGCCCGCACCGACGTCGTCGCGCCGATCGATGGCGTCATCATCGACCGCCAGATCGAATCCGGCCAGACGGTGGCCGCCTCGTTCTCGGCGCCGACCCTCTTCATCATCGCCGGCGACCTCAGCCAGCTCCAGGCCGAAATCCTGGTCGACGAGGCCGATATCGGCGAGGTCCAGCCCGGCATGAACGTCAAGTTCAGCGTCGACGCCTTCCCCGACCAGACCTTCACCGGCACGGTCCACCAGATCCGCCTGCAACCGCAGACCCAGAACGGCGTCGTCGCCTACGACGTCATCGTCTATGCCGACAATCCTGGTGAAAAGCTGCTGCCCGGCATGACCGCCAATGCCGACATCGTGGTCAGCTCGTTCAGCCAGGTGTTGAAGGTGCCGTCGGCCGCCCTGCGCTTCCAGCCGGTCGATCCGAACGCCAAGACGTCCGGTCCTTCGCTCAGCAGCGCGGTCAACGGCGCCGCCGGCATCCGCACCGGCGGCGGCGGCCAAGGCGGTCCCGGCTCCGGCGCCGCCCAGATCGTCGACCAGCTCAACCTCAGCGACGACCAGAAGAAGAAGGTCCAGCCGATCATGGACCAGGCCCGCCAGGACGCCATGACCAAGATGGCGACGGCCGGCGCCGCCGCCGACAAGGGCAAGATTTTCCACGACACCTTCACCGCCGCCTTCCAACAGATCAGGCCCCTGCTCAACACCGCCCAGCAGAAGCAGCTCGACATCCTCCAGGCATCGCGCGGCCAGGGTCGCGGCGTGGTCTACGTTCTGCGCGACAACAAGCCAGCCGGCATCGCCGTTCGCGTCGGCGCCAGCGATGGCGCTGAAACCATGATCGTGACCGACGAGCTGAAGGACGGCGACCAGGTGATCATCGGCGGCGGACCGCACGCCAAGGTCGACGCCAAGGCCGTCCAGGGCGCTCGCCGGTTTCAGTAGATGATCGAAGTCAGCAACCTGACCAAGACTTACGTCATGGGCGACGAGACGGTGACCGCCCTCGCCGGCATCTCCTTGCGCATCGAACGCGGCGAATATGCCGCCATCATCGGGCCATCGGGTTCGGGCAAGTCGACCCTGATGAACATCCTGGGTGGCCTCGACCGCCCATCCGGCGGCAGCTTCCATTTCGAGGACGACGACGTCGCCACCATGGACGACGGCGACCTGGCCGATTTCCGCAACCGCCGTATCGGCTTCGTCTTCCAGTCGTTCCAGCTCCTGCCGCGGCTCAGCGCCTGGCAGAATGTCGAGCTGCCAATGATCTATGCCGGCGTCGGCGGACGCGAGCGGCGCGAACGGGCGCATTTCCTGCTGGAACAGGTCGGCCTCGGCAAACGCACCGACCACCGCCCGGCCCAGATGTCCGGCGGCCAGCAGCAGCGTGTCGCCATCGCCCGCGCCCTGGCCAATGCGCCCGACCTTTTGCTGGCCGATGAGCCGACCGGCGCCCTGGACCAGCACACGGGCCAGGAGGTCCTGGCCCTGTTCGAGGACCTGAATGCGCAAGGCCTGACCCTGGCCATCGTCACCCACGACCGCGACGTCGCCGCCCGCGCCAAGCGCCGCATCGCCTTTCTCGACGGCCAGGTCCGCTCCGACGACGGCGTCACGGGAGCGCGCTCATGATGAACTGGCGTGAACTGGTCGGCTTTTCGCTCGGCGCCATCAAATCGCACCCGATGCGCTCGGCCCTGACGGCGCTGGGCGTCGTCATCGGCGTGGCGGCGGTCGTCATCATGACCTCGATCGGCGTCGGCGCCCAGCAGAAGGTCATGGCCTCGATCCAGAGCCTCGGCACCAATCTCCTGGTCATCACGCCCAACAATCGTGGCCCCGGCGGCTGGCTCAATGGCTCCGGCGGCCTTGACCTGACCGACGGGGACAGCCAGGCCATCGCGTCGGAAACCGATGGCGTCGCCGCCATTTCCGGCGTCGCCAACGGCGGTGAGACGGCGATTGCCGGCGGCCTCAACTGGAACACCCGCATCAACGGCGTCGAGGTCGGCTATCTCGACGTCCGCGATTGGTCTCTGTCATCCGGCCGCATGTTTGAGCCGGACGAGAACCAGCAGAAGAAGAAGGTCGCCGTGCTTGGCCAGACCGTGGTCGACAACCTGTTCCCCGACGGCACCAATCCGATCGGGCAACGCATCCGCCTCGGCAGCGTGCCGTTCGACGTCATCGGCGTCCTGACGCCCAAGGGCCAGTCGGCCAGCGGTCAGGACCAGGATGACGTCATCATCGTGCCGGTGAAGACGGCGCGCTCGCGCCTGTTCGGTGACAAGTTCAGCGCCACCTCGGTGCAGTCGATCCTGGTCAAGACCACCGACGCCAAGTCGCTCTATCGCGTCCAGGAAGACGTCGCGTCGCTGCTGCGCGACCGTCACCGCATCACCGCCGGTAAGGACGACGATTTCCAGGTCCAGAATATGGCGTCGATCATGCAAGCCGGCGCCGCGGCGGCCCAGACCTTCACCTTCCTGCTGGCGGCGGTCGCTGGCGTGTCGTTGCTGGTCGGCGGCGTCGGCATCATGAATATCATGCTGGTGTCGGTGACCGAACGCACGCGCGAGATCGGCCTGCGCATGGCCATCGGCGCCAGGCGCGAGCAGATACTGGCCCAGTTCGCCCTCGAAGCCATGACGCTCAGCCTGGGCGGTGGCCTGATCGGCCTGACCATCGGTCTGGTTGGAACCTTCCTGGTGGCGAAATTCGGCGGCATGCCGGCGGCGGTGCCGATCTGGGCGACGCCGTTGTCGCTGGGCTTCTCGCTGTTCGTCGGCCTGGTGTTCGGAATCTATCCGGCCATGCGCGCCTCGCAGCTCGACCCCATCGAGGCCCTGCGCCGCGACTGAATACCTGTCTTGATCGCTTCCTTATAAATGCGAAGCGCTTCGCCATGTCATCGTTACGCGCCTTGCGGCAGTCTCGGTTTTCCGCTCGAAGCCAGCGAGGGCCGGACCATGGATATCTACACCTACATCAGGAGCGACCACCGCAAGGTGGCCAGGCTGATCGACAACATACTGGCGATCAACCTGTCCTATGTCCGCCAGCAGATCTTCAACGACCTGAAGACCGAGCTGACCCTGCACGCCGAGGCGGAAGAAGCCACCTTCTACACCGCCATCGTCGAGATGACGCAGAGCCATCAACTCAGCCTGCAGATGGATCACGCCGAGCACGAGCACAACGAGATTCGCGACCTGCTCCAGATCCTGGCCAATACGCCGGTGTCATCGGAATTTTGGATGGAAAAGTTCGGGGAACTGAAGGCCGCCGTCGAGCATCACGTCCGCGAGGAAGAAGACGAGGTCTTCCCGCAGGCCCAGGTTTTGATCAGTCCCGCTGACTCCAAAAAGCTGGCGCGCGACATGGCCCGCCTCAAGGCTGACATGCGCGAGGAGATGGACGTCCAGGGCGAGCTACAGTTTTAGGGTCGGACGCGGCGATTTTTTGCGCAGTTGCCGCGGCCCCGGTCGCGCCCCGCACTCACGCAGTGCGGGGCGCGGCTGTTATGGCGCATAGGTCTTTCGGTTCAGAAGCACCGGCAGGCACAATATATAAAGCGCCGCGCCGATGATCCACACCAGGCCCGGAAAGACATCGCGCGTCGCGAAATAGAGGCTGAGGAAAAAGACCGGCGCCACCACCGCCGCCAGGCTGCCCAGGCTCGACAGGACACCCTGCAGCGCCCCCTGGCGGCTGTCGTCGGCCTTGTGGCTGATAACGGCCGCCAGCACCGACGGTCCCGCTCCGCCGACGCAGAACAACGGCGACAGCAGGAGCGCATAGAGGCCGTTGCCGATCAGGGCGATGGCGACATAGGACAGGGCGTCGGCGGTCATGGCGATCATCAGGGTGCCGCGTTCGCCGAAACGCTTCGTCAACGGCCCGACCAGGAAGGCCTGGACCAGGGCATGGAACAGGCCGAACAGGGCCAGCGACAGACCGACGGTCAGGCCATGCCAGTGAAACCGCCCCTCGCCGTACAGCACCCAGACGCTGCCGCCGATCTCGCCAATGACGGCAAAGACGGCGGCGCAGGCCAGCAACGGCACGATGCCTCCGAACGAAGCCACGGCGCGCAAGGGCGCCAGCGGATTCAGCGGCACATGGTCTTCACTCTTCGCCTGGCGCGTTTCCGGCAGGACCAGCGCCGCCAGGCCGAGATTGGCCGCGGTCAGTACGGCGGCGATGGCGAACGGCCAGTGCAGGCTGAACTGGCTCAGCACGCCGCCCAGGGCCGGCCCCAGGATGAAACCGACGCCAAACGCGGCGCTCAGCTGGCCGAACCGCTTCGCGCGATCCTCAGGCTCCGTGATGTCGGTCAGGCACGCCGACGCCACCGACATGTTGGCATTGGTCAGCCCGGCAACGGCACGCCCGACGAACAGCAGCCACAACGGCGGCAGAAGCGCCATCAAGCCGTAATTGATCGCCCCGCCGGCCATCGAAACCATCAGCACCGGCCTGCGCCCGAAGCGATCGCTGAGCGCCCCCAGCAGCGGCGCGCACAGGAACTGCATCAGCGCATACAGCGACAGGAACAGGCCGTAGCCGATGCCGCTGGCCTTGTGGCCGCCGGCCATGAACAGGTCGGGCAGGACCGGCAGCACAAGGCCGATCCCAGCGGCGTCAAGCACGACGGCGAGAAAGATGGCGACAAGGACAAGACGGCGGTTCATGCGGCCTGATAACCGCGCCGTCCGAAACTGCCAAGCCTTAAAGCGTCCGCCTTAAAACCCGAACCTCTTGAGCCCGAGATAGACCGCCGCCGCCACAGCCAGCGCCGGCAGGGTCGCGCCCAGGGCGGGCACGAACTGCACGATCAGGTAATAGGCGACAACACCGGTGAACCAGGCGGCGAACGCGGTCATGTGGGCGCCCATCTCGAAACCATAGGCGCCGTCGATGCGGTCGATGTCGGCCAGGACGATCTGGCGGCGGCGGACGATGAAATGATCGGCCAGCAGCACGCCGTACAACGGCGCGAACACCGAACCGATGGCGTAGAGAAAACTCAGGAACCGCGTCATCGGCAGGACCAGGGCCAGCAGGGTGCACAGGACGCCGAAGGCGATGACCAGGTGCGGCACGCGCACGCGCAGCAGGGTGCCGGTGCTCATCGCCGCCGAGAAGATGTCGGCGAAGATGTTGTCGGTCTCGTCGATCAGGATGCACAAAAGCGCGATCCCGCCGCCGGCGGTCGCCAGCGCCGACAGCAGCAGGCCGTCCGGATCTGTCCGCGCCGCCAGGGCATAGGCCGCGCCCAGCGCATAGAACCAGATATTGGCCAGCACATAGCCCGCCGTGCTGCCGCGAAACATCGCCCTGGCCGAGGTGCCGAAACGGCTGTAGTCGGCGATCAACGGCAACCAGCTCAGCGGCATGGCGGCCACGATGTCGACCCCGGCGCCGAAGCTCAGAGTGCCGTTGCCCGCCTGGGCGACAACCTGCATCAGGTCGTGCCGAGACAGCAATATCCACGACAGCCACGCCGCCCCAATCAGCACCAGCCAAATGCCGCCGCGCCTCAGTATCCGGCGCACGAAACTGAGCGGCCCCAGTATGGCCAACCCCGTCGCCGCGGCGCCGAACACAAAGGTCCAGACGACCGGTGCATCGAAATGCCAGGCGTTCCGCGTCAGGGCGCCGGCGGCGTCGCGCATGGCGATGATCTCGAACGTCCCCCAGCCAACCAGTTGCACGACATTGAGCAGGGCCGGCACCGCCGCCCCGCGCACACCCAGGGTTGGCCGCAGCGCCGCGATCGCGCCCAGCCCGGTGTCCGCGCCGATGACCCCGGCCAGCGCCAGAAGGACCGCGCCGATGATGCTGCCGGTCACGATGGCCGCCAATGCCCAGCCAAAACTCAGGCCGGGGATCAGCCCTGCCCCGGCCTGCAGCACCAGCAAGCCGATCCCCAGGCTGAACCACAGCGAAAACGCATCGCGCATGGAGAAGGTGCGCTGCTCCACCGGCGCCGGCGCCAACGGATCGTATTCATAGGGCTCGTTCGGCGTGATGTCGGACATGAGAATCGCAAGGGAACACAGCCTCCACGCTTAACAACACCCGCCCGGTACGGCAACTCATCCCTATACTTCCTACCTGCCTGCCCTTCCTGTACCCACCTGCGGTGGGGAGGGGGACCGCACGAGCGAGCCGTTGCCTTGCAACGGCGAGTGAGATGTGGTGGTGGGGCGTCTTGCTTTCTTCCTTGTCCCTCGAACGCCTGCATTCGTGGATGCGGGAAAGCATCTTGTTTTCTCCCTTGACCCCCTCTCCCATCCTTCTATGCTCGCGCCAGTTCACCGGGGTGTCCGCGCGTTGAAGGCGGGCTGAGACGGAGGTCAAGCCCTCCAAACCCGCCGAACCTGATCCGGGTCATGCCGGCGAAGGGAGTTGGATACGCTTTCACCGAAGCGCCCGCACTTACGCGCATGATCCTTCTTTTTTGGAAGGATTGCACATGAATAAGCCGCTCGAACACAAGGACATCCGGGTCGAGGCCTCGCCCATTCCCGGATCACGCAAGGCCTGGCAACCCGGCCTGCTGCACCCGTCCATTCGTGTGCCATTCCGCGAGGTCTGCGTCCATCCGTCGGCCAATGAACCGCCGCTGACCATTTACGACAGCTCCGGCCCCTACACCGAAGCCGGCTTCACGCCGGATATCGCCAAGGGCCTGCCGCGCCTGCGCGAAGACTGGATCATCGCGCGCGGCGATGTCGAACACATCGAGGCCCGCGAGGTCAAACCCGAGGACAACGGCAATGTCTCCGAAGGCAAGCTGGCGCCGCAGTTCCCCAACCTGCCGAAAGTACTGCGCGCCCGCGACGGCCGGTCGGTCACGCAACTGGAATACGCCCGGCGCGGCATCATCACGCCGGAAATGGAATATATCGCCATCCGCGAGAACCTGCGCCGTTCCGAAAACGTAGAAACGATCCGCGACGGCGAGGATTTCGGAGCGTCGATCCCCGATTTCATCACGCCCGAGTTTGTCCGCGACGAGGTGGCGCGCGGCCGCGCCATCATCCCGGCCAACATCAACCATCCCGAAGTCGAGCCGATGATCATCGGCCGCAACTTCCTGGTCAAGATCAACGCCAATATCGGCAATTCGGCCGTCACCTCTTCGATGGAGGAAGAGGTCGACAAGATGGTGTGGGCCATCCGCTGGGGCGCCGACAACGTCATGGACCTGTCGACCGGCCGCAACATCCACAACATCCGCGAATGGATCATCCGCAATTCGCCGGCCCCGATCGGCACCGTGCCGATCTACCAGGCGCTGGAAAAGGTCGGCGGCGTGGCCGAGGACCTGACCTGGGACATCTATCGCGACACCCTGGTCGAGCAGGCGCAACAGGGCGTCGACTACTTCACCATCCACGCCGGTGTCCGCCTGGCCTATATCCATCTGACGGCGAAGCGCGTTACCGGAATCGTGTCGCGCGGCGGCTCGATCATGGCCAAATGGTGCCTGGCCCACCACAAGGAAAACTTCCTCTATTCGCATTTTCCGGAAATCTGCGACATCCTGCGCGCCTATGACGTCTCGTTCTCGCTGGGCGACGGCCTGCGTCCCGGCTCGATCGCCGACGCCAATGACGCCGCCCAGTTCGCCGAGTTGGAGACCCTGGGCGAACTGACGAAGATCGCCTGGGACAAGGGTTGCCAGGTGATGATCGAAGGCCCCGGCCACGTGCCGATGCACAAGATCAAGGCCAATATGGACAAGCAGCTGACGACCTGCGGCGAAGCGCCCTTCTATACGCTGGGGCCGCTGACCACCGACATCGCGCCGGGCTACGACCACATCACCTCGGCCATCGGCGCGGCGATGATTGGCTGGTACGGCACGGCCATGCTCTGCTACGTCACGCCCAAGGAACACCTCGGCCTGCCCGACCGCAAGGACGTGAAAGACGGCGTCATCGCCTACAAGATCGCCGCCCACGCCGCCGACCTCGCCAAGGGCCACCCCGGCGCCCGCATGTGGGACGACGCCATGAGCCGGGCGCGCTTCGAGTTCCGCTGGGAGGACCAGTTCAACCTCGGCCTCGATCCGGACACCGCCCGCGCTTTCCACGACGAGACCCTGCCCAAGGAGGCGCACAAGACGGCGCACTTCTGCTCGATGTGCGGCCCGAAGTTCTGCTCGATGAAGATCACCCAGGAGGTCCGCGACTACGCCGCCAGCATGACCGCCA
>OUNJ011011009.1_pt1 | contig 15027 bp, 12 predicted proteins | sample 1755361 | NCBI WGS metagenome assembly OUNJ01 (sample SAMEA3914825, study PRJEB12502) | metagenome | biome: forest; material: soil | place: USA | collected 2012-03-12 | depth 0.1 m
GCGACCTTCATGGCCAAGCCGTGGGCCGACCGCGCCGGCTCGGGCTTCCACGTCCATGTCAGCGTGGCCGACAAGGACGGGAAAAACCTGTGCGCCGCCGACGATCCGCAGGGCTCGCCGCTGCTCAAAAACATGATCGGCGGCATGAAGGACCACCTGGCCGACTGCATGGGCATTCTCGCGCCTGGCGGCAACAGCTACAAGCGCTTCAAGGCCAACAGCTATGCGCCGGTCGGTCTGACCTGGGGCGTCAACAACCGCACGGTTTCCCTGCGGGTCACGGCCGGCCCGGCCCATACTCGCCACGTCGAGCACCGCGTCGCCGGCGCCGACGGCAACCCGTACCTGGTGCTGGCGGCGATCCTGGCCTGCGCCCACCACGGCATCAGCCACAGGACCGATCCCGGCCCGGCGGTCGTCGGCAACGGCTACGCGGCGGCGGCGGAATCGGGCGCGACCCTGCCCACCAACTGGTATGCCGCGGTCGACTACCTCGACAGGTCGAAGACCCTGCGCGACTACCTGGGCGACCGCTTCGTCGACATGTACGTCAAGGTCAAGAAAACCGAACAGGCCCGTTTCTTCGAGGAAGTGACCGAGCTCGATTACGACTGGTACCTGCGCAACGCCTGAGGAAAGGGTGAGGCCGGCCGACTCGGCCTGCCCCTTTCTCCCTTGCGCTTGGAGAGGGGCTTCGGCCACGAGACCGCCAAAAAATGCTGCGCCGCCCCGGTCTGTGATCACATTTCCGTTGACAGTTGGCCAAAGCCGTATTCCTCTGGCCGTGGTCGGGAAAAAGTCGCCGCCAGTCCTCCGTTGATGGCCGCGACAACCACAATTCGTTCCGGGGCGCGTTCCACCATCGAACAGGAGACAGGCTTATGAGTTACCGTAAGAAGACCTCGCGGCGTTCCCTTCTGGCGGCGCTGGGCGCCGGCGCCATCGGCATCAGCTTCGGCCTCGACGGCTGCTCCAAGCCCGGCGCGGCCGGTGGCAGCGCCTCGGCCGGCGGGGCGGAAGAGCCCAAGCTGAACTTCTACAACTGGGACGAATATATCGGCGACACCACGCTCGACGACTTCAAGACGGCGACCGGCATCGCCGTCAACATGACGCTGTTCGCCTCCAATGACGAGCTGTTCGCCAAGCTGAAGGCCGGCAATCCCGGCTACGACGTCATCGTGCCGACCAACGACTACGTGCCGCGCATGATCGATGCCAACATGCTGATGCCGCTCGACCACAGCAAGATTCCGAACTTCAAGAACGTCAATCCCGACTTCCAGAACCCGGTCTATGATCCGGGCCGCAAGTTCTCCATGCCCTACACCTGGCTGGTCATCGGGCTCGGCTACCGCAAGTCGAAGATGAAGGGCATTGTTCCGGATTCATGGAAATACGTCTTCGATTCCGACATGTTCAAGAAGCGTCTGACCGTGCTGGGCGATTCGGCCGACCTGATCCGCCTGGCCTCCAAATACCTGGGCTACAGCCTCAACGACATTCCCGACGACGGCCTGGCCAAGATCGAGGCCATGCTGACCAAGCAGACCAAGGCCGGCAACATCCTGAAATTCGCTGGCGACGAAGGCGACCAGATGCTGGCCGACAAGGAAGCCGACCTGGTCGTCGAATACAACGGCGACATCGCCCAGCGCATGCTGGTCGACAACGACATCGGCTTTGTCATCCCCAAGGAAGGCAGCGAGCTGTCGTCCGACACTCTGGCCATCCCGACCGGAGCGCCGCGTCCCGACAACGCGCACAAGTTCATCAACTTCATCCTGGACGGTCAGAACGGCGCCAATATCGCCAAGACCATCCTCTACGCCACGCCCAACGACGCCGCGCGCGCCCTGATGCCGGTGGAGTACCGCAACAACCCGGTCATCTTCCCGTCGGCGGCCGACCTGGCCAAGTGCGAATATGCCCAGTTCCCGGGCGTCGACAAGGCGCAGAAGTTCGAGGAAATCGCCACCCGCATCAAGGCCTCGGCGTCCGGCGGCTGAGTTGAGTTATCAGGCCCGGCCTCGCGCCGGGCCTTTCCATTTTTGTGAGTTGGAATCACCATGGAGCAGAGCTGGCGTCAGGCCAGGGCCATTTTCGCAACCATGCTGAGCGCGCCGCTGTTCTGGCTGGTGCTGTTCTTCATCGTGCCGATGGCGGCCGTGTGGTTGTACAGCTTCGGTGAGAACCGGGGCGTGGTCGACATCGCCTTCACCGGCACGTGGTCGCAATACGCCCATGCCTTCACGCCGCTCTATCTCGGCATCTTCTGGAAATCGATCTGGATATCGGTCCTGACCACCTTCATCTGCCTGGTGGTGGCGTTCCCCGTCGCCATGGCGATCACCTTCGCGCCGGAAAAGACCAAGGCCTGGCTGCTGCTGCTGGTCATGCTGCCGTTCTGGACCAACCTCCTGATCCGCACCTACGCCCTGATCGCCGTCCTACGCCACGAAGGCTACATCAATACGCTCCTTGGCTGGGGCTGGGGCGGGCTGAACCAGGTGGCGACCGCCGCCGGCCATCCGTTGGGCGATTTCCAGGCGCCGGACCTGCTGTACAACAATTTCGCCGTCGTCCTCGGTCTCGTCTTCGTCAACCTGCCGTTCATGGTGCTGCCGCTCTATTCGACGCTCGACCGGCTTGACCGCTCCCTGCTCGAAGCCTCGATGGACCTGGGGGCGGGGCACATCCGCACGGTGTGGAATGTCATGGTGCCGCTGGCCGGACCGGGCATAGCGTCCGGCATCCTGATCACCTTCATCCCGGCGCTGGGCTCCTACCTGACGCCCGACATGCTGGGTGGGCCCGACTCGCAGATGATCGCCAACATCATCGAGGAGCAGTTCAAGGGCGCCAACAACTGGCCGTTCGGCGCGGCCCTCAGCTTCATCCTGGTCTACATGACCTTCATCGGCGTCGCCATCCAGGGTGTCCTGGAAAGCCGCGCCAAACGGAGGGTCGCATGAGCGGGACCGTCATTCGCCGGCGTCTGCCGCCCGGGCCGCTGGAATATCTCCGCCGCTGGCCGATCCAGGTCTGGCTGGTGGCTGTGGCGCTGTTCCTTTACGTGCCGCTGATCAGCATGATCGTGTTCAGCTTCAACGACACCAAGTCGAACGTCGTCTTCCACGCCTTCTCGTTAAAATATTACCACAAGGCCTTTACAGACGACAGCCTGATCACGGCCCTGGGCAACTCGCTGACCATCGCCGCCTGCTCGACGGTGATCAGCGTCATCGTCGGCGCCATGGGGGCGGTGGTGCTGTGGCGCTTCCGCTTCCCGGGCAAGACCCTGTTCGACGGAGCGCTGTCGATCCCCATCGTCGTGCCGGAAATCTGCATGGGCGTCGCCATGCTGGTCTTCTTTACCCGCATCGTGCCATGGCCGCAGGGTTTGCCGTGGCCGCTCGACCTCGGCTCCATCATCATCAGCCACGTCTCGTTTTCCTTCCCGTTTGTCACCGTGGTCGTCCGCTCGCGCCTCGCCTCGTTCAACCGCGAGCTGGAAGAGGCGGCCAAGGACCTGGGCGCCAGCGAGTTCCGCGCCCTGATGGACGTGGTCGTGCCGCACATGCAGCCGTCGCTGATCGCCGGCGCGCTGCTGGCCTTTACCCTCAGCCTCGACGACTTCGTCATCACCTTCTTCACCGCCGGTCCCGACACCCTGACCTTCCCGGTCAAGGTCTATTCGATGGTCCGCTTCTCGGTGACGCCCGAAGTCAACGCCGCCTCGACCATACTGATCGTCGTCACCGTGCTGGCCACCTTCCTGGCTCTGCGCTTCCAGGGCTCGTCGGCCCTGACCGCCGGCCACGGCGCCTCCGACACCAACTGAAGTGGACCCCATGGCAGACCTCAAGCCGATCATCCAGTTCGAGAACATCACCAAGCGCTTCGGCAAGGTGGCCGCGGTCGACAATGTCTCGCTGACCATCAACGAGGGCGAGTTCTTCTCGCTGCTCGGACCGTCCGGCTGCGGCAAGACCACGCTTCTGCGCATGCTGGCCGGCTTCGAGATGCCGACCGAGGGCCGCATCCTGATCGACGGCCTCGACGTCTCGACCACCCCGCCCAACAAGCGTCCGGTCAACATGGTCTTCCAGTCCTATGCCGTTTTCCCTCACATGACCGTGCTCGACAACGTCGCCTACGGCCTGAAGATGGATGGCGTCCCGGCGTCGGAACAGAAGCAGCGGGCAGAGGACGCGCTCAACCTGGTCCAGCTTGCCGGCTACGGCGCGCGCAAGCCGGACCAATTGTCGGGCGGGCAGCGCCAGCGTGTCGCCCTGGCTCGCGCCCTGGTGAAGAAGCCGCGCGTCCTGCTGCTCGATGAGCCGCTGTCGGCGCTTGACGCCAAGCTGCGCGATCAGATGCGCACCGAACTGACCCTGCTGCAGGAAAAGGTCGGCATTACCTTCATCATGGTCACCCACGACCAGGACGAAGCCCTGGCCATGGCGACGCGCTGCGCCGTCATGAACAAGGGCCTGCTGCAGCAGGTGGCGACGCCGTCGGACCTCTACGAGTTCCCCAATTCGCGCTTCGTCGCCGACTTCATCGGCCGGGTCAACATGTTCGAAGGCACGCTCGACGTTGACGAACCCGACCACGCCATCATCAAGACGGCCGACATGGGGCCGATCTATCTCGACCACGGCGTCACCGGCGCGACGGGCACCACCGTCTGGGCGGCGGTACGGCCGGAAAAGGTCGAGATGCACAAGTTCTCCGACACCCCGCCCAAGGTCGACGACGCGCCGGCCGGCTACAACGCCGTGGCGGGCGTGATCCGGCACATGGTCTATCTCGGTTCCGAGACCAATTACGACATCGAGATCGCCAGCGGAAAACTGATCGAGGTCGTGCGGCCCAACCTGACGCGCTGGGACCAGGAGGATTTCGAACACGGCGAAAAGGTGTGGCTGTCGTTCCACGCCTGCTCGCCGGCGGTGTTGCTGAGTTAAGGCCGTGAAGCCGGTCGTCGGCATCATGGCCTGCAACCGCACGGTCGGGGTGGAAAACGCCCACGCCGTGATGGAGCGCTATGTCCGTGCGGCGGTGACTTACGGCGATTGCTGCGCCCTGCTGATCCCGCCGATTGACGAAGGGTTTTCCGCCTCGGCCCTGACGCGACGGCTGGATGGGCTGATGCTGACCGGCTCGCCGTCGAACGTCCAGCCCGGTCTCTACGGTGACGAAGCGGCGGGAGAGGGCCCGTTCGACGCTGGCCGCGATCATGTCTCGCTGGCCATGATCGAGTGCATGGTGACCTCGGGCAAGCCGGTGTTCGGCGTCTGCCGCGGCTTCCAGGAGATCAATGTCGTGCTGGGTGGAACGCTGCGCCGCGACGTCGGCGTCGCCACCGGCAACCGCCTGGCCCACCATGCCGCCGACGATGTCGCCTTCGACGCCATGTTCGAGCATTATCACGCCGTCGACCTGGCGTCCGGGGGCGTGCTCAGGGCCACCTACGGCCGTGATCACATGCGTGTCAATTCGGTCCATTACCAGGGTGTCGACCGGCTGGGCGAAGGGCTGAATGTCGAGGCGACCGCGCCCGACGGGCTGGTCGAGGCCTTCAGCGCCAATATCAGCGGGGCGCAGGTCCTGGGCGTGCAGTGGCACCCTGAATGGCAGCCGGACAAGCATCCGGACAGCCAGGCCTTCTTCCGTCTGATGGGCCGGGCTCTGCATGGCCAGTCCCTGATCGAGGCCATGCCAGAACACGCGAAATTGTGATCACAATATTTGACTTTTGCCGCCGGTTTCGCCAGATTGTTCCGTTCGAAACCAGCGTGATCCCATGACCGTTCCTGTATCAAAACCCCTGCGCAACTACGACAATGCCGAGCTGAAGCAGCTCGACATGGAGCACCACCTGCCGCCGCAGAGCGATTATCGCTTGCAGCACGAACTGGGCGGGTCGCGCATCATCACCCGCGCCGAGGGCTGCGTCATCACCGACGCGGAGGGCAAGTCGCTGCTCGACGGCATGGCCGGCCTGTGGTGCGTCAATGTCGGTTACGGCCGCGACGAACTGGCGCGCGTCGCCTATGAGCAGATGCTGGAACTGCCGTACTACAACAGCTTCTTCAAGACGACGACGCCGCCGACCGTGCGCCTGGCGGCCAAGGTCGCCGAGAAGATGCAACTGGGCAATCCCGACCTGACCCACGTCTTCTTCAATTCGTCGGGATCCGAGGCCAACGACACCGTCTTCCGCCTGGTGCGCTATTACTGGGACCTGATGGGCCAGCCGCAGCGCAAGGTGTTCATTAGCCGCCGCAATGCCTACCACGGTTCGACCGTGGCGGGGGCTAGTCTGGGCGGCATGACCTTCATGCACGAGCAGGGCGACCTGCCGATCCCCGGCATCGAACACGTCGCCCAGCCTTATCGCTTCGGCGAAGCCTTCGGCGAGGACGAGGAAAGCTTCGCCACCCGCATGGCCGCCGCGGTCGAGGAACGCATCCTGGGCGTCGGCGCCGACAAGGTGGCGGCCTTCATCGGCGAGCCGGTGCAGGGGGCGGGTGGCGTGATCATCCCGCCGGCGTCGTACTGGACTAAGGTCGAGGCCATCTGCCGCAAGTACGGCATCCTGCTCATCTGCGACGAGGTCATCTGCGGCTTCGGCCGCCTCGGCCACTGGTTCGGCCACCAGCACTACGGCATCAAACCCGACCTGATCGCCATGGCCAAGGGCATGTCGTCGGGCTACCTGCCGATCTCGGCCGTTGGCGTGTCGAAAAGGATCGTCGATGTTCTGCTCGAAAAGGGCGGCGACTTCGTCCACGGCTACACCTATTCCGGCCACCCGACCTGCGCCGCTGTCGCCCTGGCCAATATCGAGATCATGGAAAACGAGGGTCTGGTCGAGCGGACGCGCGACGTGACCGGCCCGTATTTCGCCAAGGCTCTGCAGCGGCTCGGCGCCCACGAACTGGTCGGCGAGGCGCGCAGCCTCGGTCTGATCGGCGCGGTCGAGATCGTCGCCGAAAAGGGCACCAACAGGCGTTTTGGCGGCAAGGAAGGCACCGCCGGGCCGATGATCCGCGACGCCTGCATCCGCAACGGCTTGATGGTGCGGGCCATCCGCGACACCATCGTCATGTGTCCGCCGCTGATCGTCAGCGAGGCCGAGATCGACCGCATGGTCGATATCATCGGCCGGTCGCTTGATGAAAGCACGCCCGCCTTGCGGGCGTTGGCTTGATTCCGGCGGGGCGCGCCGCCATAGTCGGCGCATGACAACCCCAAAAACGACCGAAGTCAGCTGGAACTTCCTCGCCCTGTGCGCCGCATGTCTCCTGGCTGCCGTATCGCTGCTGCTGTGGCCGCAGTTTGCCGGTGTCGAGACCTTCGCCTTCGTCCTGCTGGGCTGGCTGGTCAGCCTGTGCCTGCACGAATACGCCCACGCCGCGTTCGCCTTTGCCTACGGCGACCATTCGATCGAGGACCGGCGCTACCTGACCCTGGACCCCGTCCTCTATTTTCGCGGCAGCAGCCTGTTCCTGCCGCTGCTGGCCCTGGTCAGCGGCGGCATCGCCCTGCCGGGCGGGGCGGTGCTGATCCGCAACGACCTGATCCGCCAGCGCTGGCAGCAGTCGGTGGTCGCCCTGGCCGGGCCGGCGACGACGCTTGTGTGCGGGCTGGTTGCCTATGGCGCGGCGCAGATCATCGGTGACAACGAAAGCACGGCGTTGTTGAAGGATGCGTTGATCCTGCTGGTCTTTTTCGAGCTGATGGCCTTCGTGCTCAACATACTGCCGCTGCCCGGCCTGGACGGTTTCGCGGCGCTCAGGCCGTGGCTACCGTCCAGCCTGACGCGGATTGTGCCGGCACGCTTCGGCGGCATGGTGTCGCTGGCCATGCTGGCCCTGGTTTTCTTCTATGGCTACCGCATCATCTACCCCGCCATCGGCCTCATCGCCGGCGTGACCGGCATGGACCTCAGCGGCGTCTGGCGCGCCTTCGACCGCTTCCATTTCTGGCATGGCAACTAATTCAAAGCCGGTCACGCAAGGCATAGTAGCTGAGGCCGGCCACAAGGGCGGGCCAGCGCAGCAGGCGGCCACCGAAGAACTCCGGCGTCGGCAATCGCGCCAGCAGGTCGAGGTCGCGCGCGTCGCCAAGCACCGCGCGCGCCAGCAGCCTGCCGAAATAGGGCGCCAACACGACGCCCTGGCCTGAGTAGCCGGCGCTGACCAGGACGTTCGATTCCAACTGACGCATGAACGGCGCGCGGCTGAGTGTGATGGCGAGCGTTCCGCCCCAGGCATGGCTGATGTTAACACCCGATAGCTGCGGGTAGATTTTCAGCATGTTGCGGCGGACGAAGGCCTTGATATCCTTGGGGAACCACGGGGTATAGTTCTCACCGCCGCCGAACAGCAGACGGTTGTCGGGCGTCTTGCGCCAATAGTTGACGACGAAGCGCGAGTCGGCTGCGGCATGGTCGTTGGGCAGGATAACCGGATCGTCCAGCGGCTCGGTGGTCAGAATGAAATTGTTGATCGGCATGACGTGGCGGTCGATGCGCTCGTCGAGCCCCTCCATGTAGCCGTTGCCGCAGATCAGCAGGTGATCGCAGATCACTGTGCCGGTCGCGGTTTCGACCACAATGCCTTCGGCGGTACGGCGATATGAAACGACGCGGCTGTTCTCGTGGATGCGGGCGCCGGACGCCGTCGCGGCCTCCGCCAGGCCGAGCGCCAGCCGCAGCGGATGCAGATGGCCGCCGCCGGCATCGAACAGCCCGCCGTGATAGACATCGGTGCCGAGTTCGGCCGCGACCTGGTCGTGGTCGAGCAGGCGGCAATCCTGGTAGCCGTAACGGGATGAGACGAAATCTGCATAGGCGCGGTCGTCGTCGGCGAAGCCCGGCTTGTGCCAGGCGTGGATCAGGCCGGACTTGAGCTGGCAATCGATGCCGTGGTCGCGGACCAGACCGAGTAGGGACGCGCGGGCGTCCATGGCCATGTCCCACAGCTGGCGGGCGGCGTCTTCGCCCAGCCGTGCCTCCAATGTTTGTGGATCGAGGCGCTGGCCGACGTGCATCTGGCCACCGTTGCGCCCCGATGCGCCGGAACCGACACGGGCGCCGTCCAGCACCACGACGTCACGGCCGTTGCGCGCCAGTTCGATGGCGGCGCCCAGGCCGGTATAGCCGGCGCCGATGATCGCCACCTCGCAACGATCATGGCCGTGCAGGGCGGGGAAATCGGGCGGTGTCGCGGTCGCCGTATACCATGACCCTGCCGGGTGGCCGGTGTTGTTCATCTGGATCGACTTGGGAGGTTGTTTGTGACGAAAGGAAGGGGAACACGGAAAGGCACGGAAAAAGACGGAAAGACACGCAGAAGGTTGGAATCACGAACTTAAAAATGGTTGGCCAGGCCATGACGGCGCCTTGCGCCGTCGAAATCCTTATCCGACGGCCGGTCGACGGGTTTGTTCACAGCCATAGAAAAAGCCGCCCACACCTTCCGTGTCTTTCCGTCTTTTTCCGTGCCTTTCCGTGTTCAACCTTCTTCCTGATCCTTGCCGTCACGGTTCCAAAACCTTACACATTCAACAGCAGGAACTCGCGTTCCCACGGGCTGATGGTCTGCATGAAGGTCTCGTACTCGAACAGCTTGACGCGGGTATAGGCGGTGCAGAATTGCGGTCCTAGGAGGTCGATGATCGGCTGGGCGCGTTCCATCTTGATGATCGCCTGAACCAAGGAGTAGGGCAGGTCGCCCTGGGGCAGGGTCGAGGCGTCGTTCTCGACCGGGTCGGACGGCTTCAGGTTGTCGATCATGCCGAGATAGCCCGACGCCAGCACGGCGGCGATGGCCAGGTAAGGGTTGGCGTCCGACGACGGGATACGGTTTTCCAGCCGGCGGTTGTCCGGATCGGCCGGCGGCACGCGCAGGCCGGCGGTGCGGTTATCGTAGCCCCACTGGGTGTTGACCGGCGCGCCCGAGCCCTTCGACAGGCGGCGGTAGGAGTTGACGTAGGGCGCCAGCAGCGAGGTGATCGCCGGCATGTATTTCTGCTGGCCGGCGATGAAGGCGAAGAAGGCCGGGGTCGGCTCGCCCGTCTTCGGATCGGAAAACAGGTTCGCGCCCGTTTTCGCGTCGACGATCGACTGGTGGATGTGCATGGCCGAGCCCGGCTCCTGCGCCATCGGCTTGGCCATGAAGGTGGCGTATATGTCGTGTTCCAGCGCCGTTTCCTTGATGGTGCGCTTGAACATCAGCACCTGGTCGGCCAGTTCCAGCGGATCGCCGTGGCGCAGGTTGATTTCCATCTGGGCCACGCCGGATTCGTGGATCAGGGTGTCGATTTCCAGGCCCTGGCTTTCGCAATATTCGTACATGTCCTCGAACAGGGCGTCGAACTCGTTGACCGCCGAGATCGAATAGCCCTGACGGCCGGTTTCGGGCCGTCCCGAACGGCCGATCGGCGGCTTGAGCGGATAGTCGGGGTCGATGTTCTTTTCGACCAGGTAGAATTCCAGCTCCGGCGCGATGACCGGCTTCCAGCCCTTGGCCTGGTAGAAGCCCAGCACCCGGCGCAGCACCTGGCGCGGGCTTTCCTCGACGGGGCGGCCGTCGGGATGGCAGGCGTCATGGATGACCTGGGCGGTCGGATCGTGGGCCCACGGCACGGCGGCCAGCGTCCGGAAATCGGGCTTGAGGAAGATGTCGGTGTCCGACTGCACCGTGCCGACGATGCCCTCCAGGTCCGGGTAGTCGCCGGTGATCGTCTGGTAGAACACAGCCAGGGGCAGGTTCATGTACGGCGCGTTGAGGAATTTCTTGGCCGGCATGATCTTGCCGCGGGCCACGCCCGCCAGGTCGGGAATCAGGCATTCGATCTCCTCGATACCCTGCGAGCCCAGCCATTCGCGAGCGTCTTCGACGCTGTCGACGCCGCGGCGCGAAAAGCTCTTCTTGTGGCGCTTGGCCTTGGATTTCATGTAGTTGTCGTGCGACATGGCCGTACCTTACACCGATTCAAATAACGAGAATCGGCCCCGGGGATTGAAGTTTGGAGATCATGACACATCCTGAGCCAAAAAGGCGACCTGAGGTCACCGGCGAGGACCGGCAGGGAGTCGTGAGCAATTGTGATCACAATATGCCACAGGCGCGAGACAAGCACAACCCATGCCCCGAATTCTGACCATCGACGATCCCGCCGATGACCGCCTGCGGCTTTACCGTGACGTGAAGGACCGTGACTTGAGCGGTCGTGAAGGCCTGTTCATGGCCGAGGGACAGGTGGTGTTGGAACGCCTGTTCAGGTCGAAACAGGCCGTATGCATAAGTGTTTTAACGACAGCGGATCGCTTGAAAGGCCTCGATATTTTATCATTGGGCCCTGATGTGCCGGTCTATGTCGTCGACCAAGCCGTGATGGATGCCGTCGCCGGTTTTGCCATCCATCGCGGCTACCTGGCGCTGGGCCGCTATGCGCCGCCAGCCGATTTGACGCACGTATTAACGCGGCCCGGTCAGCTGCGCGTGCTGGCCTTGTCGGCCATCTCCAACACCGACAACATGGGCGGGCTGATGCGCAATGCTGCCGCCTTTGGCATCGACGCCGTGCTTATCGACCGTGCGTGTTGCGATCCTCTGTACCGCAAGGCCATCCGCGTCAGCGTCGGCGGCGTGTTCGAGGTGCCGCATTTTCGCGTCGACGACCTTTTGGCCGTTTGCCGCGATCACGGCCTGACGCCCTATGCGCTGAGCCCGTCGGGAGAGATGCGGCTGGACGAGGTACGGCCGGTGGAGCGGTCCGCCTTCCTGTTCGGCGCCGAGGGGCCCGGCCTGGCACCCGGCATCCTGTCGACCTGCGTCAGCGTGCGCATCGACATGCACGGCGGTTTCGACAGCCTCAATGTGGCGACGACCAGCGGTATTGTCCTGTATCAGCTGGCCAGGAGGACTGTTCAGGCGAAATAGGGCGCCAGGGCGGCCTTGGCGGCGGCGCCCAGGTCGGCGCGCTTCAGCGCCAGGGCGACATTGGCGCGCAGGAGCCCGATCTTGTCGCCGCAGTCATAGGTCACGCCGTCATATTCCAGGGCGTGGAAATCCTGCGTCTGCATCAGGCGGACCATGGCGTCGGTCAGCTGGATCTCGCCGCCGGCGCCGGGTGTCTGGGTATCGAGCAGGTTGAAGATGTCCGGTTGCAGGATATAGCGTCCAGAGACGATCAGGTTGGACGGCGCGGTGCCTGGGGCGGGCTTTTCGACCATGCCGGACATGTTGTTGAGGCGTCCGTCATGCCCGTTCAGGGCGACGACGCCGTACTGGTGCGTCTGGTCGTGCGGGACCGGCTCGACGACAATGATATTGCCGCCGACGGTTTCGTAGGCGTCGACCGCCTGCTTCAGCGCGGCGACCTCGGCGTCCATCACCATGTCGGGCAGGATGACGGCGAACGGTTCGTCGCCGACGATGGCGCGGGCGCAGTTGACGGCGTGGCCGAGGCCCAGCGGCTGCATCTGGCGCACGAAGCTCATCTCGCCGGCGCGCGGCAGGTCGTTCAGCAGGTCGTCCAAGATGGCGGTCTTGTTCTTGGCCCGGAGCTGGGCTTCCAGTTCGATATGGTGGTCGAAATAGTCCTCGATGGCGCCCTTGCCGCGGCCGGTGACGAAGATGATGTGCTCGATGCCGGCCTCGCGCGCCTCGGCGACGACGTAGCTGAGGATCGGGCGGTCGACGACGTTGAGCAGTTCCTTGGGCACCACCTTGGTGCCGGGCAGGACGCGGGTGCCGAGGCCGGCGACGGGAACGACCGCCTTGCGAACGCGCTTTTGCGACACGGGACTCTCCTGAGGCTATAGGCAGGGTGGTTTAGAGTGCGGGGGGGGAAACGGCAACCGCCCCGCGCGGATTTTTGCGACGTAGCCATGATTTCGCGCAACAGAAACCCCCGGGCGAAGGTCGCGGCCGGGGGCAAGGGTCTCGGAGGAGGATACGGCGAACCGTTGTCCGCCGCGGAACGAATCGGCGGACAGGCCATAATGCCACAATCACGGAATAACGCAAATCAAAATATTTAATCTCTGAAACCATCGAAGGCGGCTTGCCAAGCCGCCAATTGTCATATTTTCTGCCGGCAAAGCGCATCAAAGCGCCATGACAGGGAGTTCATCCATGACCTCAGTTCTCACCCGCGCCCTGCACCTGTGCCTGGCCGTCCTGGCCCTGGCCGCCGGCCTGGCGTCCGCCGCCCACGCGCAGGACAAGAACGCCATCGATATGCCCAAGCCGGTGCTGGCCGCGACGCCGCCGATGGGCTGGAATTCATGGAACCATTTCAACTGCGGCATCGACGAGGCCAAGATCCGCGCCCAGGCCGACGCCATGGTGGCCTCCGGCATGAAGGCGGCAGGTTACCAGTATATCGTCATCGATGACTGCTGGCAGGTCAGCCGCGACGCCGCCGGCAACATCGTCGCAGATCCGGAGAAATTCCCGTCAGGGATCAAAGCCCTGGCGGATTATATCCATTCGAAGGGCCTGAAGTTCGGCATCTATTCCGACGCGGGCCTGAAGACCTGTGGCGGCCGTCCGGGCAGCATGGGCCACGAATACCAGGACGCGGCGACCTATGCGCAGTGGGGCGTGGATTACCTGAAGTACGACTGGTGCAATACCGGCACGGCGGACGCGCAGTCGGCCTATGCCCTGATGGCGAGGGCGCTGCGCGAGGCGGGCCAGACTTACCATCACGACATCCTGTTCTCGATGTGCGAATGGGGCACGGCCAAGCCGTGGCTGTGGGCGTCGGGCGTCGGCCATATCTGGCGCACCACCGGTGACATCAGCGACGCCTGGATCAAGAACGAAAAGTCGAAGCCGTGGGAGAACGGCATGCTCGACATCCTGGACCAGCAGGTCGGGCTGGAAAGCTTCGCCGGGCCGAACCACTGGAACGATCCGGACATGCTGGAAGTCGGCAACGGCGGCATGACCGACGATGAATACCGGGCGCACTTCTCGCTGTGGGCCATGCTGGCGGCGCCGCTGATCTCGGGCAACGACCTGTCGACCATGTCGAAGGCGACGACCGACATCCTGACCAATGCCGATGTCATCGCCGTCGACCAGGACGCCCTGGGCGTCGAAGGTCATCGCGCGGTCAAGGACGGCGACTATGAGGTCTGGGTGCGGCCGCTGGCCGGCGGCGACCGGGCGGTGATCCTGCTCAACCGGTCGGGCGACGCTCACCCGATGAGCGTTGACTGGGCGACGCTGGGCATGGCGGCGGGCGAAAAGGCCGATGTCAGGGACCTGTGGTCGAAGGCGGTCAGCAAGAGCGTCAAGGGCAGCTATTCGGCGACCGTGCCCAGCCATGCGGTGGTCATGGTGCGGGTGACGCCGAAAGCGTGATCGTCAGGTTGGCGGCGGTTTTTTGTGGACGATCCACCAAGGGAGGCCTGGCGGACCGGGCTGTTCATCCGGGGCGCGGCGGTTGGCGCCGGTGCCGAAATTGGCCGATTTCGACCAGTAGTCGGCATCGCTCTCGGCGTAGTCGCTCAGGTCGTACCAGATGCCGAGGAAGCGCGCCGAGTGGCGGGCGATGGCGTTGACGCGGTCGAGGACCTCGCTTTGCAGCCAGGCTTCCGGGTCGGCGTCGGCGCCAAGGGGAACGGTGAGGTGGGCGGCTCCGACGTGGCTGCGCCAGTCGGCCTGCGTGTCCTGGAACAGCGTGCCGTCGGGCCACATCCAGCTCCATTCAGCGCAGCGGCGGGTGACTTCGTTGACGGTCTCGATGGCCTGGTGCGTGACGGCGGCCACGTCGGTGTCGGAGGGCTCGGCGGCGCTCGCAACGGGCGTCTCCGCCAGGGCCGGCGAAGCGACGTGAAGGCCGGCCGATTTGGCTTCGTTCATCGGCTTCGCCGGGGCTTCCCTCGGAACGGAGGTTCTGTTGGCATGGAGAGGCGGCAGGCGCTTGCGGCGCTTTGGCAGCGGGCTGTAGAGGCGGACGACCATGTGGTCGGCGGCTTCGATGGCGCGG
>OUNJ010000555.1_pt4 | contig 15007 bp, 20 predicted proteins | sample 1755361 | NCBI WGS metagenome assembly OUNJ01 (sample SAMEA3914825, study PRJEB12502) | metagenome | biome: forest; material: soil | place: USA | collected 2012-03-12 | depth 0.1 m
CAGGCCGATGCCTCGATCGACGACTGGAACCCGGAAACCGAGGAGGGCAACCCGCCGCCGGCCTCGACGACCTTGAGCCTGCCGACGTTGGCCAATCCGACGATCACGTCGGCGACGCCGGTACTGCTGGACGCGACGACGGCGACGATCGAGGTCGAGGCGTCGCTTCCGGCGCGCACGGACATTACGGGCCTGCTGCAATGGAAACGGTCGAGCGACAGTCTTTGGACAGAGGTCTCGGGCGGCACGGTCACGGGCTCGACCTTGAGCATGACGACCGGCGTTGTGCCCGTGAATGACAGCATCGATATCCAGGTAGCGTACATCACCGGCGGCGGTGCGACATCGGGTTGGTCAGCCACCGACACGGTCTCGACCTCGACCGCGTCGCTCGGGCCCAGCCCGATCACCTCGCAAGCCGTGACGGCTGGCGGATCGGCCGGGCAGGCGAATCTCTCCTGGCGCAACTCGACCTCGTCGAACTTCGATCACGTCATCATCGAGCGCGCCACCAATTCCGGTATGACCGCCGGTCTGACGACCGTCCTTACCAGGTACGACGCTTCCGGCTCGACTGACAGCTATACCGACACCGGTCTGACGACCGGCACGACCTACTACTACAATTTCACCGCCTACAACGCTTCCGGCACGGCCTCGACAACGCCGTCGCCGTCCAGCGTCGTGGCCCCGTAACGGAGACCCTCATGGCAGGCGCCATCACGGCTGGAGCGCAGGACTGGCTCCGGCCTTACAAGATTGCTGACGCGCCGGCCAGCGGCATCAACGAGCCCGGCAAAACGGCTGGTCAGGCCCTGTTCGCGCTGATCGACACGATCGTCAGCAACATCGCCCTGGCTAATGGCGTCGGCATTGCAGTCGTCAAGTCCACCTTATCGGATCTGAACGGTGACCTGGCGCACGCCGCCGATGTCGTGGCGCTGGTCTATGCCGATCCAACGACGGACGACACGGGCTTTCAGACGAACAACGATCTGTACGTCAAGCTTGGCGCGTCGGGTTCCGGGTCATGGCAGAAGATGGGCGCGACGCTTTCGACCTCGATGCTGGTGCTGCTGGCCGATCTGGCTACGCTTCTCGATGTGTTCCTGATCGGAGGGGGGACGGATGGCATCGCGGCGCTGTGGACGTCGCCGGACGGCGCGACGGCGATGCAGATCGACGCTGACGGCACGGTCGAAATCACGCTGGCGCGCATCACGCAGCTTGTCGTCACGGCGTTGACCTCCCCGAAGGTAGCGTCCCAATTGCTGCAACTGACCGATGCGTCGGGCGTGGCCGCCTTGACGGCTTCGGTTGTCGACGCGGGCAATGTGGCGGCGACGTGGGAGGCGCCGGGCGGCCAGGCGGCTATGTCGGTCAATGCCGACGGCTCGGTCGACATCGCCATCGCCAACATCATCCGCCTAGCCGTCAGCGCCTTGTCGACCGCTGCCGTATCCGCCAAGCGCTTCGCCGTCCTCGATGGCGGCGGCGGCGAAGCCGAGGTGACGGAGGTCATCGTCGCCGACGACGCGCGCCGCGACTGGATGGACGGCGAGGGCCGCTCGATGCTGGCGCTCGATGCCGAAGGCGGTCGACTGTCGCAGCCTGAATTGGTGCGATCGCTGCGCGTTCGCGAGGTGACGAACGGTACGTGGTCGGTGTTCTCGCGCCGGCGCAGCGTCAAGGGCAACCACGACCTTTACAGCCTAAACCTGACGACAGGCCAGGTCGTGCAACTGACCTCGGACACGGGCGATGTCTTCGACTTCGCCGACCCGCAAATCAACGGGTCATACTGCTGTTTCAATCGCTGCTCGGGCGAAGGCCGCACGGCTTTGGCCGTGCCCCTGGCCGGCGGCGCGCTGATCCTGCCGCGTCCATCGCATTGCATCGCTTCCTACGGCGACAGCCTGACGCTGAACATCGACTTCCTGGTCGCCAACATGAACGCGGCCGGCGGCTTGCAGTTCAACAGCCAGGCCGAGGTATCGGGCTCGCCTCGCGGCTCGGGCGGCCGCTCGCTGTCAGGGCATGTGCGCGCCTTCCTCGGCTCCGCCACGGCCAATCCGTCGAGCGATTCCGACCCCGGCGAAACCTATCCCGGCAACCCTCAGGACGTCGGCTCGATCATCGTCCTCACGGATGACATGAGCCCCAACGACAATGGCGGCGTGTGGGACGCCGACATGTACATGGCCAATCTGGCGACCTTCTTCGGCTACATTCAGACGGTTGAAAAGCGCTTCATCTTCGTGCAGCCGGGGATGCCGGGCGGCGGTGTTGGCGGGGGTGCAAGTTACTCGGATTACATCGCGCGGTCGGCCCTGATCCACGACGCCTATCCGAACAACTATGTCTACATCAACGACCATATGTTCACCGAAATCGGCACCGGCCATATGCGGGATGATGCAGAAATCGCCGCACTGGTGACCGCCGGTGCGATTCCGTCGGCTTTTCCGGCAGACAGCACGGATCGCGATCAGGAATATGTCGACGCCGGTTTCTGGCCAGCCTCCTGCTACTCCGACCCCGGCCCTGATCCCGCGCACCTGGTCGATGGTCACCCGTCGCAACTCAAGGGCCGCGTCATCATCGCCAAGCTCGCAACCGACTTCATGATTTCAAAAGGATGGCACCTGTGACCGCCTCAACCGTCAAAACCGTTCTCGCGGGCATTACCAGCCCAAGTCCTTTGCTACCGGTCGGCCGCGACCGTGACCCGGCCATGTCGGGCGGCACCATCGTCAAGTGGCGCCCGGCGTCGACAGCCTGCTTTCCGTCGCAGGCGTCCGGCCAATCCTCACCGACATTCGACCTGTTGAGCGGTACGCAGTTCACCGATGTCAGCGGTGGCGTGCCGTGGGCCGGCTATAACCCGACGACAGGCGGCTTTGAGAGCCTTGAGGGCGGCGGCCAGGGTCTGAGGCTTGTGCCGGCGATTGATCTTGGCGCCAACCCGTCGCATGAAATCCTGCTGGTCGCCTGGTACAAGCTGAACCTGGCCGAACAGGTGCGCGGCCTGTTCCGCATTGGCGGCACGACCTACGGCAACTCGACGCGGGCCACGGCCGCAAACCAGATCGCCTATGAAACCAATGGCGCTGCCGCCGACCTGTGGATTGCCGGCCAGCACCTGTCCGCCATCGTACCGCTGGTCGCCGACACGGTTTATCAGGACGCGTTTCACATCATCCCGAACAGCGGGTCGGGCCTGTCGACCGTCAATGTCTATCGCAACGGTGTTCAGATCAGCAGCGCCACGATCAGCTATACCGCCTTCGCGGCGCTGGCGTCGGATGCGCGCCTCTTCGAAATCGGCGTCGGCGACGACAGCGATCGCGTGCGCCTCAACGGCTCCTTCTATGAGGGGTGGCTCGAAGACTTGACGCTCGGTGGCCGCAATGCCGCCGACCTGGTCGCCGCCGACTATGCCCGCAATTCGGGGGTCTTCAGCTAAGCCATGACCAAGCCCATCGGTTATCTTGGCGAGCGTCAGGACATCAATCTGCGACAGGGCGCGGACCTTGTGCCGAGCCTCTATATCTCGTTGCAAAACGATGACGGCTCGACACGCGATGTCACGAACGGCAGCCTCAGGGCCACGATCAGCCAGAACGGATCGCACGTCGCCGACATGGCGGTGACCAAGCTGTCCGCTACCGTCGCGCCGCAGTTCAAGATCGACGTGCCGCACGCGACGACGGCCGATCTGCCCGTTGTCGCCACGCCCGTCGCCTCGCCGATTCTCGATTGGGGCGCGGACTATACGGAAGGGCAGGATATCGAGCCTGTCGCTTACGGGCGGGTATCGATCCTGCGGAATTCCGTTCCGTGATCATCACCATGACGCGGCCGGGGTCGGTGACCCTGGACGTGCAGGTTCCGTCAGCCGCCCCCATCGCCGTGCAGCGGCCAGTGCCAGTCACCCTGACGGCCGGCGGCGTGTCGGCGGCCGCGATCATCGCCCGCGCCATGGCGCCCGTCGTCCTGTCGGCAACGATCAGCTTTCCGCCGGCCAGCGCGCAACCGATCAATGCCGCGTCGGTGCAGGTGCTGGGTCATCTGCGCCAGACGATCGAGGCGGCGGCGGTTGTCATGGCTCAGGCAGGGCCTGTGCTCGGCCACATGTGGCAGCACGCTGCGGGGGCCGTGACCGTCGACGCGCAGGGGGCCACGGTGCTTGGCCATATGCACGCGGCGACCGGTGTTTTGGTCACGGTCGACGCCACAGCCTCGGCGACGCTCGGGCACGTCACAAGCTTCGCCTCGGCCGGCGTGCGCATCACGGCCGCGTCGGCGCAGGTGCTTCGTCGCGTCTATGGCTCGATCAATGCGGGCACAGGGCGCGTCGCCACGGTGGCGGCCACCCTCGGCCATGTCGCGGGCGCAGCGACCGGTCAGGTGCCGGTCAAGGCATCGTCGTCGGTCCAGTTCGCCCGGCTGCGCGCCTCAGGCGCGGCGGCGGCCAGGGTGCAGGCCTCGGCGGCCAATGTCCTGGGTCACGGGATGGCGGCTGGTACCGGCAAGGTGCACGTCGCCGCTGCCATGGCCAGCACTCTCGGCCACACCGGCGCGGCCGGTGCGGGGCAAACCCTGATCACCGTGTCTTCGGCGGAGGTGCTGGGCCACCTCGCGCAAACAGCCACGGGCCATACGGCGTCCAACAGCGCCAGCTCGGCCGTCACCTTCGGCCATGTGTCGTCATCGGCATCGGGCGCCGTCGCGGTGGCCGCCAGCGCGGCGCAGGGGCTGCATCACTTGACGGCCCTGGCGGTCGGCTTGGTTGCCGTCACCGGGTCGGGCGCGGCCACGCTCGGCCACACAACGCAGGTCGCGGCGGCAGGTCTACGGGTATCAGCGCAGGCCTCGGCGACGCTGGGCCACACCGGCGCGGCTTCGGCCGGCCAGGTCATCGTTCACGCGCTGTCCGCCCCGGTCCTTGGCCATGTCGGCGGATCGGGGGCGGGGACGGTCGCGATCCACGTCAGTGCGGCCGACGTCCTGCGCCACATGACGAATGCCGGCGCGGGCGCTGTCGCGGATCATGCCGCGTCGGCCGTGACGCTGAAAAAGGTCACAGCGACCGGCACCGGTTCGGTGGCCAGCAGCTATGACACGGTGACGCAAGCCTGGATTAATGCCTGCACGACCGCGCCGACATCGACGCGCGCCGGGCAGATGGACACCTATATAAAAGCGCTCCGCACGGCCGGCGTGCTGACGACGCGTGATTGGCTGTCGGTTTTCGCCTGCCATTCGGGCGTCACGGATGGCCTTCTAAATATCATAGCGCCGACGCAGAAATGGACGGTGCACGGCACGCTGACCTGGACCACTGACGGTGGCTTCGCTTCGGATGGTTCGACAGGCTACCTGACCGGGCCGACGAATTGGATCGTCAGCGGACAGCACTATACCCAAAATTCGGCATCATTCGGCCTGGGTATAAATGTTCAAAGTTCAACGCCTCTCGCCACCTCCGACTCAACTGTCATTCAAAGCAGTAATTTCGGCGTGGGGACGAATGTGTCTCTTGATACAAATACGGCAGGCGGAACATTGCAGTATGGTATCAATAATACCACTGGCGGCGGCGCCAGTAAAACCGCAACTGGCATCACAACGCGTAAAGGTCTTTGGAGCCTTGTTAGAACATCCAGCAGCGCTCTTGCGGCATACTATAACAGTACAAGCGTGTTCACGGCCACTACGGCGTCTCAGTCCAACACTGATGCCATGAGTATTTTGAAGTCTGGTAGCTCGACCAGTGCGCTCGGCACTAAAGACCGAATTTGCATTTTCTATTCCGGCGCTTCGATGACTTCCACTCAAATGTCAGCCTTTGAAAGCGCGACGAACACCTATCTGACCGCCATCGGCGCCAACTACCGGTAGCGGCAGCGTAACCGGCTGCCTCGGCGGCCACTTCTCAAGGGAAATACAATGTCTATCAAAACGTCCAAGGCGTCCGCCTCGGCGCGCCTGGCCGCGTTCAACGCCCTGCTGAACAGCGGCTCGCTCGAAATCCGCACCGGTTCGCCTCCGTCGACCCCGGAAAGCACGCAGACCGGCACGGTGCTGGCCACCTTCACCCTGAACTCCACGGCCTTCGGCACGCCGGTCACGACTTCCGGCGACGCCGTGGCGACCGCCAATTCCATCGCGTCCACCACGGGTTCGGCCGCCGGTACGGCCGGTTACTACGTGATGAAGGATTCGTCGGGCACGCCGGTCGAAATCGGCACCGTCACCGCGACCGGTGGCGGCGGCGACCTGACGCTCGACAATACCTCGATTGCGTCCGGTCAGACCGTCAGCATCACCTCGCTCACCGATACCGACCCGACCTAATCGGCCGTTTCATCCTGCCGCGTTTTCTCCGCCGCCTTCGGGCGGCTTTTTCCATGGCCCAAAGGAGGGCTTTCCCCATGAACCTGTTCAAATCGCTGCCGGCGGTCGTCTCGCTGCTGGCCGCCATCGCCACCGGCGCTCTTGCCATTGTCCAGGCCGTCTGGCCGGTTGCCGCGAGCCTCCTGCCGCCCAAGGTCATCGTCCTGATCGCTGTCGGTGTGTTCGTGCTTCTGGTCATCCTGCACTATGAAAAGCTGCTCAGCGACGGCGCAAAGGTCATCGCCGGTCAGGCCCCGCTATCCACTTTCACTGATGACCTCAAAGCAGCGCTGGCCGAGGGCTTCGGAAATGTCATCGCGGCGCTACAGGCGCAGGCCAAGGCCGACCTCGCCAGTATGACGGCGGCGGCTACTCCCTTGGCCGCCGTGGGGGCCGTTGTCGGTACGGCGGCGGCAATCGGTCAGGCGGAACCGGCTATCGCTCAGGCTTTCAATGACGTGGCGGCCGCCAACTCCGCGGCCCTTTTGCAAGCCAGTGCCGCACCGATTCAGACGCCGCCCGTGCAGCTTCCGGCCTGAGCCATGGACCTCCACGACGTTCAGCGCCGCCTGCAGGACGAAGGCCTGTATGGCGGCGCCATCGACGGTCTGATGGGACCGAAGGCCATGGCCGGGATGATGTGTTCCGCCGCGGGGGCTCGCTCGCCCACCGCTGTCATGACCGCCATGGCGCCGGCCATCGTTGCCATCCTGCCGGTCGCGGCGCTGACGACGCCGCTGCGCATCTGTCATTTCCTCGGCCAGGCGACCGAGGAGACCGACTACTGGAAAACCCTGGTCGAATACGGCGGCCCGACCTACTGCGCCATATATGACGGGCGCAAGGATCTCGGAAATACCGAACCCGGTGACGGCTACAGGTATCGGGGCCGCGGTCCTTTCCAGCTCACCGGCCGGGCTGATTATGAACTGATCGGCCGCCTGCTCGGTCTCGACCTGGTGACCTATCCTGACAAGGTGCTCGATCCCGACATCGGAGCGGCGACGGCGGCGGCCTACTGGAACCACGACAATGTCAACCAGTGGGCCGACGTCGACAACCTCGCGCGCGTCACGCGCCTGGTCAACGGCGGCACGAACGGCCTGCCGGCGCGTACCGAGACCCTGCGTCGCCTGAAGGCTTTGTGGGGGCTTATCTGATGCGCGTGAAATTCACCGACCTGGAGCCGGAATGGGTGAAATATTGTCCGACCGGCCTCTACCGATCGAAGGAAGACGGCGAACAGATTGATGCCAGCAACGCCGATGGCATCATGTTCCTAGACCCCAAGGAGTTCGATAAAAAGGGGGGCGCTGTAGGCTGCTCTTCAATCGTCGTCTGGTTTCGGGGCAAGGTTCCGGCCGAGGCTTCGCCGGGACCGGGCCGGTGGGAGCTTCTGGACTCGAATTTCGAGACCTTCACCCTCAATCCATCCATCGATCTTACGGGCGGCGGCCAGCATCCGGACTATTGGCATGGCTGGGTGCAAAAGGGTTGGGCGACCTGATGGGCAAGCTCTCCGAAATCCATCGCTGGGCCGGCGGCGCGCAAGTGTCGTTTTCCTGTCCAGGCTGTAAGGAGCATCACTCGGTAATGATCGAAGGTGCCGGGGCGTGGGGCTATAACGGCAATCCCGAGGCGCCGACCTTCACGCCGTCCGTTCTCGTTCGCGGCGGCCACTACGGACCGGGCCACGACGATGGCCATTGCTGGTGCAACTACGAAGCCCGCACCGGGCAAAAGCCCGACTTCAAATGCAAGCAGTGTCACTCGTTCGTCACCGAAGGCCAAATCCAATTCCTGTCGGATTGCTCGCATGAACTGGCCGGGCAGACGGTCCCGCTGCCGGAGTATGAGCCGTGATCGTTCTCCTGCTCCAAGCGGCCTGGGCGCACCTCAAAGGCGTCGTTGCTCCGTTCCTTTGCGTCGTGCTGGCGTTCGTCGTCGGCATCGCCGTGGGCTATGGGCTCGCCGAAAAGCACGATGCCGACACCGCCCGCGCGCACCTTTCCGTCTGCGTGCCGGTCACCACCATCATCCACGACCGCGACCTGGCGGACAAAGCCTCGGTGAAGGCAGAAAAGGAAATCCTCGCTCATGACACCTCGATCGACACGGCTGTGGGGCGCGCCCGTAAGCGTCTCGACGCTGTCCCGGTTGCCGCGCAATGTCCTGTTGCAGGCGATCCGCATGCCGCCGCGCAGCCTGTCGAGGGCGGCGATCCTGATGCTCGCTGGCGGGCTGTGTGGGACGCTGTTGACGGGGTGTGGCGCGCCTCCGCCCAGGCTCAACCTGACGGCGCCGGTGACGCCGGTGGCGGCGACGCAGACGTGCCGGGTAGCGCTTCCGCCCCGTGACCGCCATTTCGCGTCGATGGCCGAGGAGCACCAGGCCGAAGGTGACCTCGACCTGGTGCTCGCCGGGGCGCTCGCCAAGTGCGATGGCCGCCGGGCCGGGGCGGTGGCCGTCAACGAAGGCGTTCAGAAATGACCGAACGAGGGGGGCGGCGCGTGTCGCTGACCGAAAGCGAACTGGAAGCACTGGTCGCACGGGCGGCCGAGGAGGGCGGCCGGCGCGGCGTGCATGACGCCTTCCTGACGCTCGGCATCGATACCGAAAAGCCGATCGAGGCGCAGAAGGACTTTGCCCATCTGCACAAAAGCCGGATCTATTCGGAGCGCATGGCGACGTTCAGCCTGGCGGCCCTGATTACGGCGATCATTTCCGGCGCCATGACGGTTGCCTGGGCGGGCTATAACGCCTTGGTCAACGGCAAGGTGCCGCCCCCTCATACCGGATAAAATCGCGTCAATCGCCGGTATAATCTTGCGGACCTTCGCTGACCTACCCATTTGAGCCTGCTTAAAGAAGATCAATTGGAGTGAGACGATGGAAACCAAGGATGACGCTAAGCCGGTCGTGCTCAACAACGGCAGTCGAGTCGAGTTTCGCGCGATGGGAGCGCTGATCGGTCCCAAGGGCAACGACTTCCAAATCGTGTTTGCCAATGGCAGCAACAACGTTGAAATTGTGCTCGACAAGGACGTGTTCGCCGCATTGAAAGGCTCGATTGACAAGGCCTTTTAGCCGATTAAAAATACGGTTTTTAATCCCGATAAATCACACGAAAAAGCCGGGCGTTCTGCCCGGCTTTTTTCGTCAGTGGATGTTCTTGTCGAAGAAATGGGTGACGGCTGCCGCCCCCGCCGGAAGGCCGATACGCTTAGCAAAAGCCCATAGTTGTGGTCCGGTCGATCGAATGGCCCTGAGCCAGTAATGCCATCGAGCGCGGCTCACGGACTTGCCTGCGGCCAGATCGTGCTCGAACAATTCTTCCATGTCGTCGACCATGGAGTCCTTGTACTTCTCTCCCGCGAATAGGCCGACGAGGGCTTCTGCAAGCTTCGGTGGCTCGGCCTGAGAGGGATAGGGTTTGCCTTTCGGCGGCATCATCAATTTCACTACGGCCCAGAACGTTGGCGCTTTTAGCGATACATCGAGAAGGTGTTTGATCTCCTTGTTGTCGGCGGACAGCCTAGAAATCGTTTCATCGACGACGCGTTCATAATCGCTCTTGCTGAGGTTGGGCGCGCAAGCGCGAATTTCCTCTTCGATGACGCTGCGAAATGATTTGCGAGCGGTGTTGAACTTATTGACCGAACGCCCAAATTCGAGAAATACCTGTATTTCCTTGGCGAAGGTCATGCGTGTAAGCCCCCCCAGGCTGTTCCAGCGCGCAGGGCGTTGATGGCATTTTGCGACGCGTCCAGCGCCCTACGACCATGGCCCGTCAGCGAGAAAAACAGCTTTTTACGGCCGCCGCGCTTCGAGGTTGCCTCACCCTCGCGCGAGGCGATCATTCCGTTATTTTCCAACCGTTCCAAAACGGTATAGATGCCGCCGACAGTCATCGACTTGCCGGTGCGTTTTGTGATCTCGTCCATAATTGAGATTCCGTAGGCGTTGTCCCGCAATCGCATGATTGCGAGCATCGCGTATTGCTCGATAAGTGTCAGTTCCATTGTAAGCAGTCATCCGCTATCTGAGACTCGCATAATGCGAGGAAATAGAGACGCTGTCAAATAAGTTCGCAAAATGCGAGGAAATGAAATTTATCGAGATGGGACGAAATTACCCAAACGCCGTTTCCGGCGCATAGCGCACAAGCCCGGCGCGAGATGGCTCGACCAACTCAGGCATCGGCGCGCAATCGAGCCACGGCTGCCATTGCTCCGGATCGAGGATCACCGGCTCACGGGTGTGCAGTTCGGCCATTTCAGGCCCAGGCTTGCGCGTCAGCACGGTGAACGACGTAACCTCGCCATCGGCGGTCGTCGCGCGGTCCCAAAGTCCGGCGAACACCAGGGAATGGTTGTCGCTGCGGCCTATGTTGAAGCGGGACTTGGTCTGTTTCGATTTCTGGGCCTCGGGATTGTTCAGCTTCCATTCCCAAAAGCGGCTGACGTGCACCAGGCAATGCTTCGACTTCCACGGCCCGCGAAACGACGCCTTGTCGGCAGCCTCCTCGATTTTGGCGTTGAAGGTCGTGGCCTTCCAGTCCTTGACCGGCGCCTTGTGAAAGAATGGGACCAGCCACCATCGCGCCTCGATGACCTCTGCGTTGTCGCCGGCCTTGACGATGATCGGGTATTGGTTTGTCGGGAAGATTTCACGGCCGGCGTAGCGCTCGGCGCGCTCCGGCGGAAAGCTGGCAAATCCGCTCAGCATGTCGTGAAACTCGGCCCAGGTGGCGTCCGCGCCCTTCATCCGTCCGCACATCATAAGACTCCAAATTTCGGCTCCGGTATGACCGGCACAGGCAATTCCGGGTCGATATCGGCCATGTTCGACACGCACGGCAGCAATTCCCGCCATCCCATCAACAGGGCAATCCGATCGGCTTTAAGCCGATCGACACCCTCGGCCGTCTTGGTCGAGACGCGCAGCGGCTCCGCCCGGCCATAAAGATATATGTCGAAAGCCCGATCCTCGATAGGGCCAATGCACGTCACGCCCAACAGGCTGACATGAAAGTTCCGGATCTGATGAATCAGCGGCGCGTCAAAGCGCTTGGTCGACCAGGTGCGGTGCGACAGCTCATAGCCCCGCCACGCCATCAGCAGCCACTCATGATGGCGGTGCGCGTTTACCCAGCTCTCATTGTGCCGGTATCCGGTAAAGATCAGCTTTTGGGCGTTGTTGCCGAGGAAGGTCCCAAAGCGCCGAAAGGCGGCTGTCTCTTCAAGGTCCGTCACCGCGACCAATTTCGACAGGTCTATATAGAAGCCCATGCATCGATGGATGGCCATGTCAGGATCGGGGCTTCGACGCCGCAAGCGCCAGGCGCCGCGCCGCCTCGTCGATCGGCATGCCGCCATACATGACCTCGCCCATGATGTCTTCGACGTGTCGCGCGTCGGCCGCCGCGGTGGCGACCGTCGACACGCCGGTGAAGTGCGACAATATCCAGCCCTTGATAGCGATGTGGTCCGGCGTCTCGGTGACGTAGGCGTCAAGCGCCCGGCGCATGTCGGCCTCGATATGGCTGTCGACCGGCGTGTCGCGCCATTTAAGAGCGATACCCCGGGCCTGGAGGCCCTGCATCATTTGCGCCGGCGTGGCGTAGTAGGGGATCGAGACGATATCTTTTCTGTGCGAACGAGCCATGCCGCCCTCCATCGTGTTCTTATTTTGTTCCAATCGGAACGCAAGAGTCAAGAGGGGGCGTTAACTCGTGATCGTCGTATGACGACCGGTAAAAACCTGTTACAAGGCTTTGAATTATTGGGCTTTGATTATATTGGCAAAAGTCTCAGACTACGAATCTGAGGGTCGGGCGTTCGAATCGCTCCGAGTGCGCCAGTCGAAATGATAAAGTCGAAAACGAAAAAGGCCTCCGCAAGGTGGCCTTTTTCGTTTTCGACCGTCCTCTGTGCGGTTCGAACGCATGCATTCGTGGCCGACCCGAAAGGGCGGCGCCTTGTTAAAACAAGGCGCATCAATCGCTTCGAGTAAGGCAGCTAGCCGTTACCTTCCTTTTGACATTATAAAACGTCAGGTTTGATGCATCGACATTGCTGAGAGAGCGGTCATGCAAAAAGCCGGCTATCTGTTCTGGACCATTATGTGCCTGCTGGCTTTTCCAGCCCTGGCACGGGCGGAACAGACGGCGTGCGATCTTCTGACCAAGGCCGATGTTGAGGCGATTACGGGCATGCAGGTGACGGCAACAAAGCTGGAAAGCTTGGGCCTGTGTGCAGGTTTTTGCATAAGTACGACAGGAACGCGTTGCGTCTACACCGGGATGCTGGCTGGCTCTCTGCATGATGTCTATCTGGCCGTAGAATTTCCACCGTATGCCGTACGCGACATTATTGGATTTGACGAAGACACAGCAAAGCAAACTCAAGGCGTCCATACGGCACGAATGCGGGTCCTTGGATTGCCGGCACTTTGGTTTATTTCGCCAAAATTCTACGCGTTTTTGCATATCGTTGATGGGGGCGACGTGCACTTTTTGATCGGGCAGGACGGTATCCCCGACGATGACGTCGCTTTGCATCAGGCCTTGTCCATGGCCGATCGTGTGTACGGCCGTTATAAGGCGCATTAGAAGAGCCGGACTGTCGAGAGTCTTGGCTGTCGAGAATCTTGGGCATTTTGACCAACTTTGGGGTGCGAACATGATCCGCGACATTTTGAAAATGGGCGACCCGCGGCTTCTGCGTGTGGCCAAGCCGGTCGGCGACATCCACGATCCCGAACTGACAGCGATCATCGCCGACATGTATGAGACCATGTATGCCGCCGACGGTGTCGGCTTGGCCGCGCCGCAAATCGGCGTCGATCTGCGGCTGATGATCTTCGGTTTCAACGCCAATCCACGCTATCCGGACGAAAAGCCGGTGCCGGTGACCACGCTCATCAATCCGTGGATCGAGGTGCTGACGGAAGAAACCGAGGACGGCTGGGAAGGCTGCCTGTCGGTGCCGGGCTTGCGTGGCCTGGTGCCACGCGCCACCCACATCCGCTATGGCGGCACGCTCGAAGACGGCAGTGCGCTCGAACGTGAGGCGAAGGGCTTTCACGCCCGGGTTTTCCAGCACGAGTTCGATCATCTGAATGGCGTCCTCTATCCGCAGCGCATCCGGGACATGACGAAGTTCGGCTTCATTGAGGCGCTGTTCCCGGACAGCCCATTGGCGGCTCTGGAAACCGAATAGGGCCAGGAGGGCTTGTCAGCAAGCCGTCGTAAAAGGCCGTCAGTATCGATGATTGGACCGTCATTGGCCGCCGCCCCATCGGTGGCATATGAGCCATTTCCGTTTCCGATTAATGCTGCAAGGCTTGCCGACTCAGGCGAAGATCGACCAGGCGTCGCCAGAACCTGAATTTGTGAGTTTTCCCATGTCATCGTCGCAATCGCCGACCTCGCACAGCAGCGGCTTCGAGGCCTACGTCGTTTCCCTGGCGGCGCAAGCGAACCAGGCGGCACAGCGAAAACTCCACCCGGACTTCGAGACCTGGCAGGCCTGCTTCGATTATGTCAACAGCACCGGACCCCTGGCGATCGATCTGCCGGTCGGAAGCCGGACGAACCTTGAATTGATGCGGCTGTTCGATGCTCTGCGCAAACAGGCGCTCGAACTGGTGAATATCGGCGACAAGCCGGGGCATGTGGCGATCTGCACTGCCGCCCAGGCAGTTGAGCTCAAGGCACAAATGCCGTCGCACCCGGGGCAGATTCGCAACTATCTGGGTGGCCCGCTTAAACCCGCTTGATCCTATCGATCGGCCCCTGGCCTCTTCTAACTTTCATTCACCCCGAGCTTGCGTTAACAATGGCGCATGGGACGGATCGGGGCAGTCAGGAACCGGATCAAGGCCGTGCCGGGCCTCGGCTACGTCGTGGCCGGGCTTTTGGTGGTCTGTTCCCTGGGCTTGCGTCTACTGATCGAGCCGCACGACAGCGATCTTCCGTTCATGACCTTTCTGCCGGCCGTTGCTGTGGCGACCTGTCTTGGCGGTCGTTGGCCGGGGACGGTGTCGGTGCTGTTGTCCGCCTACCTCGGATGGCAGTTCCTGTTCGCGCCAAAGGCGGAGCTTCTCTTCCCTTGGCAGTCGCGTGTCGTTGCCACGGCGGCCTTTGTCGTCCTGACGCTTGTCATGGTGTGGTTGATCGACGGGCTGTGGGTCAGCTACGAACGCGCGAAACAAGCCGAAGCCTCGCGCGAAACGCTTCTGAAGACCCTGGAACACCACGTCACCGAGCGCACCCGCGAATTGTCACAGGCCAATGCCCAGTTGCGCGACGAAATCGCCAGTCGCCAGTCCGCGGAGATGAAGATCGCCCAGTATGAGCGGCTGGAAGCGGTCGGTCAGCTGGTCGGCGGCATTTCGCACGATTTCAACAACCTGCTAAGCATCGTCGTCGGCAATCTCGACCTGGCTCAGCGCCGCCTGGCGCGCAACGACGCCAATATCACGCATCACCTCGATGCCGCCATGGACGGCGCCCGTCGTGGCGCCACCCTGACCCGGCGTCTGCTCGCCTTTGCCCGCAAGCAACCACTGCAGCCGGTGGTGACCGATATCAATGCCCTGGTCG